>Ga0265293_10006725_pt1 | contig 18122 bp, 20 predicted proteins | sample Munlanlewell138R_FD_192505 | JGI IMG/M metagenome (GOLD analysis project Ga0265293, IMG submission 192505) | Leachate microbial communities from a municipal landfill in Southern Ontario, Canada - Leachate well 138R | ecosystem: Engineered > Solid waste > Landfill > Unclassified | place: Canada...
CATCCCGGCGCTGACCGAAGCGATCCTGCCCTTCCTCGATGATCCGGCGCGGCGCATGGCGGCGGGGCAGGCGGCGCGGGCGCACGTCGAGAACGGCTTTCGGATCGAGGATGAGGCGGCGGCGCTGATCGGGGTTTATGAGGCGCTGCTGCACGACCGCCCGCCGCCGCCAACCCTGGCCGAGCGGCTGCGATTTCGCATCGCTCGCCGCCTGCCGGGGGACCGCCTGCAACGCTATTCCATGCCGCGCGCGGCGCTGCTTGCGGGGCTGGCGGACAAGCGGGTGGCCATCGTCGGCAATGCCCGCGCGCTGGCCGAAACCGCGCAGGGGGCCGATATCGACGCCGCCGATATCGTGATCCGCATCAACCGCGCCCCGATGCCTGATGCGGCCTCGCACGGCAGGCGCACGGATTGGCTGGCGCTCGCCACCTCGATCCCGCGCGAAGGGCTGGCACGGCTGGAACCCGAACGGGTGCTCTGGATGTCGCCCAAGCGTAAACGGCTGAGCCTGCGGCTGGCGCAGGGGCCGGGGTTTTATCTGCATCCGCTGGCAGATATCACCGCGCTGGAACGCCAGCTTGGTGCGCGGCCCACCACCGGGCTGATGATGCTTGATCTGGTGGCGCGATCCGATGCCGCCGCGATCACGCTGCACGGGTTCGATTTCTTTGCGACCAGATCGCTTTCGGGCCGGCGCGGTGCCGCAGATGTGCCCCATGATTTCGGCGCGGAACAGGCGTTTGTCGCGGCGCTGATGGCGCGCGATCCGCGGGTTCGGCTTGTGCCCATGGCGCGGAACCCCCTTTAACCCGCGGCCCGAGTGCGGTATGTGGCCCCGTTGTTATCCACAGACCGAAGGAGGTCCAAATGGGCTACAAGATCGTCATCGTCGGTGCCACGGGCAATGTGGGCCGCGAGATGCTGAACATCCTCGCCGAGCGCGAGTTCCCGGTTGATGAGATCGCGGTGCTTGCCTCGCGCAGATCGCTGGGCACAGAAGTCAGCTTTGGCGACAAGACCCTGAAGACCCGCGATCTGGCTGATTTCGATTTCACCGGCTGGGATATGGCACTGTTTGCCGTAGGGTCCGAGGCCACCAAGGAACATGCGCCGCGCGCGGCGGCTGCGGGCTGTGTGGTGATCGATAACTCGTCGCTTTATCGCTATGACCCGGATGTGCCGCTGATCGTGCCCGAGGTGAACCCCGATGCGATCGAAGGCTATGCCAAGCGCAACATCATCGCCAACCCCAATTGTTCGACCGCGCAGATGGTTGTCGTGCTTAAGCCCCTGCATGAGCGCGCGAAAATCAAGCGCGTGGTGGTCAGCACCTATCAATCCGTGTCGGGCGCCGGCAAGGAAGGCATCGATGAGCTGTGGGACCAGACCAAGGGCATGTATGTGCCGGGCCAAGAGGTCGAGCCTTCGAAATTCACCAAACAGATCGCTTTCAACGTGATCCCGCATATCGATGTGTTCCTTGACGATGGCTCGACCAAGGAAGAATGGAAAATGGTCGCCGAAACCAAAAAGATCATCGATAAAAACATCCGCGTGACGGCCACCTGTGTGCGCGTGCCGGTGTTCGTCGGCCATTCGGAATCGATCAATATCGAATTCGAAGAATTCGTCGATGATGACGAAGTGCGCGATATCCTGCGCGAAGCCCCCGGCGTGCTGGTGGTGGATAAGCGCGAGCCAGGCGGTTATGTAACCCCGGTCGAAGCGGTGGGCGATTTCGCCACATTTGTCAGCCGCATTCGGCAGGACAGCACGATCGAAAACGGCATCAACCTGTGGTGCGTATCCGACAATCTGCGCAAGGGCGCGGCGCTGAATGCGGTGCAGATCGCGGAATTGCTGGGTCGGCGGGTGCTGAAAAAGGGCTAGGATCAGAAAGGCGCCTTCGGGCGCCTTTTTTCCGGCTTGCATAAAATTGCAGGCATATGGGAAAATCGCGCAAGCCGTTGAAAACATTGGCCATCAGCGCGATGGGGGGCTTTTGCCTAAAATCCTTGGCGGTTGGGGCGCGCGCAGGCCGGGCGGATATGGTGTGATGGCCCTGTCATCAACCCGTGAAGGAGCCATCCGATGTCTGCCATGCTGGAAAAAGCCCGCGCCAACCGCACCCGCGCCCTGCGTTTTCACGCGATGCGCAATGCGCTGCTGACCAACAGCTTCGGGCCGCTGGGCGCCGAATTTGCCGGCGCCGCGCCCGATCTGCCGCATCCGCTGTTTGTCAGCACCCGCACGGCAGATGAACCCCACGCGGCCTGACCGGGCTATACCTGAACGAATGTATCGCTGGCCGCGTCATAGCTTTGCAGCCCGCCTTCGCCGATATCGGTCCACAGACCGTGCAGGGTCATGCGTTCGTTTTCCACCTCGGCGCGGACAAAGGGAAAGGTCATCAGGTTTTCCAGCGAAATCAGCACCGCCTGCTGTTCCAGCGCGCGCAACTGGGCGCTGGGATCGGGGATCGATGATACCTTGTCGAAGCCGGGGCGCAGAATATCCATCCAGCGCCCGATAAAGCTGGTCTCGGCCTCAAGCTGGGGGGCGTGGCCGGAACACATCGCGTGACAGCCGTTCACGCCGCCGCAATTGGAATGGCCCAGCACGATCAGATGCGCCACTTTCAACACGGTCACCGCATATTCCACCGCTGCCGATGTGCCGTGATGGGTGCCGCCGATTTCATAGGGCGGCACAAGATTGGCAATATTGCGGTGAATAAAGAATTCGCCCTGATCCGCGCCAAAGATCGATGTCACATGCACGCGCGAATCGCAGCAGGAAATCACCATGGCACGGGGATGCTGCCCGTCATCGGCCAGGCGGCGATACCAGGCCTTGTTTTCCGTATAGGTCGTGGCTTTCCAGCCCTGATAACGCTGGACGAGGTAATTGGGCAGCGGTTTCGCATGATGCATGGGGCTCTCCTCGGCGTGCAAGATCGCGTTGCTTGTATTTAGCATTTGCTTGGAATTCGAGCTATTTTTCACCAGCCGATTAAACCTTTTCTTGAATATCTGGTGCTCAATATGGCGCGTGTCCTGCGGGGCAGGAAATTGGGGTATCGGATGAGCATAGCGCAATTGCGGCCGGATGAACCGGTGCGGCTGGATCACGGACGATTGGAATCGCTTTATATGCAGCTTGGCGCGCCGGGGGCCGAGGCGGTCGTCGCCCGCGCGATGGAGGAATTGGCCGCCCGGCTGGCGCGGGTGGAACGATTGTTCAGTGGCGGCGATCACCACGAATTGCACCGCGCGGCGCGATCGATGGTCGGCATCGCGGAACAGATCGGGATGGATATGTTCGCGCGGGTCGCGGGCGATGTGGCGGCGCTGACGCTGACCCATGATGCGGCGGCGCTGGCGGCGACGATGGCGCGGCTCAAACGTATCGGCGAAGGGTCACTGATGGCCGTGTGGGATTTGCACGATGCCAGTGTCTGAGCGCTTGCAGGCCGCGCGAAAGGGGCTAGGTTGGCGCAAACCCCCAGATCGGAGCCGATGATGAGCCTGACTTTCGCACCGCCTACGGATAACGCAATCCCGCTGCATATCGTGACGCAAGAGGGGCTTTCGGCCTGGCGTGACGGGCTGGAACCGGGCGCGCAGGCCTGGGTGCGAGCGGCGGGATTTGATGCAGGCGCGGGGGCGGTGGCCCTGATCCCCGGTGCGGATGGCGCGATTGCGGCCGCCGCCGTGGGCTTTGGCGATGCGAAAACCCGCGCGCGCGGCCGGTTTCAACTGGCCGCCGCCCGCGCCGCCTTGCCCCAGGGCAGCTATCGGCTGGTGAGCGAGCTGAGCGGTTATGCGCTGGACGAGGCCGCGCTTGGCTGGCTTTTGGCCGGTTACCGCTTTGGCCGCTATAAATCCGCGACCCCGCCCAAAGCGATGCTGATCGCGCCCGAGGGCGTCGATGCCCCCCGGATCGAGGCGGTGGCCGCGGGCGAGGCCCTGATCCGCGATCTGATCAACACGCCTGCATCGGATATGGGGCCCGATGAACTGGAAGCGGCCGCCCGCGCCGTTGCCGATGAATTTGGCGCGCAGGTGGATGTGACCACCGGCGATGATCTGCTCGCCCAAAATCTGCCGCTGATTCATGCGGTTGGCCGCGCCAGCCCGCGTGCGCCGCGGCTGATCGATCTGCGTTGGGGCGATCGCGGCCCGGCGCTGACGCTGGTGGGCAAGGGGGTGTGTTTCGACACCGGCGGGCTGAATATCAAGCCCGGCTCCAGCATGGGGCTGATGAAAAAGGATATGGGGGGCGCGGCCAATGCGCTGGGCCTTGCGCGGATGATTATGGCGCTGAAGGTGCCGGTGCGGCTGCGCGTGCTGATCCCGGCGGTGGAAAATTCCATCGGCGGCAATGCCTTTCGTCCGCAAGATATCCTGACCTCGCGCAAGGGGCTGACGATTGAGGTCAATAATACCGATGCCGAAGGGCGGCTGGTCCTGGCCGATGCGCTGGCGCTGGCGGATGAGGGCGGGGCCGATCTGATTATCTCGCTCGCCACGCTTACCGGTGCGGCGCGGGTCGCGATGGGGCCGGATCTGGTGCCGTTTTTCGCCAAACATCCGCGCGATGCGATGGCGCTGGCGATTGCGGGCGCGCATGCCGCCGATCCGCTTTGGCAATTGCCGTTTTATGAACCCTATGAAGGGATGATCGAGCCCGGCATCGCCGATCTGGACAATGCGCCCGAGGGCGGCTTTGCCGGGGCGATCACGGCGGCGTTGTTCCTGCGCCGGTTTGTCGAAAATCCGCGCTATGTGCATCTGGATCTTTATGGCTGGCAACGCAACGCCGCGCCCGCACGGACCAAAGGCGGGCTGGGCCAGGGGCCGCGTGCGATCCTGCTGGCGCTGCCGGATTTGTTGGGGATCTGATGGCTGATCCGCGTTTGACGCCTGCCAACGCACGGGTGGGACTGCCGGGATTCGCCGGGCCGGGTGCTGCGGTGGTGGATGGCACATGGTATCAGGTGGCGCGCCCACTGGCCGATTTGCGGCGCGCGCCCGGCGGCGCGCGGGACCGGCAGATGCTGCTGGGTTGGCGGTTTCTGGTGCTGGAAATCCACGATGGCTGGGCCTTTGGTCGATCGGCGCGCGATGGCTATGTGGGCTATATCAACGCGGCTGATCTGGCGCCCGCTGGCCCCGACGCGACCCATGTGATCGGGGTGCGGGCCGCGCATCTTTATCCCGCCGCCGATGTGAAATCCGAAGCGCTGGCCGCGCTATCCTTTGGCGCCGCCATGCAGATCGTGGATGAGCGGCACCATTTCATGGAAACCGCGCAGGGTTTCTTCGTGCCCAAGGCGCATTTGCGGCTGGTGGATCGCCCGTTCAGCGATCCGGCCACGGAGGCGCAATTGTTTTTCGGCACGCCCTATCTGTGGGGCGGCAATTCATCGGCGGGGATCGATTGTTCCGGGCTGGTGCAGGCGGCGTTTCTGGCCTGCGATATTGCCTGCCCCGGCGATAGCGACATGCAGATGGCGCTGGGCAGCGAAATCGCGCAAAATCAACCGTTTGCGCGCGGCGATCTGGTGTTCTGGCGCGGGCATGTGGCGCTTTGCGTCGATGACGAAACGCTGATCCATGCCAATGCGCATCACATGGCCGTGGCCTATGAACCGATTGCCAAGGCCATCGCCCGGATCGATGCACAAGGCGGCGGGCCGGTGATTACGCGGCGCAGGCTTTAATCCACCGCGCGGATCAGTTTGCGTTCCAGTACCCGCAAGACCGTGCGCAGATCATGGCCGCGCCGCAGGATCTGGCCCTCCATGCTGATCACCGCATACATCCCCTGTTTCAGCCGCAGCCGCGGGCGTTTCTCGATCCGATAGAGCGGATATTCCGCCGTGCGCCGAAAGATCGAAAAGATCGCCACATCCGGCAGAAACGACATGCCGTAATCGCGCCATTCGCCCGCCGCGACCATGCGCCCGTAAAGGCCAAGGATCGTGGATAATTCCTGGCGATCAAAGGCGATGCGCTCGGGCGGGGCGGGGGAATGGGGCGGGTGCAGATGGATCATCCCGCCAGACTGGCAGATCGTGGATGAAAAGCAAGCGCCAGATCCCGCAGCCTAGCCGCAGTAAACCCGATCGATGATGCCAAGCGCGTTATAGGTGATGTTCAGCCGATGGGCCAGATAGTCCATCGTTACCGCCTGACCCGGGCCGATGATGCGCACCGGCACGTCAAAACGCATGGCATCGGCCACGGCACGGGGTTGGCCGACCAGCCCGCTCAGGGCTTCGGCGCCGCAGCTTGGCGGCAGGTCGGATGCGGGGGGCGTTTCCTCAAGCACACATCCGGCCAGCAGGGCCGTGGTCACGCCCGCGATCAGTATCTGTTTCATCATGTTCACCTTTATCGCTCATCTGTGTTGCGTCGTCGGCTGGTTCACGTAATCTGCCACATAGAGCCAATCGGAGGAATTCCCATGCGCACACGCGCCGCTGTTGCCGTTCAGGCAGGTAAACCGCTTGAAATCATGGAGGTCAATCTGGCCGGCCCCAAGGCGGGCGAAGTTTTGGTGGAAATCAAGGCAACCGGCATTTGCCATACCGATGAATTTACCCTGTCGGGCGCCGATCCCGAAGGGCTGTTTCCCGCGATTTTGGGGCATGAGGGCGCGGGTGTCGTCGTCGAAGTCGGCCCCGGTGTAACCAGCGTGAAGCCTGGCGATCACGTGATCCCGCTTTATACGCCGGAATGTCGCGAATGTCCGTCCTGTCTGTCGCGCAAAACGAATCTGTGCACCTCGATCCGAGGCACGCAGGGCCAAGGGTTGATGCCCGATGGCACCACGCGGTTTACCACGCTCGATGGCGATCCGATCCTGCACTATATGGGCTGTTCGACCTTTTCCAATTTCACGGTTTTGCCAGAAATCGCGGTGGCCAAAGTGCGCGAAGACGCGCCGTTCGATAAAATCTGTTATGTCGGCTGCGGGGTGACCACCGGTGTGGGCGCCGTGATCAACACCGCGCAGGTCGAGGTGGGCGCCACGGCGGTGGTGTTCGGGCTTGGCGGGATCGGGCTGAATGTCATTCAGGGGCTGCGGCTTGCGGGCGCCGATATGATGATCGGCGTCGATATCAACAATGACCGCAAGGAATGGGGCGAACGCTTCGGGATGACCCATTTCGTCAATCCGACCGAGATTGGCGAAGATATCGTGCCCTATCTGGTGAATCTGACCAAGCGGCGCGGCGATCTGATCGGGGGCGCGGATTATACGTTCGACTGCACCGGCAATGTCACGGTGATGCGGCAGGCGCTGGAATGCGCGCATCGCGGCTGGGGCGTGTCGGTGGTGATCGGCGTGGCCCCGGCGGGGGCCGAAATATCCACAAGGCCGTTTCAATTGGTAACCGGTCGGGTGTGGAAAGGTTCGGCCTTTGGTGGCGCGCGCGGGCGCACCGATGTGCCCAAAATCGTCGATTGGTATATGGAGGGCAAGATCGAGATCGACCCGATGATCACCCATTTGCTGCGGCTTGAAGATATCAACAAAGGGTTTGATCTGATGCATGCGGGCGAAAGCATCCGATCGGTCGTCGTCTATTAGCGGCATTTTTCGCGGAACGGAATCGTGCTATCCTGCGTCTATCCGGGCAAAGGATGCACATCATGCCGGACGATATTACATTGCTGCTTGGCACCACCAAAGGTGCGTTTTTACTGGCGGGCGATGGCACGCGCGCGGGCTGGCGGCTTAGCGGCCCGCATTGTGGCGGCTGGCCCATCAACCATGTCATCGGCGATCCGCAAACCGGCATGCTTTGGGCCGGGGGTGGCAGCGATTGGCATGGGGCCGGTGTCTGGCGCTCGGATAACGGGGTGGACTGGCAGGTCACGCGGCTTGCGCAGGGGATGGTGGATGAGTGGGCCGCGAACGATCCCGAACTGGCCGCGATGATGAATTGGCAGGCCGAAGAGCTGCCCTTTGCCGAAAGTTTTTCGCAAATCTGGTCGCTGAGCTATGCGCATGGCACGCTTTATGCGGGAACCAAGCCCGCCTCGCTGCTGCAAAGCCGCGATCAGGGCGGGACATTCACCCGTATTGACGGGCTGACCGATCATCCCTCGGCCCCCGACTGGAACCCGGGCGCGGCCGGGCTGGTGCTGCATTCGATCGTGGCCGATCCCGCCGATGCGCAGAAACTCTGGGTCGGGATTTCCGCCGCCGGCGTATTCGCAACCGAGGATGGCGGCCATATCTGGGATCGGCGCAACCGGCTGACAAATGCCGATGCGCATCCCGCCCACAGCCACCCGGCCGGCCCACAAAATGGCGAAACCGGGCTTTGCGTGCATAATCTGGTCCGCGCGCCGGGGGATGATGACCTGCTCTATCAGCAAAATCACCATGGCGTCTGGCGTTCATCCGACGGGGGGCGCAGTTGGGATGATATCACCGCCGGGCTGCCTTCGCCCTTTGGGTTTCCGGTGGTGGTGCATCCGCGCGATGGCAACAGGCTTTGGACCATGCCGCTTGGCGATGACGATGGCCGCTTTCCGATTGATGCCGCGGCGGCGGTCTGGCGCACGCGCGATGGCGGCGCTAGCTGGCAGGATCTGCGCGATGGCCTGCCGCAGCGCGATTGCTATTTCACCGTTTTGCGCCAGGCGATGGCGGGCGATCGCCGCGATCCCGCCGGGGTTTATTTCGGCACCAACAGCGGCTCGGTTTTCGCAAGCCATGATGAGGGTGAAACCTGGCAAGAGATCGCCCGCCACCTGCCCACGATTCTGGCGGTCGAGGTGCTGGAACGCCGCTGATCCGGTTGCCTTTGCGCCCATCCTGCGGATAATGGCGCCGAATTGCCACAGGAGCCGCGCGTGATCTATGTCGATGCAGATGCCTGCCCGGTGAAATCCGAGGCCGAGCGGGTGGCCACGCGCCACGGGTTGTGCATTGCCTTTGTGTCGAACGGGGGCATCCGGCCGTCGCAAAATCCGCTGGTGGATACGGTGATCGTGCCCGATGGGCCGGATGTGGCCGATATGTGGATCGCCGAGCGCGCGGGGCCGGGCGATGTGGTGGTCACGGGCGATATTCCGCTTGCGGCGAAATGCGTGGCCGCCGGTGCGCAGGTGCTGCGCCATAATGGCGAACCGCTCACCGCCGCCAATATCGGCAATGTGCTGGCAACACGCGATCTGATGGCCGATCTGCGCGCCGCCGATCCGTTTCGGCAGGGCAGCGGGCGCGGATTTACCAAGGCCGACCGGGCGCGGTTTCTGGATGCATTGGAACGCGCGGTGCGCGCGGCGGCCAAAGCATGATTGGCGCGGTGGTGTTTGACATCGGCAACGTGCTGATCGAATGGCAGCCCGAACGCCATTACGATACCCGCCTGGGCGCAGCGCGGCGGCGCGCGATGTTTGCCGCGATCGATCTGCACGCGATGAACGACCGGATCGACGCGGGCGAACCGTTTCGCGATACCGTCTATGCCGTGGCCGATGCGCATCCTGAATTTCGCGATGATATCCGGCTGTGGCATGATGAGTGGCTGGCGATGGCCAGCCCCGCGATCCCCCATTCGGTGCGGCTGATGCGGGCCTTGCGCGCGCGCGGCGTGCCGGTCTTTGCGCTGTCGAATTTCGGGCCAGAGCCGTTTGGCCAAGCCAGCGCGCGCTATGACTTTCTGGCCGAATTCGACCGGCCCTATCTGTCGGGCCATATGCGCGTGACCAAGCCCGATCCGCGTATCTATGCGATGGTCGAGGCCGATTGCGCCCTGCCGCCCGAAGCATTGCTGTTCACCGATGATCGCGCCGAAAATATCGCCGCGGCCGATGCGCGCGGCTGGCAGACGCATCATTTCACCGGGCCGCAGGGCTTGGCGGCGCGTTTGGTGGCCGAAGGATTGCTTGCCCCGGATGAGGCGCGCTGACAGGCTTTTCACCCGGGCGCGAACCGGCTAAAGGGGAAACATGTCAAAGACCGTGATGGATAGCTATGCCGCCCGCGTGGCCAGCGGCGATTTTCGCGCCGACCCCGCGCAAGAGGCCGTTTTGCCCGCGTTCGAGCGTATCCGGACCGAGCTGATCGCCACCGCGGCCCCCGCGCGCAAGCTGGCATTCTGGCGCCGCCCGCCTGCGGCCCCGCGCGGGTTTTATCTGTGGGGCGGGGTCGGGCGTGGCAAATCCATGCTGATGGATATTTTCTTTGATCTGGCGCCCCGGCCCAAACGGCGGGTGCATTTCCATGAATTCATGCAAGAAATTCAGCAAAGCCTGCACGAAGCCCGCCAGTCGGGGCAGGATGATCCCATGCGTCCGCTGGCCGCAAAGATCGCGGATGAGGCCCGCTTGCTCTGTTTCGATGAAATGCAGATCACCGATATCACCGATGCGATGATCGTGGGGCGGCTGTTTGAACTGTTGTTCGATGCGGGCGTGGTGGTGGTGGCCACATCGAACCGCGCGCCCGAGGGGCTTTATGAAAACGGGCTGAACCGGCAGCTTTTCCTGCCGTTCATCGATCTGATCAAAACGCGCATGGAGGTTTGCCATTTGCAATCGCCCCATGATTATCGCCAGAACCGGCTGGCCGGCGCGCAGGTCTATTTCACCCCCGCGGGCAGCGACGCGCGCAGTGCGATCGATGCGATCTGGGCCGGCCTGACAGGGGGCGAGGGTGGGCCACTGCGGGTGCGGGTCAAGGGGCGCGATGTGGTCATTCCCGCCTGGCGCGACGGGGTGGGGCGGATCGGGTTTCGCGATCTGTGCGCCAAGCCCTTGGGGCCGGCCGATTATCTGGCGATTGCCAATGCGCTTCGGGTGCTGATCGTCGAAGATGTGCCCCGTCTTGGCCGCGCGAATTTCAACGAGGCCAAGCGCTTTGTCACCCTGATCGACGCGCTTTACGAGGCCAAGGTCCGGCTGGTCATGTCGGCCGATGCCGCGCCCGAACTGCTTTATACCGCAGGCGATGGCGCGTTCGAATTTGAACGCACCGCCAGCAGGCTTCGCGAAATGCAAAGCCACGATTGGGGGCGCGACGCCGCGTAACCGCCGTTAACTGTTATCGCGCAGGATTTGCCCCGCCAGATAAAGCGATCCGCAAATCAGGATACGCGCATGGGGCGTGGTTGCGGTAATGGCCGCGATGGCGGCCGCCGGGCTTTCGGCCACATGGGCGGGCAGGCCGATGGTCCGGGCATGGGCGGCGGTATCCGCGGCCGCAAGCGTGGCAGCTTCGCCCGGAATGGTCACGGCATGCAGGCTTTGGGCATGGGCTGCCAGCGGGCGCAGGAATCCGGCGATATCCTTGGTGTTCAGCATCCCGCAAATCAGATGCGTGGGGCGCGGGGGCAGGCGGGTCAGGGCCTCGGCCACTGCCAGACCGGCGGCGGGGTTGTGCCCGCCGTCCAGCCAGATTTCGGCATTGCCCGCGGCATCGACCAGCGGCCCATGGCGCAGGCGCTGCATCCGGGCGGGCCATTCGGCGCGGGTCACGGCGGCCTCAAAGGCGGTATCACCCATATCCAACGCCCGCAATGCGGCCAGCGCGGCGCCCGCATTCGCCACCTGATGCGCCCCGATCAGATTGGGCAGCGGCAGATCCAACAGCCCGGCCTCGTCCTGAAACACCAGCCGCCCGCGTTCTTCGGTCACATGCCAGTGCTGGCCATGCACCAGCAGCGGCGCACCAAGCCGCGTGGCGCGGGCTTCGATCACATCAAGCGCATCATCCGCTTGCGGGCCGACAATGCAAGGCACGCCGCGTTTGATGATCCCGGCCTTTTCGCCAGTGATTTCGGGCAGCGTGTCGCCCAGAAACTGGGTATGATCGATGGAAACCGGCGTAATCACCGTCAGCGCCGGGCGTTCCACCACATTCGTGGCGTCAAGCCGCCCGCCAAGCCCGACTTCAAGCAAGGTATAATCGGCGGGCGTGCGGGCAAAGGCCAGTATCGCGGCAACGGTGGTGATTTCAAAATAGGTGATCGGCGCGCCGTCATTCGCGGCCTCGCATTCCGCCAAAAGCGCGCTGAGCGCATCCTCGGAAATCAGATCGCCGGCCAGGCGGATACGTTCATGAAACCGCGCCAGATGCGGCGAGGTATAGGCATGCACGCGCTTGCCCGCCGCTTCCAGCCCGGCGCGGATCATCGCCTGGGTTGATCCCTTGCCATTGGTGCCCGCGATATGGATCACCGGCGGCAGATCGCGTTCGGGGTGACCAAGCGCGGCCAAAAGCCGCCAGACACGATCCAGCGTCAGGTCGATCACCTTGGGGTGCAATTCCATCATCCGCGACAGGATGATGTCGGAATGGGGATTGCTCACTTACGCGGGTCCGGCGTGGGTTCGGGGGCCGGATCGACCGCTTCGGGCGCGGGCGGCGCGATATCGGCCACTACCTCGCCTTTGGGGGCGGGCAGATCGCCCATGATCGCGGGCGGCAGGCCCATCAGCATCCGGGTGATGGAAATCAGCTCGGCGCGCATATCCTTGCGGTGGGTCACGCGGTCCAGCATCCCGTGATCCAGCAGGTATTCGGCGCGCTGAAACCCTTCGGGCAGCTTTTCGCGGATGGTCTGTTCGATCACGCGGGGGCCTGCGAAACAGATCAGGGCATTAGGCTCGGCAATATGCACATCACCCAGCATCGCATAGCTGGCGGTCACGCCGCCGGTGGTGGGATGGGTCAGCACCACGATATAGGGCAGCCCCGCTTCCTTGAGCATCTGCACCGCCACCGTGGTGCGCGGCATCTGCATCAGACTCAGGATGCCTTCTTGCATCCGCGCGCCACCGGCGGCGGAAAACAGGATCAGCGGCCGCCCGGTTTTCACGGCACGCTGGGTGGCGGCGATGATCGCATTGCCCACATACATGCCCATCGATCCGCCCATGAAGCTGAAATCCTGCACCGCGGCCACGATGGGCGTGCGGGCGATTTCACCTTCGGCAACCAGCATGGCCTCGGCCTCGCCGGTTGATTTCTGCGAGGCCCTCAGACGGTCGGGATATTTCTTCTGGTCGCGGAAATGCAGCGGGTCGGCAATGGGTTTGGGCACCTCGATTTCGGTAAAGATGCCGCCGTCGAACAGGGTTATCAGCCGGTCGCGCGCCGACATCGCCATGTGGTGATCGCAATTCATGCACACGTCGAGATTGTCGGACAATTCGCGGTGGAACAGCATCGTTCCGCATTCGGGGCATTTGGTCCACAGATTCTCGGGCACTTCGCGGCGCGAGAAAAGCGAATTGATGGTCGGGCGGACGTAATTGGTGATCCAGTTCATGCGAGCCTGCGTTCCGGTCTGAGGTCACCCCCTCAGATAAGGGGGAAGGCCGCGAATTGCAATCAGCGCCTGATCCCCACCCGGCAAGCCAGCCAGCCGATGCCCAAATAGGCCATGTCCAGCACCAGAAAGGGCGAAATTTCGAGCATTTCCGCCAGGCTGAATGGCAGGTGATAAAGCGCGAGGCCGGAAAAGTTCTCGGGCAGTGTCGTGATCAGCATGGCCATCGCGTTATTGGCCAGATGCAGCGCGATCGCCGGGCCAAGCGTGCCGCTGCGCGCCGTCAGATCGGCGGCGGCCATCCCAAACAGCGTCGCCCAAAGCACGACAAACGGCGCCGTAGCCCCCGCGCCCGGGTCATAATGGCCGATGCCAAACAGGATCGAGGGGATCAGCATCCAGATCAGCGGCGATGAAAACCGCGCCGCCAGTTGTTGTTGCAGATAGCCGCGAAACACCAGTTCTTCGGCGCTGGTCTGGATCAGGATCGCCGCAAGCGCCACGGGCAGCAGCGCCGCCCATGTGCCAAAGGCCAGATTGGGGATCGGCGCGGCATCGCTCGGCATGGCGCCGGGCGCGGGGATCAGCATCAAAAGCACCATCACCGGCACCAACACCCGCAGCGCGGCCCAGAAATCGGCCAGCATCGGCTGCCACGGCCCCAGCAGCGTTGCAGGCCCGCGCTGATGCAGCACCCGCACCGTCAGCACTACCGCCGCAATCGTGGTGGCAAACCCAAACAGCAGCACCAGCATCGACAGCGGCGTGCCCCCCAGCACCGGGCCAAGCAGATCGCGCGCCACCCATTCGGGCCAAAACGTGCCAAGCCCGCGAAACAGTGCGACATTCAAAAATCCCGCCAGCACGCTGATCGCGGCGATGCCCAGCCCGACGCGCCATAATTCGGCCCGCGCGCGGGCGGGTGCAATCATCCATTCGTGTCGTGCGTAACGCATCTGCCCATCCTGACCTGTGGCGCAACCTAGGGTGCCTGCCGTGCCTGCGCAATGATGCTTGTTAAACGCGGTTTCATCGCCTATTCCCTTCGGGATTCAAGTCAGGGAGCCCAGCCATGAACAAACGCGTGTTCGACAAGTCCAGACTGCCCAGCCGCTATGTGACCGAAGGCCCAGAGCGTGCGCCGCACCGCTCTTACCTCTATGCGATGGGTATTTCCGACGCCGAGATTCATCAGCCGCTGGTGGGCGTGGCCACCTGCTGGAACGAGGCTGCCCCCTGTAACATTGCCCTGAACCGTCAGGCTCAGGCCGTGAAAATGGGCGTCAAAACCGCCGAGGGCACGCCGCGTGAATTCACCACCATCACCGTGACCGATGGCATTGCCATGGGGCACGAAGGGATGCGCTCGTCGCTCGCCTCGCGCGAGGCGATTGCCGATTCGGTGGAACTGACCATGCGCGGCCATTGCTATGACGCGATCGTGGGCCTTGCCGGGTGCGACAAATCGCTGCCGGGGATGATGATGGCGATGGTGCGGCTGAACGTGCCGTCGGTGTTCATCTATGGCGGTTCGATCCTGCCGGGTCGGCTGAACGGGCGCGATGTGGTTGTCCAGGACGTGTTCGAGGCCGTGGGCCGCCATCAGGCGGGCGAAATGTCGGATGCCGAACTGGATATCCTGGAACGTGTGGCCTGCCCGACTTCGGGCGCATGTGGCGGGCAATTTACCGCCAACACCATGGCTTGTGTTTCCGAGGCCATCGGTCTGGCACTGCTGAATTCATCGGGCATGCCCGCCCCCTATGAAAGCCGCGATGCTTATGGCGAAGCGTCCGGCGTGGCGGTGATGAACCTGATCGAGAAAAACATCCGCGCGCGCGATATCGTGACCAAAGAGGCGCTGATCAATGCCGCCCGCGTCGTGGCCTGCACCGGCGGCTCCACCAACGCCGGGCTGCACCTGCCCGCCATCGCGCATGAGGCCGGCATCGATTTCGATCTGTTCGATGTGTGCGATATTTTCCGCGATACGCCCTATTTCGTGAACCTCAAACCCGGCGGCGATTACGTGGCCAAGGATCTGTTCGAGGCCGGCGGCGTGCCCGTCGTTTTGCGCGAATTGCGCAAGGCGGGGCTGATCTATGAGGATTGCATCACCGCGTCGGGCAATTCCATCGGCGAGGAACTGGATAAAATCACGCGCGAGGCCGATGGCCGCGTGATCTATCCGATCGAAACGCCGATCACCAAAACCGGCGGCGTCGTCGGGCTGCGCGGCAATGTCGCCCCCGAAGGTGCGATTGTGAAAGTCGCCGGTATCGCCCCCGAAGATCAGGTGTTCACCGGCCCCGCCCGCGTGTTCGAATGCGAAGAAGACGCGTTCGAGGCCGTGAAGGCGCGGCAGTATAAGGAAGGCGAAGTGCTGGTCATCCGCAACGAAGGCCCGTCAGGCGGGCCGGGGATGCGCGAAATGCTGGCCACCACGGCGGCGCTTTCGGGTCAGGGCATGGGCAAAAAGGTGGCGCTGATCACCGACGGGCGCTTTTCCGGCGCAACCCGCGGGTTCTGCGTCGGCCATGTCGGCCCCGAGGCCGCGCATTGTGGCCCCATCGCCCTGTTGCGCGATGGTGATCTGATCACCATCAACGCGATCACCGGCGAATTGTCGGCCAATGTGAGCGATGAGGAATTCGCCACCCGCAAGGCCGAATGGCAAGGTCCGCGCGAAACGATCTATTCCTCGGGCGCGCTGTGGAAATATGCGCAGCAGGTCGGATCGACCCGCCTTGGCGCCGTGACCCATCCGGGTGCCAAGCTGGAACGCCATATCTATATGGATCTTTGATGCGTCTATGGGCGGCAATTCTGGCGATGGCCGGACTTGCCGCCTGCGAAACCGGCGGCGCGCGTAGCGTCACGGTGGCCGGTGGCGCGGTCACGATCAGCGGCCCACCCGGTTATTGCGTGGATACCGCTGCGTCGCGCGACGGCGAATCGGCCGCCTTTGTGCTGCTGGGGGCCTGTTCGGCGCTGGCGGGGCAGGGCGGCGGTGCCGGGCTTGGGGTGCTGACCGCCACGGTCGGCGCGCCGCAAACCGCGCAGGTGACCGGCGCGGGCGATGAATTGGCCGCGTTTTTCCAATCCGATGCCGGGCGGCGCGCGCTTAGCCGTTCAGGCCAGGCGGGCAGGGTGCAGATACTGGCGATCCACCGGCAATCCGATGCGCTTTACCTGCATCTGCGCGATACATCGCCGGGCAATGGCGCAGGGCTTGTGCCCGAATACTGGCGCGGGATGTTTGATCTGGGTGACCGGCTTGCCACGGTTTCCGTGATGGATTTCGCCACCGCGCCGCGCAGTGACGCGCAGGGGCTGGCCACCGCCCGCATATTCGTGCAACGCATCCGCAGCGCGAATTAGGGGCTGAATCGGGGGCAGGCCGCATGGCATCATGGCTAGGCAGATTTTCGAATCGGTTGCTCTTTGCCCATGGGCTGCGGCGCTGGCGGCGCATGGTGGCGCAGGCGCCGGGGCTGGATCTGGCCAGCCTGCGCGCGCAACGGGGCCAGGCGCGCGAATTGCGCCGGCAACTGGACCGGCTGATCCATCTGGCCGATGGGCGGCTGCTGGCGACAGGCGCGCAGGCGGCATTGCCGCTGCATACCGAATGGGACTGGCGGCCGGAAATCTGTTCGGGGCCGCTGGCCGTGCCGGGCCTGTCGGGGGTGCAAAACAAGGCCGTGCTGGGGCAAGAGCTGCGCATTTTCCACGATTGCCCTTTGGGCGAAATCAATCTGCGCCAGATCCGCAACAACCGCGATCAGGGCCCAAGCCCATTCGGCCTGCAGGCCGAGGTGTTCGGCTTTGACGGCAGTTTTCTGTCGCTGGTCATCGACCTGCCCGATAGCGCCGTGGCTGGGCTGACGCGCCGGCATCTGGTGCAATTTGCCGCCACGGTTGAGTGTGAACGCCCGATGACGATCTTTGCCCGGCTCAACATCCGGCATGGGCCGAATACCGAACAGATCACCCGTGAACTTGACCCCGGCCTGTGCGATATTGCGGTGGATTTCGATCTTGCTTACAGTCGGTTGAACGAAAAACGGGTGGAACGGATGTGGCTGGATCTGATCCTTGATGATCCGCGCATGAACCGGATCACCCTGCGCGATGTGACGCTTAGCCGGCGCCCGCGCGCTGAATTGTAAGGAAAGCCATGGCCCGCATGACCCTGACAAAAACCCGGATTGCGGGCGGTGTGTGGCACGGCGTGCTAACGGCCCCCGGCGAGACCCCACAAATCGCGGTCAGTTGCGGGGGCGCGCCCACGGGCTATGAGCTGACCCCCGATCCCGCCACGCCGGGGCAGTGGGATCTGCGCATTCCGATCCCCGCCGACAGGTTGGCCGATGGGGTGCAAAGCTTTGTGATCACGGATGCCAGCGGCGCCGGGCTTGGGCATTTTTCCGTGATCACCGGCGAGGCCGAGGATGATCTGCGCGCCGAGCTTGCGCTGCTGCGGGCAGAGCTTGATCTGTTGAAACGTGCCTTTCGCCGGCATTGCGCCGAAGATCATCCCGGATTTTAGCGATTTTCTGAATAAAAGCCGGAAATCCACGGTATTGTCCGCGCAATTCCGCAATCCTGCCCGATTTGGCCGCCAATCTTGGCCTGCTTGCGCCGCAGATCGGGGATGACATGGATCGTTTGATGGAAATGGAAGCCTTTGCCACGGTGGTGGATCAGGGGGGCTTTACCGACGCGGCGCGCAAGATGGGGATATCTAAATCCGCAGTGTCGAAACATGTTTCTGCGCTTGAGGCACGGTTGGGCGCGCGGTTGCTTAATCGCACCACCC
>Ga0265293_10006726_pt1 | contig 18121 bp, 16 predicted proteins | sample Munlanlewell138R_FD_192505 | JGI IMG/M metagenome (GOLD analysis project Ga0265293, IMG submission 192505) | Leachate microbial communities from a municipal landfill in Southern Ontario, Canada - Leachate well 138R | ecosystem: Engineered > Solid waste > Landfill > Unclassified | place: Canada...
CTGGAAGAAGTGGGCAAGCAGTTCGACGTCACCCGCGAGCGCATCCGCCAGATCGAAGCCAAGGCCCTGCGCAAACTGCGCCACCCCAGCCGCTCCGATCACCTGCGCAGCTTCATCGAAGACTGACACTGGCGCTGACGAGGCCATTTAACAGGCTTTATGTCGGCAAACAGTGGTCAGCGAGGAGGCGGGCATTTATAATGTCCGCCTCTTTAGTTATAAAGAACTACCTCAGGGCCCATAGCTCAGTTGGTTAGAGCGTCCGACTCATAATCGGCCGGTCGCTGGTTCAAGTCCAGCTGGGCCCACCATTTCCCCTTATTAGCGTTTCGGTACAGTGGCAATGCAGGAGCCCTGTTCAGGAGTGACCGATGGCTACGATTGTGAAGACCCCTTCCGGCGCTTGGAAAGCTGTTATCCGCAAGACCGGCTGGCTGGTGCCCCCGGGCAAGCTATGTCGCTAGTGGATTGGCGTTGCGGTAATTATCGTTGCGTTGGCTTTTACGCCTGTTGAGACAAGGGCTGGCCTTCCCGGTCTCTCGGATGACACTGCAAACAATCCAACACAAGCCCTCCAGCGCTAGTGCTTCAACACACTTCACCCGTTAAACTCGGCACTTTTTCCAGATAAGTGCTTAGGCTCATGCTCAATTTTCGAATTAGCCCCCTGTCCGCCATGGGGGTTCTTTGGCTGGTAACCGCCGCCTGGGCCTTCAGTTTTTCCTTGATTGGAGTCTATCTTTCCGGTCATGTTGACAGCTACCTTGCCGTGTTCATCCGGGTGGGTTTGGCTTTTTTGTTGTTTCTGCCGTTGCTGCGCCCCAGCACCTTGTCTCTTCCAAAATCCGCTGCACTGACCGCTATTGGCGGGATCCAGATTGGAGCCACCTACCTCCTGCTCTACCACGCCTTTTCATATCTGAGCGTGCCGGAAGTGCTGCTATTCACCATCTTCACGCCTCTCTACATCACGCTTTTTGATGAGTTGATACTGGGACGGCGGCGCCTGCCCATTCGCTGGTGGATTGCCTCGGTGGTGGCTGTCATTGGCGCGGCGGTGATTCGCTACAACCAGGTCAGCAGCAACGCGCTGATGGGCTTTCTTCTCATCCAGGCTGCCAACCTGTGCTTCGCCGCCGGACAGGTGGCTTACAAGCGTCTACCACTCGGTGAGCTGGCACAACAACCACGGGTGTTTGGCTGGTTTTTTCTGGGCGCGACTCTGGTGTCAGGCATCGGCGTTCTTTTCTTTGCCGATTGGAGCAAGGTGCCGAGTTCTGCCTTCCAGTGGGGTATTTTGATCTGGCTGGGCCTGGGTGCGTCTGGTCTCGGTTATCTGGCTTGGAATATGGCGGCCAAAAAAGTAAACACCGGGCAACTGGCCAGTATGAACAACATGATGATTCCCGCCGGCATTCTGGTGAACTTCCTGTTCTGGAATGATGAAGTGGACTGGTTGCGCCTGCTGTTGGGCGGCTCCATCATTGGCTTATCATTATGGATTTGCAGCCCCAAACGAGACGCGATTTTTGAACCTCGTGAGCAGCAAAGCAGCCGAGCCAACCCTGAGAGGCAGTAGCACACGATCGCAGTTTAGAGTTCCTGTATCACCATGAAAACATAAGTGGCGAGCTGATGGCTGGACGGTGCAGATCCTTCCCTAACCAGAACATCGACGGGAAAGTTGTTCTCAAAGAAAACTGGAAATGGTTCACTGGGGATCAGTCGGAAGGATCATCTGAAATTGAAGAAGTCGACGAAGATAGCTGACACCAGGCTCAAGCCGTCCTCCACGCTCACTGGGACGAGCTGAAGCCCGCCCCTTAGCCTAAGATTAGCCGTTTAGAGAGAGCATATGGAACTCATATCCTTTGATGATTTTTTGAAAGTAGAGCTTCGCGTCGGGCGTATCGTAGAGGCGTCTGTGTTCAAAGAGGCGCGCAAGCCTGCCTACGTCCTCCATGTGGATTTTGGCGATGAGCTTGGCATTAAAAAATCCAGCGCACAAATCACGGCGCTTTATGAACCAGAAGAGCTTGTAGGGAAGCTTGTCGTAGCTGTAATCAACTTCCCTCGCAAGCAAGTTGGCCCTCTGATGTCAGAGTGCCTGGTAACGGGCTTCCACCATGAGCGTGGCGAGGTTACCCTTTGCGTACCGGACCACTCGGTTCCTCTTGGAACTAGATTGTTGTAATAACGACTATCCATTCCGACGCTGCTTTGCAGCATGGCTTAACTCAGGTGCGACCCACCAGGACTCGGCGACTATAGGCTTCTTGTCCCCACCCTCCCACTTCTGCACAGTCGAAACGCTGATGTTGAGCACTGCGGCAAACACGGCCTGACTCATCTCCTGAGCTGCGCTCCACAAGGCGGCATCGGTCACATCCGTCTTTTTCATCCAGCGGGTAAAAGGAAGCACACAAGTCTGCCTACACCTACATGGACGCACACCTCTGTCGCTGTATTACACCACAGTGACAAGTCTTCCCTAACGCCGTTTGATATCACGGTAGAAATTTTCGTGCGGCCCCAAAGCCATCAGTTCCAGAACGAGGGTACCCTCATCAAAACTGTATCCAAGCAGGGTCAGCTGCTTGTTCATTTTAAATTTATATACGCGCAAGAAAGCGAGATCGCCTTTTTTCTGTTCCCCAAGATCAGTATTGGCCATCAGCGCCTTGACGGCCTCATCTAGGTCTTCTTTCTGGTTCGCTTTAAGTTTTTTTACTGCTTTCTTAAAGGTCGGAGACTGTAAAACACGGGTGGCCTTAGCCAAAGTCGTAAGCCTCCAGCTTACCGGCTTCTCGCTCTGCTTTCGCTATGATGGCCTGCCTGACAAATTCATAGGGTAAGTCTGGGTTGTCTTCCATCATTTCACCGATCTTCGCCCAGTGCTCAATTTGCTTGGGAGTCGTACGGTTAAGCGCTTTGGCTATTATGGTTGCCTTCTCGATAAGATCTTGATCCAAACGGATGCTACTCGTGGCCATGTCAATGCTCCTCAAGGTTTGTTCGATTATAGCTGCGCCCCACCTCTGATGCAATTAACCACAATTGATGCAAACCGCCACAACTGCTTTCTGTACGAACCTGGAGGGGCTAGCTACGCTCTTGCGCATCCGCAGCAGGCCAGGTCAGCTTTTTACTTTCACATTGCACAATTCCGTTGGCACCCAGGCGTATGCGCCAGCGCTGGGCACTGGAGTGCGTTTCGCCCGGGTCCGTGTATACCAGCAACAGGTTGTAATCGTGCTGTTTCTCGATGACATGGGCCTGAATATCGGCAAAGGGATCTTGTTCATCCGCCACCACAAACAGCTGGTTACGGGGTGCCTGGATCATTTCACAGAGCAGTTCGCAGTCCAGGCTGAGGCGCTCTTGAATCTCATTTTGCGCCAGGGCGGCCTTGTCCAGGGTGAGGAGTGAGCGATAGCAGACAACCTGGCGCTCCTCGCTGATGGCCCACTTGCCGGAGTGCTCAGCCACTTCGCGGGGCAGTTCCCCGAGCCGGCGGTAGGTCAGCCAGGTCAGTTGCTGGGCCAGTTGCTGCCTGGTGTATGGCATCAGCAGACGAATTCTCCAGCGCGGCCTGCCCTTGCGCAGCCAGCGAGTCATCATGCTGATCATATCGTCGCGCAGCAGGTCGCGGATGGCATAGATCAGCGCAATACCCAGCAGCAGGGCCACTGACAGCTGGCTCACGCCTCTGGCATTGAACAGCAGGTAGGTGAACAGCGACATGATCACTGTGGTGGAGACGGCCTTAACCAACTTGCGAGTACCGGCTCCCAGTTCGGTAATATTGAGTCGCAGCAGCACCGGGTACTCCAGCAGCCGTTTGTACAAACTCATGCGGTTCCAGACACGGGTGGGGCTGCCGCGAAATTCGTCCGTATACTCGCGTTCCTTGCGCAGTAAATATTCTTTGCGCAGAAATGCCTCGACTGAGCTCTTTAATTCTGCATCAAGCTCGTCAAACTCTGGCAGGGTCATGCATTCGAGCAAAAACTGCTCCGCGTACCAGGAAAAATAAATATCCATCTGCCGAAAATAGCGCTGCTGGCGATTTTGCTCCGGTGTCGAGCGACGCAGTCGCTGGGCAAAGGTTTCGCTTAAGCGCAGCGCCCGGGAAACAGGTTCAGCGGAGGCTGTGCCCGCAGCCTGTAACTGTTGGCGCAGTCTGTCCATAGAGGCTTTGTATTGGAACAGCCAGGAGCCATACATAATCTCGTAATGGGGAGACAGCAGCGAATAACCTTCGCTATCTTTACCCGCACGGTTCGCGGAGGGCTGCCCAAGCAGCCCATAGCGGTGGATGACAGAGCCAAAATAGAATTGGGCCTCCGACAGTGTCCAGCTGGAAAAACTGGTCTCGTGAGGCGTAAACAGATACAGCTCCACCTTGTAGCGGCCCGGTTTTTTCAAGGTACGGGACAGCTGCAGACGATAATCACCCTTGCGCTTTAGTGAGTACACGGCTTGACCTTTTTGTATGTGTTCGACATGCCTGCTCCTCCAAGACAGGTAACACCGCGCTCTACCTCAACCTTTCATGATAGACGCAACCAGGGCTAGAATGCCGGGCCAATGATAGCCCACTCAGCCAGGTCATAATGCAACTTGCCATAGCCACTGTTATCGCTCTACTACCGATCATCAACCCGTTCAGCACCGCACCGATGTTTCTCGCCATCACCGAGGGCGACACCAACGCTGAGCGCCGCGAACAAGCGCGCAAAGCTGTGATTTACATGATCTGCATTCTGGTGGCTTTTTTGGTGGGCGGCACCTTTATCATGACATTTTTTGGTCTGTCGCTACCCGGTCTGCGGATTGCCGGAGGCATTCTGGTGGCCGGCGTGGGGATGCGAATGCTCTACCCCAAGGATGGCGGCGTCCAGACCAGAGCCGAGCACCTGGAGTCAAAACACAAGCGCGACGTCTCTTTCACCCCCCTGGCCATGCCGAGCCTGGCGGGGCCTGGCGCTATTTCCGTCACTATCGGTCTCACCTCCATGGCTCGAAGCTGGGTGGACTTTATCTCCATCATCGTGGGCATCCTGCTGGTGGCGGTAATGGTCTACACCACTTTGCGCCTCTCCACCCGCCTGGTGAAAGTGCTGGGGGTGAATGGCTTGCACGCCATGACCAAGATCATGGGCTTTTTGATCCTCTGCGTGGGAGTACAATTTATCGTCAATGGCATTGTCGAGGTAGTATCCAGCCCCGAGCTGGTGCACGGGATTCTCCGCGCCATCGAAAGCGCTCCTGCTCAATAATTGGGGGTATGGCTGCAGTCTAGCGCCCACGAGCGGCGGACTGAGTTACCAACGGAGCAACCTGCTCCCGCAACGCTGGCACCACCTCGGCTTCAAACCACGGGTTGCGCTGCAGCCACAGGCGATTGCGCGGCGATGGATGAACGAGGGGGAAGCAGCGGGGACGATCCGGCAGGCTGAAGTCACGCCAGTGACGCACCGTCTCGGTGAGCGTCGTAAAGCGCCCCAACTCCCACTCGCGCAGATAATAGCGCTGGGCGTACTGACCAATTAGCAGTACCAGCTCAATAGCCGGCATGTGCTCCAGCAATTTGTGATGCCAGCGCGGTGCGCACTCTGGCCGGGGCGGCAGATCTCCCGAACGCCCCCGGCCCGGATAGCAAAACCCCATGGACATGATGGCGATGCGAGTCGGGTCATAAAAAGTGGCGCGATCCACCCCCATCCATTCGCGCAAGCGGTCGCCGCTGGGGTCGTTCCAGGGAATGCTGGTATTGTGTACTCGCGTACCGGGCGCCTGGCCAATCACCAGGATGCGGGCGCCGCTGTCCACCCTCAGCACGGGATTGGGGCCGAGGGGCAGATCCTGGCAATAGCGACAGTGGCGCACTTCGTCCAGCAACCCCGCCAACTCATCCCTGACGGCAATTCTGTCTGTCATGGCTCCTCCACGGATTCATACCCGTCATTGTAGTGCCATCCCAGCGCTGATGCTTCGACCGGCTGGTAACAGGCGCTTTGCGCCTTAACACCGCGAGGCCAAAATACATACCGTTTGCCGCCCCGCTGATGGCCTTGGTAAAATGGTCGGCTTCGTTGCACCGGCCTACGGTGCCCTACCTCCCCGCACGCTGCGCCATCTTTCTTGCCACAGGAACAATCATGCCGGATTCATCTGCTATTCAATCACTTATGGGTCACGATACCTTTATCGGCCGCCATATAGGCCCCGATGACCGGCAGATTGCCGCTATGCTGGAAACGCTAGGGGCCACCTCACTCGACGATCTGATGGAGAAGGTGGTGCCCGCCACCATCCACAAGCAGGACAGTCTCGACCTCGCTCCGCCCATGAGCGAGCAGGCGGCTCTCCAAAAGCTGCGGAGCATCGCTGCCAACAATCAGCTGTTCACCTCCCTGATCGGTATGGGCTATCACTCGACAGTGACGCCGCCAGTAATTCTTCGCAACGTGCTGGAAAACCCCGGCTGGTACACCGCCTACACTCCTTACCAGCCGGAGATCGCCCAAGGCCGGTTGGAAGGACTGCTCAATTACCAGCAAGTGGTGATGGACCTTACCGGCATGGAAATGGCCAATGCCTCCATGCTCGACGAAGCCACCGCCGCCGCCGAGGCCATGGCGATGGCCAAGCGCCAGCAGCGCAAGAACCGCAGCGACCGCTTTTTTGTCTCCCGCCACTGTCACCCGCAAACTCTCGCGGTGGTCAGAACCCGTGCCGAGCACTACGGCTTCGAGGTGATTGAAGGCGACCCCGCCGCAGACCTGACTGACGGTGACTATTTTGGCGCCCTGCTCCAATACCCCGGCAGTGAAGGTAATATTGAAGCTATCGCCAGCCAGATCGAGATCATTCACGGCCATGATGCTCTGGCAATCGTGGCTGCAGACCTGATGAGCCTGGCATTGCTGCGCGCACCCGGCGAGCTGGGTGCCGACGTAGTGATCGGCAGCGCCCAACGCTTTGGTGTGCCCATGGGCTACGGCGGCCCCCACGCAGCCTTCTTTGCCTTCCGCGATGCCTACAAGCGGTCAGCACCCGGTCGCATCATCGGCGTTTCTATCGACAGCCGTGGCAAGCCGGCCCTGCGCATGGCCATGCAGACCCGCGAGCAACATATTCGCCGCGAAAAGGCCAACTCCAATATCTGTACCTCTCAGGTACTGCTGGCGGTGATCAGCGCTTTCTATGCTGTCTACCACGGCCCCGAGGGCGTGCGCCAGATAGCCCTGCGCATTCATACTCTTGCCAATTACCTGGCGGACGGGCTGCTCGCCGGCGGCCTGACGCTGCGCCACCACAGCTGGTTCGACACCCTCACGGTAGAAGTCGGCGCCCGTCAGCGAGCCATCCTCGACGCGGCCCTGGCGGCGCGCATCAACCTGCGCCCGGTGGGCTCCGACGCCATTGGTATCAGCCTCAACGAAACCAGCACTCCGGAACTGGTCAAACAATTATTGGCTATTTTCGATTGCAAGGAAGTGGACTTCAGCACCGCGCCACAGGCCGCTGGCATCAGTGCAGAGCAGCGCCGGGAGTCTCCCTTTCTCACCCACCCGGTGTTCAATACCCACCACAGCGAGACGGAAATGCTGCGCTATCTCAAGCGCCTGGAAGCCCGCGATATCGCGCTCAACCACAGCATGATCCCGCTCGGCTCCTGCACCATGAAACTCAATGCCACCGCCGAGATGATGCCCATCACCTGGCCGGAATTTGCCGAACTCCATCCCTTTGCGCCAGCGGATCAGGCGCAAGGTTACCGGCAATTGTTTGAAGAACTGCAGCGCATGCTGGCAGTGTGCACTGGCTACGACGCCGTCTCTCTGCAGCCCAACGCTGGCTCCCAGGGCGAGTACGCCGGGCTGATAGCTATCAAGAAATATCACCAGAGCCGCGGCGACCACCACCGCAATATCTGCCTGATCCCGGCCTCTGCCCACGGCACCAACCCGGCCAGCGCCCAGATGGTGGACATGCGCGTCGTGGTGGTGAAGTGCGACAGTCGCGGCAATGTGGACCTGGCGGACCTCGAGGCCAAGGTAGTGGAACACAGCGAGCAGCTGGCAGCCCTGGTAGCCACCTACCCCTCTACCCACGGCGTTTTTGAAGAAGATATTAGCCGCATGTGCGAACTGGTACACCAGCACGGCGGTCAGGTTTACATCGACGGCGCCAACCTCAACGCCCTGGTCGGCATCGCCGAGCCGGGCAAGTTTGGCGGCGACGTCTCGCACCTCAACCTGCACAAGACCTTTTGCATTCCCCACGGTGGCGGCGGTCCAGGTGTCGGCCCCATCGGCGTCAAAAGTCATCTGGCGCCGTTCCTGCCCAGCCACCCTGTCACTCCGGTCCCCGGCAATGACAGCAACAGCGGCGCCATCTCTGCCGCTGCCTGGGGCTCCGCCTCCATCCTGCCCATCTCATGGATGTATATCACCATGATGGGCGCAGAAGGACTAAAGAAGGCTACTCAGGTAGCCATTCTCAATGCCAACTATCTGGCAAAAAAACTCGATGCCATCTTCCCGGTGCTGTACACCGGTCGCAACGGCTTTGTGGCCCATGAGTGCATCATTGACCTGCGAGAGCTCAAGGAAAAAAGTGGTATCAGCGAGGAGGACATTGCCAAGCGCCTGATGGACTTTGGCTTTCACGCCCCCACCATGTCATTCCCCGTGCCCGGCACCCTGATGATCGAGCCCACCGAAAGTGAATCACTGGAAGAGCTCGAGCGCTTCTTTACTGCCATGACGACCATTCGCGCCGAAATCGACCAGGTGCTGGCGGCGCAGTGGCCAGCGGATAACAACCCGTTGGTAAATGCTCCCCACACCCAGGACGACGTACTGGCAGACGACTGGCAGCGGCCCTACAGCCGCGAAATCGCTGCCCGTCCAGCGCCCTGGCTGCGAGATCACAAAGTGTGGCCTGCGGTGAACCGCATCGACAACGTGTACGGCGATCGCAACCTGGTGTGCAGTTGCCCACCCCTGTCGAGCTATGAGGAACAATAAGGAGCGGTGACAGAGAGGAGCCGGTAGCTGTCACCCGGTCTGGCAACGCCTGTCACGTCTCGCGCAAATTGAGCAGATCGGGATCGCCGCCGCGGGCGTTGAGGTTTTCGCTCCAGCTCTTTTCGGTGACAAAGCGCAGCAGGTAGTGTGGCCCTCCTGCTTTGGGGCCGGTGCCGGACAGGCCCTGGCCGCCAAAGGGTTGCGAGCCCACCACCGCGCCGATCATGGTGCGGTTGACGTAGGTGTTGCCCACCCGGGTGCGGCGGAACACCTCGTTGGCGAAGCCGCTGATGCGGCTGTGGATGCCCAGGGTCAGGCCATAGCCGCAGCCGTTGATCTGGCTGATAACATCGTCCAGGCCGTCGCTGCGGTAGCGAATTACATGCAGGATCGGCCCAAATACCTCTTCCTGAAGCTGATCCAGGCGCTCGATGGCGAAGATATGCGGTGCTACGAAATTGCCGTTCTCGAGCCCCGCCGGAATCTCCAGCCGCCCGAGCAGCCGCGCATCCCCTGTCATGCGCTCGATGTGGGCCAGCAACTTGTTCCGGGCGCGCTCGTCAATGACCGGCCCGATATCGGTGGCGATGCGCGCCGGGTCGCCAAGACGTTGCTCTCGCAATGCGGCCACCAGCCGCTCACTGAACTCGTCGGCGATGTCTTCCTGCAGAAACAGCACCCGCAGTGCCGAACAGCGCTGGCCGGCGCTGTGAAAGGCTGAGGTGATCACGTCGTCCACCACCTGCTCCGGCAAGGCGGTGGAATCTACCAGCATAGCGTTCTGGCCTCCAGTTTCGGCGATCAGAGTGGCAATGGCACCATCGCGGGCCGCGAGCTGGCGGTTGATATGGCGTGCCGTCGCCGTCGAACCGGTAAAAGCGACACCGGCCAGGCGCGGGTCGGACAGCAGTGCATCACCTATCACCGCCCCTGAACCGGGCAGCAGTTGCAAGACTTGCGGCGGTAGCCCGGCTGCGCGGAACAGCCGCACCGCCTCCGCTGCCACCAGCGGCGTAGCTTCAGCGGGTTTGGCCAGCACGGTGTTGCCGGCCACCAGCGCGGCGGCGAGCTGGCCGGTGAAGATCGCCAGCGGAAAATTCCACGGACCGATGCAGAGAAACACACCGCGCCCATGCAGGCTCAGGCGGTTGTCCTCGCCGCTGGGACCGGGCAGCCGGCGCTCATTCAAAGTCCGGCGCGCTTGCAGCGCATAGTAACGGCAGAAATCCACCGCCTCGCGTACTTCGTCGATACCGTCGCGCAGGGTTCGGCCGCCCTCCTGGGCGAGCAGGGCGATCAAGCGCTGGCTGTTGGCCTCCAGCATGTCGCCCATGGCGTCGAGCAACCGGGCGCGACTCTCGACGCCTTGTGCGTCCCAATCCGGTTGTGCTGCGAGAGCAGTCTCCAGGGCTTCAAGGGCCTGCGCTGGCGCGGTGGCCACTACTGTTCCCAACGTGCGCCGGGTATCGGCGGGACAAGTCACCGGCTGGGCACTTTGTTCGTGGTTTGCGGTGTTAATCAGCATCGGCGTCGCCTGCCAGGTGGCGGCCAACACATCCTCGCAGACCCGCTCGAGAGTAGCGACAGTGGCGACATCGCTCAGGTCCAGCCCGGCACTGGCATCGCGCTCTTCCCCGGCCATCCGGTACAACTGCCGTGGCAAGGGGATGTGCGGATGGCGATGGGGTTCGATGTCCGCCGTCTGCGCCAGCGGATTGCGCAGCAACTCGGCTGGCGGTACTTCGTCATCGAGAAAATGGTGAATAAACGAGCTGTTGGCGCCGTTTTCCAGCAGCCGCCGCACCAGATAGGGCAGCAGTTCGCGATGGCGGCCCACCGGGGCGTAGACTCTGACGGCAGGCCGATGGTTCGGCAACAACTGCGGCAAGTGCGCGTAAAGTGCTTCGCCCATGCCGTGCAGGCGCTGCAACTCAAAGGGGCGCTCGCCCGCCAGTGCTGCCACCAGCGCCAGAGTGCCGGTGTTATGGGTGGCGAATTGAGGAAAAAGATGGGGCGCGGCGTCCAGAAGCTGTTGTGCGCAGGCCAGATAGTTGAGGTCGGTGTGAACCTTGCGGGTGAACACCGGGTAATCGAGTAGGCCCAGTTGTTGCGCGCGCTTGATTTCGGTGTCCCAGTAGGCGCCCTTGACCAGTCGCACCATCAGGCGCTGGCCGCTCTCCCGCGCCAGTGCCGCCAGCCATTGGCACAGGGGCAGAGCGCGCTTTTGATAGGCTTGTACCGCCAAACCCAATCCCTGCCAGTGTTTCAGAGCCGGGTCAAAGGCCAGCGCCGCGATGAGGTCCAGCGACAGGTCGAGACGATCCGCTTCCTCCGCATCCACCGTCAGGCTGATCCCGGCGGTTTGTGCCATCAGGCACAGTTCGCGCAGGCGCGGCAGCAGCTCATCCATGACACGCCCCGATTGGGCGAATTCGTAGCGGGGATGGAGGGCGGAGAGCTTCACCGAAATGCCGTCGCGCAGCTCTACGGCCCGTTCGCCGCGTTGCGCCTGACCCAGCGCGGTGATGGCGTCGGCATAGGCGTGCCAGTAGTGCTGTGCATCCTCAGCGCTGCGGGCGCCTTCGCCAAGCATGTCGTAGGAATGCAACAATGTTTCTTGTTTTTCAGCTCGCTGAAGAGCCGCGGCCACAGATTCGGCAAACACATAATGTTCGCCTATCACCTTCATGGCCTTGCGCATGGCAGCGCGCACCAGAGGCTCTCCCAGGCGGCCGACAAGGCGCTGCAACAGGTTGACGTCGGTCCGCTCCAGATCGACCCAGCGACCGGTCAACGCGAGGCCCCAGACCGCCGCATTGACCAGTCCAGGTTGATCGAGGTTGCGGTGTTGCTGCCAGTGCCCGGCGGCGATTTTGTCGGCGATCAGACGGTCAGCGGTGGCGGCATCGGGTACCCGTAGCAGAGATTCCGCCAGACACATAAGCAGCACCCCTTCCTCGCTGGAAAGGCTGAATTCCTGCAGTAGTTCGTCCACGAACGGTTGGTCGGGTTGGGTCCGACAGGCGACCACCACCGAGCGGGCGCGCTCGAGAGCCTCCTCCAGCTGAGCTGGCGGCAGAATATCCCTGTCGAGAAGACGGCGGACAATACGGTGCTCATCACACAATTTGTGCTCACGTATTGTCCGCCGCCATGCCGGGCCCACAAGCGTTACTTGCCGCTATTCATCAACCCCCGCACTGCGGCTGGCAAGTCCGCCGGCAATAGCACCAGCTTGCCGTTGGGAGAAGAAGCCATATCTTTCATCGCCTCCACATAGCGTTCGCCGAGCAGGAAAACAGCGGGCAGCTCCTTGTCCTGTATGGCCTCGGTGACTTTCTCGATCGCTTCCCGGGTCGCTTCGGCGAGCACCACCTTGGCCTCAGCATCGCGGCGCGAGGCTTCCAGCCGCCCTTCAGCCTCGAGAATTGCCGCTTGTTTTTCACCATCCGCGCGGGTCACGGTGGCGCGGCGCTGACGCTCGGCAGCAGCTTGTTCTTCCATGGCTCTTTGCATGGTCTGCGATGGATTGATATCCTGAATTTCCACGGTCTTGAGCGTAATACCCCAGTCGGCAATATCGTCGGAAATATCGTTTTTAAGCCGCGCCTTGATGCGCTCCCGGGAGGACAGCGCCTCGTCCAGATCCATCTCGCCAACGATCGAACGCAGCGCCGTCTGCACCAAGGTCTGGATCGCGACCTCATAGTTTTCAATACCGTACACTGCCTTTTCCGGCGACAGGATATTGATATAGGCCACCGCGTTGGCAACGATCACCGCGTTGTCGCGAGTGATCACATCCTGAGAAGGAATATCCAGAACGATATCTTTACTGGTGATTTTGTAGGCCACTGCTTCGATATAGGGGATAGTAAAGTTCAGCCCTGGCCCCAGGGTTCGGTCATATTTCCCGAGCCGCTGCACTACCCATTTGCTGCCCTGAGGCACCAATCTCACCCCTTTGACCAGGGTGACCACGGCGAGAAACAGCAGCGCCAGCAATACAATCGATCCATCCATTTGTTGTTCTCCGCACAGTTGTTGAGAATACAGTTGTTGAGAATATTGGTATTGGGAATATTTGATGACCTACAGTTTGATTACAACCAGGGCATTGCCTGAAAAGTCCTTGATGTGCACCCGGTCACCCAACTGCACAGGCTGTTCACAGATAAACTCCCACTCGTCGTCACCGAGCACCGGCAGCGTAAAACGGACCCGACCGCGACCGTCTGCCACCGGCACCTGAATTACCATACCGGAGGTACCGATGACCGCTTCACGCGCAATACCGGCCTTGGTTTTATGTACCATACGAGGCTTGAAATAGCGGAACCAAAAAATCGCAAACCCGCAGGAAAACAGCAGCCACAGCAGCAGTTGTACGGCAACGGACATACCGGGCATCAACCACAGCAGAAGACCACAGAGAATGGCTCCGAGACCGAACCACAGCGCTGTAAAGCCGCTGAGAAAGATCTCCGCTACCACCAGGGCGATGCCGAGCAATATCCAGTGCCAATAGGCAAAACTAAAGGCTACACTTTCCATATCATCAATCTTCCTCTTGGTTCTGTTGGGTACGGCCGTGTCCCTGAGCTCGGTTAATGATGTAAACAGCAAACGGCACCATCATTAAAAATCCAATGATAATATAGGTCGGCCCGCCCTCTCCGCCGATAAACAAATAGACGCCCCAGGCCACCAGCGCTGCACCAACCAGATCCAATGCCAGCAGGTGCCAGGGAAAAGAGGAAGCTTTCTTACCTGAATTGTTCATAGTGACGCTTTCCTGCTTAACTCTCTTTCGAGCTGCTTAGCTCCCCTTTAAGAGAGCATCGTGAGACAACGGAAATTCGCTAATCCGCTGCGCGGCTATACTATGCTGTGAAATGGGCTGGCTGTGAAGCGGGCTGGCGCAGGCAGGCCATGGCTGCGGCGATATAGTCGTCAGCCAGGCGGGCAAGATCACCCCCTTCACCCGAGGCATTAGCCACCAGCTCTCCCAACCTACGGGCACAGTCGCCGTCGCGACTTGTCAGACTGGACTCGAGCCTGGCATGAAAAGCAGCCAGCGCCTGGGCTGTCGGTGCCGCAGCAACCCCGGTACGCCACTGGTGATAGATAATCACCCGCTCGACAAAATTCTCCCTGAGCAGCGTCTCCTGCAAATGCCTCTCTTCAACCACTGGCAAAGCAGGGAAGCGCGCCATGATAGCGGCGGCAAACAAACCTGCTCCGCTGGCCACCACCGCGCCACTGGTGTCGAAGATTGCCACCCCTTCTGTACCGCAGCTAGGGGATCCCTTCTTGAAAATAAATCCCGACAGTTGTGCCACCTCTGACTCCCGCGCCAGACTGTAGGCTTTGAGCGCATCAGTGACGTCCTGTTTTTTGTTTTTGACGCCGACGACACGCAGCTCATTATCCATCATCACCAGGCGAATGGGCGGTCGCGGGACCCCGAGCCCAATACCGACCTCAGGACAGAAAGGGTGAAAATCAAAATACGCCGTAAGCGTGTCGACAATATAACTATTGCGCTTGTGATCGCCGTCATAGCGCACAGGATTACCCAGCAAGCAACTGCTGACCCCGACTGGAATTCTGTCAATAGACATAGGCCATAATCCAGGCATCTTCGCGAGGCTGCTCCGCCGCCCCAGGCAATGCCGGGTAGTATCCCTTGCGGGTACCCTGGCGAGTGAATCCCATACGCTGATAGAGGTCGATGGCGCGCTGATTCGATGCTCGCACTTCAAGAAAGATACTGCGGGCATGGGAGCGATTCAGTTCGATCAAGCGTGCTACCAAGGCCGCGCCGTAACCCCTTCCCTGCCGCGTACGGCAGACCACAACGTTGAACAGCTCAGCCTCATCCAGCACGCGATTAAAAATCAAAAAGCCCGCAGCAACACCATCTTCCTCCAGCATCAGTACCCGATGATTAGCGAGGCTCTCGGCAAGCTGGCCGCGACTCCAGGGAAAGGGCGTGACAGCACTGTCAATGGCGACTAGCGCGGAGAGGTCGGCGGGAATGGCATCGCGAATAACGGCGCTCATAGCATCAAACTCCAAATGAGTTTAGGCACAAAATCCGCTTGCAAAAGCCCCTTTTACAACAGGCTTATCGGCACAAACTCAGTCGGCCAAAAAGCGAATGGCCTGCCAGGTTTCGGCCTTGAGGGACGGCGTCTTCTCCATATCGTGCAGCGAGTGGGTAACGATTCCCCGGCCACCCCAGGCAAAGTCGTGTTGGTAGCCCGCTTCAAATGTGGCATCGATGCCGCAGGCCCGCGCGGCGACCTCGCCCATCAACAGTACGGTTTCATAATTCTGCAGGCGCTGTTTGGCCTGGAGAAACACGCTGAGATATTCCCGGGCAGCAGCGAGGGTGGCACCCCCTTGCAAGCCGAGCCCCGAGGACGGCGGCCAATCAATCAGATCCACAGAGGGCAGACCCTGCCCCACAGCACCGATGGCCTTGAGCAGATTGGTGAGCATGGTGATCTGTACCGGCGTCGGCCTCTGGGCGGGGGGCATGGCACTTATCACGGCTACCGAGGCGGGCTGCCAGAATCCGAGCCGACACAGGAAAGGCTCGGCGCTGGGCTCGATCCCAGCTGCGGCCGGAACAGCTAGGGGGCCCTTGTTAGCGGAGCGCACCCGGTCCGAACTGCCCATTTCCTGGGGACGGACCAGACTGGGGGCGCTATCCAGGGCCGCAAGCACCTCGGCACCTCTGGCCCCCTGACGGACGACATCCGCCTCTGCTGGTGCTGGGGCATCTCTCACCTCCTCCAGAGGAGACACATGCTGCCGAGAGACGCTGTCATCCGGTGCCTCGTCAGGCACCACTTCGTCCCGAGGCACATAGCGCACAATACCCAGACTGGCGAGATACCAGTTGCGCCTGGCGCTGGCTGCCCCGGTGGTCAACACAGTGTCACACCCCCTCCAGCTGGGGATGGAGGCGACCCGGTGTCACCAGCAGGTTGAGGGCATGGAGATAGGCGCGGGCGCTGGCTACCAATACATCGGTATCGGCGCCCTGGCCATTGACGATACGGCCTTCTTTTTCCAGCCGCACGGTGACTTCCCCCTGCGCCTCGGTGCCTTCCGTTACAGCATTCACCGAGTACAGTTGCAAGTTGGTCTCGCTGTTCACCAGCTTTTCGATGGCCTTGAAAATAGCGTCCACGGCACCATCGCCTTCCGCCACAACCCGCTGCAAATCGCCATCAACCCGAATGGCAAGATCGGCGCGGGGGGCCTGACCGGTGCGGGAGACCACTTCCATGGTGACCAGGCTGTATTTTTCCGGCAGCTCCTGACTCTGTACTTCCGATACCAGGGCCTGCAAGTCTTCGTCGTAGATTTCCCGCTTCTTGTCCGCCAGCTCTTTAAAGCGAGCGAAGGCGGCGGCCAACTCTTCCTTGGTATCAAAGCTGATGCCCAGCGCTTCAAGGCGACTGGCGAAGGCAGCACGACCGGACAGCTTGCCAAGCACGATGCGGTTGGCGCCCCAGCCCACATCCTGGGCGCGCATGATCTCGTAAGTCTCGCGGTGCTTGAGCACGCCATCCTGGTGAATGCCAGACTCGTGGGCAAAAGCGTTGGCGCCGACAATAGCCTTGTTGGGCTGCACAGGGAAACCCGTGATGCTCGACACCAGTCGCGAGGTGGGTACGATATGGCTGATATCGATACCGGTTTCCACCGGATAGCGGTCTTTGCGGGTGCGAACAGCCATCACGATCTCTTCCAGCGCAGCATTGCCTGCCCGTTCGCCGAGGCCGTTGATGGTGCACTCCACTTGGCGGGCGCCGTTCAACACTGCCGACAGGGAGTTGGCCACCGCCAACCCTAAATCGTTGTGGCAATGCACCGAGAAGATTGCCTTGTCGGCGTTGGGGACGGCCTGAATCAAACGGCCGATCATGGCACCGTACTCTTCCGGCTCACCGTAGCCGACAGTATCGGGAATATTGATGGTGCCGGCACCGGCATCGATAGCCGCCTCGATGACGCGACAGGCAAACTCAAACTCGGTGCGGCTTCCATCCTCCAGGGAGAATTCCACATCGCCCACCAGGTTGCGGGCCAGCTTCACAGCGCTGACAGCCTGCTCCAGCACCTGCTCCGGGCGCATTTGGAGCTTGTATTCCATATGAATAGGCGAGGTGGCAATAAAGGTGTGGATACGCGCACGCTTAGCACCTTTAAGCGCCTCGGCAGCGCGCTCGATATCGGGCCTGACCGCCCGTGCGAGGCTGCACACTGTGCTGTCGACAATGGTGTCGGCGATGGCTTTTACCGCTTCGAAATCGCCGGGACTGGAGATAGCGAAGCCTGCCTCGATGACATCCACACGCAACTTCTCCAGATTGCGAGCAATGCGCAGCTTTTCATCCCGGGTCATGGAAGCGCCGGGGCTCTGCTCACCATCGCGCAGGGTGGTGTCAAAAATAATGAGGCGGTCTTTGGTCATTCATAAGCTCCTGTCTGGGGTCGCCGATCGCGGGAATTTTCCCCCTGCCTGACGGGGTTTGCAATCGGCAAGGCGCGATAAAAAAGGCTTCACCGCTGGTCGTCAGCTGGCCTGTCAGTAACGTTGCTATCTGCAGTGGCATTAGAAAATGCTCTCCGCCTGCGGGCCTTGTGCCTCTGGTGAACCCACAGGGCCGGGCCGGACAAGGCGTAGATCACCGCCAATCCCAGCAACATCCGAGCCGGATCGATAAGGATGACGGCCACCACCAGCGCCACGGCCAAAATAACTACAAAAGGAACACGCCCCCTGAGGTCCATACCTTTGAGGCTTTTATAACGCAGGTTGGATACCATCAGCAGGCCGGCGGTTGCCGTTACCAAAGCCGCGAGCAGCGCCAACGCGGTGGACGGCTGCTCGCCGTAACCACTCCACACCATGCCAGCCACCAGGGCGGCAGCAGACGGGCTTGCCAGGCCGATAAAATAGCGTTTGTCGACAACGTCGACCTGGGTGTTGAAACGAGCCAGGCGCAGAGCGGCACAGGAGGCGTAGATAAAGGCGGCGGTCCAGCCCAGTTTACCAA
>Ga0265293_10006727_pt1 | contig 18121 bp, 15 predicted proteins | sample Munlanlewell138R_FD_192505 | JGI IMG/M metagenome (GOLD analysis project Ga0265293, IMG submission 192505) | Leachate microbial communities from a municipal landfill in Southern Ontario, Canada - Leachate well 138R | ecosystem: Engineered > Solid waste > Landfill > Unclassified | place: Canada...
TTTATTCGGTAAAAACAATCAACAAAACGATCACTTAACCCATAAAATAGCACGCAAAACAGACACCTTTATGCACATTAAAAATGCACCAGGAGCGCATATCATTATCACCGGATCAAATCACCAAAAAGATGTCCTTGAATTTTGTGGTCAACTAGCGCTTTATTTATCCAAAAAAATCGATGGTGAAGTTAGCTATATCCCTGTTAAAACAATTAAAAAAGGCCCTTTACCCGGTCAGGTCATTCTCCGTAATGAAAAGACCTTTTATCTACGCTTTGACCCTCAATATGAGAGTGTTTTTAGAAACGAAATTAGACGCATTAAATAAAGTCGTCACCTTTGATGACTTCACTTGTCGCTAAATTATAAAAACCTTGTTGTTTTAATACTTCATAACTTACAATTGCAACTGCATTACTTAAGTTTAAACTTCGTGCATTAACCACCATCGGAATCCGAACGGTATTGGCTTTTTCTTTTGTAAGCAGGTCAGCGGGCAAACCATGTGATTCATTCCCAAACATAATCAAAATTTCTTGATCAAAACGACCATAATCAAAATCACTATAATTATGTGAGCTGTAGCGCGTGACATAGACTATTTTTTTATGGCCATGACGTGCATAAAAATCATCCAAGTTCGGATAAAAAGTCATCTCAAGATTCTCAATATAATCAAGACCCGCGCGTTTGATGTTTTTATCATCAAACTTAAGCGGAGTCGGTCCAACAATGATTAGTTTGGCGCCAATAGCGACCGCAGTGCGCATGATATTGCCAACATTGGCTGGCATCTCTGGTGCATATAAAACAATAGAAAGCATTATTTTTTAATTTTGACGCCGTCTTTAAAGTTCAAGTCATATTCTTTAACGGCATTTTCGATCATCAGTACCGCACGATCGCGATCTTGAATGTGGTGAACCACGGTTTCTTTTCCTTCAAGTGTTTTATAAACTTGGAAGAAGTGACGAATTTCTTGAAAAACATGCGACGGAATTTCTTGAATAGAAGTATATGAAGAATAGGTTGGGTCGTTGGCCGCAATGGCAATGATCTTTTCATCGACTTCGCCATTATCAATCATCTTGACAGCGCCAATTGGAATACAAGTCACAATCGTCATCGGAACGAGCGGTTGGCTACATAAAATAAGAACATCAAGGGGATCGTTATCACCAGCATAAGTACGGGGGATAAAACCATAATTTTGTGGATAATGGGTCGAGGTATAAAGAACACGGTCTAAACGAATAAGGCCCGTTTCCTTGTCTAATTCATATTTTGATTGTTGCCCGCGGCTAATCTCAACAACCGCATCAAATTTTTCACTTGAAATCCGATTCGGATTCATGTCATGCCAAATATTCATAATTTCTCCTTATTGTAATAGGTGCCAGATTGGTCTACTATTAATTAGTGTGGTTTAATTATAATATGAAAATGAAAAATATATTACAAAAGTTGCTAGGAAGTCTCGCCTTCTTATCACTTTTATCAGGATGTGCATCCAAAAGCCCAGATGCAATCTATTTACCAAGACTAACCCGATCAGAAATCACAAGTGAAAACTTCAAGATTCCGGTCACAAGACAAGTGATTGATGCCTTCGTTGCCGGTCAAAAATCCTTTCTTTTATATGCTGGAAGCGAACTATGCTCATTTTGTCTTGCCCTTGAACCCTTACTCGAAAATTATATTAAGAGCGCAAAAGTGGAGCTCTTTTATATCAACACGCTAGGTAAGGATTATGACATCAATCGACAATATTACTTCGATGAATTTAATCTATATGCGACCCCAACTTTATATATTTTTAAAGAAGGTCAAGTAGTCCATCAAGAAGTAGGGTCTACCCATTTAAAAACGAGAACGGCTGTCCGTAAATTCTTTCAAACCTACACTAAAACAGGTCAATATTATATTGATGAAGGCGAATCAATTGATCGGCCACCAAAGTATGCAACCTTCACCTATAGTTTTTTAAATCCATTAGAACAAAAAGTAATCATGAATACGTTTTATCCACTATTTGAAAATAAAGGCTTCTACATCTATCTACGCCAAAAAAATGAAACCTTTACAGCCTTTAGTTTAACGCTAGGTAATGATGAGACCATTTATCCATTAAATGGGACTGAAGATGACCTCCTAACTGCTAAAAATGCATTAATCAGCTACTTTTCTTAGTCTCAACTATATTTTTTCTCTTATTCTTTTGTAAAAGACTTATTTTGTATATAATTATTCTAATATTTAATTTTGCATGCAAAGGAGATCACATGGAAAACAAAAAAATAGCTAGCTTTAAAGTAACCTTTAAAGGGCAAACCACGACGCATAATGCACCGATTCGAGCCCTCGATATCGTTGGAAATAATAAAGAATTTATATGCGTTTTTGTCAACGGTCGCGTTCGGGAACTAAATTACATCATTAGTGAAGATGCCACCCTTGATGTTCGCACGCTTGATGACAGCGAAGGCATTCGCATTTATCAAACCTCACTTCGTTTTGTCGCCGCCATGGCCATGAAGCGGATCCGTCCCGACTTAAACATTCGCTTTTCCTATAACGTTTCGCGTTCAATCTTTATTCAAGTCACGAATAAAGGCATTACGGTTGACCGCCTTCTCGTCGAAAAACTTCAAAAAGAAATGCGCGCGATTGTCGAAGCCGATTTACCTTTAAATCGTTCAAAGATAACAACCGAAGAAGCGGTCGAGCTTTATGAAAAACTAGGCTATAAAGATAAACTCGAAATCTTAAAATACCGCCCAGAACCAAATGTTCATATTTATGATTGTGATGGATACCAAAACTATATGTATGGTTATATGGTACCATCAACTGGCTATTTAAAGACCTTTATTATTCGTCCTTATTCACCAGGCATGCTTTTACAATATCCAAGAAGTGAAACCAAAGGTGAAATTCCTGAATTTAAGGATGCACCAATGTTTGGCAAAGCCTTAAAAGCAAGTCATAACTGGGCAAAACTTACGAATCTTGATAGTGTCGCCCATATCAATTCTTACATAGAAAAGAAACAAGTGGTCGAACTCATTAATATCGCCGAAGCAAAACATTACCAAATGCTCACCGAACTCGGCCAACGTATTTTAGAAGATTCCGAAGATATCCGGCTCATTTGTATTGCCGGACCAAGCAGTTCTGGTAAAACAACCTTTGCAAACCGCCTCCGCACCGAACTCATGAGCCGTGGTCTCAACGCCATTCGACTATCAATCGATGACTACTACTTACCACGCGAACTTGCACCACGTGATGAAAATGGAAAATTCGATCTTGAATCAATTTACGCCCTTGACATTGAATTATTCAACCAAAATATGCTTGATTTAATTAATGGTGAGGAAGTTCAACTTCCTAAATTCGACTTCAAAATTGGCAAACGGGTACCCGGTCGCAAATTAAAGGTTAGATCCAATCAACCAATCATTATTGAAGGCATTCACGCCCTTAATGAACAATTAACGAGCTATATCCCAAAACATCAAAAATATAAAATTTATATTTCGCCACAAGCCCAAATTAATATTGATGATCACAACCCAATTAGCTTAACGGATCTTCGGCTTCTCCGTCGGATCGTGCGCGACAAGAAATACCGGAATGCCAGTGCTCAAGAAACCATGTCGATGTGGCCAAGCGTCCGGGCCGGTGAATTCAAATGGATTTATGACACCCAAGAAGAAGCTGACTACGTCTACAACTCGCTTTTATCCTACGAATTAGCCGTCATGAAAAAACATGCCCTCCCACTCCTCTTAGAATTTGATTATCAAAGTGAATTCTTCCCACTCGCGGAACGACTCATTCGGATGCTCAAATACTTCCTTGATATGGATGAAGAATGGGTACCATCGAACTCACTCTTACGTGAATTCATTGGCGGAAGTTGCTTCCACGACGTCTAAAGAAATCCATCATTAAAAGAAATAGGTTACCGTGTCGGTAACCTATTTTTATTATTGCAGGCGTGACTTGACTAACGCTATATCATGCAAGTATTGCGCGCGAATTTGATGATAAACCGCGGCCTCCGTAGGCGGCGTATATTTTCCATAAACATCCGCAAAAAAGGTTTCAATTGTCGTAAATGAATCATAAAGTGATCGGAGCGAGAGTCTTAAGAAATACGGACGATTCGTAAAAAGTAGGAGCGGTGAACTATGGGCGACTTCACTGGCGATCTGATAGGTTTCGCGGGCCATGGTTAAACCGGATAAACTTTCAACCCCATCGCGGAAGTTGAATTTATAGGTCTCAAGCGAAAAATCTTTATGGAATCGAATCCACCCATATTCGATAAAACGGCGCGTATCTTTGCTTTTCAGACCTAGCGCCTTCAAGTTTTCTTTCATCTCCGCAAAGATAAGGTCGCCTTCCTCTGGTGCTACAAGTTTATTAAAGGCGGCATGGTATAAAATATGTCGTTCATAAGCATGAATCAGGGGTTCTTCATGCAAGAGTTTTAAAGTAGCTTCTAATTCATGAAGCGACCGCCAGGCACTGAGTGCCTCCTTCTCAAAACCACTCACGAGAAGTTCAGTAATCGTTCGGCACATTTGGAAAGCTTGCCGCAATAATTCAACAAATAAAAGCATTTCTCGGTCAGACGTACGGAAATCTTTAATTTTTAGTAGAATAAAATTGACATACACATTAATCGTTGATATTTCCATTGAATAGGGCGTAACATATCGTCCTTCTTCGTATTTGAAAAGCGAAAGACTTCCATATTTATCGACCACGGTATTGACGAGAGTTGCCCGAAAGTGATCGTCTTCTAATTGCGTCTTTCTTTGACTGACGGTTAACTCTTGGAGACGATAATTATAATCAAATAGAAGATGGAGAATCAGTCGAGCGTGTTCGAGCGGGGCATAAGGCATATTTTCATAAGTAGTCTGATGAATATTTAAAATCTCAATCGCATCCGAATATAGATCAAAAAGACTTTCATCTTCTCCGATTTCATCATGGTGATAGTAACGAAGAAATTTTACAAATTCATCAAATGACAATCCTTGATACTTATTCATCGGCATTCACCTTCCTATAGTCCAAGTTGATGATACTGACGAGATAGGCATCCACTGGACGTTTAAATGTCTTATTTAGATAACGGGCATAGTTTTGAACTTGAAGATCATAGGTTGGTTCATGAATATTAACGAGTTTGAAATCAAGGAGTGTGATTCTTTTCGCACCGAGAATAAAGAAATCAATAGCATACGTTTTGTTTAGTTTTTCATCTATAAAAGCGTATTCACGATAGACATTTGCGTTCGTCGCTGTTTCAAAGAACGGAAGTGATAATAATGCTTTTAGATGTTTTTTGTCATCCTTGTGAACGATATAGTCAAACTTGCGAGTATCAAAATCAAAGAGTTCAATATATTGGTGTAATTGACGGCCACGCCGTAATAAAAGATCGCTCGGAGGTCGACTTTCTGAAATGACGATTTTGCGTTTGCGCTCCGTATCGGTGCGCATTAACTTTTTTACTTCAAATTTTACATGAGTTTCTAAAGGCATATCTTTTGGTGTAATCGGCGCACTATCTTCAAGTTCTATGGTTTCGATATGATCAACATAATAAGGGGAGTTAAGAAGTAGTTCAACAAAATTTTTCGCTTGAGCGATAGACGGCAGTTCGTCAAATTTTTCATAGATGGGATGAACGATAACCATTAACTCACGAGCCCGGGTTAAGGCCACATATAAAAGCCGAATCCGTTCGCCCAATGTTTCTCTAATGTTTTGGGCTTCTGCTAAAAACCCATTCATCGATTTTTGATTCCCGTAAAGCGGGAAAACAAAGCCAACCTCGCGGTTACTCTTTATTGGTTCTTGCTTATCCATACGGTAAAAATCTTGGCCGAGATCAATATAATAGACGACGGGAAATTCTAAACCTTTTGAATGATGAATGGTCATGAGACTAACCGCATTATCAATCAGTTTCGGTCGTTTGACGGTGGATTCAACCGCCATTGATTTTGCGTCATCAAAAAAGGCTAAAATATCTTCGAGGCTATGATTTAAGGCCGCATAACTTGTTATTTGATTAATGAGACTCGTTAATTTTAGAGTATTTTGGGTGACATCCCCAAGCTTAAAAATCGCGCCATAAAGATCAAACTCTCGAATAAGAGCCTCAATGATAGCCATGACTGGTGCATCCTTGTTCGTTTCGGTAAGTCTTTTGATGCGCGCAAGCACCGGATCTTTACTAAAATCCAAATTTTTGTAACCCATTAGATCAAGGAGCGCTTGATCTGTATAATTATTAACAAAACTACGTAGAAAACTTGCGACCGCAAAGCGGAATTCATAGTCTTTCGGCAACGGTTCTTTAGCATAGGAGACATAAAGTCGCAACAAACTCTTAAGGGCAATGATGACTTTGTCACTACTCGTATCTTCGCCACGGGAGACATATAGCGGAATACCCGCATTAATAAATCGTTTTTCGATCGCTGCAAAATGAGAACCCCTTGATATTAAAATCGTGAAATCACGATAAGTTGCAGGCCGTAATGCTTTTAATTTGGTATCAAAAACTTCATAACCTGCAGCAATCTTTGCTTTGATATCTTTAATAACAATTTCCGCTTCTAATTCTTGCGTTGACAAAGCGATTTTGCGATTTTCAAAGTCAACCGTTGTCTCTTTGATTGGCTTTTGATAGTTTAATATCGTGAGCCCGACTTTTTGGTTTTGATTAACATAATGATCATAGGTTTTATTACCGTATCCAATTAAGTGTTCTTTGGCGTAATTGGCACCGCCGATTGCATCACTCATGAGATCACAAAGAATGGCATTAATCGCTGTTAATACGTCAGATCGACTCCGGTAATTATCATTAAGGTCAACTAGTTTACCACCATTTCCTCGTGAATAATTTGCAAATTTCTCCCGGAAAATATCGCTATTTGCATTTCGGAAACCATAAATACTTTGTTTGATATCCCCAACCATATACACATTATCATTGGCGATCATTTGGATAAATTGCTCTTGAATATCACTAGTATCTTGGTATTCATCAATGAGGATGTAATCATATTGGGCTTTCAATTCTTTTTGAACAAGAGGCATGCGCACCAGTTCAAATGCATGACGAGCGACATCCGCGAAGGTAAACGCATTTTGTTTTCGCTTATAATCATTTACTTCAACCATGATTTTTTGATATAAATCGACAATATATCTTGCCAATTTTTGATCTTCGAGAAAATTTCGGTACATGTCATCCCGCGTGCCTAGTGATTCATAACCTTCAAGCGTTTTATACGCTTTCATAATCCGATTAATCCGCGGCAAGTCTTCTGGAAAATCCGTTTTACTGCCGTTGGGGACTCGTTGCTTTTTAAGTTGTTCTTTCTTTTCAAGGTATTCTTCTAGGGATAAAATTTCACCATAAGTATCAAGAAAATCATGATATCGTTCAACATGTTTTTCGTCAGTTAAGGCTTTAATTTCTGCCGCAATGGCCCGTAAAAGAAGAATAACTTCTTTATTTATCGCATCTTGAAACGCATCAAACTTAGTGATTGAATAATAGTCACTTTCATACGAGGCGACAAAACTTTCAGGGTCAATCACTAACTTTGTTGTCTTATGAAAGGCATAAATAATTTTAAATAAAGTGAAGTCATCGCCCATTAAAAATCGTTTAGCAAAGGTTTTAAGTGAAACCGAAGGATTATCATATTCATCGATCATTACCTTATCAAAAGCGCGTTTGATTAAGACTTGCTCAATCGATTCATCAAGATTTGTAAGATTAGCGTCTAAATCTAAAAGATACCCATACTTTTTTAAAATTTTAAGGGAATAAGCATCAAAGGTTGTAATATCCGCGGTATCGATACCAAATGCTTTATGACTCTCTTGCGGATCCTCTGCTAGTTTAGCCTTAATTCGATTTTTAAATTCTTGGGCCCCAGCTTCCGTAAAGGTTAACACAAGGAGACGGTCAAGCGGCACATTTTGATCGGTAATAATGCGATATAGTCGCTCAACGAGCACAGCCGTTTTACCGCTCCCAGCTCCAGCTGAAACAAGCATATTTTGCTTACTAAGATCTAACGCTTCCAGTTGCTTTGCGCTGAACATGAGGGTACTTTTATTCTTCGCCATCTTCATCACCCCCATATTCGCCTTCAGGTAAGTAGCTAATCTCACGGAAGGCAGAGTAACCACCTGAGAGCTTACCATTAATGAGTTTCACGCGCACTGGAAACTCATTACGGATAATCGCCGCGTGGGTTTCTTTAATCATCTTCTCTGCCGTCACAATGTATTCGTCAAGTTTATCGGGTTCAACGACCCCAGTCATTTCACCTTTTGATTTAACAAAGCGCACGCCATGATAGAAAGCGGATTCTTCATAATTTGGATCAAGCACGGTTAGGATTTGCGGATGATTGATGATTAGGCCTTTAAAGCGAAGCGATTTCTCAAGCGTTGATTTCAAAAGATCCTCATGACCGAGTAAATAATTATCAATCTTCATGCCGCTGATGACCAAAGCACCCGGTTTATATGTGGATAATGCAGGGTCTTCCCGTAACAGTAAACCATAAAGCGGGAGTTGTAGGTCTAAACCGTATTCGTAATAGTCAGGGCGCGAGGTAGCGCTTCCCGTTTTAAAGTCAAGAATGACCGCGGTACTCACCCCGTTTTTCTCAAAGAGAAGAACGCGATCTAAGCGGCCTACAAAATCAAACCCTTCCTCAAAAGTAAGTTTCACAAGTTGTTCATTGATGATCTTTAATGGTTTTACTTGCCGCCGATAGTTGGTAAAGAAGTCATACGCCCCTTTCACAATTGCTTTACGATTTTCGATAAAGAATTTTTCTTTGATAGAAAAGTCAAATTGATCAAGATAATGGTAAAAGCAATATTCAAAAGATTCATCATCTTCACTTTGTTCAAGTACTTTATGAACAAAATTGCCGTAAAGAAGATGATAACTATGGCGATTGTCTTTAAGATTAAGGATATTCTCTGCGAAGTAGTCAAAAGGTAAATTTTGATACAAGTTAATGGATGAAAAAGATAACGATATACGTGGGTGTTGGTAGGTAATACCCTTAAATCTATAATCAAACGACGCATATTCACTATGATAAAAATTAGAATAATAAAGCGAACTTAAATCGGGATCAATGACATTATAGGTTTGTCGTTGATCAAGCCGATAGCCCGTTAAATAATTTAGGTAATTTTGACTATAAAAAATTGGGGGGATAGGTGCAACTTCAGTGGTGAGGCCAAGCTTTGAAAGAAGGGGTGAGGGTGAAAAGACTTCGTCTCCAAAGATTGGCGCAGATGAAAGTATTAAATTCGGAATATTAAGTAAACTCGTTGTCATCTGTAACTCATCCATTTGCCCTATCGCTTCCGGATCAAGCAGGGAAAGAAGTTGCCGTTCTTTTAGTGATAAGTAGGGTGATAACTTGCGGATAGTTGGTGCGGTTCCTTGAACAAAGTTCATAAAGAAATAATAAGTGTCCTCTTGACTGAACTGGGGAAGAACATGAATGAGCTCAAGACCCTCATTTTCAGTTAAGATGAGATGCTCGTTTTTGGCAAGATCATCGATGATATGCCTCATCGCAGGCGTTAATTCCCCTGAAAAGTCATAGGGTAATAGCGCATTATAAAAAGCCTTTAGTTCGGAATATGTTGAGGTCTTAAGTGCTTGCAAAAAGGCATCAAGATTTAGATTACCGGACAGGAACTTTTCGAGTATTTCATATACTTTAGGAAAAGAAATTAATGGACGGGGTTCTTCTTGAATAAGAATATTAAAAGAGGGAGCCAGACGCCTCAATAAATTTTCGTAATGTTTGTTGGGAATGTATAACTTTATTTGGTGAGGGGCAACGCCGTTTTCAAGTAAATGAGCGATTTTATTAAGCGTATCAAACGTTTCTTCAACGCCACTTTGATAGTGGGCTATTTGTGGTTTATAGGTATTTAAGGTCGGTAAAGAGGTGACTTTTGAATTCAACCCTTTTAAGATCCGAATAAGGACTTTATGATGAAGTAAATAAGGCGATATTAACACATTTTTGTTACCAAATAAAAGCGGTGCAAGTGGTTCACGATAAATAAATCCATTCTCAATTAAATATTGTCGGACATTTGATAAAAGTTCGGTTTTATGAGTTTGATAATTTAACGTCTCAAAGTTTATATTACTGATTATTAATTTAGCGTGTTCAAAAGATAAATCAAAACGTGCCATTACTTTTAAAATGGCCTTCCCATCAGCCTCACCTAAATACGCTGAAAGAATTTCTTCCGGTGTGTATATTTTTATCTTTACGGATGGCACTGATTGATGCCATTTAAAAAAAGCTATTTTAGTCGAAAAATCAGTGATAATCAAATCATTTTGCGCTATTAAGTTAAGCCATTGTTCCATTTAATAATTATATCAAATAATAGGGTCAATCCTCCACAAATTAAAGTCAAATGTGGCTAAGGAGGTAGTACTGGAGGTATTTTTTCGGTCAGGAATTTTAAGTTGAGAGTAGGTAATTAATTCCCCCACACCATTATAAGTACCAACAATTTTTAGGCGTGTTCGTTTCGGAACATGATTTTGAGTCGACACATTTTGAAATGAATTGTCGGCGTTTTTATAAACAATGTCAACTGCTCGTCCATCCGGGGACTGCACACCGGTAGTTTGTTCAGTTCCTGCTAAATATAGATATAAGAAGCCCGATGTTTCTGCTGCAACGGTCAAGTCTGGGGTATTAACGTGGGATAGTAGAGACTAGTTCATTCACATAGGTAAAAGAAGAGGTAGTTGAACCAATGGTCTCACTCGTAACCCCATACACTTTAAATTCTTGATTAGAAAAATCAGGCGCTTTGACGGTGACTTCATTATACGTAATTGATGCCTGACGATTTTCCATAAACCAAGCAAAGGTTGTAAATGTAAAAGAAGCCAAGGACATCATCGTCATGACCATGGTTGTAATAAGTAAAAAAAACCGTTTTGTTTGTTTACATTTCATCAGTTTAATTATAACAAAGGCGGTCTTGAAAGACCGAGTAATATTAATAAAAAGCGAGTCTACTCCTCTTCTTTGGCACTAAAAGTTAAGACAGCCTTAACCGCCTTCTGCCATCCAAGATATTTTTTCGCCCGCTCTTGTTCATCCATTTTAGGGGTATAAGTCGTTTGATATTCATGAATTTTTGTGATGGCCTTAACGGAAGGGAAAAATCCCGTGTAAAGACCCGCCAAATAGCATATGCCAAGACTTGTCGTTTCATAGATTTTAGGGACACGAATTGATGTATTTAAGATGTCGGCTTGAAACTGCATTAAATAGCGATTGACCGACGCACCGCCATCAACACTAAGCACTTTTAAATCTTGAGCTGATTCTTTAATCATCACATCAAACACATCACGTGATTGATACGCAATTGCTTCCAAGGTGGCGCGGGTTAGTTCGAGATGACTGACTTCGCGGGTTAACCCAAAAATAGCCCCTCGCGCTTGATCATCCCAATAAGGCGTTCCTAATCCCACAAAAGCGGGTACAAAATAGACATTATCGTGACTTTTTGCCTCTAATGCGGCTTTTTCAGTTTCGGAGGCATTTTTAAAGAGTTTTAATTCATCTCGTAGCCATTGGACAGCGGCCCCACCAATAAAGACACTCCCTTCAAGGGCATATGTCACTTCATCCTTAATTTTCCATGCGACAGTTGTTAAAAGACCATTTTCAGAAAGTTGAACATGATTGCCGATATTCATTAACATAAAGCAACCCGTCCCATAGGTATTTTTGGCATCGCCCGGTTTTAAACACATTTGCCCAAATAAGGCAGCTTGTTGGTCACCCGCTACGCCAGTAATGGAGATTGGGGTATTAAAAAAGGTCGTTGTCCCAAAGTCATCAGAACTTGATAAGACTTTTGGCAACATGGAATGGGGTAAATTAAAGATATTGAGGAGTTCATCATCCCAGGCAAGGTCATGAATGTTAAATAACATTGTGCGGGAGGCGTTGCTGACATCCGTGAGATGATTGGTTTCGTTTGTTAATTTATAAATAAGCCACGTATCAATCGTGCCGAAAAGAAGTTCCCCCCGTTCAGCCCGGGCTTGACCTTCGGGAATATGATCTAAAATATAGCGAATCTTACTCGCACTGAAATAGGGGTTAATGAGTAATCCTGTTTTTTGGTGAATAAGATTTTTATAGGCGACCCGCTCGTGACATAAAGCGGCACTTTGACGACTTTGCCAAACAATGGCAGGCGCAACCGGCATCCCGGTATGCCTGTCCCACACGACGGTTGTTTCCCGTTGATTCGTAATGCCAATCGTTGCAATATTTAAAAAGGTCAAATTCGCTTTGATAAGCACTTGATTGATGACACTTAAAACACTGAGCCATATTTCAATGGCGTCTTGTTCGACATAACCAGGTTTTGGATAATAACATTTAACTTCTTCTTGGGCAATAAAGACAATCGTCGCATTTTTATCAAATAAGATCGCGCGGGTCGACGTCGTCCCTTGATCGATGGTTAAGATGTATTTTTCCATTTTAGAAAGTGATATCCTTTATTTCTTTCGGAATTTCGATTGAGAGATTTTCACCGCCGTGAGCCGTGACCAACACATTATCTTCAATCCGGATACCGATTTCATATTGCTTAAAGTATAGGCCGGGTTCAACCGTGATCACATTGCCGGGTTCGAGCGGTAATGAGCGGTCACCAGGATCATGCGTATCGAGTCCAAGATGATGCGAGACACCATGATAATAATATTTCATAATATCTTCATCATCATTCATCAATCGAGCGGCAACAAGTTCAGTTTTTAAAAAGTCTTTAGTAAAGTTTTGTAAGTCAAGCAAGGTTTTACCAGGTTTAATTTCATTGATAACGGCTTTATTACAGGCAAGTACAATCCCATACAACGTTTTTTGCAGTGCCGCAAACTTGCCATTAGCCGGAACCGTGCGGGAAATGTCGGCCGTATACATATTGTTATGACCGCCTAGATCAAATAAAATGAGATCGCCATCCCTCACTTTCGCGTCAAGATGCGGATAGTGTAATATGACCCCATTCGCCCCACTTGCAACAATGGTTCCAAAACCGAGTTCACCATGATGGCGCTTGATACCGTATTCAAAGGCCGCCCCAAGTTCATATTCATAAACGCCAGGCTTCACTTTGCTAATCGTATTTTTTAATGCTTCAGCCGTTAAGTGGATGCTTTCACGAATGAGTTTAATTTCACTTTCATCTTTAACCATCCGTAAACGGGTAATCATATCGTAAACACTAACTACTTCAAATTCCAGCACAGCACTAAGGTGCAGGCCATACTTTTTCGTTTCCTGACCGTTATGCGTTAAGATGCCCGGTTCAAGATCTAGATAGACCGTTTTAATAATTCCCTTTAGGGCAAGGACTATTTGATCATAAGTTTCAGTGTTTAAACAATCCTCGATTCCGCTAATTTCGCGCACTTGTTCCGGGGTTAAACGGCGACCCGTCCAAACCTCTTTTAGAAAATCATAAGCAAGTGTCAGAATTTTTTCTTCAACCTTACCACCAATTTTCGTGATGATCAATATCGAGTTTTCTTGTTTGATGCCGGTTAAGTAGTAGAAGTTGCGATTGACGGCGAAATCATAGAAACTATCCGCACTTCGTTTTACTTCAGCGCCACTAAAAAGGATTAATGCGCTGTGATCATTCAGTTTGTTTACTAACTTTTGACGTCTACTTTGATATGGATTCATGGTCTAGCTCCTTTAATAATAGTTCGGTTATATTTTCAAATAAAGTCGTATCAATCACTTCTATTTTACCCTCATCTATCAATTTTGTGTTTTCGGGAAGAAAAGGAAGTGACCCTAAAATCGTAATCGGAAATGTTTCTTTGAGTTCTTCAAGTTTATTGGTGCCATAAAGATAATACTTTTCATTTGTGTTTGGTAGTTGGACATACGCCATGTTCTCAACGATCCCGAGTAATTTGACGTTCATTTCGTTTGCCATTTTAAAGGTCTTTTTCACGATTGTTTGCACCATTTGTTGTGGGGTGGTCACGAGCACAATGCCATCAACGGGAATTTGTTCAAAGGCACTTAAAGCGACGTCACTTGTTCCCGGCGGAAAATCAATTAATAGATAATCTAATTCGCCCCAACCGACGGTCGTGAAAAATTGGGTGACAAGGTCACCAATTAAGGGACCTCGCCACATAATCGGATCTTCACCGCCATCAAGTAAAAGGGCACTTGAAATAATCTTGATCCCAAGGTGTTCACTGACGGCCGGATAAATACTCACTTCATCCCCATAAACACCGTCTTTTATGTGAAACATATGTGGAATTGAAGGACCTGTCACATCGCCATCTAAGATTCCAACCCGATAACCCAGGCGGGCTAGGCTAACGGCGAGGGAACCGGTCACATAACTTTTGCCGACGCCCCCTTTACCGGATACAATACCGATGATATGTTTAATGGCGCTACGATCGTTGGCCACCTTTTTATTACTCATTTACTATCTCCTTTAGAAGCACAGCTTCTTTTTTGCTCTTTATATTATAAAGACTTTCAAATAAAAGGGCATCCGCTACACTAACATTGACCCTTACTTGTACATCAAGTGTGCTAAAATCAACTTCCAATATTTCATAGCCTTGCTTATGGAGACCATATTTTACTTTTTCAAAATCACTAATATTCACGGCGATTTGATAGCAAAATGCGGGAACTTCTTGGTATTTCACGGCGAGATCAATCGCTTTTGAACCGGCTTCAACATAGGTTCTCAATAGACGACCGGCCCCTAGTTTTTTACCACCAAAATAGCGTATGACGATAAGCGCTGTGTTCATAAAATTGTGGGTTCGTAAGAGGGTCAAAAGGGGTAAACCAGCCGTGTTTTGAGGTTCACCATCATCGCTTGCTTTTTCACTATTTTGATAGCGGAAAGCATAGGTATAATGACGCGCATCTTTAAATGTTTTTTTTGCTTCATTCATATAGAAATCAAAATCCCCATCGGCCGTCAAGGGACAAAGGAGGGCAATAAATTTAGATTTCTCAACAATTGTTTCGGAAACGACCATTTCCCTAATGACATAGTTCATAACTTAATTCTATCAAGAATTAGCGAAAACGAAATCGTATATCAATGTGTAATAGTTTGCTATAATTTGACCTATGGAAGAAAACAGTCAATTTAATAACCTCACACTCAAAGAAGAGGCACACAATTCACCGGTTAAAGTAAAAATTACCGCTCATTTTTATACCTTTATTATTGGTATTTTTTCACTGGCTATTTTTACAACATTAATAATTGAAGTTGTCAAACTAATCGGGATTGATCATTTTACTGAAGTCAGTTATATGGCAACCGTTAATTTCATGACTTACTTTTTGACTTTCATCACTCTAGCGGGGGTTTTATTATTCTTTCGAGTGGTTGAAAATTTAGTTCGCCCATTTGCTAAACTTAAAACCTATATTTATGGTGTCTTTTATGGTCTTGCCGTCATCATCGGCGGGATAGCGGTCACCTTGTTGATGCAACTCATCTTTGGGGATCAAGGTAGTAACGCTAATCAAGGAACAATTGAACTAATCTTAAAAAATCATCCTGTATCTTCTTTTTTCTGGATTGTTCTAATGGGTCCGATTGTTGAAGAAGTCATCTACCGCTTCGGTTTATTTGGTGGCCTAAGAAAGATTAATCGCCCGCTTGCCTATGTGATATCCGCCTTAGTCTTTGGTTTTATTCACTTTAATATCCCGCTTGATGAAAACAACAAAGTGATCATGACTGAACTCATGACGGAGCTGATTAATATCCCATCCTACATTGTTAGTGGGTTAATATTTGCCTATGCATACGAAAAGGAAGGATTTGGAGTCGGAGTGGTTGCGCATGTCACAAACAACCTTATCTCCTTTGTATTCTCCATTATTAGTATTTATGGAACGAACTAAACATCTTGTTTTCTCCAGTTTTATTTTAAAAATAATCGCCATGGCCGCTGTCCTTAGTGACCATATTGCCTATGCCTTTATCACGCCAAGTGATCCGATTTATTCATATATGCGTATTTTTGGGCGGGTTGCTTTCGCTCTTTTTGCTTTTTTTATTAGTGAAGGCGTCGTTAAGAGTCGAAATAAAGATCGTTATCTCTTACGATTACTCTACCTCTATCTATTCATGCAAGTAGCGATTATCGCCGTTAACCTCTTTGATTCTTATTATGAATTCAGTAATATTTTTGCCACCCTCGGGGCTAGTGCAAGTGCCCTGGTCTATCTTGAAAAACGCGACTGGAAAAAACTATATTACTTGCTTCCGCTTGTAATTATCAGTGCGATAAACTTACTCGTTCGCTACGGTCAAATGAATGAATTAGTGATCTATGCTGGCGATTATAATATGTACGGCATCGCCCTTATCTTTGGCTATTATCTAGCCCGCAAAGTCGCCCTTTGGTTTCTCAATCGATTCCCTGTTTTAAGTGATGAAGGTACTCTTTTAGAAGTGGCAGAAGAAAACAAACGAAAACAAGTCATCTTCAATAGTGCCGCTAGCTTATCTCTTTTAATTATTACCTTTATTTGGTATATTTTAAGCATATTTGGCCTCGGTTTAGAAGGATTTGAACTTCAAAGCTTCGCCCTTCTGACCATTCCGCTCTTACTGCTATATAGTGGTAAGTTAGGTCACAATAGCAAACCGTTTCGAATCACTTACTACCTATTCTTCCCGGTACACCTCGTGATTCTTGCCATCTTCTCGTATTTATAGGAGGCTGTTATGATTATCTATCTTGAAGACGCTAAACAATTTGAAACCTTAATTGAAAAAGGAACTGTTTTAATTGATTTTTATGCCGACTGGTGTGGTCCGTGCCGGATGCTTGGTCCAGTCCTTGACGACATCGCAAGTTTAAGACCTGATGTTACCATCTTAAAAATTGATGTCGATACTTTTGGTGCAATCGCTCAACAGTTCAGTATCTTTAGTATTCCGACCTTAAAACTCATGAAAAATGGTTTACCGGTCGCCACTAAAACTGGCTATGTCGCAAAAGAACCGCTCCTTCGTTTTATTGACGGAAAATAAAGCTCCATAAAATATATATAAAGTACTATCATCACCGATAGTATTTTTTATTTTGTTTGTATAATAAATATATGAATAAACTAATTTTTGATCCTCTTGAAGAGTATCGTGATAAGTTTAAAAACTTACACAATGACAATGTGAATAAACTCATTGATGCCTTAATTTTGCAAAGCGGCGTCAATCTTGCTGAAAACGATCTGACTGTAAAAGACATCAAAGCCTTAGAAGTCAAACTGAATAATGAGAAGAAAGAGTTAAACAAAGCCAAAGGGTGGCGCGGTTTTCTTATTTTCTTAACTGTCATTCTCTTCGCTGTTGCAGTGTTTTTTATCTATCAAGCCACGCTTGGTGACACGATGCAAGTTAATGTTGGTATCGGTGGCGCAATCGGAATCGCTGTTGGAGGTATTGCCCTCGCAATCGGGGCCATTGTGATCAATGTCAAAGTCTTCCGCCCACGAATTAAGGCCAGTGAAAAGAAAGTTGCTGAACTCAAAGCTAAACTAGATCTTAAAATTGGGGAAGCATGGCAACAAATGAATCCGCTCAATGCCCTTTTTGATGCAACGATGACGCCAAAACTTGTCGAACAAACAATTCCGCTTCTTAATATGGATCCGGTTTTTGATTCACGGCGGTTTGATTACTTAAGCCGTAAATATGGCTTAGGTGAATTTACAAGTGAAAATGAATCCGCCCAATTTGTCCAATCTGGACTTATCCAAGGAAATCCTTTCCTCCTTGCCCGCTCCTTATATATGGACATGGGCACAAAAACGTATACCGGTTCGATTACCGTCTCATACACAGTGACGGTCTATGTTAATAATAAAGCGACCACTCAAACGCGAACGGAAACATTGACGGCGAGTGTCACCAAACCGTGCCCCTATTACAGTAATGATACGAT
>Ga0265293_10006728_pt1 | contig 18118 bp, 28 predicted proteins | sample Munlanlewell138R_FD_192505 | JGI IMG/M metagenome (GOLD analysis project Ga0265293, IMG submission 192505) | Leachate microbial communities from a municipal landfill in Southern Ontario, Canada - Leachate well 138R | ecosystem: Engineered > Solid waste > Landfill > Unclassified | place: Canada...
AGCCCCCTGCCCTGACCTTCCCCCCGTTCCTGACCAGATGACGATGGGCGACCTGCTGCTCGACAGCGTGGCGGTCGCCCGCATGTACCGGGAATGCCAGGCCCGCCACCGGGCGCTCGTCGAAGCGATCACACCCCGGTGATCGAAGCCGCTACCCGGCGGCTGGCAGCAACCCGGGCGTCCATCGACGCCTGGCTGTAGACCGTATCCGTTACCCGAGACTGGTGGTTGAGCAGGGTGCTCGCTGTGCGGGCGTCCATCGTCTGCGTCGCGGCGCCGGCCACCAGCCTGCGCAGGTCGTGCATGTGCAGGTTCTCGAAGCCACCGGCCTTGCAAAACCTGTCCCACTCGTGGCGGCCCGCATCCCTGGCGAACTTCAGGAACGGGCGGTCGTTGGCCTGCTCGACAAGCTCCAGCGCAACGCCCGGGTCGAGCACAAGAAAGTGGGGCTCACCAGTCTTGGTCTTGCTGCCCGGCAGGTGGAACACGCCGCCGGCCTCGATCGCGCTGACACGGATCGCTTCGACTTCATACCGACGGGCGCCAGTCAGCGCCAGTGTGCGCACGTACAGGCCAAACAGTCGGTTCGGCCAGCGAGCAGCCGCATCCAGCACCGCCCGGCCTTCGTCGATCGAGACGGGCCGGTAGCGCACGTTGCCCGATGGCATGTCCACCAGGTCGGCAGGGTTCGAGGTCGCCCATCCTTCGCGCATGGCATGCTTGTGTAGCGCGCGGGCTACGCTGAGAACATGCGAGCAGGTCGCCGGGCGATCACGCAAAGGCTTGGTGATCGTCAACCAGTCCCGGTAGCCCAGGTCATCCACTCGCCGCTTGCCGAGCACCGGGGCGATGTATTTTCGCCACGCTGTTGAATAGCTGGCAAGGGTGTTCGGCTTCAAATCGACGACGATGAGCCAATCGATCCAGACTTCGGCGAGTACGGGGGCCATTGCGAGTCCACTCCCATCAATTCATCAAATGCTTTTCGGGAAGCAATGATGCCGGGGAATCGGATGTCTGTCAACCCGACCTCGCTGCCCGCGGGCAGGATCGCCCGGAGATCCCCGAGCAGGCGTTGCGCATTGGCCCACCGGGCGCCAGAGTTGCGCGCTTCGGCCCGAGCCGCCACGATGAACAGGTCGATCGGTATGCTGCGCGTTTTCTCCAGGTCCGAGGCTGGTGCCCCGGGGACACAGCCGGACGACAGGATCTGGTGCCACGTCACTTGCGCGAGATTGAGCGATCGCAGTTTCTGGTCGCGCAGCGCGGGGGTCTGCGGCGGGCGGTTGACGAGTTCATGGTCAACTTCGCGGGCCATGAGCAGGTCGAACAGCAGCTTCCCGCCGCCGGCCTGGTCCATGCCTATCCGCATGCGCTGGAACACGTCATTGTGTTGCTTCCACTTCTCGCCAACCTCGAACACCGCGTAGCGCCGCTCATCGGCCGCAGCGGGGACGATCCATGAGTCGTTGCCCATGATGACGACGCGCATGAAGTTGCGCACCTGCACCGGGTCGACACCTTTCAACTCGATCATCATCTCCCGTTCGGTAATCATGGACTTCAGGATCGAGTCGCTGTTCTTGTTGCCTGACCAGAATGCTTCGTTGAACACCGCGAGCAGCAGGCCATATAGGTGAGCGTTGAAGTTGGATTCAAGGTAGCGTGAGTTCGAGAACACCTTGGAGTGCGACCCGCACATGGCGGCGATACGCTCGATGAAAGCATTCTTGCCGGTGCCTCGGCCCGCGGAATACAGCACGAGCGCGGAGAGTGGCTTGTCCCCAGGGAACTGCACCATGTGCGCGAACCAGTTGAGAATCCATTCGGCCCACGCGGCGTTCCCGGTCGTGATGTTCGTGTGCAGGTGCTCCATCCACAGGTCGAGCGCGGCCACGGCCTCGTCGAAGTCCTCGATCTCCCCGGGGGTCATCCCTTTCCAGGTGTTCCACACCTTCGCAGGCGTTTTCAGCGGCGGGGGGATCGTATCGAACGACCGCCATGAATTCCACGCCCGCGTCTTGACGAACATCTCCACGTCGCTCGGGGTGAAGCCTTCGCCTAGCGGGTCGTTGCTGCCCATCAGGTTCTGGAACGCCTCGATCGTGATGAGCGCCTGGCGGATGTCGGGAGACTGCGTGTCGAACAGCCGGAACCCGGCGCCCTGCTGCATCCCGAGGAACCGCTTCTGCAACACCGACAGGTCCGTGGCCTGTTCGATCAGCGAGTCGTCGACCGGGCCAGCAGCGGCCGGCGCGATATCGCGGAACGCCGCTTCCGGGGTGCTCGCGCCGATTGCCTGGCGCCCGTGCAAGTACGCCTTGCGGACCGTCTCGGTCAACTCACCAGCGTCCATCGGCTCGGGCAGCCGGGGATTCCACACGGTCAGCATGAGTTGCAGCGCCAACGGCTCGGACAAGCCGAAGTCTTTGACATGCGCCGCGACCTGCCAGCAGGTAGCATTGCGCTCGCCCGAGGGCGGCGGGGGCGTACTCGACAGGTATGCCAGCGCGCGAGTCATCGCGGTTTCGTTGTCGGTCGTCACATCCGCTGAGGGGTCGCGCTCACCCGTCGGCGCCGCACCGGCCAGGTTCACCAGCCAGTCGGGTGCATCGGCGATCGGGCGGTCATGCAGGATGACGTACTCCCCGGTGTCCACAATACTGCCAGCAGCCACGACGTATCCTCGCTCGCCGCGAACGTCGAGCCCTTCTCCAAGGCGGCCGGCGCTGTTGCCCACAGGGGAACCAGCAGCGAAAACGTAGTGGAACCCGCCCGAGGGGGTTCGCTGCACCAGGGTGTCGGGGAGCCGGCCGTACTGGCCCTCAAGCCGCGCAAGTGATCCCGGGCCGTCGCGTCCATCCTTCACATCCACGTCAATGACGAGCAGGCCGTGGCAGTTGATCCCTGCATTGCGCGCCACGCCGGGTCCGTCAGTCCACTCAGGCCAGCCGTTGAATTCTGGTCGCTTGCCGCCATGCTGAAGCGGGAACAGAGTCAGGCCATGAATGATTTCCAGGCGTTCAAACGTCGGGTTCGTCATTGACCGGGCGGCCCTTGATTTTCTGTCGTTTCAGGTCTTGCTCGTAATCGTCCCGGCAATCCACGTCGCAGAACGGTCGTGCGGTGTCCACGGGCTCGTCGCACCAGTGGCACTTCCCGGTCGGCTTCAGGCGGTCCCGCTGTGCCCTGGCGTTGCGCAGGCTCACGTCGCGATGGAATTCCTCGCGAAGGGTGGCTTCGTCAAAGATGTCCATTCATGCCCCCCATTGCTCTGCCATCGCGTCAGCGATCCCGGGGAAGAACCGGGACCGCTCTTTCGCCCTGTCCGCGCTAGGGGGCATCCTGTGGACTCGTGGTTCTCGCCCGTCCACAACATCAGTCGACACCAGCGGGGGCAGCCCCTTGAGCCACAGGCACACTGCTTTTGTTTCTCCGTGCCCGAACTGCCAAGGCTGGATCAACTGGTCGTGCTTACGGCCGAGCCACCCGACTGCGTACTTGTGCGGAATCGGATTCTCAACGGCAATGCGTGGGCAGGGATGATCCAAGAACAGTCGGAAGAATTCGCAGGCTTCATAAAGTTGCTTCCACCGTTCTATATCTCTGTCAAGCCACCGCACCCCCGCGTTTGTCAGGAACGTACAGGGCGGGTGCGCGATGATCAAATCCCACCGCTCGGCGAGCAGCGGACGAACGTCACCCTGTACATGCCGCCCCATAGGGGATTCGCTCGGGAGCAAGTCGCAGCTTGTCGCATCGTGCCCCCGCAAGATGAAGGCATCGCGCACGATGCCGCTGTATTCGCAGGCCACCAACACTTTCACTTCCTGTACTCCTGCCCGACCCACGGATCACCGGCTGCCAGCGGGAAGCCCCTGGCCCACGCGGGCAGGTCGGTCATGGCCTGGCGGTATGCCGCCGGATCGACGGCTTCGATCGGGACTTCGCACAGTGCCTCGTCGTATATCTGCAACACCAGCGGAAAGCCGGCGCGCTCCAGGCTGTGCATGGCGTGGCGCATGATGTCGTTCGACGAAGCCTGCACTATGTTTTCCACGAGTTTGCCGTGAAATGTTTCCAGTCTTACAAACTGTTTCGTCTTTGGGTGCCGGCCCTTGAACGTCAACTGCGGGCCACCGAACTTCGGGTTCTCCCGAATCTCGGGGTAAGGATAATGCAGATCCCGTCCGCTTGGCAAGCGGCAACACAGGAACGATCCGTCCATGCGGTACTCGACCTGCCCCGGGCCGACCCCGGAGACATGCGGACGGCGCGTCAGGACAGTCTCGATCGCCGCGTCAGCCGTCTGATACCAGAAATTCGTGATCGGCTTGTTCGCCGTCCGCCACTTCGCCACGATCGTCTCGACCAGATCAAGCTCGACCTCGACGCCGAAGGTGGCCGACATCGCGGTGAAGGCGCCGACCGCCCCGCCGTAGCCCAGGGCGAGTTCGGCCGTCTTGCCTATGAACCGCTCGAACGAGTCGGGTCCGATCGACTCGGGCGGCATGTCATAGATCGCGCCGGCCGACAGTTCATAGACGCCCGGGCCAAGCCCCGCGTCGGCCTTGCGGAACACGTCCAGCTTGGACTCGAATCCGGCATGCCAGGCCACGCCCCGGCCTTCGATGTTGCTGAAGTCCCCGTCCATGAACACATGCCATTCAGCCGGGATCAGCATGCCCCGCAGGCAGTCGGCCACGCAGTGCAGGACCGGGCCGTGTTCGGCTTCCAGGGTACGCGCGTCCCCTTGGCGGATCAGGTCCAGCATCGCGTGAACCTGCGCCAACTTTACCCCTTTTCGGGTACGCGGCAGATTCAGCACCTGGACGATGCGTCCCGTCGGGCGGCCAGTGTGGGCGCCGTGGAACTGCATCATGCCGCGTATGCGGTCGTCCACCGGGTCGGCCGCATCGAGCATGCGCTGGAGTTTCTTCGTGCTCGCCTTGGCGACCTCCAGCCGGATCTCCAGCGCCGTCTTGACCGCCGGAGGAATGAATAGCTTGCTATCTATATCCATCGTCAGCAGGTCGTCGACTTCGGGATCATAGTCGTCGGCAATCAACTGTGCCAAACCGGGAGCGCGAAGGCTATCGACCACGACCCCCTTGCTCGCCATCCAGTTCTTCAGCCGCTGGACCTGGTTCGGCGTCTGGACGGCGCCGCCTGTGACGGCCTGCATCCGCTTCGTGGCCGCCTTCATGGCCGCGTCGGCCATTGTCAGGGCGTTGCGCACGACCCGGCGATCAATGCGGATGCCACGGTCGTTGATCCGCTGGTCGAGCAGCCAGTCCGCGCGCTCCGGGGGCGACAGCCGGGCCATGCGCTGCGACGCCATGATCTCGACTCCAACGTCCTGCAAGCAGTACGACGACAGGCGCGCGCGTTCGTCCGGCCCGTCCAGCCACGACCCATCGGCCCGGGGCTGGCACATTTTCTTCATGAGCGCCGCGCCTTCCATGTCCTTGTCGATCGACAGGCCAACGGCCGGGGCGAGCATGGCGAGCGACTGAGGCAGGTTCGAGCGCAGGGCTTCGACAGCCGAGCACTCGAACCGATCGAGGGGAATGTGCGGCCAGTCGTAGCGTGACTGCGCCACATACCAACAGATCAAACGCTCGAAGGTGGCGTTGTGCGCCCGGATCACGAAGTCCTTGCCGGACTCGACCAGCCTGCGGAACCGTTCCCCGAGGGCGCGAACTTCCGCGTCGCCGATGAATTCCTCGCGCTTCGATCCGACGCCGATCGCCGCACACAGGATCTCGGTCGACGGGTGCATCGCGTAGCGATGAGCACCCCACTTCAGCAGGTCGGCGTGGCTCCGGGTTTCAAAGTCAAGGTGCAGGACGATCACGCCCTGGCCCCGCGTCGGAACTGTGCATGCTCCAGCGCCTTCTCCAGCGCCAGGGCCGCCTCGCCGATGGTCATGGCGAACACCGCGCGCATGCGGGTCGACATGATCTTGGCGCGGGATTCGGCCTTGCACCACGACCAGTCACCCCGGGGGTCGACGCCAAACACTTCACGCTCAGTGACCAGTGCAATCTCGTCGTACCGCTTGACGAGTGCCACATCAGGGCAGGGCAACTCGAATCGCCGGTGGATCGCGGCAGAGAACCGAGCTTCCAGTTCCCTGTACCCGGGGATGTGGTCCTTGAGCGGGGTCGAGATATCCCGCAGCAGCCCCTCGTGCATGTCGTGCAACAGCAACGCCATGACAACATCCCATTCGCCGGGCTCGACCACGACGGAATCCGCCATGATGTCGTCGAGATACATCGCCGCACACAGCAGGCTATGCTGCGCGACCGAGTAGAAGTTCCCCGGGGGAAGCTGGTTGCCGAACCGGCATTCGCAGGCCAGCGGCCAGGCCAGTTCCCGATACGAAAACGCCGAGAAGTCTGGCGCCTCGATCAAGACATGGTGGCCGCTGACAGCGCTGAGATAGCCCGACGGGCTTGGGGTCGATTCAACGATTTTCTTTTTGCGGGCCATCTCGGGCTCCCGGTCAGAACGGGATGTCGTCGTCGACGATCGACGACTGCGCCGCGGCGCCAGCGCCGGCCACCGCACGAAACGCCTGTTCGGCCGGCAGCTTGCCACCGAACCGCTTGCCGTCGCGCACTTTCATCAGGTTCTCCAGCGCGATCGAGATCCCACGGGACTCGTTGTCGTAGCCATAGAACCGGACCTGCGCGCGCACGATGCAGCCCGAGTAGATTTCGCCTTCGTCCAGGATCGGCTGGAGATTCGCATCCACCACCCCGGGCTTGCCCTGCTCCGAGTTCGACGCGCTGATGTAGACGCACCCCTTGAACTCGGGGATCTCCACGAAACGCTCGTAGCTCTCGGTCTGCTTGAACACCTTGTGCGGGAAGGTGCCTTTGATCGTGGCGAACTTGCCGGGCCACTTGGCTTCACCAGCCGCCGCCGCCGCCGCCGTCATGGACGACAGGTCGGTCCCCGCAGGGAACACCAGGACGCCCGAGTATTTCGGCGGCGCGCTCGGACGGCGCTTGTTCAGCCGCGGGCGGAACACGGCCGGGTACATCAGGATGGCTTCGGGCGTGATGACGGTTTGTTCGTCGGACATTTCATTCTCCAAGATACCCGGATCATCGGCCCCGGGCGTCGCCGTTTCAACATCAGTCCTCGCGAAAGGCGATCGACGGATCAAGTTGCCCGTCCACCGCCTTCCCTTTGCTCGATTCCGGCACGACCTTGTAGCCGAGACTCGGCTTCACGACGTAGCCTTCGATCGCACTCCATGCCGGCCCGCTCACCAGTTCCTCGATCTGCGAGGGGGACCGGAGTTTCGGCGGAACCTGTACGTCCTTGTCATCATAGTCGAACATCTTAAGCATGTCCAGCACTGCTTCGGGGTCGCTGAAAGTGCGATGACCCCACGTCTGGACGACCTTCATGCCGGGGATCTTGATCCCGCGCTGCGCCAGGGTCGTCGCATGCCGCTCCAGCGCCTTGATCCACGCCTTGAGGGCTTCGACCTTGCCGGTTTCCTCGGCCAGTTCCTCGGCCGTCAGAATGCTCAGTTCATTCATGAGTTCTCCCGAGAAGGCCATAGCCGCCCGTTTGTTCGCTTCCTGCCTAATTTTTGGGCAGCGCATTTTCGCGGGGCAGAACTTGCACCAGTCGCCGACGGCCAGATCGACCGCTTCGATCGGCTTCGTCAACTGCGCGTCCAGTCGCCGCCACGCGCGTTCGAGGCGGCCTGTGAATTCATCCAGTAGTTCCAGCTTCGTGAACTCGTCCGACCGAGGCTTCGTCGTGCCGTTGCGCGGTTGACAGATCGTGGTGCGGATGGTGTCGAACCGCGCCTGCTGCTTCACCGGCAGCCCGGCCAGTGCGCCAAGGGCGTAGTACCGCAACTGGTCGTTGTCGACCTCGGGGACGTACACCCCGGCGCCATATTTCAGGTCGACAACTTCCAGCACCCGGTTATCGTAGTCGAAGATCAGCGCGTCGGACGTTCCGAACGCATCGGAGAACCCCAGGGGTTCGAGCGACACGCGCACTTCGATCCTGACGTTCTCGTCGCCGACGGCGTTGCGCCGCCAGATGATGTAGTTGACGTAGTGCGTCAGGTGCCTGCGCATGTCATCCGAGGCATCCTCGGGCCATCGCAGGTGCTCCAGGTAATGCTCGGCCGCCGCATGCGCCCGGGTGCCTTCCTCGGCCGCCGCAGACGAAGTGTCGCGGATACCGAAGGACAGGCGTTCCGATCCGGGGCACTCGATCAGGCGCTTGATCTTGCTCGCGCCCCGGCGGGCGTGTGCGGTGGCCGACATCAGATCAGGTCCGCGCCGTCGTCCTTCGGTTCCGTGCTACCGCCGAGGACCTGCTGCATCCGGCCGAAGAACTCCCCGTAGGCAGCAGGGTCGAGTTCGCCCAGGCGAGCGATCTTGTACTCGCCGAGCAGTTCGCGGAACTTCGCCGACCCGACCTTCTGGAGCACTTCGGAAGCGCGGTTGACAAGTTCTTCCTTGCTCACCGTGCCGGCGACCTCGGCGGGCTTGGGCTCGGGTGCGGCTTCGACCGGCTCGGTGATCGGGGCCGGCTCGGTCGCGGCCACGTTGGCTTCAGCAGCCTTGGCGGCTTCGATCTCGGCTTTGGTGCGACGGCTGCGCTTCTCGGTCGGCGCCGGGGTGGCACGGACAGTCGGGACTTCCGGTGCAGCGCCCCCGGCGAGGTACTGTGCCGCTTCCTGCGCGGTCGAGAATTCGAGGGTGACTTTGACGATCATCAGAATAGCTCCATTGGTGGGGAAGGTAGAACAGTTGTCGGGATGTTCGCATCTTCGCGAACATCCGTGCCGAGCGCCTGGGCGATCGCTGATGCCTTTCGGGACAGCAGCTTCATCACGCGCTTATGCACGGGATTGGATGCTAACTGATAAGTCCAGACATTGCAAACACTTTTTTTCTGCCCGATGCGGTAGGCCCGGCGGATGCCTTGCACGGTGTGGTGCGGGGTGAACGTCTGCTCGACCAGATGCACGTCGGCCGCAGCGGTCAGGGTGGCCGCCACGCTCGCGGAGATCAGGTTGCCGATGAAGAACGCAGGCTGGTCCGGCGGCAGTGACTGGAATTCGCGCTCGTTCTTGCGCCGGGCATTCAGCTTCGTCTTGCCGTCGGTGCGGAACACCGGACCGAACTGCCCAAGCACGTCGGCCAGGATGTCAAGCACTCCCGAGTGGAACCCGAACACGATGTGCTTGGGGCGGTCGCGAGTCACCATCTCGGCGATGTGCCACGCCGCGGACTCGGCCAGCGACAGACCAGCGATCTTGCGCCAGGTCGCGAACAGCGGTTCGGCCGACTCCAGCACGACCAGCGCCCGGGCGTCGTCGTCAATCTTCGTGCCGCGGGGCAGGATCTTGCCCAGCGCCAGGTTCTGTCGCTCGAACTCCGCGAGCAGCTTGTCGGCGCCGCCTGCGGCCAGGGTTTCCTCGGTCATCATGACCTCGGCATCGAACGCAGACCCGGGCAGTTCCACGACATGCTCGACCAGCTCGATCTTGTCCAGCTTGATGTCGATGTCCGTCGCCTTTCGTCGGAGAAACCACGGGCGCAGGAAGTCCTTGAATTCCGGTATCCGATCCTTGCGCAGCCCGACGATGATGTGGTCATCGAACGCACTGCGATGCCGCCACCTGCCGCTGCGCGGGGCCGTCTCGCAGAAGTAGACGATGAAGTCGTCGTAGGCCATCTTCGTCGCGCCGATGACCCACGCGATCGTCCATAGTTCCGTCGGCCACCCGTTCGGCATCGGAGTTCCGGACAGGAACCACACTCGCTGCGCATCATGAACGGGCCACCCGAGGCACCGCACAGCCTGGGTCGACCTCAGCGATTTGAGACAGTGAGCCTCGTCGATGATCGTGAGAAACTTGCGTGGCTTGATGATGTCGTGCAACTGCGGCCACGAAAGCCTGACCCGATCAAATGACGTGATGAACACGCAGTTGCCCCGCAGATCCCCGGGGAGCGGTTCGTTCTCACGCGGCATCTGGTCCCACGTTACCAGCACCCGGACCGGACGCCCAAGAACAGACTGGCTGGAGAAGTGCTTCGCCCACGTCTCGACCGCGGCCTTGGGGCAGATGACCAGCACACACTCATCAGGAAAGGCATCGGCCGCGCGCACGGCCTGAAGGGTCTTGCCCCCGCCGGGCTCGTCCGCCAGGTATCCGTACTGGTGTTCACACAGCCACTTGATTCCTTCATCTTGCAGCGGTTTGGTCGCCAGCCACTCAGGCTTCGTATAGGTAGCCGGAGTTTGAATCGTCTCGTCTTTTGCCCTGTACGTCTCGCTTGCCTGTGGCCTTTTGGTCACGCCACGGCCCCCGGGGCCAGCGGGGCGCCGCCATGTCGTTCGTGTAGCTCCTGGCTCAGGGCCAGCGCCCGCCACGCCAGCGCGTTCACCTCGTCCAGGATCGGCTTGGTGAACAACTCGTCGTTGCGCGCAGTAGCCGCCAGTTCGTTCCCCCGGCGCTGACGGCGGGCCAGCATGTCCGCAAGGTCCGTCAAGTGCCGCAGGATGCAGTCCTCGTGGTCCATCGACTTGCCCCTGGCGTGGTGCAGCGGCTCGCCGGGGTTGTGTTTGTCATTGCCCGCCTTGGAGTGGCGAGCGACACCGGCAAGCGCCGCCGGGAAGTAGGCGAGACAGCCGGAGAACAGCGGGTACTCCTTGCGCTCCGCGCTGTCGGTGGGTAGGGTCGATGTCATGCTTTTTTCTCCACTTTTTCCAGGCGGTGCCACGCAGCGCTGAGCCACTCGCCGACCCGGTAGCCGCCAACGGGTTCAAGCACTTCGACAAGCAACACGCCGGCCTGCTCCGGGACTCCGGCGACCCGGCTCACGGGCACCAGCTCGCCGTTGACGCCTCGGTAAATGTAGTCAGGCTTCTTGGTCATGATTCCTCCCCGGCGGCGAGGGCGGCGCGCGCCTCGCGCCCGAGGGCTTCCTTGCTGTGCGCGCTGTTCTGCGCCCCGAGGCTGATCCGGTGCAGCGCCTCCCGCAGCCTGTCGTAGTCCCGCAGCAGCGCGGCGACCAACTGCATGTTTCGCTGGAACGAATCGCCGACCGGCCACGACCGGGCAGCAATCGCATCGCGCAGGGGTTGGTAGCGGTCAGTCATGGTCGTCTCCGTGCAGGCGTGCGACATTGGTTCGGCGGTCATTCATTGCTGGCCTCCTCGCGAATTTGATTGCCGACCCACTTGCGCATATATGCCCAGCGGTCGGCGTTGGTCTTGTTCTTCTCCCACGCCGCAATGGCCTCGTCGTTCTCCCACATGATCTCCGCCGCAAGCGCCGGGGCGATATCGAGCAGCGCAGCAATCTGCTCTCGACACCCGTAGTCGTCATCAGGATCGACCGACGACACATCAGCGCCTCGTGCAGCAGCGACAACGCCGAGCGTGCAGAATTCACCATCGGCGGTCTGAAATGCACCGGCCGTCAGTTCCTTCTCCGGCATCGCGTCGAGCGCCGCCGCAAGCTCGCGCAGGAATGCCTGCCCGCGCGCACCTCGGATCGCTGAATTGACCGCGCCGCGCCAGCGGATCATCGCCCATTGGTCGTCGTCGTAATCATCGGTGTATCCGCTACGGCTCATGCTTGCGCCTCCCCATCGTCGAATGTGATCGTGCGAGTCGTCATTTCAATCCCCTGTAAAGTTCGAGTTCCGAGAGCCAGGCAAACAATGTCTCCGCGGGCAGCGTGGCATACCAGGGTTCGTTGTCGTTGCGCGATACTACCACGCCGACATCGCCCTTGTCCATGCATTTTTCAAGCTGCTCGATCGCGCCTCGCAACACCGCCCCGTGGACACCGCTCTTGCGGCGCTTGACCTCGATACGCAGCCGGGGCAGCCCGTTGACCAGGGGCAGCGTGAGATCGTCCCCGCCGTAGGCAGACTGGCCATAGTTGATGCGCACGACGCGGCCGAAAGCTCGTTCGAGCATCGCCCTTGTCTCTTTCTCGCCAGCCCGGCCTTTGGCGCGCGCCTTGCGCCCCATGCCGCCACGCGCATACATGGTGACGCGCGGATCGTCCGTCAGATTCTGAGTCATTTTCGCATCGCCCTTGTCAGTGCTTCGTCGGTCGCCCGGATCGCGTCGCGGACCCGCGCGTCACCATGTATGCGCATGGCGGCATGCTCGGCTCGAAATACCGTGCCAGTGTCGGTGACCCATAGACCGGGGCGCCACTGGAAGGCGTCCACGTACAGCGGGTGGATTGGTCGTCTGTTCATGGCTCGATTCCTCCAATGACGTAATCGGGGTGGCGGTTCTCGATTCCGCTTGTCAGATGCCACCCCAGGCACGACGGGCAGCGATAGATCGCCAGCGCCGGCGCTTGCTCTGTCTCGACCCGGTGCATTGCCGTGGCGCGCGCCAGGTGCTCATCGGGCCAGCGGGTCTTGCCGCTTTCCTCACATCGGCGAGTCATCGTGAGGTTCCTCAGAATCGAATGCTGATGCCCATATGGGCATTGTGGAGCGCAAACCCAAATTGTACTACGGCAACCGTTCGCAGGAAAGGTAGCCGGTATTCAGGGACGAAATGCGCGATCAAGGCGCCGGCGACAAGGCCGGTCGCGAAATGGCGGTTCACTTGGCCGATGGTCGGATGGTCGGGCAGCCGTGGATTGCGCTCGCGCCACCGATCGGGGTTCCTGGCGATGTTGCGCGTCTGTAGCCAGTCTATCGCGCCGGCCGTGACCGCCAGGGCCGCCCATCGCTTTTCCTGCGGGGTCCAGGCTCGGGTCGCTGATGGTCTACCCACGGGTGGATGAGCCATCGAGACATCGCCCTTGTCCGATGCCGCTGCCGGCGCTGAAAACGCGGCCGCAAGGGCCAGCGAAATGATGGCGTGTCTCATTTACTTTAACTCCGTGATCTCGGCGCCCGCGGCGCGGTAGTGGTCGGCGATGCGCGCGACGGGCGAACCGGGCTTCGCGGCGCGGTGCGTGAGCTCAAGTACCGGCCCGCCGAACCCGACGTAGCCGGCGACCTTGATTGTCACGACGGGCGCCCCGCTACGGGCGATCGCAACAAACCATCGCCGCCTGCTCGCGCCGGGCCGTTTGTCGACCTTGGCGACGAATTCGTAACCTTTGAAGCGGACGGAAGGAACCTCGCCATGTCGGATACGCTCGATTGCTGCCAGGTAGGGGCATGGATGCATGGTCACTCTCCAATGTAGTAGTAAATTTCCCCGTCGTCGCTAATCAGTCAGAGTAAACGCGCCCATCGTCGCCGACGTAGAAATACACTTCCAAGAATCGGCGGCAGATTTCCGCCAGCGCGTCGCCCGTTTCGCCTGCGCCACGATCCCAGAATCCCGCGCCATGTCCGTTGCGCGTCAGCAGGAAATCATGGCCGAAGCACGCGGATGCGCTACCAGCGTCGGGATGATGGGACATGCCGGAATCCTGATAATGCGCCATCATCGCGTTAACGAGATCTGGCCCGGCCGCATCGATGAATGCTTGGCATTCTAGCCTTGCTTGCGCGACCGTTTCGGGCGCCACGTCATCGACGCAAAAACGATCGTCTAGCGGGTTTCCGTCATCGTCGATTTCTGACCATAGCGCGGCAATCAGGTAATGCCGGACGATCGTATCTAGGTCGATTTTGGTTTCGGTAGGCATGTCGGGTTCCTCACTTGATAACGAATTGGTCGCGATACTCGGGCCGCGCGTTATACGGTTTCTCTGGATTGTCGCGCGTCGCGATGTATTCCTCGCATGTAGTCCCATGCTGCGCCATTGCGATAATCCGTGCGATGTCATCATGCGTGCTAACCCATTCCTCGCCAGTAATCCAGGCAAACAGATTCGCGGGCGGACGTTCGTAACATTCTCGAACCATATCGGGATTTACCCAATCGACGAATGCTGCCGTGCCCGATACTGCCAAGCGCATAACCGCGAGAAACCCGCGACAATCGTTACCGTCGGCGTCCGCATGGGCGATGCGACCGAGCACGCGACCTAGACGATTAATCGCCCATTGCGAGCCAGATTCGCCCACGTTATAGCGAATCCAGTAACCGGGTCGCGCGATGTTGCTGCTATAACCGATACAGGATGCATTACGGCAGATAACTTGCTTGCGGTCGTACTTTGCTTTACGCATGATAGGTTCCTCGTTTCGTCAGAATGTCGGTTTGTGGAAATGGCGGACGGATTAGTAGCCGCGTTCGTATGCGTCGGTCGCGCGTTTCAAATCCCGTCGGGCCGCCCGCAGTTCTTCGATTCGGTCGCGCAACCATTCGCGAGGATCATGCTTGCTATTGCGCGATTCGTTCCGTTCCGCGATTGCTTCGCGAACATCGGATTCCACGCCTTCCGCGTGCGATTCCGCTTCCGCCATTGCCCGGAATCGTTCGTCATCCTCGCGAGATATCTCCGCGAATTGTTCGGCATGTCCGTCTGCCGCGCGGGCCGCGTCGATCTCATCATCGTATATGCAGGGATAAATGACATACTCGCCATTCGAATCCCATCGATAGCCAGCAAGGAATTTGCCGTGCGGAAGATCGATGACAATCCCGAATGCGGTTTCACATGAATCCATGTCGGTATACCATCCGCTCGGAATGTCGCGCGAATAAAACCGATCGGACGCGCGCATAACATCGTCACAATCACGGACGCGCCGACCGGGCATGGCGCATTCATCGTGGGTATACCAAATGGCGTCCCGCGATGATCCGCGCGTGTTATAGCCGCGATCTAATCCGGTCGGCGATCTCAGGTTGGCGAAACGAACATCGCGCCACGTCATCGGACGAACCCAATTAGGCTTTGCTGCTTCGCGTTTGAAGATGGCAAGGCGGGTTTTGGCACCAATGGAAAGCGAAGGATATGTGGTAGGCATGATGTTATTCCTCGTTTAGTCAATTCCAGGATTTGCGGATTGTGCGAATTAACAGGTTATTCGTCGGCGTTATACTCGCCAAACAGATTGATATGATCTTCGGGCGTCATCTTCGCAAGGCAATATGCGAACAAATCGCCATCCTGATACAAACGGTAGATGTTGCCGTCTTCATGGTATTCGGCATAATCGACAACATCGGTCCATGCGTCCCAATATTGTTCATGGTCCGGACCGGCCGCCAGGATGGCGCGATCTTCGGCGCTAACGTTTTTCCATCCATCCGCGTCACATTCTTCGGCGAAGCGTTGCGGAATGTAGATACCGGACGCGCCGTCAAACAGGATTTCAACGGCGCCCATTTTGCGATTGCTTGTCATGATTTCGATATCCTCAAAAAATGCGGGTTTGTGGAATCAATAGCCGATGAACCGCTCGCAATAGGCGAGCACGGATTCCCGATCAAAATCGAACAATTCTCCCGACGTGCCCCAATCCTTGTAGATGATGCGCGGCCGCTTGGGTTCGCCATGCATGCCGATATCGCCTTGGATCTCGACATGCGGTCCGCCCGTGCAAAGCAGGATGCGGAATTCTTCCGCTTCGAAGTCCCCGGGATCGTTCGCCCATCCCGATCGGTAATCGACCGACAAAGGATCTTCGTCAATGCGCTGCCAAGCATCGTCTTCGTCCGTGCAATCGCCCGCGTCTTTCTCCAAGTCGGCGAGCTCTTCCCGATCGTCATCGTCAGTCAGCTCGCCCGCGTCGCGTTTCTCGCGCAGTTCAGCGAGGCGATCGTAGTCGACGCGCGTTGCGGCAATCATTTCGGCGATGCTGGCGACTTGCGCGATTGCCTGTTGGCGGGCGTGATCGTCGGTTATTTTGTTCGTCATGTCAGTTGCTCCGATCGGTAGTGGGCCAGTAGTCCGGCCCGCTGATTCGCAAGATGCTGCCGTCGTCGAAAGTGTACTCCTGCACCCCTTGCTGCCATTTCGTATCGAAACCGGCGGCGTGATCGTAGGCCAGTTGCGCGGCGTCGAATGCATCGCGCGCCAGAGTGGCGATTGCTTCCGCTTTTGTCATGGTGTTTGCTCCCGATGGATAAGTTAGAGTTTCGACGCGCCGTGGACAAACAGCGCCACGATGACGGCGCCGACGATCCAGCATGCGGCTATTGCGAGAAATGTTGTCATTTCAGGCCCCGCCTTCAGAGTAGTAAACTACGGCCGCCGCTAGCCAGAAAACCACGCAAGCGGGCGGAGGAATCAAAACGGCGAGCACTGCGAGCACAAGTGCCGTACGCACGTCAGGCCCCCAAGAACAGGTTTAGAACCGGCGCCAGGCCCCATATGACTACAATGGCGGCGAATATGAGTTTGATCTTGTCCATTTGCTTGCTCCGTTGTGTTGCGTTTGGTGTAAGTAGAGTATCGGCCCGATGGCGCCCCCGGTCAATCCCGTTCGTCGGGCGTTTCGTGCCTTTTGTCACAGTTTCGGAACACGGCGACAACATCACGGCCGCATCTCCGCCCGCGCAGCACGGATTACCTGCTTCACCCGCTCGCGCCACAATCCTTTAAGCCCGTCCGCCGCATCAGGCGGTAGCCCGAGCAAGCGCAGCGCAACGGGCAACGGTTTGACGCCAAGTAGCGAGGCTTCCTCAGCCGCCAGGTCGGACACGATGCGGGCAAGCTCTTTCGGACGGCCGAGCGGCAACACAAGATGCGAGCGGCGCCCCGTGCGATAGATCCACTCGCAATTTAGGCATACCCGCTTTCCCCGGGCGAAGTATCGGGAATCTCGGGGCCACTGCGCACGGCATATGCGGCAGCGGTAATAGAGCACCCCGTCGATGCGGACGGGAAGGTCGGGATAGTCTTCAAGATTCAGGGACACGGCAGGCACTCCAGGGTTTGAGATGCTGCATGTTCTCACGCGCCAAGCGGCAAGTCAACAAACCATACCGAGAATGAATCGCTGTTCGTTTCAACTTGCCGGAGCAGCGCCCACTGGAGTAAATAAGAACTATTCTCATTTATAGTTGTCAATATACGGGCGCGTAGCGTGGGGTCTGGCGTTGCTCTGGCGAGTTGGAACGAACAGCGATTCATTCTCGGTATGGTTTAGTCGCCGACAACCACGGGCAGATCAAGCGTTGCTCTCACGCAACAGTTGCTCCCTGGCCATCGGGCATGTACACTGATGGCGTATCCCTGTCAAGAGTAAACCGCAAATGAGCAACAATCAGCTTGTGATCGCCGACGACCCCGGGCCGTCCATAGACGACGTTCTAGAAACGTGGCTGGAGCGCGTCCAGAACGGCGCCCAGCCGGTCGCAGCGGCCACCGCGCTAGGGTATCCAGTGCAGGCTCTAAAAAACGCGCTACAGGCCCGCACAGGGGCCGCACTGGCGATCATGTCGGCCGCGGCATTGGAAGGTGCCGAGAAATTGCAGGCCGAAGCCTTGGCCATCGCTGATGCGACCGACGACGCCGGATGGATAGACATCCCCGAACAGGTCGACCCCGAGACAGGCAAAATCTTGACCCCCGCGGGGAGATCCCGAGACACCAAACGCGACGCCCTGCGAATCCGCACCCGACTCGCGATCGCTGAATCGAGGATGCGCCTTGTAGCGAGGATGGCGGGGAGTGCTTCGGCGGCAGAAGGCCGTGCTGAAAATTTAGGCACTGTACATTCATCCAGTCAAACCGGCTTGAATTCCGAGATAGTTAGCATGCTAACTAATGCCTTGCAACAGGCTGACATGGCGCGCAGGCGGGATAGCGCCGTCGATGCGGTGCCCGTTCGAGACACAGAATCGGCCCGCTGAAGTCGCAGATAGGTATAGGTATGCGCGAAACCATTGCGAATCAGGCACTTAGGCCCGTTTCAGTCCGGTTTCGGCCGTGTTTTGGCGCGCATCGCCCGCTTGCGGCGCCCGGAAACTGGTGTTTTGTTGCGTATGTGAGACAAATCGGCTCACTCGCTTCGCTCGTTCGCTCTAAAGTGGCTCGCTGCGCTCGCATGGCTCGCTCGCTTCGCTCACTCGGCTGGATGGGACCCATCTGCTGCGCAGCTGGGTCTACCACCGGGGGTGGGGGGCGCTCGCTGCGCTCGCGACTTCCCTTCCGGGGAGCTGCTTTCTTGTCCGTGTGAAAAATACAACACGCCGAATCAGCAGCCCCCGAAAAATCTGCAACAAAAAA
>Ga0265293_10006729_pt1 | contig 18116 bp, 35 predicted proteins | sample Munlanlewell138R_FD_192505 | JGI IMG/M metagenome (GOLD analysis project Ga0265293, IMG submission 192505) | Leachate microbial communities from a municipal landfill in Southern Ontario, Canada - Leachate well 138R | ecosystem: Engineered > Solid waste > Landfill > Unclassified | place: Canada...
TCATCATGGTGGGGTGTGTGAGGCTGGTGGTAGTGATCATGGCAATGTTCCTGTGTTTTCTGTGTGTATGCCAGCCATTATACCGGCTGGCGAAGAAGAGTCAAGCTTTTATTTTCAGATACTTAATTGTCTTTTCTGCATCCATTTCCTGACTGTGCATAAGTGAGCGTCGGTCTTCTTTCACTTCACCCAACTGGCTTAATTTTATTGATGCGAAACATTTTACAAACTGGTGCGTCACTCATCTTACTTTTTAGGACAACGGCTTCGTGTAAAGCCAAATCTTTTGAGAAGCCGCTATTCACCACCGTGTACGGCTTGCCCAACTCAACGTCCTTTTTGCTTTTGTACCATTCAACCACAATACAATGAAGTTTTTCTGTTTCCTTATCTGCTTTGTAGATTTCAGTGACTATTTTCATCTCAATCCCCTAGTTTCTTCCATGCTGGACGGTTCTCCCAATTACGATAGAAGTCTACACCATAAGACGCTGCCCATTCGTCGGTTCTGTTGGTGAATTCTATAGCAGATTCATCCTTAAAGACGTGTTTAAGAAGAACTCGAAGGGATACGTGTTCTCCGATATAGGCATCAACTGCTGCTTTTGCTTCGAAGTATTCAGCATCGGAGATGATGCTTTCTTCACAGGCAATAAACAGAGCATTGCACATAAAAGGCTCTTCGGGATAAATGTTACAATCAATCACTTTATTAAAAACATCTTGAACATTTACGTTTTGCATTAGATCACCCTCTCATAAAAGCACACCATTTCTGGTGTGCTTGGTTGGACATGTGTTTCAGAAATCAAGGTAAACATAACCTTCGTCAGTAGACGCAAACCAAGAAGTATTGCCTTTCAGATACTCCTCAACCTTGTCTGCAACATCATAGTCATCTTCGCACTCAGACACATCAATGTCATAATACTCAACCAGCTCTTTCACGGAAGACTCGCTAAAGTCACAGCAGATAGCAATCACATCCAGATCATAATCTCCATCGTGTACTTCTTCGAGGCAGTCAAAGATTTCCCTCAGCGCATCACAGCTGAAGTTATCTTCACGACCATAGGTTTTGAAAGCACGCTTGAAGTCAGAGAAATTGATGGTCATTTTCATGGTTTGATTCCTTTTGCAGTGTTTAGGACGCTGTGTTTGTCCCTGTTGATGATCATTCTATATGATTCGGGGCTGGTGTCAAGCATTAATTTCAGTTTGAAGCTCACTAATCATAAAATCCAGTAGCTCCCACCTGCTACGCCCGTACTCTGTCGTCTTATCCCACAGGTCAAAGCTATCATCATATTCTAAGCTGGCGTTACAGCCGCTTGGACTTGGGACAGGGTAATACTTATCGCCCGAAAATTTCGGCCAACTCTTAAACAGGTCGTACATAATGGCAGTTGGTGAACCATCGTAGTTGGACGTAAGACTTTTTACATTGGTACAAATGCCAAAGGAAACATACGTTGGCCCCTCATCCCGTAACTCTTCCAATCCTTTCAACAATATTTGTTTATCAAGCATAGTGTTTCACCCCATCAATTCAGAAAGAAGCTCATCATCTGATAAATCAGACAACAGACTATCTTTAATCCCTAGAAAATCTAATTCGTCTTGCAATTCTTTCTCGATCTGTTGCACCCACACTTCACGCAAAGCAATTTCATTAGGGCATTTTGCAGATTGAAGTCGAACGCGCTCCCGAGATAACCTCAGCCGGATAGCGTCTAAGTGTGTTTGTGTGGTCATGTTTATTCTTTCCCTTTTGCCAACAGCATCATCAACTCTTTGTGTTCTTGTCTGCGGTTGTAGGAGCTATTCATCATTGCGCAACACACCCACACAAGCAACCAAGGGAAGAAAATAAGGGTGAGGATCAGGTGAACAATGTGCCAAGTGCTTTTCCGATGTCCAATCATTTCTCTTTACTCCAATTCGTTTGATCTGGTATCCATTCTACACAGACGCTGTGGTGTGTCAAGCATTAATTTAATTATTTTTAGTGCAGGGGTTTAACGTCCTGTGATGCGTTACAAGGCGGTTAAGCTGGTTTGTAGTGGGTAGTGAGGGTATTGGACACAAAAACGCCCCAGCGCCTTCTCAGGCAGCCAGGGCGATATTATTGGGGGACTTTGAACTTAGGTTCTGAAGGGTCAGGACGATTGCGCCAGTTTCGATAAAATGGCAATCCAACTTCCCTCACCCACCTTTGTCTGCCATTCTGATATTTGTACATGTTGACATTCCACCTGTCATATAGGGCTTGTCGCAGGCTATTGACGATCTGTGGGTTTATCTTATTCAAGTAGTCATTGATTTCCGTCTCTGTAATCTCTTTTTCATCTTTTGAGATCACGCCAGCATCAAAGGCATATACCAAGGCCCAACACATATACATTGTCGCCAGCCCCGTCCCATAAAACCCGGCATCAATCACTCTGTTAATCACGTCCTGTGTATCAACTTTCACAAGTCACCTCCGAATAGGGCGCTTAGCCCAGTTAAGATAGATTTCCACGCCGTAGAACTGGGCCCAATCTGAAGTTGAGTATTCAAAACGGGACGGTATCATGCCCCCATCGTGTATCGCTCTGAGAAGAGTCCCTGTTGCCCCGTTACGTCCGCACAAGTTGAGCAGATAATCTTCTATCGCCACAGTTGCGACATATTGCTCTGCGCTGGTGATCAGCCCCCTACGCTCGGCCCAAGATAGAGCTAAACACATGAAGTCGTTGTCTGGATAAATACCCGCATCAATCACCTTTATGAATATTTCCTGCACAGCTTCATCATTGAATCTCATGTTATTACCTCACCGCACCAAACGATAGAATTGATGACCCACTGCCTTCCAATATTCATCAATCAACCGAGATTGCGCACTTTCTGTTCGGCGAGTGATCCCATTCTGTTCCAACAGCTGAAGAATATCATGGTTCATGAATGGCACTGTGCAAACCGATGGCAGACCGGCAAGATAATCTGCGCAACTCTTAGGGGTGAGACCGTTGTGCCCATACTCGGTAGAATACACCTCTTTGAGATTCGTACCTGCAATGTATTCCCAGTCGATAGAATCTTTTACGACTTGCTGTGCCACTTGGTTGATTGTAGTCATTTCGTTCACCTTTTTCAGTGTTTGTTGTCTTGATGTGGTCATTCTAGCAGCTTGGTGAGCAATGTCAAGCACTAAAACAAAAAAGGCCCCGGTTAGGGAGCCTTGAGTGTACTACGTGGATGGTGCTGCCATCGCCTCCGATCTTGCTGCCGAATACCCAACCACATTATTGCTTTTATTGTACAACCCGCACTTCTTCCACCCACACACCGTCTAGCGGGTGATTTTCTACATACAGAACCGCCGATTGACTTGCATCTTCTTCGTTCTCAAATACCACTACGTCAACGGAAGCTTCACCCATCTCGTCTATATAAAGGTAACATTCTCCGTGCCCGTTGACCGCTTTAACAATATACAATTTTCCACCTCCTGCTCTTGTTTGATTTGATCAAAGAGTAGAGTTTAAACAACCTTCTGTCCAATAGAAGTATTTTATTGGAATACGGATTCTAATAGTTATTCCTGATCAGTGATCAACCGTTTTACTAAAATTGTATCGGCGGGGAGGGATACCGCCTCATTATTTCTTAATAATATGTACCATCCACTGACAAGGCTTTCTCCCATTTCACGCACGTCATTGTAGACAACAACAGGTTTATCGTTAGCCAAGCTGTTGACGCTATCAAAAATAAGAATATCCGTTTTCGTTTTACTCATGAATATTGCTCCTCCACTTTTCTGAATTCTGGTGTATTACAAAGTTGGAACAGGCGCTCGACATTGTATCCCATTTTGTTGAGTGATTCTTTACTGTAAGAACAAGCGCCGTCGTGAATGGCTTGAACATATGTTAGCTCAGTGGTGTATTCTCGAATGAAAGCGTCATTCTCCCCTAAATCCGGATATGTTTCGGTTAGCGTTTTGGCATCACCCCGAAGTGTTACCGTTTCGGAAAGCAACCAACCCACAGCACAATGGTTGCCTTCACCATCAGAGTATAAGCATGAATATACGTCCATGCACCGCTTGCCCTGTGCTTCAAGTTTGTCTGTGATCTCATCCAGCACTTGCTGGAAAGTCTTGCCTGCTGTCTTAATCATAGGTGGTTTCCTCAGTTAATCTTTCTTGGCATTGTAACATAGTAGTGGTGGGCAGTGAGCCATTCTCGAATCATCTCATCTGCAATTTTGTCATCATCCTCATAAAACAGTTCAGGCCAGGGCTGGTGAATGAAATCGCATACAAAATGTTGTCCCAGACGTTCATTATAATTTTTAGAATAATGCTTTTGCTTCCACTTTGCATAATCTTTATTCATGTTTCAATGCTCCATTTCAGTGTGGGTTGTCCAGACGTTTCGTTTGTCTTGGCGCTGACGGCGGAAATTCTTGTGTTGCTTTTTGGTTTCCCGCTTTTCTTTTTCAAATTCCCAATCCCGCATGTCAGACTTTTTAATTGTAGCGCGCATATTACCCTTTTCCTGATTTGTTTTGTTGATAAACATATTAACCTGTTGTCCCTGCCGTGTCAACCACCAAAACCAATAGCTAGCAAAATTAATACTCCCACCATAGCCAACACATGCCAGCTTGGAGAGTCGTTCACCACTTTGGCCTGATGAGTGTAAGACTTTCTAAATTCTTTTTCAATCCGTTTATTATGTGCCTGCAACTCTTTGTAATAGAGTTTCCCAATTCGCTCCTTCTCTTTATCTTCTTTACTCGGTTCCCCTTCAATCTCCCAACCTTTTGCACGGCATAGGTTCTTCCATGCTCGCTGCTTCTTGCGTTCCAACCCTTCTTTTAAAGATAGATACTCTTCAAAATCAATTTGATCATTCTCCAACTGTTTCTCTAGCCTCGCTTCCAGGACTTCGAGATTGTCGTATGTTCGTTGCTGTGGAAATACTGCATACTCCACTGGAGTTTCTTTCTTTTTGACTGGGCCTGGATCAGCAAAAGCTGCAATGTTGGCTTTTCCTTTCACCCACGTTTCAGGTTCCTGAGATGGATAATCAGCTTTCCTTGCATGCCAGTAGTCAGCTCCAGACAAATTCCTAGTCTCTTGGGTTATTGCATTCTTGTATTGCCTACCATTTGGTGACAGGCCGTCCCAATCTTCCCAAGTTCCTTGGATGTTCTTATCGCCAATGCCTGATCTACCTTTTCCACCCCACACCATGAGCGTATCTCCAGATAAATAAAAACGACTTACCAGGATACTAGCAAGTCGTTAGGAGGTTGTCAAATGTTTTCTAGGGCTTTCTCAGCTTTGAGCAAATCTTGTTTGAGAGAATTAATTCTTTCTTCAATCAGCCGCTTATTCCAATGCTTCTCAAGAACAACGGTTTTAATGTTCTCTGGTGACCATGTTACTAGCTTGTTTCCTTCTAATGCTGGGCAAGCTTTTTCAAAAATGTCACGAAATTGATTGTATATCTTCAACCCATCGGGGGTTGATCCAGCCGCTCCCACCACTTTGAAAAGGTAAATTAGTTCATCCAAAGAGAACTCAAATTCAAACTTTGAATCTGGAGTGATGATATTGTCCTTTTCTTTGACAAGTTTTAGATAATTCACTTCTTCCTCAAACATTGTAAATTCGAAGATATTCCCACTTGATAATACTGTTTTAAGTCTAACATTTCCACCATTAACCATGATAATACTGGCTTTTAAACCAGACTGCATGAATTCTTCGTATTCTTCTCCCCAACTTTTTTCTTTGTAGCTCTGTGGTGCAGCTTCTGTATCGAAAACAACTTTATCTCCTACTTTAAAATTCATAACTATTCTCCTTTTTCTTTCAAATCTTGAATATGATTATTCCACCATTCTTTTAGAGTGGTAAATGATTTTTCACAGAGTAGAGGGTGGGGAAGTCCTAGCCCCCGCCGAACTGTAGATGCATCATACTCCAACGAGTTAACTATTTGTCGGCAATAGTAAGTAACAGTGTAATATTCATCCGGCGAGATTGCACCTTCAATGAAAGCATCCTCGGCAGCAAAGCACATCATCCAAGTGTCCGCGGTATCCGCAGATAAGTTCCACAAATAGTTATATTCTTTACAGATTTCCAATAGCTCTGAAACTTTACGCATCACACGTCCCTCTGATCAATTGCTGGAATAGAAGTGGTGGTTCCCTATAACATCCACCCTTTCATACACATTAGCCCAATGTGGGAGCCTTGTCAAGCTATTTGGTGCTAGATAATGGTCAGCGTCTGTTGCTCTTTCAATGATTCCATTTTTAACATTATAAGCAACGACATACGCCTTTGTCCAGTCATCTCCGCTCGGTTTGGTTTGCAAGTGTTTATCTTGCAGATAGGAGAACTGCCTGGGTTGATGCACAACAGCTTCTATCGTATCTGGAAATCTGGCACTATCCACTCTATTGAGCACAACACTTGCAACGGCAACCTTTCCTTTAAAGCTTTCCCCTCTTGACTCATACACAATCACTTCCGCCAACTTGCGACACTGTCTTGAGGATTTACACCTTTCTATTTTCTGGTTATTTGGCATGTCCACAATAGTGAAAGCGTCCTGATGACGAGGAAGCACTCGATCCTGATATAGTGGAACATCTTTTTTCATTTGCTCCCTGTGCTGTTCATCCACGTATCCTAGCGCAATCCCACACATTATGCTTAAAATGGCATACACAATATGACGTATGTTAACATTCTCCATCTAAGTAGCTCCACAAAGTAACGCTTATAAGTTCAACGCCTGCACGATAGTTGTAATTCTCCGCATCGGGCATATCCCTTAGCCAGTGACTTAGGTGTTCACACAAAGCTAAATTACCGTAAGACAATGCACCCCTACAATCTTCAAGTGCTTCAATGTAATCCTCCTTTACCTCGTTGTAATAGGTTGGGTAACATTCAAAATTTACACTGAACACTCGCTCAACGGTGTCCAGCATTTTCTCTAAGGACGGCTTGCTTTCCTCCAGAATCTTAACACCTAGCTTTGCAAAATTAAGTGTGGTAGACATTCTTTATTACTCCCGATTCTTCTATCATTAGTTTGCAAACCGGACACGGTTCACTATTCGTTGCATTCCCTTTGGCATCCACTCTTGCAACATACAGAGAAAGTCCTTTATCACCTTTTCCAACTTTCTTAGCAGCGCGAAGCAATGCTAAAGCTTCAGCATGACAAAATGTCTTATCCAACCCTACACGCTTGGACACCTTTGCCATTACCGGGTGCGTAGTAACGTAACTATTGGCTGCTTCCGCCACCACCTTGCCTCGCTTATTCACAATTACACAGTAATGCCTGGATTGACCTCTTTTATACGGGATGTTGCCTGCCCTGTCAACTGCATACGATAGCTGTTTATTCATCAGCTTGTACCTTGTTCAACTCAGCGATCACCATATCAGCAATAAGAGTTTCTTCTACCATTGCAACGGGCTGATTACAAACACCATATTGTTGCTGATAGCTCCAAACCTTACTCTTTTCTCCTAAAATTCCAGTAATTTTGGTAGGAGAAAAGACCCCCAGTGTGCTACTCCTAACCCCATCCTTTTTAATAGAGTATACCAAGTATCGCCCCTCTCGAACACTGTCGACATATGCCGAGACACAATGATGCATGGCATCACCTTCCTGGACTATCTCTAGAGCACTTGTTAAGAGTGTTGCTGTATACTCACCAAACTCTAGATGTTTTACAGTGATATTGTCCAGAACAGCAAAAGGTTCATCACTAAACTTTCTTTTCCGAATAATGTCGGCATATTCTGAATGCTTTGCTTGCAGCTTACCAATACTCCAATCAGAGTTAAACGCTTTCTCCAGCTGTTTGGACATTCTCTCTGTATCTGCATAGATGTTTTGAATAAGCTTTACTTTGTTCCTGTCAGCACTATGACGAAAAGTGTGGGTTAGAGGGAAACCCGCCTTTCTGATTGCATACAGACTTTCGCGAGCCCCTTTTGCATAGGGGGAGTTCGCTTGTTTTAATATAGAAGATGGCGTTTCAAGAAGAATATTAATATTGCCCGTAGAAGAGCCCATGTGCTTTGCAATCAACAAGTTCCTGGTGAATGTGTTTTTACATATCTTCTTCCAGGCAGATTTCCCCACTCTTGTTTTGAGTTGTTGAGGTGTCTGCCCAGTAGCAAAACAAATAGGTGATATGTTTTCAATACCATCTTTTTTGTTTTGATCCAGGATTGTTTTTACCTTGTGGTATTTATTTACTACCTTCGGTGTGATCCTACCTGCAGAGAAAGTAAGGTATTTATGGATATCCTTCTTATACGGCTTCACCCAAAGAGCATACATCATAGCATTGAACACCTTTTTGAAATTGCTGGGTGTGATGTGAAAAGTTTTTGTGAATAGCTTGTTCACAGCGGCAGGATGACCAGATGTAACGTGTGTTTTTGTACGGGTTAACACTTCTTCAGTTACATAGTAAACTGATTTATAGAGCTTGTAGCTCCCCCACTCTAAACCATTGTACGAAATAACCTTATTCTCTTGGTCAACAATAAAGTCAATACGCTCCATCTGAATCTCCACTAGTGTCAAAAGGTGTTACTGCTTGATGGTTGGGATTCTACACCTCCTGCATCCCTCTGTCAACACTGTGTGTACCAACACCTAAATACATAGGGTTTATAATCATTCCACTGAGTTCAGAAAAAAGGTAAAAAGACCCCTAACCCATAGCCATACACTTATTGCAACTCCTCAGCTGCTGTGCTTAGACTTAGGTTGGAGTCCTTCACCTTCTCCCTGCCCTCAGTGATCCACCAAGCAGCTAAACTGCCATTCCACTTGAGACGAGAAAACAATCAGACGGTGGTCACAATCCCTAAGATTGCGTTCTGACTGCAAGGCTACAATACATGTTGACAAGGCGATTGTAGTTAGGTATCTTTTTTACGTCCTTGAACGCTGCTACTAAGTCCATACCCTTTCGACCGGACTTTGATTTGTGGTAGCTCCGTGGTGATCTTTAACCTATGTGCGCCCGTTGCATTTCTGACCCCACACATGGCGAGACTGGACTTACCAGTCAGCAATATTCAAATGTCCTTTCGGTTAGATGAATATGTCCTATATTATACACCTTTTATTTAAAAAGTCAAGCTTTTTGATAAAAAGAATTCAACACTTGTTGACAGATAAGATTTTTCATGGTAGGCTTGTTTTAAACCTAATTCAAAGGGAGAACAGTATGAAACTGAGTGACAAGGTTAAAGAAGAGATTGAAAGCGGTAGTGCAATGGGGCAATCTCTGCCTTTGTGGGTGTTAGAAGGAATTCTCACCCTTGAGAGCCGTTTGGAAGATTCCATGTGGACTATAATGCATTATGAGAGATGTAATGCTTTCCATAGTGAGCTGGCATCAGCGCTTGAATAAGCGCTTTTACAACAGAAGGTATACCATTGGGTAGGATGCGTCAGTAAATCGTGTGTAGGAGGCTCACAGAGCGTTTGAGGGGGAATATGAAAGGTACTTTAATAGGTTTTCCACAGAGGGTTGCATATCCCTACATGACGGGGTATGATTTGTGGAAAACTACAAGACACCATGATTGTGATGAAGATGGTCATGTGTGGAAATTGTTGGGGAGGGATTCAGAGGGATATCCCTATTTTAAGTGTTCGGTGTGTGGATTTGAAGATAACAGCTAAAATGGAGATTAAATTATGAAAAAGGTAGAGGGTTTGCGGAGTTTTAGCGGAATTCGGGAAGGAGATTACCTGGAGTGTATTGACTCTCAAGGTTGGTCTGATTTTGGTGTTGGGGGAATTTACCGAGTTACGGGGGTGTGGACTGACGGTATTGATCTTGACGACAGCCCAGTATCTGAGATGTTCAGTTTAGATTTTTCTTTGTTCGAGCGGGGGTAGGAAATGAGGTTTGTTAAAAACACAAATGAAGCCATTGATTTTCTTAAATCTGAGATTGAACAGCTTGAGAAAAAGGCAGATGAGTTTATGCCTGAAATCAAGAAATTGTTTACGCTCAATAGAACCAAGATTGGTGGTATAGTTGTTGCAAATGCTTTTAAAAGGAAAGATGGCTGGGGAAATTATCAACAGTGCAGTAGCCTTGAGGAAATTGATGCTAAGCTTACAGAATATCGTCGTCTTCTAGATTCAGACTTAGCCGACCTTCTAGCTGTCCATGAAGAAAACAAACCACTGATCGAGAATAATAAAGCTGTACGGGAGAAGGTTGGGTTGCTGATGAAAAGTATCGGTATACCCGATAAATATTCTCACAGTTATTATAAATCTTCTCGGTCTTCGAAAAAGACTACAGAAACAAAGCGTGCCGGTTATCTTGAAGACTTAGATCGGACCTGTTTCATAACTGACGGATATGATACAGCTGTTCGTACGGTGAAAGAGCGGTTTGACGTCCTAGCTAGACAAGCAGAAGCAGAAAAAGTTAATATTTGTAAAGATATCCAGGAAAAGGCTGCTGTGGAGAAAGAAAAACAGAAGGTCAAAGACCTTGCTTGGTTGCAAGTAAAATATAACCTTCCGCCCGATAGTGATTTTTCTGAGATTCAGGATGTTATTTTAAGTATGAGCAAATACCTTCGGTTAGCTTGTGCTATGGAGCAAACACGAAACGACTGGAACGATGGTTTTTATCTTGTTGAGAATGCGCTTACCGGTTTCAAAGTTGTGAGTGATACAGACAAAGCTATTGAGGCTGAGATAATGGAAATCCTGCAAGGTGATGAAGACGATGGTCGAATATTTCGTGATTGTAACTACAATTATTCTGTGCTATACTCGATGGTCGAAGATGCACAGCTTGTAGATGACCTGAGCAGAGTTAATACCTATTTGGAGGAATATTGATGGCTGCGGTGATTAGAAAAGTGACTAATGAGAAAGATTTGATGGAAATGCTGGAGATGATTGTCAAATTAGGTGAACGACAATTCTCTGTCGTTAAAGGAGATATTGATGGTGATAATGGAGAATATGAGGTAACTACGTTTACAGAAGAGAGTACTCTTCCACCACAAGAAAAGATTAGAGCCTAGAAGCTCCTGTAATACCTTCTGAGGATACCTTACACGTTGGTGCTAGGGTATCCTTGCTTCGCATTACATTCACATTTAAACAGCGTCTTAGGGCGCTGTGTTCATTTATAGGAGGGACTGTTGAGTAATATAGTAAAAGTTGTTGAGTATTTTTGTGGTCCTGTGAAAAATTCTAGTAAAATATGTTGCCCTTTCCATGATGAGAGAACACCTTCCTTTTGTATATACGAGGATACTGATAGTTGGCATTGCTATGGTGAATGCAGCGATGGGGGAGATGCTGTATCTTTCATTATGCAAAAAGAAGAGGTTGCATTTTTAACAGCTTGTCGAATATATGAGGAAATTACTGGTGATACTGAAAGATACAGCCGATATAATGGGGTACATTGGGAGGATGTTGTGGGGTTAGAGTTTAACGATAGTGTGCATGCTGAAATTAAAGAAAAAACAGGCGTAGATAGTAAAGGGTATAGAGGTATTCGGTCAGACATTAGTAAACCTTTTGGTGTTCGATATGAATATGAAGAAGGTGGTGATGTGGTTGCCAGCTATTATCCAACAACTCAGAACTATGAATTGTCTGGTTATAAAGTGCGAAAGCACCCAAAGACGTTCAACACCCCTTACGGTGAGACAGGTAAGGATTGTGAATTATTTGGTCAATTCCGGTTTAAGACTTATTCTCACACAGTTGTTATTGTTGGAGGAGAGCATGACGCACTAGCTGCATTCATGATGCTTTACGATAACCAGAAAAATAAAAAGTTTGATCCCGTGGCGGTGGTGAGTCCAACCATTGGTGAAACAAGCGCTCACAAACAAATTCAACAGCAATACGCTTTTTTCAATCAATTTAAGAAAATTATTATTGCAATGGATAGTGATTCAGCCGGTGAGGAATCTTTGCATAAGATTGCTAAAGTGCTGCCTCGCGGTAAAGTCTTTTACATGAAAATGCGTAGGAAAGACCCTAACTCTTATATTTGGGATAAAGACAACGGAAGGTGTCTAGGTTTTGAGAGTGAGTTCATTAGTGATTTTTGGGCTGCGGCTCCTTATACACCCGCTGGGATACATGCGTCTACAGGTCTTTATAAGGCAGCATTAGACAGACTTGATTTGGAGATGATTAGTCTACCTCCTTTTCTAAAAAAGGCGTCTGCAATGTTGGGAGACGGGATTGTCAAGAAAGAGATTACCTTGATTCTTGCAAAGACCGCAATCGGCAAAACTACATTAATGTCAGGGCTTTCTCGACATTTTGCGCTTTATGAACAGAATGAAGTAGTTGGGGTGTTGTCTCTAGAAGCTGACGCCGGTAAGTTCTCACAAAACATGTTGTCGTATCATCTGAAAACCCCATTGCATAGAATGTCAAAAGACGAGCGGTTAGAATTTTTGGGTAGGGATGATATTAAAGATCAGGTGAATGTTCTTTACGAGAAACCAGATGGTACACCAACACTTTATGTCTGTGATGATAGGGGTGCTTCATGGGAGCAAATCAAGGAAAAGATTCTAGAGATGATCATCTCTATGGGAATCACAGTTCTCATTGTAGACCCTTACAGTGACTTGTTGTCTGGTATGGGCGTCTCTGAACAGGAGGAGGTTGCTACATGGTTTAAACGGGTTATGAAAGAATATGGTATTACACCAATTATTGTTTCACACGTCCGTAAATCTTCATCAGGAATTCACGCCGGTCCTTTGACAGAGGATGATGCTCAAGGTTCGTCTTTCTTGGTGAAAGCTGCGGGTCAAACTATTGCTTTGGAACGTGACAAGCAAGCGGAAGACCCTCTTGAACGAAATAGGACATACGTTACTATCTTGAAAAATAGAGATTTCTCTGAAACAGGTCCAGCGGGTAGTATGTATTTTGATATTAAAACTTCAAATCTTTATGATTTTGATGATTGGGTGAAAGATAATCCACCGGAAGTTAATTTTTAAAATAGGAGTAAATGTTGGCACACAGAATCATCTATGATATAGAAACTTACCCTTCTGCTTTTACAATGTATTGCATAAACCCCGATACACAAGAAGAACACGGTTTTGAGATTAGCATTCGCAAAAATGATTCGGCTAAACTTCTTGTGTATTTGCGTAATTTATCCATTAACAAGGTGTCAATGGTTGGGTTTAACAACATAGGGTTTGACTATGTTGTGATCCATAAGATGTTACAAAAGGCCAAGAATTGTAAAAAGAAAGGAGTTGATTGTGTATGGTCACATCGAGAAATATATGAATATGCCCAGGAGATATTCAATTCTCAAAAAGGAGATGATAGAAGGTTTAGGGGGATTAGAGATTCGGACGTTATTATTCCTCAAATTGATTTATTTCTAATTCATCACTTCGATAACAAAGCAAGATCAACATCGTTGAAGATGTTAGAATTTAACATGCGCTCAGAAGAGATTGAAGACTTACCGTATCCTCCAGGGACATGGTTGAACGATGAACAGATTGAAGTTCTTCTTGAGTATAACAAGAAGGATGTGATTGAAACTTTGAAATTCTACAATTACTCATTGTCTGCAATTGAATTAAGAGAGGCGTTGACTAAACAATTTGGATTTGATTGTACGAATTTCAACGATACAAAAATCGGAAAACAACTGTTTATTAACAGGTTAGAAAAAGAAAATCCAGGGTGTTGCTATACCCTTGGTAAATATGGAAGAAAGATGAAACAAACAATTCGAGATGAAATTGTAGTGAAGGATTGTTTGTTTGATTACATTGACTTTAAAAGAAATCGGGTGGAATTTCAAGCAGTACATGAATGGTTTAAGTCTCAGGTTATTACAGAGACAAAAGGTGTTTTTTCTGATCTACTGGAACACCAACTGGGGGATGTGGGAAAATACGCTGAGATGGTAACTAAGCGTAAAAAAATAAATGACCCTGTGGACAAGACAAACAAACGATATGAACCTAGTAAGGAGCAAATTGATGAATTAAGAAAACAACAACCATTGGGCTGGGTTGAGGAAAAAGAACTGAAAAGTCCAAAGGGTGCTAAATCTTACTATTGGTGCTATAGGGTGGCTGATACTCTAAATGTTGTTATAAATGGGTTTAGATATGATTTTGGTACAGGCGGCATACACGGTGCAAAACAAGGAACCATTAAGTCAACCAAAACCAGAAAACTAAGAACTCTGGATGTTGCTAGCTACTACCCTAATATGGCAATTGCAAACAGTGTTTATCCTAAACATTTGGGTAAAACCTTTTGTAAGGTGTATGAGGATTTATATAAAGAGCGTAAAGGGTATGACAAGAAACACCCAGCAAATGCGGCTTTGAAACTTGCACTCAATGGTGTCTATGGTGATAGTAATAACCAGTTTAGCCCATTGTATGATCCTGCATATACTATGAGTATTACTATTGGTGGACAGCTGTCTTTATGCATGCTTATGGGCGCATTGATTGACCATTGTGATGCTGAGATTATCATGTGTAACACTGATGGTTTTGAGTACATGGTTGAAGTTGATATGATGGATAAGGCTGATAAAATTGTTAGCCGGTGGGAAGCTGTTACGGGTTTAACTATGGAGGGTGATACTTATGATATTATGTATATCAGAGATGTAAATAATTACCTATCTATCACAGAGTCCGGGAAAGTTAAAACTAAAGGCGCATATGAAGTATTGCCTTATAATGAACTAGGGTGGCAGAAGAATCACTCGGCCATGATTATCCCAATGGCTGTGTATGAACATTTAATCAAAGGTGTTGATGTTCGGGAATTTATTTTAAATCATGAAAATGAATATGATTTTTTCCTTAGAACAAAGGTTCCTCGTAGTTCTCGACTGTACCTGATTCGTGAAAATGGGGAGGAAGTTTTACAGCAAAATATTTGTAGGTATTATCCATCAAAAGAAGGCGGTAAGCTGGTCAAGGAGATGCCACCTTTAAAAGAGGGTGGGGATTTACGGCGATTGGGCATTGACACAAGCTACAATGTGGAGACGTGCAATAGTGTAAGTGAGTTTTATTGGGAAAAACTAGACTATGATTACTATATCACTGAAGCTGAAAAACTTATACAAGGTGTCGTGTGAAAAGTTCTTGACCTTTTCCTATAATCCTGTATAATATTACCCATAGTTTAAAAACAGAGGAGAGAAGACATGATTAGTAAAATCTACCTTGTTGTAGATGATCTTGATAAGATTTATACAGAAGAGTATACTCGGGAGGACGCAAGACGTGTCAAGCGTGCTCTTGATTCCGCTCTCAAAGAGCGAGGAGTGGAGAGAAAAACAAAAATTGCAAAACTAGAGTTTAAGGAGTATGTACGGTGAAGAGTCTCCTGGGTGTTATCTTGCTCTGTGTAGGGAGTTTACTTTTTTATACAGCAGTACCGGCTGGTTTTGTATATTTCGTCTATCTTGCAGGCCCACAAGAACTTGCCTTGGGAATGGCTATGTGGAAGGGGTTGGTGGTGACAGGGTGTCTCTTTGTTGGAGGTCTGGTTTCTGCAGTTGTGGGGGCAGGTCTGAACTAGGTTTAACCCTAAAACAAACTAAGGAGAAGATATTGAACGCACGAAAGGCAAAACAGCTTCGTAAAGAAGCTCACCAAGTGGCAAAAGAGAAGGGTATTACCAGCTATGAAACTTACGAGCTAAAGAAATATAACAAAACAGCTTTTGATTTTATGGGTAATCCTATCCCATACATTGTATACACTGCAATGTTGAAAGACTGCTTTAAGGCAGAGTATCGTAAAATGAAACAATTGAACAAGAAACAGCTTTTTGAAGCTTGACAATTATTAATAAAGGAGAAATAAATATGACCAGTATTGTACTGCGCGAACTACCTAAATCTGGCGGTCTTGAAACTGTAAATCTGTATATTATGAATACGACTGTATTCTACCCCGTTGTACACGAACCTCAAAAGAAGTATCAAAGCGAGGATCGGGAATACAGTTGTACTCTTTTTGTAGATGAAGAGACAAAGGACAAGCTTCTGGATGAAGTGATGGTTAACAAATCCTTCTCTCTGGTCGGGGTTGAGAAAACCTCAAAACCTCCTCGCAGAATTAAATACCCACTGTCCTCTCAAGTGGAAGAAGGTAAGGTCAATTATGATATTGTCGCTGATATGTACGGATTCAGTGTTGCACGACCTGAGTTCAGTAAGAAAGGTAATCCAATGACAGTGAACGTCATTGATGCAGAAGGTAATCCATTCACAGAGAATGTGGGTAACGGTTCTGTATGCAACGTGAAGCTTTTTGGCTACAGAAATCAAGACAATCAGGTGGTTGTGATGTTGGACACTGTTCAAGTGCTTGAGCATGTACCCTATGAAGGTAAGTCATCTTCTGACAGCGTGGAGGATGACGTGCTCGGCGTCAGCTATAATGTGAAGAAAGTGGACACTCCTGTTGAATCTCCTGTTGAGGACGGCCAAAAGACTCACTCAAAGTCAGCTAAACCTAATCAGAGTAAACCTGAGCCGGACTTTGATGACTTCGATTCAGACATTCCTTTCTGACAGGAGAGTATGGTGATGTGTTTAGTAGGGGCTTTTTAGCCCCTCATCTTTTGAATTGGGAGGAGTTAATGAGGTTCAACATTAAGAGTATTATTCCGGGGACCAAAGGTAAGCAACTACTTACCAAGGCAACCGAAGCCTTTGAGAAAGCGACAGAGCAACTTGATTTTGCAAGTGAACAGATCGCTATTGAGATTGCAGAGGCACGTGTAGCTCGTCTGGAACTGGATAAAGTGATTCATGATTCTGAGCAAGATGCTCAGCGTGTAGAACGTATTAAAAGTCGAATTAAAGAACTATTAAGCTAAGGAGAATAAATATGTATACTGAAGAAAACCTTTACGAACGTCTGGTTGATCTTAAAACTAAAGCTAAAGTGATCAGTGAAGATATTAAGGCACTAAAATCTGATTTCACATACAATGAAGACTACAACCCCAAAGGTCTTGACAAACAAGCTGTAAAGCTGGTTGATAAGGCTGCTGCTCTGTGGGTTAAGAATAACTTCCAAGACACTAAAGAAGAGACTCTGGCTGTATTTGCCAAGTATGAAGAACTGAGTGGAGAGGATTGATATGGCTGTCCATTTTTTAAGAGACAAAGACTGTGACATGTTGAAAGTGATTATTAACGGAAAGGTTTGGCGCGAAGGAAATTACTGGGATTTTGATTTTCAATCAGATGTTCCAGATATGCTCGATGCTATGGGTACTGAAAACTATGAACAAGATTACACTTACGAGGATTGAAAATGGGAATTGAATATTCTGCTAGTCTCGTTGTAGGGTACACGTATGATGAAATTGTTGAGATATTTTCACCATGTCCTGGATTTGAAGGTGAACTCTATGAAGTTCTCGACACCCACGATCTTTCCCTTTTCCCGCCATACTATGATGCCGATCTAAAAGCTTGTATCTTTGGGCGGAGTGTACTTTCTTCAGGAGACTACAGTAGTTGCATTGTGGGTATATACCTGGATGAACGGGCGACTAGCATAGGAAATGAGCTTGTTGCTACCTACGGTAAGACACCTAATCTCTATCTAACTGTAGTGGGGTATTAGGTTTAAAAGAGAGTGAGACGGGAGGGAGGATGACTAAAAAGGTTGCACATTTAGACTTAGATGCCTTCAAATATAGCCTCTCATCTGTAGGGGAGACTAGGAGTATCAAGGTCATACACAAAACTACAGGTTGGGAGGCGGAGTTCAAGACCCGCACGGAGTTTTGGGGACACCACAAAAAGAAAGCTGGCGGCTGGCTTGCGAAGATCAACGAGAAGAAAATAACAAAGGGGCAAGAACCAGCTGTTCCTGAAGATTTTGAAATTATTGATCAGCAGACTCTCAAGAATGAACCAATAGCAAATATCCTACATTCAGTCAAACAGTCTGTAGATGCAGCTGTCAGACAGTCTGGTGCTGACACGGTATTCTTCTATCTCGGTGAAGG
>Ga0265293_10006730_pt1 | contig 18114 bp, 18 predicted proteins | sample Munlanlewell138R_FD_192505 | JGI IMG/M metagenome (GOLD analysis project Ga0265293, IMG submission 192505) | Leachate microbial communities from a municipal landfill in Southern Ontario, Canada - Leachate well 138R | ecosystem: Engineered > Solid waste > Landfill > Unclassified | place: Canada...
GGATAGTTGCAATTAATGGGGAGATTGATTTTTTCTTAAAAATGTTTTTGCTTTTATTTCTGTTCATAAATTTTCACCTTTTATAAATATTATATATCTACTATTAGTTAATCAAAATATTTTTAAACCTGACTTCGCCATTTACTAATTTTTAAAAATATTACCTCTTAGAATTATATTATGCAAAAAAACTAGGAGGTAATATTTTATGCAAAATTCTGCATTTTCTATTGGTGCAATAGCACAAATAGATAAAGTAAATAAAGACCATAATCTTTTTAACTATTTGTTTGACAATTTACACCCAAAACAAAAACAGTTTATAGAATATGTTAAGTGTTTAATACATAATAAACTTGATAAAGATGTATCTATAAATCAAATATTAAAGATATATCCTACAGATACAATGGAATATCTTGGATTTAATAAACCACCAAGTGAAAGAACATTTTATAGGATTATAGAAAGTATAGGGGAAAATAAAAAAATTATTGATAAAAAGTTATTGTCTTTTTTAAATGAAAAAGATTTGTTAGATTCTACACAACATATAGATTGGTCATCTACTTTTTTCCAAGGACAAAAAGCAAAAATTGCGAAACATGGATATTCTAGAGATCATAGACCTGATAAAAAACAAGTTAACTTTGGAGTGTGGATTGGAAATAATAATATACCATCTATTTTAACAATACAAAAAGGAAATGTGGTAGATAAAGTGCAGATGAATAAAACATTAAAAATGATACCAAAAATAATTGAACCTAAATCATTGTTAGTATTTGACTGTGGGGCAAATACTAAAGAAAATAAAAATAAAATTTTGAAAATGGGATATAACTTTCTTACACTTATACCTAAAAAGAAAACAATATATAAAAAATATATTGAAATATTTAATAAAGAAAAAAAGGAAATAATAGTTATTAATGAACAAAAATATTGTTGTGTAAAGTATAAAGAAAATAAAAATATAAAATATATTTTTTTCTTAAATAAAAGAAAAAAAGAACAAATTAGAATGAGAAATAAAAAGTTTGAAAAGGAACTTTATAAAAATAAAAAAACACTTGTAAAAGTTAAGAAAGGCAAAGAACTTAAGAGATTAATTACTGATGAAGGATATATAATAATGGAAGGATTATTACAAAAAATATTTGGAGATATGAAAAATCCATATGTTTCTGGTATTGAAGGATTTTTCATTTTAGAAGCATCAATAGATGATAATCCTAAACAAATATTGAAAACATATAAAAATAGAGATAAAACTGAAAAACTTATTAGAGCTATGAAAGATGGATTGGGACTTAGACCTATAAGACATATTACAAAAAATGCAATAGCAGGAGCATTGTTTATTACTTTCATTGCAAATTTAGTGGTTTGTTTGACACTTAGAAATGCTTCTGATAACTGGAAAAATAAGCAACCAGACATAAAGTTACTCAAAAATATTCTGAATTGTTTGACACTTACTAGGATATATCAAAAAGTGGGACTGAGAATAACAGTTATTGCAAATATTTCTAATGAAATTAGAGAAATATTTGGAGATTTTATTAAAAAATACGAAGATAAATCGATTTTTTATGGAAATTTAGGATAATAAAATTTGTAAAATATGAAATGGCGAAACAGGTTACCGACAAATGTAAACATCAGTAAAGGTCATATGGCGAAGTCAGGTTTAAAGACTTGGGAAAGAAAGAAAAAAGGACGGAAAAACAAAAAAAGAAAAAAATTAAAATTCAAATCTTAAATTCAAAAACATCTGCCTTCTTTATCGCACCATCAACCAATAACTCTTTGTCCAAAATATTTTCCTCTAACCTTTTAACAGCATCCAACTTTGATTTTGTTTGAGGATGCGAAGATATCATAAATGAACAACAATCAGGATAAGGAATAATTGAAAGCTCATAAGTGCCAATCTCCTTTGCAACATCTATAATCTCATTCTTATCACTTCCAATTAGTGGAGTCAATATTGGGATGGTGCTCACATCATAAATAGAAAGGATATTGTCAAGGGTTTGAGAAGCAACCTGCCCCATAGAATCTCCAGTAACCACACCCTTACATTTTTCAATAACTGCAATTTGATTTATTACCCTAAACATAAACCTTCTATAAACAATCATCCTATATTCAGAATTAACATTTGCAATTATCTCTTTCTGAATTTCAGAAAAAGGAACAATATATAATTTTGAATTTAGTTGAAAGGAGTTTAATTTTTCTACAATATCTTTAATCTTAGAAACAACTTCTCTTTTTACAAGGGAGTTGTTATAAAGATGAACAAAAACAACAGGGCAACCTCTTTTAATCATCTTAAAAGCAGAGACAGGAGAATCAATTCCTCCTGAGAGAGAACAAATAATTTTTGAAGAACTTCCAACCGGCAAACCCCCAAGTCCTTTTATTTTTTCACAAAATATAAAAACTTCCTTTTCTCCAATCTCAATATATAATTTTAATTCTGGGTTTTTAATATCTACTTTTTTTTCTAAGTTATTTAAGATATACTCCCCAACAAGCATATTTACTTCCATTGATTTATATTTAAATTTTTTATAGCTTCTTTTACACAAAACCTTAAATGTTAGAAAATCTTTTTCTTTTATAAAATCTAAAGAAACTTTCTTTATTTTTTCTAAGTCAAGAGTAGAAAGAACAGCAAAAGAGAAGTGTGCAATTCCTGGAATTTTTTTTAATAACTCTTCAACTCTGTCTTTAGAACCTTTCTTAAATTTACAATAAAAGGAACCATATCTTTTCTTAATTAAGATTAGATCTTCTTTTAAAACTCTTCTAATATAATTAATTAACTTCTGTTCAAAAAAGCTTCTATTCTTTCCCTTAATTGCAATCTCATTATAATGAATTAATACTACTTCTTCCATAAATATTTCCTATTTTTAATTAAACAACTACAAAATTAAGTATAAAAAACCATAAAAACAGAGAAGTTTTTTTAAAAAAACAAAAACTCAAAATACATTTTATATTTAAATATTTTGGTGCATTAATATTATAAGTTATTTAGCTATAAATAATCAAAACTTCGAGGTGGGGAGAAATGGCCTTATTTGACAATATGTTTACAAAGAAAGAAGAAGTGGATCTTGATGAATTCATTAACAATATGGATGTTGAGGAAGAAGTAGAAGATGTTGACTTTTATGTTAAGCCAATTAGTCTACAATCAAATGTAGAAGTTGATACTGTTATTAAAGAACTAAGAGACAGAAATCTAGTTATTCTTGATATTGAAGGGATCTCAAAAAGAAATCCACAAAGAGCAAAGCAATTTGTTGGACAATTAAAAATGTATATTACTGATAAAGGTGGAGACATAGCAATGATGTCAAAAACTAAACTATTAATTGTTCCAAGCAAGGTAAAAATTATTAAAAAAATTAAATAAATCTGATATCTAAGATGGAAATAAACAAAAAAAGATTTCCAGTAAGATTGGAACCTAAACAAGTTGTAGAGATAATTAAAACCAATCTCAAGAAAAAAGGTTATAAATTAGATATAAGCCCAAAAAGCTTATATCTAACTCTCACACCTTACTGGGTATGTTACTACGACATTCTTTCTAATTATAATAATAAATTTGAACAGGTAACTGGACAGATTGCAATTAACGGTATCAGCAACAAAATAAATGAAAAGGTAGTCTCGCTTTTTGATGTTGAAAAACCAAGTGTTATGGCAGAACTGCATGTTCCTAAAACAGACAAAACACAAATCATTTTAAAAGAATCAATAATTTCTAAAAAGGAGGCTGAGAAAACAATTGTTAACTATTTGGCTCACAAGTATAATGTGAAGATTGAAAATGTGTCTTTGAGTGGTGTTGAAGAAATAATTGTTCCTAATTGGAAATTAAAGATTCTAAAAACTAAAATAAAACTAGATGCAATTACTGGGGAAGTTAATGACTTTGAGAAAATAAAAGAAAAAGAACTAACTCAAAAGGAACTTTTTTATGAAATGCTTGAAGATATTAAGAGTCCAAAAAAAGTTGCAAACTACATATTTATTATCTTTAATAGTATTGGCAAAGGTATTGTTTGGCTTTTTGATCAGCTTAGAAAAAATTATAAATCAATTTTGTGGATTTTACTAATTTCTATTCTTGTCTATCTGATTCTTCTTTAACTTATAAATACAATTCTTCTTACAAATTGTAAATATAATTCTTCTTATAAATTATAAATACAACTCTTCTTATAAATTATAAATAAAATTCTTCTTATAACTTGTAAATATAACTCTTCTTACAACTTGTAAATATAATTCTTCTTATAACTTATAAATACAATTCTTCTTTAATTACAGAAATTAATTCAATCTCATTTTTAGATTTAGAAACAACATCTCTTAGTTGACTAGCTTTTGGAAAATCCTTTAAAAAAGAAACAACTATTAATTTAAATTTTGGAAAAGGAATTTTATGTTTTTTGTATATTTTTAAAAAATCTAGAAAAGCTTTTTTTCTTTTTTCAAGATCATACTCTTCAATTTCTTTCTGCAGATCATAATCATCAATCTGGGTAAAGATGTAAGGATTGCCTAAAGCCTCACGAGCAACCATGATTGCTGAAAAGTCATCAAATAAGTTTAGATTGTTTTTTGACACATCTCCATTATAGATAAAAGGAATTGAAATCTCCTTATTTAGTTTCTTTAAAAAAGAAACCTCTGCTTTTACAGAGTAATTGTCAACAGCTCTTCTTGCATGAACCACTAGTCCATCAATTCCAGTTGATATTAGTTTTTTAGAAATAATATTAATTTCATTTTCATAAAAACCAAGCCTTGTCTTTACAGTTACTGGTTTATTAGAAACAGATTTTATTTCTTTTATTACAGGTAAGACTTTAGAAAGATCCTTTATCAAACAAGAGCCTGAGTTTCCTGCAATAATCTTTCCTGAGGGACAACCTAAATTTAAATTTATAATATCAAAGTCTTTTAGAGAATCTATTACCTCAATTGCTTTTAAAGTTAATTTTCTATCTGTAAAATCTCCAACTAATTGAACAGCAGTAACCTTGTCATCTTTACAAGAATCTAATGAACTAATCTTACTTAAATCTTTTTCAAAAGGAACAACTTGTTTAATGTGCACCATCTCTGTAAATGTTAAAGAAGCACCATAATCTTTACAAAGTAATCTAAAAGGTAAAGTTGAATAATCTAAGATTGGTGCTAAAACACCTCTTGATTTAAATTTATATTTTGAAATTTGAAAAGACATACATAATTATCAGATACATAAAACTTTTAAAAAGAAGTGAACAATAATATATATACATATTTAAAAATAAAAAACATATAAAAATTAAAAGTGATTTAAATTATGAAAAAAATATCTACAGAAGCAGTTGTTTCTATAATTGTTGTTATTCTATTTATTGGTTCTATATTTGGCTTTGCACTAGGGGGAAGACCTGATAGTGACACTCCAGTTGTTGATGATAACAAACCAGTTGACACAGATTTTAATTTACCATTAGAAGTTTACCTAGGACAAATTGATTCAAATGTTTTAGAAATATATCCACAGATAATTGTTGCAGGTAACACCGACATTTATGATGTTGAAGAAGTTAAAGGTAAATTTTATGAGATTGATGGAGTTAAAAGTCCAACAGTGAACTTCAATAAAGATGTTAATGGAAATATTGTTGCAATTGTAAAAATAATAATTAATGGTAATAAAAAGGAAGAAATTGTAAATAAGATTAATGATTTTAATTTTATAAAAGAACCTGAAATCTACCAAATGGGTTTAGTGTCTTTACCTAAAAAAACAATTGATCTTGTAGGCGATGATAACAAAACCAAAGATTATCAAATGACTATTGAGAAAATGGAAGCAATCTTGGGAATTGAGACACTTAAAAAAGATCAAATCTTAGCACAGATCCAGATTGTCTTTAGAGGAGAAACTCCAACACAATTTTTAATCCTAGAATCACAAAATCTTTCTAGTAGCCCACAGATGGTTTTTGGAGAAATTAATTCTGATTTAAGTGATTGGTTAGATTCTTACACAGTTGTTTCAAAAACAAATATTGATAATAACATTAGCCTTTCAGAAATTGAAGAGTTGTTTGTTGATGAAAATCTAGAGATTACTATAAAATTTATAGACAATTTAGAGTATAAGCTTTTAGAAGATCAAAACTTTGAAAGTTTAAAAATAGATTTACAAGCACTTAAAGATGAAAATGGCACAATCATTAAAGACACACAGATTGATGAAAATGAAAGTAAATTGATTGTTAGCTTTAATGAGGGTTATGATCTTATACAGTATCTGGAAACTAAACAAAAGCTTTCAGAAAAAATAGAAGGCACCCCTTTAATTATTAATATGCCAAAACAACAAATCAACCTTATATTTAATACTGGTGATTTAAATCTAGAAGCAATCTCTCAAAAATTAGAAACTAAAGAAGTAGAGATTACAAATGTGACTAGACTTGCAGAATTTGATCTTTTGAAAGTAACTCTAAATAACATAGATTATACTTTTAAAGAAAGATACGCAACTGCACATCTTTTATGGCCAGAAGACGAGAATAAAAGTAATTTTGATTTGATTGTTAATGCCTTTGCAATTAGAGATGAATTGATGTTTGTGCAATTAGAGGAAAAATAAAATAAATTATTTCTCTTCCAATTCTGAGATTGCCTGCGCAATATCTCCTTTTGTTTTTTCTAAAGTCAATTTTGCTTTTTCATAAGACACTTTTGCAGTTGTAGAAACTAAATTTACATCATCCTCTGGAATTTTTAATTGTTTCTCTTCTGATATTTCTCCTGCTACTTGGTATGTTTTTTGACCTTGCATTGAAATTTCAGTTACTGATGGGTTATTAATTACTATTTTAGAATCTCCTTCTAGTTCAATGATTACTCTTTTTGCAGATAGCTCTTTGTTTTCAATACCCATCTGTTTCATCATAGAATTTATTCTTCTTGGATCAAGTCCACCCATTCCTGGAATCATAAAAATTACCTCATTTTTTATTTTAATAATTGTGTATAAATATTAAATAATGCAAAATATTTATTAATACCTTGGATTTTGTAAAAAAATTAGTATTTAAAAATATATTTGGTTGTATATTGTATTAAGATAAACAAATAGTGATTAACTATGAAACAAACAATTAACAAAATCGAACAATTAGAAAAATATTATTCTGTTACTTTAAGTGAAGAGGATAAAAAATATTTAATTTATTATTTTAAAACAAAAGTCTTACAGGTAGAGAATAGAAAAATAGTTTACCCTAAACTTACAGAGATTAAAAAAAAACAAAATGAATTAAGTGAAAGTCTTTTAGATCTTAAAAAAGAAGAGCAGTATTGGAAAAGAACAAAGAACAATGCAGAAAACTATTATAAGAATATTGCTACAAACATGGTTTTTAAAAAGAAATATTGGCAACATAAAATTAAGAAAATGATAGACAAAGATTATAAAAAAGATGTTCTTGACTCTAAACTAACAGACCAAATTCTAATGGACCCTGAATATCAACATTTGTTTAATACCTTTCTTGTAGATCCAGATTATAGACGTAAACTTAAAGAAACAGTTAATAACTCAATTGTTTATAGAGACACAAACATTGGAGAGTATAGTAAAAAGAAACAAAAGTTTAAACAAACAACTGCTAAATCCAAAATGGAACAAGTTTCTAAAAAAATTAAAGAAATTGAGTTTTCTATTAAGATACAAAATAAGATCTTTGACCTTGTGAAGAAGTATAGTTGAAAAAAAATATTTAACTTACCCAAAAAAAGATATTGTGGATATTGAAAATCATAAAAAAACTATAATCTAAATTTAGAAAAACACAACCCCTCTGCTCCCAAAAAAACAACACCTTTAATTTCTAATTTGAAACTCTTCAACTTTTTTTAATATATAATATTTATAATATCTTTGTAGTAATTATTATATATAATATTAGAGAGTGATTAACAATGGATTTAGATATTTCACAATTACCGAAAAAATACAACACACAAGAAATTGAAAAAAAATGGCTAGAGGTTTGGTCAACTAAAAATCTTTATGCCTTTGATAGAGACAACTTAGAAAAACCAATCTTTACAATTGACTCTCCACCTCCAACAATCTCTGGAAAATTACATATGGGGCATGCCTTTGGTGGAGCTCAAATGGACTTTATTGCAAGATATAAAAGACTAAAAGGCTTTAATGTCCTACTACCTTTAGGCACAGATGACAATGGTCTTCCAACCCAAAAATTAATAGAAAAAATAAAAGGTGTAAAATCACAATTGATGACTAGAGAAGATTTCTTAGAGCTTTGTTATAAGACCTTAGACATAGAACTTAGAGAAGACTATTTATATAAATTTAAAAGATTAGGAATCAGTGTTGACTGGACACTTGTTTATGACACCATAGATGACAACTCAAGAAAAATATCACAACTCTCATTTATTGATCTTTTAGAAAAAGAAAAAACCTATAGAAAAGAAGCACCAACCATGTGGTGTACCACTTGCCAAACAGCAATTGCACAAGTTGACTTGGTTGATGAAGAGATATCTTCTACTTTTAATAACATAATTTTTAAAATAGATGACCAAGACCTAATTGTTGCAACAACTAGACCAGAACTTCTACCTGCTTGTGTTGCTATTTTCTACAACCCTAATGACGAAAGGTATAAAAAATTCTTAGGAAAAAAAGCAAAAGTTCCATTATTTGATTTTGAAGTTCCAATCTTAGAAGACGAAAAAGCAGACCCTAACAAAGGCACAGGGTTAGTTATGTGCTGTACTTTTGGAGACCAAACAGACATGGAATGGCAAAAAAAGTATAATCTTCCAATCAAGCAAGCAATTACTAAAAGTGGATTTATGAGTGAAATAACAAAAGAATATAAAGACCTAAAAATAACAGAAGCTAGACAAAAAATAATCCAAGACCTTAAAAACAATAATCTTCTAACAACCCAAACCCCAATCAAGCACATGGTAAACACACATGAAAGATGTTCAACTCCAATTGAATTTATTAACTCCAAACAATGGTTTATCAAATACCTAGACATTAAAAAAGAAATGATAGACTGGGGAAATGAATTTGAATGGCTTCCTAAATTTTATAAAACAAGATATAACAATTGGGTAAATGGACTTAGCTGGGATTGGTGTATCTCAAGACAAATAAAGTTAGGAATAACCTTTCCAATCTGGTATTGTAAAAACTGTGAAGAAATAGTTGTTGCTAACAAAGACTCTTTACCAGTTGATCCAGAAACTACAAAACCACCAATTGAAAGATGCCCAAAATGCGGACACACAGAGTTTTTTGCAGAAAAGGATGTTATGACTACCTGGGCAACAAGCGCTCTTACTCCCACAATTGTTAAAAGTCTTATAAAAGACAGTAAGACCTATCAACTAATAAAAAACAAACCTATGGACTTAAGACCACAAGGACACGACATAATCTCCTTTTGGTTATTTAATACAATTGTTAAATCAAAATTCCATTATGATCTAATACCTTGGAAAAAAGCAATGATCAACGGTTGGATCTTAGGAACTGATGGAAAGAAGATGTCAAAATCAAAAGGTAATGGTGTTGATCCTGAAACTGCTATTGAGAAATTTGGAGCAGATGCTATTAGGTATATGTCTGCTAGCTGTAAACTTGGACAAGACTTAATCTATCCAGAAAAAGAAATCTTGACTGGACAAAAGACAATCATAAAATTATTTAATTCTGTTAAATTTACTTTAATGCACTTGATTGACTTTAATCCAGAAACAAAAATTGAAAAGCTAGAAGAACTTGATAACTGTTTATTAAATAAATTAAATCAAACAATTAAAAATGCAGATAATAACCTAAATAATTTTGATTTTTCAAAAGCACTTCAAGAGATTAATCTTTTCTTTTGGAAAGAACTTTGTGACAATTATTTAGAGATTGTAAAGAACAGATTATATAATCCAGAGACTAGAGGAGCTAAAGAAAGACTGTCTGCACAATATACCTTGTATCATGCCTTTAATGCTGTGTTAAAGATGTACTCTGTTTATCTTCCATTTGCAACTGAGGAGCTATATAGTTACTATTTTAAAGATATTGAAAAGAAAGAATCAATACATGTTTGTGAGTGGCCAAAAGAAGTTACTTCTAATGAGTGTGAAAAAAACACAAAAGAAACATATGAAGAGATCTTAAAAATTATCTCCATGATTAGAACCTACAAGTCAACAGAGAACATTTCACTTAAAACAGAATTAGAGGTTATAGAGATTGAAAGCACAAAAGATTATTCTAAGTTTTTAGAAGATCTTAGAGCAGTTACTAAAGCTAAAACAATTAATGTTACAGAAAAACTTGAAAATCACACTATTGAGCAAGAAAGCATAAAACTAAATATTAAAAAAGCTTTGTAAGTGTATATATTATATAATATTAAAAATAAGACAAGATATGTTAGAAAGAAGAAAAACTTCCTTTTTAGGAGAAATAATATTTATAATAATTCTTGTAATAATAGTGTACTTATTTTTAATGCAGGTAAAAAGCACAGACCTTAACAAGTTAGAAAAAATAAATAAAAAGTATGGGGTTACTGGAGAGGTATTAGTCCCAACCAACCACCTAGACTATATTGCAGAACTTAATGAGCTTAAGACAAAGGAATACACAACTCCAATTATCAATTATGTAATTTTAGCAAATGATGCTAAGGAGATTACAGACAGCATAAACTTAACAATTCTTAATGACAGAAACTGCATCTCTAATAAACTATATCTTAAAATTAATTTAATTGTAACTAAACAAAAAAATGTTCTAAACTTGTTTACAAAGGAAGAAAATAATAAACACTTTGAAAAAATATATTGGGACAAGTATATTGAGAAGTTAAGATCAACTACAGAATTTCAAGATATAAAAAATGAACTTAATGCCATTAGTGTTTGCAAAAGCTGATTTTTTATGAAACTTATAGCATATGGTGCTGAAGCAAAAATATACAAAACAAAAATATTTAATAAAGATGTAATTATTAAACAAAGACTCTCAAAAAAATACAGACATAAGACATTAGATAAAAAGATCATTAAAAAAAGAAATAAAGAAGAAGCAAATCTTTTAAAAAAAATTAAAAAATATAATATCAATTGCACAACAGTCTATTATGTGGGAGAAGATAAAATAATTATGAGCTATCTCCAAAATGAAAACACACATAAAAAGAAATTGATAGAGATTGGAAAAGAGATTTCAAAGTTGCATGATCATGGAATTATACATGGGGACCTTAACCTTATAAACATAATAATCAATAACAACAAAATATTTTTTATAGATTTTGGACTTGGAAGTGTTTCTTCCAAGATAGAAGATAAAGCAACTGATCTTTTGGTTTTTAAAAAAACTCTTCTAAGTCAAAAAAAGACAGAAAGCTTTTGGGAGCAAATACTTGAAGGGTACTCTAAAGAAACAAACAAAAAAGAAATAATTAAAAAAATAGAAATTATAGAAAAAAGAGGAAGGTATCTTTAAATTTACTTAGAAATCTAAAACAACAATATATATAAATAAATCGTAGCTTATTAATATATTATATAAACTATATTTTAAATAAAAAAATTATAGTACCTTAAAAAAAATAAAAAGTAAGGATTTCTTTTTAAAAAAATTATAAAATATGATTAGTATGGTAGATAAACAAGAAAAAATGAACAAAGACGAAATATATGGCAAAATTGAAGAACTTACAAAAAAAGGAACTTCAAAAGCAAAAATTGGACTTGAACTTAAAAAAGGCAAAGTGCTAAGTACAAAAAAAGAACTTGGTAAAAAAATTGGTGTAATCCAAAAGGAACTAAAACTGGAAACTGAAAAGTTGCCTGATGATTTGTTAGCATTAATTAAAAAAGCAGTAAAGTTAATTAAACATAAAGATAGTAACAAAAAAGATACTTCTGGAAAAAGAGGATATCAATTAACTGTTTCTAAAATTAATAGATTAAAAAAATATTATATTAAAGAAGGAAAAATTCCTAAAAACTGGAGATATTCTGATAGCACAGCTAAGCTATTAGTTAAGTAATTATAATTAAAAATGGTGTAGTATAGATGGCAAAAGTTAAAAAAAGAGTTGTAGACAATTGGAAAAAAAAGAAATGGTATTCTGTAGAAGCAGATTCTGTTTTTGATAATAAAGAGATCTGTAAGACAGTTGCTCTTGAAAGTAAAAACCTAATAGATAGAAATATAAAAAAATCTTTAGAGAAAATAACAAACAACATCAAAGACTCAGGATTTATAATAACTTTTAAAATCTTTAAGGTTACTGGTGGAAGAGCTGAAACAAAAATTACAGACCTAACCTCCAAAGGTGCAAACATCAAGAGAATGGCAAGAAGAGGAAAATCAAAAATTGAAAACATAATCAATGTTGTTACTAAAGATGAGCAAAAATTAAAATTAAAAGTATTGTTTATATCTGGAACTAAATTTACAACAGAACTTAGAAGAGAATCAAGAAACATTATTAAAGAGTTCTTTGAAACTGAGGTTAGAGAAAAAACACTAAAAGAAACTTGGAACAACATCATTTACCAAAAGTTTAGTGAGAAATTAAAAAAAAAACTAGTAAAGTTAGGTTATGTAAATAAAGTTTTAGTTGCAAAAGCTACAGTAATCTGATCAACTTATGTTTTTTTTATATTTTTTAATCTTTATCTTAATTGGTTTGTTTCTAAACATTACTAGAGGTTATGACCTATTTACTGTGGCTATCATCTACATAGTGTTTAGCTTTTTTTTATATTTTATAGACTTGTATGCAGTCATCTTTGTTATCTTGTTCTTTGCAATTGCAGAAGGAATTACACTTTTTTTAAACAAGAAACATGGAAAAAGAAACTATAAAAATGTTTTAGGAAACTGTTTAGCAAGCATTGTGTTTTTTATAATTGGGGTGATTTTTAATTATTTTAATCTACTTAACAGCACAGCCTTTGCAGTAGCTGCACTTGCAGCTGTTAGTGCTGCTTTTTCAGACACACTCTCTTCAGAGATTGGAAGGCTTTCTAAGAAAAAACCAGTATTGATAACTACCTTTAAACCTGTAAAGACAGGGGTTGATGGAGGAATTACCTTTCTTGGAATCTCAGCTGCTCTACTTGGAACAATGATTACTGGATTATTTTTTTACTTTGTTAACTATGAGCATAAGTTGGTGTTTATAATTGCAATTAGTGGAATTATTGGTTCCTTGATAGATAGTGTGATTGGAGCAACAATTGAAAGAAAGGGGTATTTTAATAATAATTTAACAAACTTTGCTTCTACTTTTCTAACAGGAGTAATTGCAATTGTTATGTTTCTATTTATATAGTTTTTTATAAGTATAATTATTTATGGTTAAAAATAATTTTAAACAAAAACAAAACATAATATTTATTGTTAGCTTTATAGTCATCTATTCTCTATTATTATTTGTAAATCTAAGATACTTTGCAAACCACCTAATCCTTATGCAAGTTAATCTTATAAAGAACTTGTTTGGCGGTGTTTTCAACTACAATAGCTTTGTTTTTGTTGCAGAGTGTAGTGGAATTGTTAGTATTAGCACTTACCTGTCAACCATTCTCGCACTGTTAGTAACCAAGGTAAAAGGCTACTTTAACTTTAAGATTTTATTATTTACTGCAAGTTTATTAGTTATAAACTTTCTAAGATTAATAGTAGTGTTGTTGTCTGAGAAGGTAAGCTTTGGATTTGCAAAATTTACACATATCTTTTTTTGGTTTGTTATGGGTGGAGTTATTATAATCTTTATTCTAAAAAGTAGGGAGAAATAGACTTAAAGATTAGAAGTAAAAAAAGAAAATAAAAAAAGAAAAAGAAATTAATCACTAGAATCTGAAGAAATAATTTTTCTAGCAATCAAAGCATAAACAGGTCTTGTGATTAAGATACCAATTGCAGCACCAATCAGAATAGTTACCGCAAAACCAGTTAACTTCCCAAGCCCTAAACCAAAGATAGGAATCATTGTGGCCGCAAGAGTAGCAGCTGCAGCAAACATAATAAAGAAAGCATTTTTAGTTTTCTTCATCAAACTATCATTATGCTCTTTTACACCTTTCTTTCTACCTCTTAAAAGTTCATCAATAATTATGATGTTGTCGTCCATACCCACACCAATGGTTGCTAAGATCCCTGCTACAGCAGCTAGGTCTAATCTAAAACTAATTACTGACAACACACCAAGAAGTAATAAAATCTCAGAAGCACCAGTAAGTAAGATTGGCAAAGACAATTTTAAATATTTATATCTAATAAACAAAACAACAGCAACTGTCAACAAAGCAAAGATACCAATCCACAAAGAAGTTTTTAAAAAATCCCTACCAAGATACGGAGAAATTGATTCAGTACTTATACTTTCAATTGGAACAGGTAAAGATCCTGACACCAAAATTATATCAATATCATCTAATCTCTTTTTAGCTTCCTCAGAACCAGTTGCTTGTCCTGAAATTGTTAGTTGAGTAAATGTTTCAAACCTTGGAGAATCAATTGTTGGAACATCCATGTTTGCAACACCTGGAGTTATTGAGATTACAGACTCTAACCCTAACGAGGACCACATCCAAAAGGTGTCTCCTTCCTTTTCTTTAACAGTGACAACATAACCAATCTCCTCCAATTGCTCTTTTACACTTTCTGAAATTCCAGGAGAAACTATTGCTTTTTTGTAAGTATTAAAATCAGAAGTTATGTTTACTAATTGCTCAGAATCTAAATTTTGATCAATTACATAATGTGGGACTGTCAACTGATCAAAAAGTTCCTCAATTGGAATAAAGTCAGAGGCAAGTTCAGGAGTTGTTGGAACTTTCTTTTCCTCAAAATATAAAGTAGAATCAATTAAGATAATTTGATCCTTAGGTCTATCAATAAAAAAATATGTTTTTTCACAATCATACTCTTGTTGCCCATCTCCATACCCAGTTGGCACACATTTATGAAAGATCATTTCTGCAAACCTTTGAGAGGCTTCAGGGGATAACAAGAAAGGTAATGTCCATTGGTAGACATTGTTAGTTCTGTCAATCAATCTAGAACCATAACCCTTTGAAGGATCTTTAAAAATAGTCTTTATATCATTTCCACTAAATAAGACTTCAGAGTTTAGAACTGCTTCAAAGTTACCTTGTCTTAAAATTGTGTCTTTAATCTTTGTTACTTCCTCAGAATCAGACTCAGCAAATTGGGCTAAGATATATTGGCTTCCAGAAGGAGTAACCTTTGCATCCTTTGATCCAAATTTATCAATTCTTTTTTCTATAATCTGTTTAACTTGGTTTAGTTGATCACTTGAAACTGGATGTTCGAGAACAATTTGAAAAGCTGTTCCACCACTAAAGTCAACACCAAAAGACAATCCCTTTGTTGCTAAAAAGATAATAGCTATTAACAGTAATATTATCCAAAAAATAAATATTGGTTTTTTAATTAATTTTCTCATAAAATGTCACTTCTTTATATTTTAATGTCTATTTTTATTTTTCCTCTCTGCATACCTTATTAAAGCTGGAGCATTAAATGTCCATGTAGAAATCACATCTCCAACAAGCCCACATAACAAGATTACTGAAATTTCAAAAACAACAAGTAATTGTGAGAAGTAAGAAATCAATAACATAACAATAACTGTTGACACAGTTGTAATTGTCATAGTCAAACCAGTCTTAATTGAAGTGTTTGCAGAGTCAATTGGGCCTTCTGTTTTATCCTTTAAAACCCTTGCTGTCAGAAGTATGTCTGTGTCAACTGAATAACCAACCAACATCAAAAGAGCAGGAATTGTTGTTAGGCTCAAAGAAATATTAAAAATTGCCATACCTGCAAGTGCGAAAATAACATCAAAAACTGCAGCTAAGATAATCAATCCTGATGGAATTATTTCTCTAAAGAATAATAGAATTACTGCAACCAATAAAGCAAAAGCAATAATTCCAGCCTTTGCAGAACTTCTTACAAAATCTTTTCCAAGAGTTGGTGCAACTTCTCTAATCTGAATCTTAGAATCGTCTGTTAAATCTAATTGCCCTTTGATTATGTTTGTTACTTGATTTGTAAAGTTATTATTTGCAATAATAATTAGTTCATTAACCCCTGCTTTTAGATCAGGTATGTTTTTAGCCAAGGTAATATCAAGATAATCGTCTTCTGTTATAAAACCTTTTTCTTCTAGAGGTTGAACAATTGTTGTGTTTACTTGTTCTTTAACTGTTTCTAGGTTTGCTGTATAATCTAATTTTGATCTTTGTTCTTTTACAAGTTCAATATCTTCTTGTAAAGAGAGCTCTATTAATAGTCCATATTGGTTTATGCTTTTAGTCTCACTAATATGCACTTCTGCTAAATTGAATTTTTCTTTTAGAGTTGGCTCTATTAAAGAGAAGTCTTTTTGATCATCAAAATGAATATTTATTTGATTTCCTCCTTTTAGATCAATTCCTTTTTCTAGACCAGGGTAGACAAAAGCTAAAAACAAGGCAATAATTCCTAAGACTAAAGGAATGTACATTAATTTAGAATAATTTTTTTTAAAAAATTTCATAATAGTCATCTTCTTTTATATTTTTGTAAATTTTTAATTTAAATTGGGTTTATTTTATTCTTTTATATTTTTTAGAAATAATTAATACTAATAGAAAATTAGTAATTATAATAAATATTATATAATAAGAAAACTATATAAATGTAATTAATTAAAGAGAAAAGATAATTACCTTTAAAAAAAGAAAATAATAATTTATAAAATTCTTTTATAATTTTTAAAAATAAATCTATATATATAATAATATTGATTATTAATTATATATTAAGAGCAATATTTAAGAAAAAGTAAAAATTAAGAAACAAAAAAAATAATTTAAACTAATTAAAAAAAGAGAAAATATGAAATATCCAAATATAATTATGGCAAAGGACTTAATTGATCTTTTGATAAGACAACTTAAAAAAGAAGTTGAGAGTAAAGATATTTATAAGTATATTATTGAATATCAAAAGAAAGTTAATGATAGATTTTTACATGTCTACAATAGCTTGCCTGACTATTCCTTAATGCCTGACTATTATTTGTTAATGTCTAAAAACATCTGTGCAGAGACAACCATGTTAAAGCATAAAAACCATTATCTTTCAACATTAAAGATAATAAATAAATTAGCAGAACAATATAAAGGGCAAGTAAAAAGACAAAAAGAACAAAAAGTAAAAAATCAATTAAAAAAAGAATTTTTAGGAAGAGCAAACTCTGCAATCAAGAAACTAGAAGCAACCAACAAACAACTTATAGAGTATAAAAAATACTTTGAGAGAATTCCAAATCCAAAAGATCTTTTTACAATAATTTTAATTGGGGTTCCAAACTCTGGAAAGACAACTTTGTTAACTCAGTTGACAAGTGCAAATCCAGAGATCAATAGTTATTCATTTACTACCAAGTCATTAAATATTGGGTATTTTAAGATTAGGGAAAAAGAGATACAGGTGGTTGACACACCTGGGCTAATCCATATGGAGTTTAGAGATATGAACTTGATTGAAAAGCAAACAGTTGTTGCTATTAAGACCATCTCTGATGTTATTTTGTTTTTATATAACCAATATCAGGGCTTTGAGGAGCAAGAAAAGATGTTTTTAAAGATCAGAGATGAAAATAAAGATAAGAAGATGTTTGCTTACCCAAGCTTTGGTGGGGAGATGAAGGGCTATCCAAATGTTACTTTTGAGCAGATTAAAAATATTGATTTTTGAAAAGAGATAAGTTTAGAAAATTAGAATTTTAATAAAGAATAGAATAACTAAAGAAAATTAAGAAAAACATTTTTAAAAAAATGTAGCTTTGTAAAAAATCTTGTTTTGCGGCCGCAAATTTTTCGGCACCCTCCCGGGGCCGAAAAATTTGGCTTGAGCCGCCTTTCTCTCGAAAGGCGGGCGGAAAAAACTTTTGCTCATTGCTCGCATCCTACTCA
>Ga0265293_10006731_pt1 | contig 18114 bp, 16 predicted proteins | sample Munlanlewell138R_FD_192505 | JGI IMG/M metagenome (GOLD analysis project Ga0265293, IMG submission 192505) | Leachate microbial communities from a municipal landfill in Southern Ontario, Canada - Leachate well 138R | ecosystem: Engineered > Solid waste > Landfill > Unclassified | place: Canada...
TTTCGGACGGCGTGATTGATTTGAGCGAACTGGAATTTGTTTTTCCGGACGGGCTTTCCGGGTATCCCGACGATATGGCCATTATTGAAATCAGAAGCGGTATAAGCATTATAGAGCCTTCGGCCAACGATAATATAACCATACGCGATTTTGGAATTCTGGTTTCAATAAACGTGTACAAACCGTAATATTAACGGCGCGCGGTCTGCAAAAAAGCATCCGGCATAACAAGATGCTTTTTTGCTTATCTTCAATTTATAACAATAACCACTTGGCACAACGCCGATGCGCGTTAAAGTTTTACTTGTTATCGGCTTTCTTGGCCAGTGATTTTTCCAGTCTCTTCATCTTTTTATCCCTGAAAAACAGCTTTATTTTCTTCCAGAAGACGCCTATGGTAACACCGCACGCAATAACAACGCCCGCTATAATCTGTACGATATATCCTCCCGCCGCCGGGTCAATATAAGCGTGCGCCGTGCCGGAAAGCATTATCGTTATCAAAACGGAATATGCGGTAAAAACGCCCGCGCCGCGTAAAAAGTTTTTCATATTATCCTCCAAAAATGTTCTTTATTATAGAATACTTATTATTTCAGTGATTGTCCACACTTTTAATTCTTTTGTTTGCCGTTAAGCTTGTCAATTATGTACCGCCCCCCTACCTGCGCGCTTTGGCCAAAATTAGCGATGTACTTCCGGCGGATTTGGACAATTTTCGAAGCGTATTTTTCGCCCGATTCTATAAGCTTATCAATGGCGGGGCAAAGGTTATCAAGCTCGTTTTGTTCTATTTGTATTCCAATCTCGCTTCGCAGGGATATCTCAAGCGGTTTCGCCTCTATGGCGTCGTACTCCGGATTGTTTATTTTAGGGGGCGTATTTATAAATATAACAGGCTTGTTCGTTACAAAAGCAAACTCGTAAGCCGTTCCCGACCAGTCGCTTATCACTATATCCGAATTGTATATAGAGCTGCTGTCGGTAAAATCCAATTCGAAACAAATGTCGTCTCCTTTGTAATCCTTATAATGCTCCGCTATAGAATTCATTTTTGCCATGTAGCGCTTTACATACTCCGGGTGAGGCCTAACTACAACATCGTATCCTTTGCCTAGCAGCCGCGCTAAAACATCGTGTATGCAGCTGTCAAGTATATTCTGCTCCTGCCACGAGGGAGCGATAAGTATTTTCTTTCTATCGCGCCGCGTTTTATCCATGGTATCGTACTGCGCTTTTAATTCCTCAAGCAATGAATAACCGCACAAAACAAGATTTTTAGCGGGCAAATCACTGCGTTTTTCCGTCTGCCTTATTTCGTCAAATTGAAACTCGCCGACGCAGAAAATTGTATTGTAATAGTCCAGCGCGCCTTTACGCAGCACCATTGTTGTGCTGAGCGGATAATGGAACATGTACACATAGTCGATATTCTTTTTAACCAATGAGCGTTTTAAATGAAACTGCTGGAGGTCCGACATTGTCATTACAAATATATCCGTTTCTATCTTCATAAACAGTATGGTAAGCCTGTTGTCGTCTATATAGTACGGACATATCCTCGGATTATTTATCTTGAAAACCTGGTCATTGGGGTCGCTTGTCACATAATGTATCACTATATCCGAATGCTCCAGTATGTACCCTATTACTCCCTTAAAGTATTTGTAAAATCCGCTTTTCTCCGAATAGAACACCAGCTGTTTTACATTGTCTTCAACAAAAAAGCGCTTGTAATCCTCCTTCGCCCTGGCTTTTTGTTCGGCGGTAGGCTTCATTTTCTTTTCAAGTTCCTTGCTTTGCGCCAACGCCGCCTTGCTCCTCTCCAGCGCCTCGTAATCTATATGCTTCTTCGGAGGATACATTAAATTGACTATAAGCATAACAATCAGTGAAATAATGTTGCTGAATATCCAATACGCGCCGACACCCGCGGGCACTATGAAAGCAAAGTACAACGAAAACAGCGTAAGAAAAATGGCCATGCCCCATCGCCCGAACCATCCGGCCTCTTTTTGCAGCACATTTATTTTGTTCTGAACAGCCGAAAGCAAAAACGCGCTACCGCCGGACAATACCGGAACCAGCAATAATATGTTCCATTCAAAGGCGGGCGTTAGAGCCAGATTAATCCCTAAAAAGTTAAGGTCAAGCGAGCTTATATTTGCGACGGCGTCCGCGGCATTGGCTGCAGTCAGTTCGGCGAATGCGTTGGCGCATGACGGATCGTTTACAAGCTCAATTACTTTTAAATGCGCGCCGGAGTCAAGACGGGCATAATTTAGCAGCTCGGACGCTTTTTCCGTCAAAGCGGCTATAGTTTCTTTGTCAATATGGAGCAAATGCTGCAGCGGGTTATACACAACGGCTATAAGCCCTAAAATAACGGGAATCTGTATAAGCAGCGGAATTGTGCCCGCCATAGGCCGGTATTGTTCTTGTTTGTACAACGCAAGCTGCTTTTCGGTTATAGCATCCCATCTGCCCGCATTAGCCGCCGCGATTTCGTTAAGACGCGGCTTTAATTTTATCATTTTAATTGAGTTTTTCTGTACCCATATATTAAGCGGAAACATAAGCGCTTTAGTCAAAAGCGTAAACAGCAAAATTGCTATGCCGTAGTTTTTAACAAGCATAAAACAAAGCCACATAATATATCCAAGGGGAACGCCTATTATTGTATTGATAAAATCCATAACCTCACCTTAAGCGATATTTAAACAAAAGGGCAAATCGGAAAAAACGGGCTTTTGGTTTATTGCCAGCGCGGCTTGGGAATTATGCCTTTAAGCCCGTCCGGAGAATCGGAAGAAACGGGGTCTTCTATAGGGGGATAATCCAGCCCTTCATACAAACTTAAAACATAACGCAGAGTATTAATGCCGGACAGCCCCTCTATATCATATTTTTGTCCCTTTATATACACCGCGTTCATAACTCGGCAGGATTCCTTATTAGTGATATAGAAGGTGTGTTTTTTGCTGCAGTCGGCGTGATAGCGTATGCCGTGATCCGACATAATGATTATTACGCTGTCCGGATCGTTTTCTATTATAGTGGAAAGGCTGACTATCATATGCTTTGTTATAAATTTATATTGATTAAGATATACGCTTATCTCTTCCCAGTTGCGTCTTTCCTTATACGGTATAATGCCCCCGTATTCATTAAATACAAACGGAACGTGAGTTGCCGTCATATAGCAATAAATCACGCGGGGTCCGCTAAAAACGTAGTTATCCGTATCTTCGAAATAGTCGAATTTAGCAAGCAGGGCGTCGGCATAACCGCTGTCTTTATGCTGTTTATATTCTTTGGAATCACGGATATAGTGCGAGGGATAAAAGCCCCATTTGTTAAGCGCCTCTTTGTCCACCTGCGTGTCAGAGGCTGTGGGGGAAAACAATTTAAGCAGAGCGCCGGCTATTGAGGTGTCGGAAACATCTCCCGTCGCTTCGTCGCCGAACATGTTGGCATCTTCGTATATGTCAATCTCGGCATCGGGATTTAAGCTGTCTATATCCGGAAAATACTTGCTTTTTGCAATCTGAAACTGCGAATAGCCAAGACCGGAGAATTCTTCAAACAGTTTAGCGCCTTGTATGGCTTTAAGGCAATCGTTTTTGGAATACTTCCTTGAGATATACTTAAGATTCAGCAAATCGGCGAAGCAATTGGCGGTCTGGTTATCGGTGGAATAGCTTTCCCTCGATATGTTAAAGCCTTGCATTGTAAGAAAATCATAAAAGACTTTATTGTCATATCCGTAGTATTTTTCCACAATGTCAAACGTACCGTATTCGTCCAGTATGAAAAAGTATACGTTGGGAATGCCAAACGTCTCGTTACCGGTATCCGGCGTGGTTGCGGGGCCTATGCTGGAATATGTTTTATCAATGGGAGGCGCGGTGTAAACGGCGGCGGGCGCCTGCGCCATATCTTCCGTATTATCATCGGTTTGCGCTTGCCCCGCTATTGCGACGGACGCTAAAACCACATTGAAAAGAACAAGGCAGCTAAATGTCGCCGAAAGAATCTTTGCGACGGTATGTATGGGGAAATTCTTTTTAAACAACAGCCGGACAATAAACAAAAAGCCCGTAACAATAACAACATACAGCAGCAGACCGCCTATAACGGCAGGTTCATATTTGTTTATAAATATCCTCGTCAAATCTACCAGCCATTCAAAGTTGATCGCCAGAAAAATTCCGAAAGACGCGAATATACAGGCGAAATACGGCTTGCGCAAAAATATGCGCAGTACGGCAAAACAGGCTATGCTTATACCCATATATAACCACATGGATTCCGCAAGCGCGTTAAACGTAACCAAATGTACGTTGCTGGCATAAACCTGAACGGTACGAAGCGCGTTAATGGCCGCAATCAGCAGCACCGAAACAACCAGCTCTATAACAAAAGACCCTGCGGAACGTTTTTCTGTCTGTACCGTTGTTTTAGGCCGCTCCGTTATTTGGGGCTGCCTTTTTGAATCGGTTTTCTTTTTTGAGCCGACATAATTAAGTTCATGCATACGAACCTTAAGCCTGTCGCCCTGCTGCTTTTCCATCAGGCGGCGCACCCCCTTACACAAAGAAAATATATATTGCAACTAATTTTTTGTCAATATAACGCGTATAATGTGTTATTTTTCGGCGCTTTAAGGCACACACAATGCCTCGCGCTTTTGCTCACCCGTTGCCGCTCCACCGTGACTTAGGAATAATCCCCTTAAGGCAGCCGGGCGAATCGGACGTTATAGGGTCTTCAATCGCGGGGTAATCCTGCCCTTCATATAGGCTTAGTATAAAACGCAGGGTATTGATTGCGGAGAGCCCTTCTATATCGTATTCCTGCCCTTTTATATACACCGCGTTCATTATACGGCAGGAATCCTTGTCGGTAATTTTGAAGGTATGCTTTTGGCTGCAGTCTGCGTGATAACGTATGCCGTGGTCGGACATTATAATAATAATACTGTCAGGGTCGTTCTCTATTATGGTGGAGCAGGCGGCCATCATATGTTTGTAAATAAATATGTATTGGTTCAAATATACGCTTTTCGTTTTCCAATCCCGACTGTCGCCGTACGGTATTATACCGCCGTACTCGTTAAATAAAAACGGTACGTGAGTGGCGGGCGAATAGCTGTAGATTACGCGCGGCTCGGTTTTAACGTAATTATCAGGATTTTCAAAATATTCGAATACCGACAGCCGCGCGGTTATTCTTTTCTTTGACTCGTGCCCCTTATACTCCGCAGTGCCGCGGATATATTCCGAGGGATAAAAGCCCCACTGATTTAAAGCGTTCGTTTTAACCTTAGCGGCGGTGCCGGCAGTTTGGCTTTCAAGCAGCCGCGTCAGCTCTTTAGACATAACGCTTTCGGGAGCGATACCCTCAAAGTCCTGTTCCCCGAGAGTAATTTTTGCGTAAGCATTTTTGCCGGATTTGGATGTAAGGCTGGCGACGCCCTTAAAATGGTTGGTATCAATGGACACCTGAAATTGGGAATACCCAAGGTCGGACATCACGGAGTAAAATTTTGAATTGGATATTGCTTTTAAGCACTCCTCTCCCGAATAATGCCTGGAGATATACTTTAAATTCAGCAAATCGCACAAAGAATGTTTTGTTTGGTTATCGGTAGAGTAGCTCTCTTTCGAAATATTAAAGCCCGTCAGTACAAGAAAATCATTAAACGTCTTTGCGTCATAGTCGTAATATTTTGAAAGCATATCAAAGCTGCTGAATTCGTCCAGAATAAAAAAATATATATTAGGCAATCCGAACGGTTCGGGCTCGGGCTCGGGAGTAGGCTCGGGCGTAGGCTCGGGCGTCGGCTTAGGAGTCGGCTTTGGCGTGGGAATCGGCGTATTTACCGCGGGCGCTTTTGTCTGCGTATCCTCAAAAGCTGTTTTATCCGCCGCCGCCGCCGCCGCGATACCGCCTATAAGAACAAGGCATATAACCGCCGCCGTAAGCGCTCTGGCAATAATATGCATAGGCCAGCGATATTTATAAAGCAGCCTTAAAAGCCAAAAGAAGCCCGAAAGCAGCGCAACGCACAGCAGTACGCTTAATGTTAAGGCGATGCCGTAATCGTTTATTATTGACCGCGAAAAATCCGTCAGCCAATCGAAGCTTACGGCAAGAAAAGCACCGAAAGCGGTAAAAAGGCACGCGAAATACGGCTTGCGCAAAAATATACGCAGTACGGCGAAAGCGGCCAGGCTAACCGCCGCATATATCCATACTTGCTTTACTAAGCCCGCGAAAGTAATCGTTTCGCCGTCAAATTTCGCAATCGCGGGGAGCGCGCATACGGCGGCAATAAGCAACGCCGAAAAAATAAGCTCCGCCGCAAAAGAATCGATTATACTTTTTATTTTTGATTTCTTACGCAAATCGGCATTGCCCGGCCTGTGTATGCGTACCGCGACTTTTTTTTCCGTACCGTTATTCATTTGCCGCCCCCTCTGATAATCAAAGAAAATATATACTTTTCCGCGGTGATTGTCAATAATACGGACGGCGTAAACAGTATAATATCAAACCGTCCCCATCCGCCCAAAATCAACCCGCCAAAGCGGCGGTCATATCAAGGTTAAATCCGTACCGCGTATTAAGCACTTTTCTCAAAACGTCCGCGCCGCAAAGGCCGGTGATATCCCCAATATCTCCGCCGCCTGTATAGACCGCGAAGAACGTATCGACAGACTGCTCGTATGTGGCGGACGGTCCGTTCCACAATGATTTGTTCGGTTTTACGCCGTGGTCGGACAAAACGAGGATTACCGATTCCTTATCGTTTTGGATAACGCCCTCCATGGCGTCGACTATACGCCCGCACATATATTCGTACTGCTCGAGAAAATATTTCGAATCCGACCAGTTCATACTGTTGGCCTTATCAACGGGGTTGCCGTTAATATCGTAAATGAAGGGCGCGTGAGGGCAGCAGATATAGGTGAACGTAAGCGCATTTTTATACGTATAGCTTTCGGGAAGCGTATAGTAGGTTAATATTTCATCGAAAAGGTCGTAGTTTTGGGGGAATATACCGAGCGAATCCGCAACGGGACCGAAAAGCGACCAGTCCAGTATTATTTCAAACGTGGTGCGCCCGTCCTCGTCTATATTATATTCCTTGCTCGCCCCGTTTTTGAAGCGCGGCTCAAAATCCGTAAACCCCCCGGCCTCAGTTTCGTACATACCGTATCCCATACGGTTCATTATACTAAAAAACCTCGCGTTTTTAAACCGCTCCCTGCAGGCGAAAAAGCCGTCGGTATCGTAATCGAAAACATAATCTAAATTGAACAGTCCGGAGAGACATTCCATTGTGAACTGTTTGTAGTTTGTGCAATCATCCGAAACGGCAAAGCCTAAAGAGCGCATATTGTCATAGAATACTTTATTATCATACCCGAACACCTCCCGCATACATTTTGTACCGGCAAGCTCGTCAAAAACAAATATGTAAAGGTTGGGAAGCTCCGCGTCCCCTTCCGCGTATTTTTCGGGTATTTTTATTTCTTCCTGCAAAGCCGCTTTTTCAGCCGCTTGCTCTGAAAGACGATTGTTTTCCGCAAATTGCGGTATTGAAACGGCAACGTTAAATAATATAAGCGCCGCTAAAACTGCCGTTACGATAAATTCCATCTTCCCCGCGGTGTCCTCGGAAACGAATCTGATTATAACGAAAAATACCGCCGCGATTGCAAGCAAGCCAAGCGGCAGTACGGCGGTATATCCAAGCGCTTCGGTCAGCCTGCCCGCGTTTGCTAAAAAAACCATTGCGACGCCGGACAGCACGGCGGCTTTGCGCGATTTTTTGAGTACCAGCCTTAGCACAATATAGAGCAGCCACCCTATTGCCGAAAAACAAAGGAGAATCGGAGCGATTTCGCCGAATAATATCTCCTTTAAGTTGCCGAAATATAAGTACAGCATGAAAATACCCGAACAAAGGGTTATAAAAATAATGTCCGTAAGCGTTTTAATGATATTGCCGCGCTTCTTATGGTTTTCGTCCATATAATCCTCCAAAATTTCAAACAACCGCCGTTAAAAATCATTGTACTCAATTATAACTCTGGTCATATATGTAATGATAAAGTGTTTTTATAAATGTTTCAATATAATATTATTAATTGCGCGATAAAGCCACGCGGTTATCCAATTGCCGAGCGATCAACGCTCTCTTGAAAGCTTGTACGTTTTACCGTCTTTGAGGCAATAAACGCTTATTGTGTTTTTATCCGCATATGTAAATTCAAACGCTTTTACGTCTTCATTGCCGTTCGTTCTTATATAAAGCGCGGCGCCGCTAAAATAATAGTATATGCCCTTCTTCCATTGCAAATTGGTGGTTACGCTTTTATCGTCCTCTATTATAAATGTGACGCCTTTTGCGCCTTTCCATGTGCCTTCAAGAAACAAGCCTATCACATCGTCACGCATAAAAATCCGCGATAAATCAATTTCGTCCGCGCAGGCCATAAGCTGTTCCAACCGGCCGCGCTCAAGCTTTTTACGCGAAAGCGCGGCGCACACGACGCCGAAGCAATCGGACTGCAGATAGCCGGGTACGAGCGCGAAATAATCCGCGGCGGATGAATAGTTTTGTTTTGTGTAATGCTCTATCGCTTTTTCGTAAATGCCCGCGTTAAGGCCGCTTATAAGCGCCTTAGAATCCTTGTACGGGTGAATGGCGCTTATTATGGAACGCGCCGAAAGAAGCTCGCCTGATTTCGCAAGCCCGACGGCTTCTTTATAAGCCGCCTCTTTAGCCATATCGCGCGCATCGCCGTAATCCCCAAGCTCTTCGAATAGCGCCTTGGCCTGCCGCGTGCTGCCCGATTCAAGCAAGCGCAGTGCGTACCTGTATTTTGTTTCGCTCACCATCAAATCGGCGTCGCGATAGCCGTCCATAGCCGCAAAAAGGCTTTCCGCCCGCTCAAAGTCTCCCTCGTTTTGCAGTACGCCGGCGCTTATATAAAGCCTTAATCGCTTCGCGTCGCGGTAAAAGTCGGGCACGCCGCTTATTGAGCGTTCGGCCTTATAAAAATCGTAATCGTCGGTATGCTTTATCGCCTGCGCGTAGTTTATTTCGCTTACAGCCCAAGCGCCGAAAAACAGCGCCGCCGCCGCGGCAGCTATCAAAGCCGCCCGTCTTGTTTTTTTATCGCGCGCGGGTTTTTCTTCGTCCAAAGGCAATGACCGTATCGCCTCGCACAGAGCGTCAAGCGATGCCTCTCTTTGGGATATATCCGGCGCGAGTCCGGCTTCCGCCGCGCCCGCGACAGCCGACAAACGCTCCGGTACGGGCTCGGTAAATACCGGCTCGCCCCGCTTTCTCTCAAACGCCGCGGCGGGCAGTTTGCCCGTCATAATAAAAAAGACAAGCGCGCTCGCTTTGTAAACGTCCGTCCACGCGCCTTGCGGGCGGTCTGAAAAGTATTGCTCCGGCGCGGAGTATCCCGGTCTTATCGATAAATTATAAAATGATTTGCGCAAAAGCTTATATGTGCCGCGCGCGCCTGCGCCGGCTATGTTTTCCGCGCATATATCAAAACCGCACCGTCCGGCGCGGTGCAGCGAATTAACGCGCAGAAGCGCCGGCAGCGTATCATAAAGCTTTCGCTCCGTGCTGTCAGTAAGCTTTTTTGTACGGCATACGGCTTTACCGCGCATAAAAACTCCTTTTGTCCCATAATGTGCCTTTATTATACAGGCTCGCGGAGCGCTTTTCAACCACGCATATTCCGTTACTTTATTTAAAATGTGTGGTATAATGCGCAATAAACCGCGGCGATAAATAATCGCGGCGCGTATGGGAGTAAATATGATATTTGGTAAAAATACAGTATCGACCGACTACGGCGCTTTTGAGAGCGATTGCTGCTCACAATGCGGCGCCAAATCGTACCGCCTTGTATGCAAGAATGACTATCTGGTTTTTCTGCGCGCCAACGCTTTTCCGATTGGCGCTTGCTACGAAACTGTGTGCGAATCGTGCGGTGATGTGCGCTCTTTGCAAAAACAGGCCGGACGCGACGCCGCGAAACGGTTCTTTGCCGAAAAACACCGCTGCCAAAGCATGTCTATAATGCTGAAAATCGCCGCCGTTGCCGCCTTTGTCCTTTTGCTCGCGGCGCTGCCGCTTTTACTTTCGGAGCCTGCCATGGACCCTGATTTTTTCAAAGGCTTAGTCGATGAAGACGGGTTATACAGCATACAGAATTTTGACGGCGAGGAGCTTTGTATAATAAATGTGCAATCAGGCGAAAAGCTTGTCACGTTGTTTGGCGAAAAAAGCACTCTCGTCGGCGAACCGGGGGCTGACGGAAGCTTTATTAAGCACGATTACTACACGGAGTCAACCAATAAGACGGGAGATACCGTTCTTGAGCGCAGTACGGATTCCCCGGGCTTTTTAAAAGACAGGCACGGTATGATTGTGCGGCAATACAGCTATAACAAAAAAACCGGCGCTCTTGGCTATATGCGCGGAGTGGAAGATTTATCGGCAATAAAATATGAACCCGGCAAAGCGGTGTACCCGTTCTCGTTTTACATTGACGGGTCTTTTGAGCCTAAGCCCGTAACGTATGTTCTGCATATGCTTGACGATAAAAGAATAGAGCTTATGTTTACTGATGAAACAACGCTTTCGCTGGTAACGATCACCGTATCCGAATATGAAAACGGGCGAATACGCGCCAAGAAGGCTTATTATTTTGAGCCGGAAACGGACGCGGTAAGGTTAAGCGGTTTAACGCCGGAAAGCGCCGCGCGGGATTTTCTTGAATACATCGACACGCAAAAACCGGCGCCTATAATAAGCCACGCGTACACGTATTATAAGGACAGCCATGTTTTTAGCTCAATCTCTATCGACGGTATAAACAGCGCGGGAGAAATGCAAAATTTTGAGCAGCATTACGACGTAACCGAAAACGGACGCTTTTATATACAAACGCTTAAGTAAACCGCTGGGCATCGGGGGATAAAATGAAAATACGTAAAATTATACTGGCTATATCGGCGGTGCTTCTTGGTTTGGCTGTTTTGGCGGCCGCGGCGTTTTTGGCAATAAACATTATTGTAACAGACTTTGCCAAGCCGTACATAAGCGGCGCGGACGATATAAAATCTTTAAAAGAGGCGGACTGTGTGCTTGTTTTAGGCGCGCTTGTTTATGGCGATTCGCGTCTCTCCCCCATACTTGCCGACCGCGTTAAAACGGCGGTTAATATATACAAAGCGGGCAAGGCTAAAAAACTGCTGCTCTCGGGAGACCATGGGCAAACAGATTACGACGAAGTAAACGCTATGATGGAATACGCTATATCGCTGGGCGTGCCCGCCGAAGATATTTTTCTTGACCATGCCGGTTTTTCAACATATGAAAGCGTGTACCGCGCGCGCGATGTTTTTTTGGTGCGAAACGTGATTATCGTTACCCAACAGTTTCACCTTTCAAGGGCGGTTTATACGGCGCGTGTTTTAGGACTTAAGGCTTATGGCGTAAGCTCCGATTTACGGCGTTACGCGGGCGAGAACTACAACAATATACGCGAAAGCCTGGCACGGGTTAAAGACTTTTTGTATGTAAACATATTTCTTCCGGAGCCTAAATACCTTGGCGAAGCTATACCTATATACGGCGAGAGCGGCGCGACCCACGATAAGGGCTGAAAGTTTGTTATTGGTTAGTTCTTCATAAGCAGCCGGCGTATGTTGTTTATATAGTATTTTGTCACCTTTGTGAACACAAAATCGTAAAGCAAAAACGCGGCCTCGGCGACAATAATAATAACCGCCAGCCCCCAGCCGGATGAGAGTATGTCTTCTATTACGGCCTGCCGCGCGAGCAAATAAATAAGAGCCATAGCGACGTTATAATAAATCAGCTTTATCACAAAGGCTATAACTTTATCTTTTACGCGCGTTTCTATAAGGTGTTTCGCTATACCGTAGTGACCGAAAAAAAGCACATAATACATAACGCGCGGTATTGGCATAAGAAGCAGCGAGAGCAAAGAAACAGCCGCGAACATAAGCATAGCAAGGCCTATCTCTTCCTCAATCAAAAGCCCCATAACAAAAACCGAGCTTAAAAAAAACATGGAAAGCCGCAAAGTTGGCAGTATAGAAGCAAGAAAAAGCACCAGCAGCGTCATTGACGCGAACATGGCGGTTAAGCTTACTCTGTGAGCCGTTCTGTGAAAACGGGGCATATGCTACTCCTTCTTCATTCGCAAACGCTCTAACAGCAGCGTATGCAGTCTCCCCCCATGCATTCGCAGCAGCAGTCCGCGCACATCAGCCCCGCGCACATATCGCACACGCCGCAGCCGCCGGTATTCGCCTGCCTGCCGTAATACGCCTGCCCATATCCCCCCGCGCTTCTGTTAACCGTATTGTAAGCGTTAGCGTATTCTGTGTTTGTAGGGTCAAGACCCGTAGCCGTCGCGAAATGCTGGCGCGCGCCGTCGTACCAGCCCTTTCTCAGCAGCACCATGCCTTTAAGATAATGCCATTCGGCGGTACGCTCGGACAACGCGTCCAGCATGGCGTCCGCTTGCGTTAAATCTCCCCTCGCTATTGCGTTTCGTATTTCCGCGAACCGCGCCGAGCCGGACGAATACGCGCCGCCCGCGCCGCCCGAATTATATGAATAGCCGCCGCCCTGCTGGCGCTGCTTTTGTATCGTGTCGTAAGCTTCGTTTATAGCTTTCAAACGCTCTCCCGCAAGGTCTTCCAAATCGTGCCCGCGGTATTTGTCGGGATGATATTTCTTTGCGAGACGCCGGTATGCCGTTTTTATCTCGGCATCCGTCGCACTCGGATTTACCCCCAATATTTTATACGGATCCATCGGTTTCCCCCTTTAACACGTCCTCCGTCTTTTTGGCCAGCCCAAGATACATTATATTATCCAAAAGCGGCTTATCTCTTTTGATATCTAAAAGCTCGTACGCTTTGCAAGCTTGCGAAAGCGAAAACTTTAAGTTAAACTCCGCTTCCTCTTTCGCGGCGTCTTTCACCTTTTTTGCGCCGCCGGAGAAACGCTGTACAAACACGTTATAGTTGTTTTTCTTTATATCCTTTTCTATATCGCTGACGGCGTCCGCAATATATACCCAGCGCCCGAGGTTGTACCCAAAATGCCAAAGCGTTTTTTTTGCGGCGGCGTTAATAAACTTAAAAGGCGCCATGGAAAAAACGGCCGCCAGTATATTCGCGAATTCATCCGCCGCCCTGTCTATATCATCGCAGCGTTCACTCTCAAGCGCAAAAAGATTCTCAAGCCTTTGCTTTATCTCTTCCGCCAGCTTTACATTCCCGTTTCCCGCGCGCCTGTTCACCCTGCCGTAAAACAACGCAAGCGCTTTCGCGGATAAGCTGTTTTCGTCGCGCACGTTGTCATTTATCTTCGCGCACACCAAAAGGACGTTTACCGCGGCGGCGTATGACGCTTCATCGCAGCGCACTACCGTCTTTTTTTTGAACGGGCTTACAAAGCACCGCTCCGACGCCACAACAGGGTCGGCATCGCTCATTGAGGATAACAATATATAAAGCACGGCGCAATCGTAGTTTAGCATAAATCGCGCTGTGTTTGTATAATTTTCTTTTATTGATTTGCACAAGCCGCAGTAATAGCCTTTGTACGCTTCATACTCTTTTATCTTAAGCTCCGGCTTTAGCGGCTGTATGTATCCGAACATATACGCCTCTCTTAGAAAAACATATTACCACGCGCCGCGCGCAATAACAATGCCGCGTGCCATTAAAACCCGACGCTTACAGTGTTTTTTAATTATAAAGGGTATAATCAGAACGGCTTTATATGCTCCCTTTATTCCCGCCTTTTTCTTTCTTTACAAAATCCACTTTTTGCGGATATTGTATTGGCAATATATAAAAATCACTGCGGTAAAAACAAGCATTATAAACACACAAAGCACAGGCGGCAGAACGCTTGCGCCAATAATGGTTCCGCTCAGCATATCGGTCCCATAAGTCAACGGCAGCAAATAAGATAAAGGGCGCAGAAAAACCGGCAGGCTGCTTATTGGAAGGAACAGGCCGCATAGAAACAGCATGGGGAACCTGAAGAAATTCGAGAAGGTCTGCGCTTCAAACACTTCTTTCGCCGAAACGGCAATCATCAAACCAAGCAGTGTGGATGTAACCGCTATAAGAAATACAATCAAAAGCGCCTCGCCCCAGTTTATTCCGGCAAGGTCAACAAAGAACGCCGCGAACGCAACCGGAACAAAAGCGTTGAAAATACCGAACAGTACGGCTCCGGACAGTTTAGCAATCACCAATGCGCTCAAGGAAATCGGCGCCAGCAACAGCCGGTCGAATGAGTGTCCTTTGCGCTCAAAAGTAATGGTGACGGCAAGCATGGAGGTAGTGCCAAACAGCACGCTCATAGCCATAAGCCCCGGCAGCATCCCTCGAATATCAGATATGTTCATCACTCCGGAGGAGCGGGTAAGCTGCATCAGCGTCCATGAAAGCGGAAATATTATACCCCAACTGATGTTAGGCGGCTTAATATAGTAATTCTTAATATCTTTCTTTATTATATTCCAAAAGGCAATACCCGTCTTCATTTGACCATACCCCCTCTTTCCCTTTCTTTTTTGAGCCTTGCCGCCTCAATACCGGTTATCTTAACAAAAACGTCCTCAAGAGTAGGCCGCAGCTCCTTGGCTTCAAAAACGGCGACACCTTTGCCGTCAAGATATTGCAGCACAGGCGAGAGAGCAATGCGTTTTTCGGAAAAAAGGGTGGCTGAATTATTTTTTTCGGTTTTAACGATACAGCCGTCAAAATGTATTTGCAATTCTTCCGCGAGCGGCTTCAAATCCGTATCCGCGGCCAGTTGAATAGTATACCCGTGTGAAACGCTCTTCATTAGTTCCGGCACTGTGCCCGCCGCGACTATGCCGCCGTCCACAATAAACGCTATGCGATCGCAAATGCGTTCAGCATCCTCAATATAATGGGTAGTAATGAATATCGTGGTTCCGCCCCGCTTAAGTTCCAACAAAAGCCGGCGAATCTGCCGGGCGCTTTCCACGTCGATACCTGTGGTAGGCTCATCAAGGAATAAAATTTTTGGTTCGTGTATAATGCCCGCGGCTATTGTCAGCTTTCGGCGCATACCCTTGGAATACGCCTTAAACGGCCGCTTTCCGGCATTGGTTAAATCAAACCGCTCCAGAAGCTTTTTAGCCCTGTTCTCCCGTTTGGCCTTACTCATACCGTAAAGAGAGCCGCAAAAGCACAGGTTGTCAAAGCCGTCCATTTCATCATACAGATTGCTTTCATCCGGTACAATTCCCATAATGGACTGAGCTTTTTTTATGTCCTTTACCGCGTCGATTCTGTTAATGGCGACAGAACCGCCCGAGGGCCTCGCAAGCCCTATCATCATGTTAATAGTTGTGGTCTTACCCGCCCCATTTGGACCCAGGAACCCAAAAATCTCGCCTTGACGTATGGAAAAAGAAATATCGTTTACTGCGATTAAGCTTCCGTAACGCTTGCTCAGATTGGCGACGGTGACAATACCCGCGATGTCCATAACCCTTTTCTCCTAAAAATCTGTTTTATGACGGAGCTCTCACACCAGACCGCAGTTTTGTTTTTGCGCGCGGCAATGTTTATGCCCCAAGTGACGGCAGCCGCCTTCGTCCGGTGTGCAAGGCTTGCGCCCAATGGCCGCCAACGATTCGATTTCGGCTGCAAGCTTATACAGCACATCACGATTTACATCATAGTGCATAAAATACCCTTTTCTCTCGCCTATCAAAAGTCCGGCATCCCTCAAAACCTTCAAGTGCTGTGATACGGCTCCTTCGGAAAGCTCAAGCTTTCTTGCCAGCGCCCGCACACAATAATTATATCGCAGCAGCAGCGATATGATTTTCATCCTTGTTTCATCGGCTATGGCCTTAAGCACAAGCGTTTTGCTTATCACAAAACCATTTTCCTTTCAATCCGCTAATGCAATTATCTCAAATTATTTTAATTTAGTCAACACTAAATCAAAGGCTAAGGGTTGTTATACCCGTTATGCCTTAAAACTTGTTATCTGATACCGTCGGCTATTTTTAGGGCTTCGGATACTATCGCTTCCGGAAATTTGTGGTGTACCAGATGAGAACTTATGCCCGTATTTACTATTCTCATATGCGGTATTTTCCGCGTAAACTTTTTATTTACCCTGTATGTGGCGTTTCTGCACACGCTTGTTATTTTGACGCTGTCGGGTATGTTAAGGCCGGAAAACAGTTTTTTTATGTCGTCATTGAAAGACTTAAGCTCGCTTTTCATAACCCGGTTAAACATCGCGTTATCTATAACTGACAGCGCCGCTTCTTCTATCTCGTCCGGAACATTCCGCCCGCTCAAAAACAGTTTTTTATATATGCATTCGCCTATTTTCCGCAAAAGCTTTATATTGCTAATTAATCTGAAAAAGAAAAGCGGCAGCCAGTGTATAAGAAAGGTCATCCGCTCAAAGCAAGTCTGAGCCGGATAACAATCAATTATAACCGCCCCTTTGCAAATTTGCGTATATTTTGCCGCAAAGTTAAGCGCATGAAAAGCGGCGAGAGAATGACCTATAAAAACAACATTTTTGTATATTCCAAAAGCGTCGCAAAGCTTTTTTGTTTCTTCGGTAACGCTGGATATTTCTCTTTTATTATACGCGAAATCGCTCAGCCCGTATCCGAACCTGTCAAAAACTATGCATTTATAAGATTCGCTTAATTTATCCGCAATTTCAAACATATCGGCAAGCGGAAAAGGAACCGACCAGCCGGACGAAAATAAAAATGTTATATCGCCTGCGCCTTTTTTATAACATGACATTATTTGATTGTCTACACGGCAGCGAAACACAGTGTAACCCGCTATAGACGGTTTGTTGCGGATTATTTCTTTGCCGTTTAAAAAAGCTTCTTTCATTAAACTGACATCTCATGCGCCGTATCCACAATACGGCTAATATCCGGCTTTATATTATCCCCGCAATCTTTCAGGCATACCAGGTATTCTATATTGCCCTTCGGACCTTTTATAGGGCTGAAATCAACGCCGCGTATGCATAATCCTTTGTTTCGCGAAAACTCAAGTATAGATTCTATCACCTCAATGTGCGCCTGTTTATCCCGCACAACGCCCCTTTTGCCTATGCTGCCACGGCCTGCCTCAAACTGCGGTTTTATAAGCGCCACTATTGTAAAAGGAGGCGATAAAATCTCCGCCGCCGCCGGCAGTATAAGCTTTAACGAAATAAAAGACACGTCGATGCATGAGAAATTTATCGGCCTGTCAAACATATCCCGCGTCAAAAAACGCGCGTTTTGCCGTTCCATAACGCACACCCTTTTATCCTGCCGAAGACTCCACGAAAGCTGTCCGTAGCCTACGTCTACGGCGTAAACGTATTCAACGCCGTTTTTTAGCATACAGTCGGTAAAGCCTCCCGCGGACGCGCCAATATCAATCGCGGTTTTGCCTTTAATATCAAGATTAAACGCGTCAAGCGCCTTCTGAAGTTTCCTGCCGCCGCGACTGGCGAATTCATTCGACTGCTTAACGGATACCACCGCGCCCTCCGGCACAATACAAGACGGTTTAGCGCATTTTATACCGTTTATCGATACTAACCCCGCCATAACAAGAACACGCGCTTTTTCGCGGCTGGGCGCAAGCCCCTTTTCCGGTAAATATATGTCCACGCGCTTTTTCACTGTTTGGGTTCCCGTAAAAAAAACGACAGCATATATGACACGCTGCCGACTATTTTTTTGTTGTTTCTTATAGCGAAAGATTTGCCCGCGGCTTTGCCCGCCACGGTTACGGCCGCTATTATGCTCGATACGGCAATGGTATATATTATCTCCGCCGCGCTTTTGGCGTCCACAGCCAGCTTAACGGCAACCGTTACGCCGGCGGCGCCGCTTACTATGCCGCAAACATCGCCTATAACGTCGCCGCAGATGTTAGAGACTATATCTGCGTTTTGCAGCAGGCGCAATGCTTTTTTCGCTTTTTTATCTTTTTTGA
>Ga0265293_10006732_pt1 | contig 18113 bp, 13 predicted proteins | sample Munlanlewell138R_FD_192505 | JGI IMG/M metagenome (GOLD analysis project Ga0265293, IMG submission 192505) | Leachate microbial communities from a municipal landfill in Southern Ontario, Canada - Leachate well 138R | ecosystem: Engineered > Solid waste > Landfill > Unclassified | place: Canada...
AATTAGCATCTAAATATATTAGGTAATACGAAATATTGAAGGAAGCCATGTGAGTTTTACCGCATGGTTTCTTTTTTTTAGGGGAAAATAGCCAAGAGTACCAGTTTCGATATTCGGAGGTTTTTTTGCCATGGAAATATCACCTTTCAAATTAAAGCGCGCTGTGCCAATTAAGCATATGATCCGCCCTGCAAATATACAAAGGGAAAAGCGCTTAATTAAGCAATTTATGCACAATTCTATCGATTTACAATTACGTTATATCGGTGAGAATATAATGGTTGTCTTTTTATATTCTGTTGTTGATGAAGAGCGGATAGAGAAAACTATAATTTCACCGTTACGTTTTTATAATAATGAATCTCATAATAACGAATCTAAAAATAATGAATCTAATAATGATCAATATATACAAAGAGATAAATTCCGAATAAATAATGTCATTACATCGGCACCGATTGGTTATTCGAAAAGCTGGCGGAAAATTACTAAGGACTTAACAAAAGGATTTGTTGCTGTTTTTATTAAAGGTGAAAAACGTGCTGTCTTAGTAGCTATTCCCAATATAGAAAAACGTGCAATCGTGGAGCCTGAAAGTGAAAAGCTAATTCGTGGTCCCCGTGAAGGCTTTATTGAGAATATCAATGTAAATATGTCGCTTTTGCGTAAGCGCATGAATTCACCTGCACTTGTATTTGAGGGACAAGATATAGGAAGTATTACCGAAACTAAGGTTGTCATATGCTATGTGGCAGGTATATGTGACCCGGAAATTGTTCAAGAAGTTAAGAAACGCTTATCTTTAGTAAATATTCAAAGTGTGCTTGATACAGGCTATTTAGAAGCTTTTATTGTTGATCATCCAAAATCAATTTTTCCACAGGTCGAGATTTCAGAAAAGCCTGATAAAATTTTAGCGCAAATAATAGAGGGAAGAGTTGCGATAATGGTTGATGGAACACCTAATGTGATGGTAGTTCCGACAATCTATACTCAATTTGTGCAGGCAAGTGAGGATTATTACGAAAAACCGTATTACGCAACATTTCTGCGTTATGTAAGAATGTTAGCTATGCTAATTGCATTATTCCTGCCAGGATTATATGTAGCTCTAACGACTATTCATTTAGAGATGCTACCAACTGATTTAGCCTTAAGCATTGCTGGTACAAGGGAAGGAGTGCCATTTCCAGCAGTTGTAGAAGCTTTGTTGATGGAGATCGCATTTGAGATGCTGCGAGAAGCAGGAGTAAGATTACCAATTCAGGTTGGTCAAGCAGTCAGTATAGTTGGAGCTTTGGTAATTGGTCAAGCAGCAGTTGACGCGGGAATTGTATCTCCAATAATGGTTATTATTGTAGCCTTTTCTGGAATTTCGTCCTTTCTTATACCAGCATATCAGCTGACTATCAGCTTGAGATTATTGAGATTTATCATAATAATAGCTAGTTCGGTCTTAGGGTTATTCGGAATTGTTTTAATCGCTATCTTGCTATTGGTTCACTTAGCTTCTATGCAGTCCTATGGAATCCCGTATTTTGAACCTTTAGCGCCTTTGAAATTTAATCAACTGCATGCTTGGAATACGCGTCAATCATGGAGAAGAATAAATAAGCAACCATATAACGTAGCTATTAACCGTATGGAAAACAAGACATCACCAGAAAATCCACCAATTTCAGAGAGAGGTAATTACCGTCGATGAGATCTGCCGAAATTATTACTAATCCGCAAAAGTGGATAAATAATAGTCAATTATTGTTTATCATCGTTATCACTAGGAATATTACATGGATAACCTTAACGCCAGTTATTACATCAGGATATACAAGACAAGATGCGTGGATTTCAACTATTATAGCAATGGTTGTAAGCTTATTGTGGATGATAGTAATAATAGCAATTCACAAAAGGATGCCTACTAAAACTTTAGGTCAAATAATTAATAAAGTGTTTGGTGCATATATTGGTAAGCTTATATTGCTTGTATTTTTTGCTTATTTTATGTTGATTGCAGGACACCAGCTTAGCTTAATTCGCGTTATTAAAAGTGTATTATTGTTAGAAACACCAGATGCAGTAATTCGCTGGTCAATTTTATTTGTAATCTGGTATGCGCTCTATAAGGGGCCTGCCAGCTTGATACGAACCACAGGATTGATATTTTTTATAATGTTATTAAATAAGGTGTTAATTGCCACCTTTCTGATGCCACAGTTAGATTTTCAACAATTGAAGCCAGTGCTTTATTATGGCTGGAGGCCAGTTTTGGTAGGTAGTATAGTTCCAACAGCATTATTTTTTGAAACCATTTTTGTGTTACATTTGTTGCCGATGGTTAAGGATAATAAAGGAGCAAGGAAGCTACCTTTTATTGGAATTATATTTTCGGGATTAATGCTGGTTTTGTTAGTGATTATGTTGATAGCGATATTTGGTCCAGTTGAAGCAGAACAGCTGCAATTCCCGTTTTATTCATTGGCACGTGAAGTATCGATAGGCGACTTCATTGAACGTGTAGAAGCTCTAATAGTAGTTGTTTGGCTAACGAATCTGTTCATATCTATCACATTGATGTTATATATGGCTAGAGAAATGCTAGTGCAGATAAGCAAGCGTTTACAGCAGTATAACCAGTATATAAATGTCGGGTTAATTGTAATGCTAGGTATTTTAGGATCAAGGTTGTTTGCTAATACAGTAGATATTTCTAATTTTTATCATCCTATGCAATATGGTTTGATTGGATTTCTGGTGCCTGGCTTAATACCAATCATTATGTATATTGTTATGCTAATTCGAAAGCAGGGTGTTAAGTGAAATGCGTATAATATATATGAATAAAAATCTAAGAAAGTATCTGAAAATATTTATAATAGTGTGTAATTTTATTGGATTGCTAACGATAACAGGCTGCTGGAGCCGAAATGAAATATCTGAGCTTAATTTCGTGATTGGTGCTGCGATAGATATAGAAGAGGAACAATTAAAGGTCATTGCGCAGATCGCTAGAGTTGATGTAATAGCATCAGATACAGCTGTAGAAATACCTGGTTCAGTAGCTCTTAATGCTAATGGGAAAACAGTCTTCGATGCTATTCGGAAAATATCGTTAGAAGCACAATATCCATTATTTTGGGGGCATCAACAGATGCTTCTAATAAGTGATACAATGGCGAAGCAAGGTATTACTGAAGCGTTTAGTTTTTTTGCTCGAGATCATGAAACTAGCCGTAGTATGCTGCTAGCGGTGACCGAAGAAGATGTAATGAAAGTTATGGATAAGCAGGTCGGTCGAGGTAATTTGCCGATGCTCGCTTTGCATAATTTGATTGAGAATTATGGAGCTAATGGTAAGATTATGCCTGTTTCAATACATAATTATCTGAAGACTAACACATCTAAGGGGATATGCTTCACAATACCAATGATAACAACAAATAAGCATGGTGAGAGATATAGTTTTAAAGCAGATGGGATGGCGTTATTTAATAAAAATAAAATGGTTGGTAAGTTGACAGTTGAAGAAACACGCGGACTTTTGTTTCTTCTGGATGAAATGAAAGGCACGGTAATTCCGATTAATGTTACAGATAAAGCTAAGGGCGAAGATTCGCTAGCTATTTATGAAGTTAGTGCTGAAATACTAAGCTCCAAGACGAAGATTATTGCTAAGGGAGCTGATAAATTTACAGTAAAGACAGAAGCCGAAATTAGTATAAGTGAGGATAACTTTAGGGAGGATATACTGCCAAATCAGTATGATGAAGTTATTAAGAAAATTGAAAAAGAGATAGCAGCTGTGATTGAGCAGGAAATGAAGCGAGTTGAACAAATAACTAAAGAGATGAAAACTGATCCATCTGGATTTGGACAGGCTTTGTATCGTCAACGGCCTAAGGAGTGGAAAGCTATAGAGAGTGGCTGGTGCGACGAGTATTATCCGAACATAGAAGTGACCTATGATGTTAGTGTTAAATTCTTAGGGCAGATGCTGCTGCGGAGTTTAGATTCTCATTAATTTTTTTGAAAAAGAACAATTGTGTTATGATATAATATATAAAGACTAATGTCTTATTGGGGACGAATTTAAGGGAGTGCGACGAAGGATGCTTTTGAGTGAAATTAAGTCAGATATAATCAAATTGAAAAATAGTTATGAAGATATTAGGAGGTCACTTTGACTTACCTTCCAAACAAAAGCAGATAGCAGAATTAGAAGCTGTGATGGGTGGACCAGGATTCTGGAATGATCAAGGGCTTGCTAAAAATACAATTGATGCTGTAAATAGTATCAAAAAGATAGTTGAACGGTTTGCGGAATTGACGCATTTACATGATGATATGGCTACTTTGTATGAATTAATTGAAGAAGAAAAAGAAGAGAGTTTAGTTGCAGATTTACATAAGAGTGCTACATCACTAGCGCACGAGCTTCAACAATTTGAGTTGGAATTGATGCTAAATGGTCAATATGATAAGAATAATGCAATACTTGAAATTCACCCAGGTGCTGGAGGTACTGAATCGCAGGATTGGGCAGAGATGCTACTGCGTCTTTATACACGCTTTGCGGAGCGGCGTGGTTTCCAAGTTGAGACACTTGACTATCTTGCTGGAGATGAAGCAGGTGTCAAGAGTGTAACGCTATTGATTAAAGGATATAACGCATACGGTTATCTGTTGCCAGAGCGTGGCGTTCATCGTTTGGTGAGAATTTCGCCATTTGATGCTTCTGGAAGACGGCACACATCTTTTGCATCTGTTAATGTGATGCCTGAATTGGAAAACGATACAGATATTGACTTAAAAACTGAAGATTTACGCATAGATACATATCGTTCAGGTGGAGCGGGTGGACAGCATGTTAATACTACAGACTCAGCTATTCGCATAACACATATACCTACCGGAGTAGTTGTCACTTGTCAAGCAGAGCGTTCGCAGATTAAGAATCGCTCGTCAGCAATGAAGATGCTGCAAGCAAAGCTAATTGAGAAGAAGTTAGACGAACAACGCCAAGAAACGCTTGCTATTAGAGGCGAGCAAAAGGAAAACAGCTGGGGTAGTCAGATCCGCTCATATGTATTCCATCCATATTCGATGGTAAAAGATCATCGAACTAATGTAGAAGTTGGTAATGTGCAGGCAGTTATGGATGGCGATATTGATATATTTATTGATTCAGTCCTTCGTCAAAAGTTAAATATATAATTACCTTGTTAAAAATCTACATTATAGAACAATTTCATAATATATAGAAATAGAGTAAATGTTAGCATTCAAATATTAGATTTATACTTGGCAATTAAAAGTGATTGTATAAACAGAGTGTATAAATAGAGAGTATAATTGGAGGTTAAGGAAATGGGAAATGGACAAATAATCGCATTGAAATCTCAACTGACGAACGAACAGTTGCAATTATTAGAAGAAAAGGCAAAGCGGATAAGACAGGATATTTGTATTATGACTAACAAAGCGAAATCTGGGCATCCAGGAGGATCATTATCGGCCACAGATATATTAGCATATTTATATTTTCATGCTATGAAGGTTGACCCTAGTAATCCGAAGGATCCAGATCGAGATCGATTCGTGTTAAGTAAAGGGCATGCGTCGCCAGTATTATATGGAGCACTGGCTGAGAAAGGCTTTTTCCCACGTGAAGAGCTATATAACTTTCGTAAAATCAACTCACTACTACAAGGACATCCAGAAATGAAGAATATACCAGGAGTAGATATGAGCACTGGTTCTCTTGGACAGGGACTGGCGGCCGCTAACGGCATGGCGTTAGCTGGAAAACTAGATAAGAAGGAATATCGAGTGTATGTACTTATGGGCGATGGTGAGAACCAAGAAGGTATGATTTGGGAAGGGGCAATGGCAGCTGCCCATTATAAATTAGATAATGTGACAGCATTCTTAGATTACAACGGACTACAAATTGATGGAACTACAGATGAGATTATGTCATTAGGTAATGTGGCAGCTAAATGGATGTCTTTTGGTTGGCATGTAATCGAGGTTAATGGACATGATGTAAAAGCAATTCATGCGGCAGTATTAGAAGCCAAGACAATTAAGGATAAGCCGACAATCATTATTGCCAACACAATTAAAGGTAAAGGCGTATCATTTATGGAAAATCAAGTTGGTTGGCATGGCAACGCTCCGAGTGACGATCAGCTTGAGTGTGCATTGGCTGATTTAGCAGATGTTATTGAAGCAGGGGGTGCACGATAATGACGAAGATTGCGACAAGAGATGCATACGGAAAAGCATTAGTGGCAGTGGGTAGACAGAATCCTAATGTAGTTGTGTTGGATGCTGATTTATCGAAATCAACTAAAACTAATGATTTTGCTAAGGAATTTCCTGAACGCTTTTTTGATATGGGAATTGCTGAGCAGGGAATGATGGGTACAGCAGCAGGCTTAGCCACAACAGGGAAAATACCGTTTGCTAGTACGTTTGCTGTGTTTGCAACGGCGCGCGTTATGGATCAGGTTCGTAACTCGATTGCTTATCCAAGATTGAATGTGAAAATTGCTGCGACACATGCAGGTTTAACTGTAGGTGAAGATGGAGGCTCACACCAAGCGATTGAAGATATAGCACTTATGCGTGCCATTCCAAACATGACGGTTGTAGTTCCAGCAGATGCAGAAGAAACACGTCAAGTAATTGAAGCGGCAGTTGAATATAATGGGCCTATGTATATCCGTTTAGGACGTCCAAATGTTCCAGTGCTTTTTGATGAAAATTATAAGTTTGAATTAGGAAAAGGCTATCAGCTACGTGCAGGAACGGATATTACTATTATTGCTACTGGTATTATGGTTAGCAAAGCGGTTGAGGCTAGTGAGCTATTGAAGGAACAGGGAATTTCCGCGAGAGTTATTAATATGGCTACAATTAAGCCAATCGATAAGGATATTATAATTAAAGCAGCCCAAGAGACAAAGGCAATTATAACGGCTGAGGAACATAATATAATCGGCGGGCTAGGCAGCGCAGTTGCTGAAGTAATCGCCGAGAATCACCCGACTAAGCTGAAGCGTATTGGTGTAAATGATACCTTTGGCGAATCTGGTACACCGGATGCATTGCTAGAGAAGTATGGGCTAACAGCAGAGAATATTGTCCAAGCAGCATTACAGTTAATATGAGATATAAAGTCTAATAATCATAAATTAAAAGGAATACCTGTCTACACTCATGCATAATATGGTACAAGCAGTATTGAGTGCCATATAATAATTTCTAGTGGAATTATAGGAGTGTGATGCAGGATGAACAAATTTCGGTCGTTTACTATTAGAAAAAAAGAGCTGAAGTCACTATTAATATTTGGATGCTGTGCACTGCTACTAATGTTTGTTATCTTTGTACAAAGCAACAAGCATATTGGAGATAATTCTAACATTGAAGTGTTAGCAGATAATGATATTGATAGCGATAAGGCCGAAGAAGATGTTATTGTAAAAGCAGAAAAGTGGTATCAACAATCATGCAGTTTATGTCATGGCTCTGAGCTTGAGGGTAAACTTGGCAATCCAGCATTAATAGATATTAAAGACAATTACACTCTTGATAAAGTGTATAAAATTATTATCGATGGCACTGGTGATATGCCAGGTGGGTTTTTGCAAGGGGCAGAGGCGCGTAGTGTCGCCGAATGGATTATTAAAAATAATTGATAATTAGGCATATATTAATATATTTTAGTAAAAATACAATTATGATCGTCTATAGGTTATCATATACTTATAGGCGATTATTTTATTTATTGTTTCGACAATTAATCGTACTTCTGTTAAAATTAAGAAGTAAAAATTAATGTCAAGTAAATTTCACCAAGTAATAATTCATGTTTGTTAGGAGTGTAACATAATGAAAACGCAATTTCGCAAATGGCTACTATTGTCAGTTTTCTTTTTCATTATTGGTGTAAGTGTGTCGATATTTTATCAAACATCTGCCACTAATCAATTGACCTTTGGAACAGATTATCCTCAAGGATTTGAAAAAGTCTTTGAAACATATAAGCATATACAGGATCGTTACATTGAAGATATTCCTCATGAAAAATTAATTGATGGAGCAATTCAAGGAATGTTAGAAGCTACTGGCGACCCTTATACATCTTATATGACACCGCAGGCTGCCAATGAATTTGAGAATTCTATACATTCCTCGTTTGAAGGTATTGGTGCAGAGGTAACTATGGATGCAGGCAGGGTGCGTGTAGTATCACCAATTAAGGGATCACCTGCAGAACGAGCCGGTATTTTGCCAGGTGACTATATTTATTCTGTTGATGGAAATTCTGTAGAAGGCTTAACGTTAACTGAAACAGTTCTGAAAATACGTGGACCTAAGGGTTCGGCTGTTAAGATTGAAGTAGGCAGAGAAGGTCAAAAGGACCCGATTATGATACAGATAGTTAGAGATACTATTCCGTTAGAAACGGTTTATGCAGAAGTATTAGATAATAATATTGGCAAAATCGAGATAACGCAGTTTTCTACGAAAACAGATAAACGATTTGCAGAAGAATTTACAGCGTTACAGCAAAAAGGTATAAAAGGCCTAATCATTGATGTTCGTAACAATCCAGGTGGAACTCTGGATAGTGTCGTAAAAATATCTAACCTGCTTGTTCCTAATGAAGGTGTTATACTTCAGGTTGAGGATCACTTAGGAAAAAGAGAAGTAATAAAGTCAACTCTAAAGGATAGTAAGCTACCGGTGGTGGTGCTTATAGATCGTGGAAGTGCTAGTGCAGCTGAAATCCTTGCTGCTGCGTTACAGGAGTCGGCGGGGCATAAGGTTGTTGGGGTTAATTCCTACGGTAAAGGTTCAGTGCAGACAACTGAACGCTTTGGAGATGGTAGTGAAATTAAATTTACGATAGCTAAATGGTTAACACCTAAGGGGACATGGATTCATCAAGTTGGTGTAAAACCTGATTATGAAGTACAGCTTCCAGAAGTTTTTTCGACACCTAGAATTCCGTATGATGCGACGCTGAAATTTGATGATAATAATGATCATGTTAGAAGTCTGCAAATCATGTTGTTACATCTAGGTTATGACCCAGGAAGGTCTGATGGGTATTTCAGTCGTGAAACAGAGAAGGCGTTGATTAAATTCCAAGAAAACATTAAATTGCCTATGACTGGTGTGGCAGCAGAACAAGATATTACAGCCATTACTGATGCTGTCGTGAACACGATGGCTGAATCAGATACACAGCTGCACAAGGCAATTGAGGTACTTCAACAGCAAATCGATAAATAAAGGCAATTGGGTTTGCAACGTTTTATAAATAATAATCTCATGTATTGTTGAAATATACAGTGTTGAAATATGTAGTGTTGAAATATGTAGTGTTGAAATATGTAGTGTTGATAGTAAGTATAGTAAACGAGGATAACTAGAGAAATAAATGGGAGTAAGAAATATTGGGGGCGCGGGAATGTTTCCATTTTTAGACATTGGAATAGCGATGGTAAAGAACGTTAAATTTTTGCTATTCAATCCGTTTATATATGTGGTAATTCTAATGATCATACTACAATATCGGAGAATTGTTGCAAATGAACGCACAATGTATTCTGTTCGAGTCAATTCTGTTACTGAACAAACACTATTGTCGATAGGTTATGGCATCTTAGGAGGCTTATTTGCCAGTGCGTTACTTTTGACAATTGGGGTTGTGCTAAATCCGTATGACATGATATATGTGTGGGTTGTGGCAGTTCTGGTTGCCTTAATCAATATTAGATATTTATGTTTTTCCTATGCTACTGGAATTCTTGGTGTATTAGCTTTTATTACAATGGTTTGGCCGAAAGGGGCCGAACTGCCGTTGTTTGGTGATTTGTGGTCAGGGATATCTAATTTGAATGTCCCTGTTATCATTGCGTTAGTAGCTATCTTGCATTTAACGGAAGCGTTGCTTATCTGGGCTCATGGCGATAAGAAAGCAAGCCCGGTCTATATTAATAGTAAGCGCGGACAGTTAGTCGGTGGCTTTTCAATGCAGAAGTTCTGGTTCGTGCCACTATTTATTATTGTAGCTATTGATCCTGCTGCGATTGGTGGTATTACAGATTCAGGTAGTGGCGAAGGAATTATTTATTTCCCTGAATGGTGGCCGTTATTGCCGATAAGTCAGATAACTGGATTATTATTAGGGATGTTACCTATTCCAGCTGTTTTAGGGTATGGAGATATAGCTATTTCTCGAACTCCACGGCAGAAGTCGAAGCAGACAGCATTTTATTTAGCAATATACAGTGTTGTACTATTGGTATTGGCATTTATTAGTACGTATTCAATATGGTTGTTATTGCTTGCTTCGTTGTTTTGTGCTATTGCCCATGAAAGCATTATAGTAATTAGTCAACGTAAGGAATTTTTGGAGACGCCGCTATATAGTAAGCCATCAAGTGGTGTGCGTATTTTACAGGTAATTGCGAATAGCACTGCTGCTAAGCTCGGACTACGAACCGGTGAGGTAATTGTTAAAGTTAACGGCTTTCCGATAAATAACCATTTAGAATTGCATTCGGCATTATCGCTTCTACCGTATGTGAAATTAGAGGTTATCAATAACGAGGGTGACTTGAAATTCGTTAATACGCCATTGTATCATGGTGAGCACCATTCGTTAGGGGTTATTCTGGTGCCTGATGCACGTACGAAGCATTATATGAAAATCAATATGGACAATCCGCTTAAAGCTTTGTGGAAGCGGTTTCGTAGATAAAAGTTAATAGCTGATTCAACACATTATTAAAGTGCTGTATAATTATTTTACAGCGCTTTTTTAGTACATCAGAATTTATAACATTGAAGCATTCAAATTTTTGTTTAAATTCATTTATGATATAATATTATATTATGTTTAGTTTTTTATGACATGTTAGGTTACAGATTAAATGAGTTAAATTAGTGAGTTAAATTAGTGGATTAAATGAATTAAATTAATGAGTTAAGTTAGTAGAATGCATGAGTTGAATTAGTGGGGAGTTATATATATGTTTCAATTAGTGTCTAATTATAAGCCTGCTGGCGACCAACCGAAGGCAATTGAACAACTGATACAAGGTGTAGAGCAGGAAAAACAAAAATATTCTACTTTACTCGGTGTAACTGGGTCTGGTAAGACGTTTACAATGGCTCATGTTATTGCTGAGCTTAAGCGACCGACGCTTGTTTTGGCACATAACAAAACATTAGCGGCACAGCTATGCAGTGAGTTTAAGGAGTTTTTTCCTAAAAATGCAATTGAGTATTTCGTCAGTTACTATGATTATTACCAGCCAGAAGCTTATATTCCTCACTCAGATACTTATATTGAAAAGGATGCGAAGATTAATGATGAGATAGATAAGCTTCGTCACTCGGCGACAAGTTCGTTATTTGAACGGCGTGATGTGGTGATTGTTGCCAGTGTATCGAGTATATATGGACTTGGTTCGCCAAGCGAGTATCGTGATTTAGTAGTTTCATTAAGGGTAGGGATGGAGTTCAACCGTGATGATGTACTAAGGCGGTTAGTTGCTATTCAGTATGATCGTAATGATATTAGCTTTACTCGAGGTACCTTCCGTGTTCGTGGCGATACTGTGGAGATTTTCCCAGCATCACGCGGGGAACATGCAGTTAGAGTTGAATTTTTTGGAGATGAAATAGATCGAATAACAGAAATAGATGTGTTAACAGGTGAAATAATTGGCGAAAGACAGCATATTGCTATTTTCCCAGCGTCACACTTCGTAACTACCGAAGATAATTTAAAGCGCGCTATTGTTCTAATTGAGGCAGAGCTTGAACAACGCTTACAAGAATTTAGGTCACAAGGGAAGCTGTTAGAGGCTCAAAGGATAGAACAACGAACTCGCTATGATATTGAAATGATGCAAGAAATGGGTTTCGTATCAGGAATTGAGAACTACTCCCGCCACTTAGTTGGAAGAGCTGCTGGCTCGACACCTTATACATTGCTGGATTATTTTCCAGATGATTTCTTAATTATTGTTGATGAATCGCATGTTACCTTACCGCAGGTACGTGGGATGTATGAGGGTGATCGTTCGCGCAAGCAGACTTTAATAGAGCATGGATTCCGTTTGCCATCGGCAGCTGATAATCGTCCACTAAAGTTTGATGAGTTTGAGCAGAAGATTAACCAAGCTGTGTTCGTTTCGGCAACGCCAGGTCCTTATGAACAGGAGCATAGTACGAAGGTTGTCGAACAGATTATTCGTCCTACTGGATTACTAGACCCTGTTATTGAAGTCCGTCCTACTAAAGGGCAGATAGACGATTTGATTGGTGAAATACGTAAACGTACGGCACAAAAGGAACGTGTTCTTGTAACCACGCTTACTAAGAAGATGTCTGAGGATTTAAGCAGCTATATGGGTGATGTCGGAATTAAGGTCAGATATTTACATTCAGAGATTAAGACTATTGAGCGTATGCAGATTTTGCGCGAGCTACGCTTGGGAGTGTTCGATGTATTAATCGGGATTAATCTATTGCGTGAGGGCTTAGATTTACCTGAGGTATCTCTAGTAGCTATTCTTGATGCTGATAAGGAAGGGTTCTTGCGCGGTGAGCGTTCACTGATTCAGACAATCGGTCGTGCTGCTAGAAACGTGAATGGAACAGTTATCATGTACGGTGATAAAATGACCAAAGCGATGACTATAGCTATTGATGAAACAAGTCGCCGTCGTAAAGTGCAGATGAAGCATAATGAAAAGCATGGCATTACTCCGCAGACGATTATCAAAGGAATTCGGGATGTAATTGAAGCTACTAAGGTAGCAGAAGCAAATGCTGATTACTTGCCGCAGCATCCGCTAGATATGATGTCTAAAGAGGATAAGCGAGATTATGTCGCTAGGTTAGAACAGCAGATGAAGCAGGCAGCTAAGGATTTACAATTTGAGAGAGCAGCCGAGCTGCGTGATTTAATAATTGAATTAAAGGGCGACCTGTAAGGAAGACTTGATGGCACTTATATCCTATTATAGATGGGGGATGGCGAAGCTGTTGAGATAAAAGAAAGGTGAAATGAATAAAATGGCTTTAGACAACATTATTATAAAGGGTGCTCGTACCCATAATCTAAAGAATATTGATATAACAATACCACGCGATAGATTCGTGGTACTTACAGGCTTAAGTGGCTCAGGGAAGTCATCACTTGCCTTTGACACTATCTATGCTGAGGGACAACGTCGCTATGTGGAGTCATTATCTGCTTACGCCAGACAGTTCTTAGGGCAAATGGACAAGCCAGATGTTGATTCGATAGAGGGCTTATCACCTGCTATTTCAATTGATCAAAAGACTACTAATCGTAATCCGCGTTCGACTGTTGGAACGGTTACGGAAATCTATGATTATTTGCGATTGCTGTTCGCTAGAATTGGTAAACCGTTCTGTCCTAATTGTAACATCCTGATTGCATCACAAACTATTGAACAAATGGTCGATCAAGTGCTTACTCTTTCTGAAAAAACTAAAATTCAAGTGTTGGCACCGATTGTGCGCGGTCGCAAGGGTGAACATGTGAAGGTTTTAGAAAAGCTACAAAAGGATGGTTTTGTCAGAGTTCGTATTGATGGTGAAACATATGATATTACAGAAGCGCCAAAGTTAGAGAAAAATAAAAAACATTCTATTGAAGTAGTAGTAGATAGACTGGTGGTAAAAAAGGGTATTGAAAGTAGATTAGCTGATTCCATTGAAACGGCGCTTGCATTAGCAGATGGGATATTGCTTATTGACGTTATTGGTGGGAGTGAATTACTGTTTAGTCAAAAGCTTGCCTGCGCTGAATGTGGACATAGCAGTGAAGAATTAGCGCCACGGATGTTCTCGTTTAACAGTCCTTTCGGGGCGTGTGAAGAATGTAGTGGTCTTGGAACTAAGATAGAGGTTGATGAGCAATTAGTCGTTCATAATGACAATTTAACAATTGCTGAAGGTGCAGTAGTGCCGTGGGCTGGCGTTACGTCAAATTATTACCCACAACTATTACAATCCGTTTGCCGCCATTTCTCAATTGATATTAATGCACCTTGGCGGTCATTAAGTAAAGAGCAACATAATATTATTCTAAATGGCTCAGATGCCGTTATTGAATTTAATTATGTAAATGATTCAGGTGAGATGCGCAAAACATTAGTAGGTTTTGAAGGTGTAATCGGTAATTTAGAAAGACGTTATCGAGAATCAGCGTCTGATTACGTGAAGGAATTTGTTGAAGGTTTTATGAGTACGCATCCATGCCCAGCGTGTAAAGGGGAGCGTCTAAAGCCGCAGAGTTTAGCAGTTTATGTTGGTGATAAGAATATAGCTTACGTAACTGGACTGACTATTAGTGAGGCGAAAGACTTCTTTGACAATCTAGTATTGACAGAAAGGGAAATGTCGATTGCTAAGCTAATCTTGAAAGAGATTAAGGGGCGACTCGGCTTTCTAACTGATGTTGGCTTAGAATATCTGAATCTTAGTCGTGCTGCCGGAACATTATCAGGTGGAGAAGCGCAGCGTATTCGTTTAGCCACTCAAATTGGGTCATCGCTTATGGGGGTACTCTATATTCTTGATGAACCAAGTATTGGTTTGCATCAACGTGACAACAATCGTTTAATTACCGCACTAGAAAAGATGCGTGATTTGGGTAATACGTTAATTGTTGTAGAGCATGATGAGGATACAATGCTAGCTGCTGATTGGATCGTTGATATTGGTCCGGGTGCTGGGATACATGGTGGAGAGGTTGTTGCAGAAGGAACACCGGAGCAAATAATTAATAATCCAAGCTCTATTACGGGTCAATATTTAAGTGGCGGAAAGTTTATCCCACTTCCGCAGAAACGCCGTAAAACTAATGGTAAATGGATTACCATCAATAAAGCAGAAGAGAATAATCTCAAAAAGCTTACTGTTAAAATACCGTTAACAACCTTTACTTGTGTTACTGGTGTATCAGGATCGGGTAAGAGTACATTGATAAATGAAATATTGCATAAGAGTTTGGCTAAAGAACTGTACAATGCTAAAAAAATGCCTGGCAAACATGAGTCAATAACCGGTATAGAGCATTTAGATAAGGTAATAGATATTGATCAGTCACCGATTGGACGTACACCGAGATCGAATCCTGCAACTTACACAGGCGTTTTTGATGATATTCGTGATTTATTTGCTAATGCTCAGGAAGCTAAAGTCCGCGGGTATAATAAGGGACGGTTTAGCTTTAATGTAAAAGGTGGACGTTGTGAAGCTTGCAAAGGTGACGGAATTATTAAAATCGAAATGCATTTTTTGCCAGATGTATATGTACCATGCGAAATATGTAAAGGTAAACGCTATAATCGTGAAACTTTAGAAGTTAAATATAAGGATAAGACTATAGCGGATGTCTTAGATATGACTGTAGAAACGGCTTTAGAGTATTTCAAGAATATTCCGAAAATCCATAGGAAGATCCAAACAATATATGATGTTGGTCTTGGTTATATTCGATTGGGTCAACCAGCTACGACACTTTCGGGTGGAGAAGCGCAAAGGGTAAAGCTGGCATCAGAACTGCATCGTCGCAGTAATGGCAAAACTTTGTATATTCTTGATGAGCCAACAACAGGCTTACACATTGACGATATAAGCCGTTTACTAGAAGTGTTACAGAGATTAGTCGATAACGGAGATACGGTCTTAGTAATTGAGCATAATCTTGATGTTATTAAAGTTGCTGACTATATCATTGACCTAGGACCAGAAGGCGGAGATGGTGGCGGACAGCTTGTAGGCGTTGGCACACCAGAACAAATCGCAAATATCGAAGCATCATATACAGGGCATTATTTGAAGCCGATTCTAGAACGTGATGCTGCTCGTGCTGGTAGATAATTATATCAGGTTGAAGTTTTAAGTATGTTATAATGGATATTGTATTTAAGGCAAGTTAATATCATATAATTGGCAAGTTAATATCATATAATTAATGAAGAGTAATTATAAAAAGGCAATTATTATATGTAAATGTTTGGTATAAATAAAGGAGGAATTCGTTATGAAAAAATTATGTCGTTCAAGACGATATAAAATGCTTGGCGGAGTCTGTGGCGGAATTGCTGTATATTTACGCATGGATCCTACAGTTGTGAGGGTGCTGTATGTAGCTGCAAGTCTATTCACAACGATATTTCCAGGTATCATATTGTATATTGCTTTATTATTTATAATGCCAATGAACGATTCAGAGGATTATATCGATGTTTAAGAAGCCAATCATCAAGCTTCTTGTCACCGCACTGGCTCTGTTTTTGGCTGAAAAGCTGATTCCAGGTATAGAAATTGTAGATTTTTGGGTAGCGTTATGGGCAGCTTTCATCCTAGGTATATTAAATTTTACAGTTAAACCAATAGTATCAATTCTAGCACTGCCTATAACATTTCTGACTTTAGGTCTATTTACTTTTGTGATAAATGGGTTATTCTTTTTATTAGTATCTCATTTGATAGATGGTTTTATTGTTGACGGATTTTTCACTGCAATATTAGGTTCGATTGTGACCAGTATTATTAGCAGCGTTATTAATTCTTTAATAGATAAGTAGGACTTATGGTTCATTCTGTCTATCGGAAGCAGGAATATAGTTGGTGGTTGTAGAATAGTAGCTAGGGCTATATTTCAATGTGTAGTTCAATGTGTCGTATTTATGGTAATTGAAGTTGTAATTGAATTTTTTTATTTGGAATTTTATTTTGACAACTAAGTGCTTTTGGGTAGAAGTGCTTCCGGTAGAAAGGGTGGATTATTGCTACATGAAAATGAAACAACCTCACGAGAAGAAATATACCGATACAAAAAGAATAAATAAGCTTTCAAAAACTACACAACAAAACACGAAAGAATCAATCAATTTTTCGGAAAAGATAAATAATAGTTTCATAGAAATTAAGAGGAATCTAATAGATTTGAAATCGAGGCTAGTAGGACAGATTAAAGAGCAAAGTATTGTAGAAACAATTAAGCGAATAGATTACCAAGCATTTATACGCAGTAAAGCATTCATAGCAATATGCATTTGCATGGTAGCTGTAGTAGTGGGATTAGGAGTTAACTATCAAACCACACAGGCAGAGATTAGGCATCAGCAGATGCTAGAAGAAATTAAAACCTATAAAGTGTTTGTAGATGGTTCATACATAGGAGCAGTATCGGATTCACAAATTATTGACCAATTTATCGAAGGCGAAACAAACAAGCTTGAGAACGAGATGCAATTAGAAGCACGTATAAAAAATGAAATAATATATGAAGAGTATTATGATGCTGAAGTTAAAGCGCAAGATAATCTTATTGTAAATAACTTACAAGATATGCTAGAGTTTCAGGTTCGTGCAGTGACTATTTTTGTTAATAACAATCCGGTTATAAACGTATTGAATGAGCAAGACGCACAAGTAGTTATTGACAATGTTAAGGATGCATATGTTTCTCACGAAGATAATGCCAAGGTTATGATGGCTCAAATAAATGAACAGGTTGAATATAGAGTAGAATGGTCAGCGGCAGTTGAAAATTCTATTAAGGATTTAGAAAGTGCTACTGCGATTCTATTAAAAGGAACAGATAAAGAGATTAAGCATGTCGTCGAAAGTGGAGAGAATATCGGGGTTATTGCTAAGAAAAACAAAGTAACAGTCAGTGAAATTATGGATGCTAATCCACAATTGAAATCTCGAGATGATATTATCCATCCTGGTGATCAATTAAGTTTAGTTGTGCCAGAACCAATTGTAAATGTTGAGGTTGTTGAAGAGATATTAGAAACAGAAGAAATTGCATTTGAAACAAACAATGTCAAAACAAATAAAATGTACACATGGGAATCTAAGGTGCAAACACCTGGACAGCATGGTGAACGTGAAGTACTATATAGAATTAAAAAAGTAAATGGTCAAGAAGTAGAACGTGAAGTAATTAGTGAGAAGGTATTAAAGGAACCAGTTGATCAAGTTGTGTTAAAAGGTACTCTAGGAGTTCCAGCGAATGGGACAGGCAA
>Ga0265293_10006734_pt1 | contig 18112 bp, 16 predicted proteins | sample Munlanlewell138R_FD_192505 | JGI IMG/M metagenome (GOLD analysis project Ga0265293, IMG submission 192505) | Leachate microbial communities from a municipal landfill in Southern Ontario, Canada - Leachate well 138R | ecosystem: Engineered > Solid waste > Landfill > Unclassified | place: Canada...
TGGTGCACTACAGCACCGACTACGTGTTTGACGGCAGCGGCAGCGCGCCCTGGCGCGAGGACGATGCGCCCGGCCCGCTCAACGTGTACGGCCGCACCAAGCTGGCGGGCGAGCAGGCGATTGCCGGTTCCGGCTGCCGCCACCTGATGCTGCGCACCGGCTGGGTCTACGCCGCGCACGGCCACAACTTTGCCAAGACCATGCTGCGGCTGGCGCGCGAGCGCGAGCGGCTGACCGTGGTGGATGACCAGTGGGGCGCGCCGGTGGGCGCCGAGCTGCTGGCCGACGTGACCGCGCAGCTGCTGCCGCGGGTGCTGGCCGACCCGGGCAAGGCGGGCACCTACCACGTGGCGGCGGCGGGCGAGACCAGCTGGCATGCCTACGCGCAGCACGTGGTGGATTTTGCGCGCCAGTTGCCCGGCGCCGGTGACTTCAGGATCCGCGAGATCGTGCCCATCCCGTCCAGCGACTATCCGCTGCCGGCACGCAGGCCGCACAATTCAAGGCTGGATACCGGCAAGCTGCGCGCAACCTTTGGCCTGACGCTGCCGCCGTGGCAGGCTGGCGTGCAGCGCATGCTGACGGAAATCACATGACGGATCAGATGATCCTAGAATCCGCAGTTGACCGCTTATTTTCTTTGGCAGCTATTTGTCATTGCTCGAATTTTTGCGTTTTTCAATGAACACCCATCAGGTGAAGACGCTATGCGCCTGATCGCACAGCACTGGACGCGCCATGCTGCGTTGCTCCGCCTTGCAGACAGTAGTCTGCGGCGTTGTCGCGTCTTGCCTGACACGCCCATCGCTGCACGCTCAGGCGCATCCTACTGCGGAATCTAGGATGACTGCGCGCAAGGGCATCATTTTGGCCGGTGGCTCGGGCACGCGCCTGCACCCGGCCACGCTGGCCCTGAGCAAGCAGCTGCTGCCCATCTACGACAAGCCCATGATCTATTACCCGCTGACGACGCTGATGCTGGCGGGCATACGCGAGATCCTGGTCATCAGCACGCCGCAGGACACGCCGCGCTTTGCGCAGCTGCTGGGCGACGGCAGCCAGTGGGGCCTGTCGCTGCAGTACGCGGTGCAGGAGCGCCCGGACGGGCTGGCGCAGGCGTTCATCATTGGCGAGCGGTTCCTGGCCAACGCACCCAGCGCGCTGGTGCTGGGCGACAACATCTTTTACGGACACGACCTGGAAAAGCTGCTGCTGCACGCCGACCGGCAGGCCGAAGGCGCCACCGTTTTTGCCTACCAGGTGCGCGACCCCGAGCGCTATGGCGTGGTGGCGTTTGACAATGAGCAGCAGGCCGTCAGCATAGAAGAAAAACCGGCCAGCCCCAAGAGCAACTACGCCGTCACCGGCCTGTATTTTTACGACGCGCAGGTGGTGGACATTGCCAAAACCGTCAAACCCAGCGCGCGCGGCGAGCTGGAAATTACCGCCGTCAACAGCGCCTACCTGGGGCAGGGCCAGCTCAACGTCAAGATCATGGGCCGCGGCCACGCCTGGCTGGACACCGGAACGCACGACAGCCTGCTGGGCGCGAGCCAGTTCATTGCCACGCTGGAGCAGCGGCAGGGGCTGAAGATTGCCTGCCCCGAGGAAATTGCCTGGCGCAAGGGCTACATAGACAGCGCGCAGCTGGTGCAGCTGGCGCAACCGCTGGCCAAGAGCGGCTATGGCGCGTACCTGCTGCGCCTGCTGCACGATGCGGATGCCAAGGCATGAAGGTGCAGCGCACCGCCATTGCCGACGTGCTCATCCTGCAGCCGCAAGTCTTTGGCGACGCGCGCGGCTTTTTCCAGGAGAGCTGGAACCGGCGGGCCTTTGCCGCCGCCACCGGCGTGGATGCCGGGTTTGTGCAGGACAACCACAGCCGCAGCCACCGGGGCGTGCTGCGCGGCCTGCACTACCAGCTGCGGCAGCCGCAGGGCAAGCTGGTGCGCGTGGTGCGCGGCGCCGTCTTTGACGTGGCGGTGGACATCCGCCCCGGATCGCCCACCTTTGGCCGCTGGGCCGGCGTGGTACTGAGCGCGGACAACCACCGCCAGCTCTGGGTGCCGCCGGGCCTGGCGCACGGCTTCCTGGTGCTGGCCGACGACACCGATTTCCTGTACAAGACCACCGACTACTACGCAGCCGAGCATGAGCGGGCCATTGCCTGGGACGACGCGGCCATAGGCATCCGGTGGCCGCTGGCCGAGCACGGCATTGACGCGCCGCAGCTGTCGGACAAGGACCGCGTGGCGCCGCTGCTGGCCGACGCTGAGCTGCCAGACTGAAGCATGGCGGCCATGGCAACCGAAACCGTTGTCCCGGGCAGCGCTGCAGCTTGCGGCGCGCCAGGCCAGCTGGACGTGACCGTATCGGTGGTCAGCCACACGCAGGGTGCGCAGGTGCTCACCCTGCTGCAGCAACTGGCCGCGCTGGCCGCCGGCCCAAGGCGCGTGGTGGTGACGCTGAACCAGCCGGATGCCAGCACGCAACAGCAGCTTGCCGACACGGCGTGGCCGTTTGAGCTGCTGGTTGCGCGCAACGCGCAACGCCTGGGTTTTGGCGCCAACCACAACGCGGTTTTCAAGCGCGATGCGGCGCACGGGGCAACCGGGGCGTTTGCCGTGGTCAACCCGGACATCCAAATCGGCCGTGACAACCCGTTTGCAGCGGCGCTGCAGGTATTGCACGCGCGGCCGCAGGTCGGGCTGGTTTATCCGCAACAGGTCGATGCCAAGGGCGCGCCGCAAGACCACCAGCGCCTGCTGCCCACGCCCGGGCGGCTGCTGCTGCGCAGGCTCGGCCGCCACCAGGAGCGGCCTGCCCTGGCGGCACCCCACTGGGTCAATGCCGCGTTCATCGTGCTGCGGCCATCGGCGTTTGCCGCCGTAGGCGGATTTGACCCGGCGTACCGCCTCTACTGCGAAGACGTGGACCTGTGCCTGCGCCTGCAACTGGCGGGCTGGCAACTGGCTGCGGCCGAAGCCACCGTGGTGCACACCGCCGCGCGCGCAAGCCACCGCAACGCACGCCACCTGCTCTGGCACGTGCAAAGCCTGTGGCGGCTGTGGGGGTCGGAGGCGTATGCGGCTTTTCGCAGGACAAGGGGTGGGGGTTGAGTTCTCCCTCACCCCCCACCCTCACCCCCACCCTCACCCCGGCCCTCTCCCCAAGGGAGAGGGAGAAGAGGCGGAAGGTGGGGACGCGTTCTCCCCTCTCCCCTTGCGGGAGAGGGGCTGGGGGTGAGGGTGTGGGGGGTGAGGGGAGGGGGCAAGGGATCACCCATCACCCCCCTCCTGAGCCTGATAAATCGCCTGCAACACCCCCTCCGTGTGCTGCAGCACGTCGTTGTTCCAGAAACGCAGCACGCGAAACCCCTGGCGCTGCAGCCAGCGGTCGCGCGCGCGGTCGTGTGCGGACCCGCTGTGCTGGCCGCCGTCGACTTCGATCACCAGCCTTGCGGCAAGGTTCACAAAGTCAACCACATACGGGCCGAGCGGATGCTGGCGCCGGAACTTGCCACCTGCCAGCCGCCGCGCGCGCAGGTGGCGCCACAGCACACGTTCGGCGTCGGTCATGCTGGCGCGAAGCTGTCGGGCAAATGAGATGGAGTCCATGGCGGTTGGGTTGTTCTGTCACCCTGCCCCCTTACCTCGTCCCCCTCACCCCGACCCTCTCCCCGCGGGGAGAGGGGGTAATGGAGGAGGGTGGGGTCTGCGTTTGCGGTAGAGGGAGAAGAGGCGGAAGGTGGGGAGTCTCCCCTCTCCCCTTGCGGGAGAGGGGCTGGGGGTGAGGGGGAGGGAGTGCGGGTGGCTGGCCGAGCTCAGCTTGCAGCATACCAGCGCGGGCCAGGCTCGGCCGGCGCGATGTGGCCGGGGGCTGCGGGTGGATGGGGCGCTCTGGTACAAACAAGGCCAAAATATGCAAAACAATGACCCGCAACCCGACTCCGGGCCAGACGAGCCTGCGGGGGCAGCCTCTGGCGCCCGGCAGCCGGTGGACATCATCGTGCCCGTTTACCGTGGGCTGGCGAGCACGCGGGCCTGCCTTGAATCGGTTCTTGCCGCCAACTGCCAGACACCCTGGCGGCTGGTGGTGATCAACGACGCCAGCCCCGAAGCGGAGCTGCGCGCCTGGCTGCGCGCGTTTGCGGCGACCGACGCGCGCGTGGCACTGCTTGAAAACAGGGCCAACCTGGGCTTTGTCGGCACCGTCAACCGCGGCATGCGGCTGAGCGCGCAGCGCGACGTGCTGCTGCTCAACAGCGACACCGAAGTTGCTCCGGGCTGGCTCGACCGGCTCCGCGCCGCCGCGTACAGCGACGAAAAAGTGGCCAGCGTCACGCCGTTTTCAAACAATGCCACCATTTGCAGCTACCCGCGCTTTTGCCAGGACAACGCGCTGCCCGACGGTTGGGACACGGCCCGGCTCGACGCCCTGTTTGCCCGGGTTGGCGCCGGCCAGGTGCTCGACCTGCCCACCGGGGTGGGTTTTTGCATGTACATCCGCCGCGCCGCGCTGGACGAGATCGGCCTGTTTGACGAGGCCAGCTTTGGCGCCGGCTACGGCGAGGAAAACGATTTTTGCATGCGCGCGCAAGCAGCCGGGTGGCGAAACCTGCACGCACTGGACGTTTTTGTCCATCACAGCGGCGGGGTCAGCTTTGGCGACAGCAAAAGCAAGCGCGAGCGCGCCGCGATGGATACCCTGCGCGGATTGCACCGCAGTTACGAAGCCCGGGTCCTGCGTTTTTTGCGCGACGATCCGGCGCGCCTGATGCGCACCAAGGCCGACGTAGCGCGCATTCGGGAAAACAACCTGCCCGTGATCCTTGCCGTATCCCATGACAGGGAGGGGGGCACGGCACGACATATCATCGAGCTGGCAACTCATTTGAGACAAAAGGCACAATTTCTCGTGCTGCGTCCTGCCGCAGGCGGGCGCGTGCGCTTGCAACTGGCCTCCGAAAAAGAAGGCTTTGAACTGGTCTTCAAGCTACCCGATGAAGGCGATGCGCTGGTTGCCGTGCTGCGCGGGCTGAAAACGCGGCATGTCCACTTCCACCATCTGCTGGGGCACCAGCGTCTGGTAACGCAGCTGCCGGAACTGCTGCGAGTCCGCTACGACTTCACGGTGCACGACTACTACACATGGTGCATGCGGACCAGCCTGACCGGCCCCGACGGTGGCTACTGCGGCGAAGATGGAAGCGGGCAATGCCTGCAATGCCAGCGCCGCAACCCGGTTGCGCACCATGAAAGCATCGCGGACTGGCGACGACGCCATGTCCACCTGCTGAATGCTGCCCGCCATGTCCTGGCACCCTCGCTGGATACGTTGGAGCGCCTGCGCAAAATCGCGCCCGATGCAAGGCTGCGCTGGGTTCCGCATACGGACGTCGATCTTGCGCACGGCTTGCCGGTGCCGGCACCTGCCCCGCTGGCCAATGATCGCCCGCTGCGAGTCGCTGTCATTGGCGCGCTCAGCGCGATCAAGGGTGCCGATCTGCTGGAGCAAGTGGCTGTTGCCGCACGCCGCCGCGGCGCACCGGTCACTTTTCATTTGCTTGGCCAGGCGTACCGCGCGTTGAAGGTTGTACCGCGTGCCAATCTGATGGTGCACGGCCGCTACGCGGAGCCGGAGCTGCCAGCGCTGCTGGATCACTTGAAGCCGGATCTGGTCTGGTTCCCGGCGCAATGGCCCGAAACGTACAGCTACACGCTGTCTGCCTGCCTGCAAAACGGATGGCCGGTGGTGGCACCTGACATTGGCGCCTTTGCCCAGCGGCTGTCCGGGCGCCGCTGGAGCTGGATCTGCCCGTGGCACCAGGATGCCGATGAGTGGCTCGCCTTTTTCATGCACCTCAGGGCGAGCCATTTCCAGACGGGAGAGAGTCCGCCGCCGGTGGCACATGCCGCGACGGACAAGGCCGTGCCGCCTGAGCTCCGCATGGTCCCATCACCCGAGTGGTATGCTGATGAATACTTGGTCGGCCTGCCCGCCACGGCAGCCATGGCGCCGTCCGCGGATTTGCTGGCAGCCGGCCTGCCCCGACGCCACACCGACTTCAGGACCCGGGCACGAGGCCAGGCGCTGGACACGCTGGTTCACTTGCGCAACACGCGCGTGCTGGCAACCGTTGCGCGCGCCATCCCACCGCATTGGCAAACACGCGTCAAAAACTGGTTGCGGCGCTGAACCTAGGAGTCTGTCGGGCTTTGGCGATCGTAGCGAGCCGAGTGGGAAAGCGAGGACAGTTTTGTTTGATTTTGAGGCGCATAGCCCAGCTATGCAACGAAAAAGCGGGCAAAAATGGACCGCTTGTCCCACCGGCGCAGTAGATTGGACCAAAGTCCGACAGGCTCCTAGGATCCGCAGTAGGTTGAACCGCGTCGCGCCGCGCCTGCATGCCGGAATTTGGCGCAGACCACCCTAAAATACGGCTTCATGAACGACTTATCGACGCCAGCGGCCCAAACGCCGGTGGACCCTGGACCCGGCTCTTCCGAAGAAGCGCTGGGCGAACACCTGCTGGCCGCCGGCAAGCTCTCGCGCAGCGACCTGGAGCGCGCGTGGCAGGCGCGGCATACCATGGGCGGCAGCCTGGGGCAGGTGCTCATCAGCCTGGGGCTGGTATCCGAAATCGACATGTATACGGCACTGGCGCAGCATGCGGGGCGGCGGCTGGTGCTGGCCGACGATTTTCCACAGGAGCGGCCCGAGCTGGCGGGACTGAACAGCGCGTTTTTGCTGGCGCACAAGCTGCTGCCCATGGGCGACGTGGCGGCCGATGCGCCCATGCCACGCTTTGTCTCGCCCAACGCGCTGGATGCGCCGCTGGCCGAGGCCTTGCGGCTGGTGTTTGGCGAGACGCCGCAGCTGGACCTGGGGCTGGACTCCGAGGTCACGGGCAAGCTGCAGGAGTGGCTGTTCGAGACCGAAAACGAGGACGAGATCGTTGCCGGCACGCCCCAGGCCAACGAGTTCATCGAGCAGCTGCGCGACATGGCGTCGGAGGCGCCCATCATCCGCCGCGTGAACCAGATCCTGGCGCAGGCGGTGACCGCTGGTGCGTCGGACGTGCACATAGAAAATTATGAAGACCGCTCGGTGGTGCGCATTCGCGTGGACGGGCAGATCTACCCGGTGGATGAAATCGGCAACCACGATGCGCCGGCGGTGGTCTCGCGCATCAAGATCCTGTCGCGGCTGGACATTGCCGAGCGCCGCATGCCGCAGGATGGGCGCACGCGGCTGCGCGTGCATGGCCGCGACATCGACGTGCGCGTGTCCACGGTGCCGACCATGTTTGGCGAGTCGGTGGTGATGCGCCTGCTGGAGAAGAACCTGGACCTGCTGTCGCTGCCGCGGCTGCAGTTCAGCCCGCCCAACCTGGCAGCCATGCGCGAGCTGCTGGCGATTCCGCACGGCGTGCTGCTGGTGACCGGCCCCACCGGTTCGGGCAAGTCGACCACCCTGTACGCGTCGCTCATGAGCCTGGAGGGGCAGAACCTGAAGATCCTGACGGTGGAAGACCCGGTGGAATACCACCTGCCTTGGCTCAACCAGGTCCAGGTGCAGCCGCAGATCGGCCTGGATTTTGCGCACGTGCTGCGCTCGTTCCTGCGCCAGGACCCGGACGTCATCATGGTGGGCGAGATGCGCGATGGCGAAACCGCCGGCATTGCGGTGCAGGCGGCGCTGACCGGCCACCTGGTGCTGTCCACGCTGCACACCAACAGTGCCGTGGGCGCCATCGTGCGGCTGATCAACTTTGGCGTGCCGCCCTATTTGATCACCGCTTCGGTCATTGGCGTGCTGGCGCAGCGGCTGGTGCGGCGCCTGTGCGACCACTGCAAGACGCCCCAGCCGCCCGAGCAGGCGCAAGCGGCTGCCGCATCGCTGGGCATGGACTTGCCGCACGGTCAGGTGCTATACGAAGCCGCGGGCTGCGACGCCTGCCGCCACACCGGCTACCGCGGACGCCTGGCCGTGCACGAGCTTCTGGTCATGAACGACGACATCCGCCGCGCCATCCTGCAGGACGGCTCGTCCATCAGCGCGGAGCAGGCCCGCTACTCCGGGGGGAACTTGTTGCGCGATGGCGCCACCAAGGTGCTTCAGGGGCTGACCACCAGCGAGGAAGTGCTGCGCGTGGTTGCTCAGGAGGATTGAGAGCTTGAGAAAGAATCCCTCATGCCCGCTTTGACCGCCCAAACCCGCCCACTCCGCGTTGCAAATGCTCGCCATAGCCCAGGCTATGCCTGCGCTTTGCGTCTTGATTGGCCGGTCTTGGGCGATCCTCTCGGGCGCGATCAATTCATTCTCAAGCTCTGAGCCGCTGCCCACTGCGGCTTGACATACTCACGACACATGGCCGATTTTCATTACGCAGGCATAGCCGCCGATGGCAAGTCGTGCCAGGGCAGCATCCGGGCGGCCAGCGCCGAGGCGGCGCGCCTGCGCCTGCTGGGGCAGGGCATCACGCCAACGCGCCTGGGCAATGGCGTCAGCGGCACCCTGCCCGGCCCGGCCCTGGACCGCAGCGCCAGCACGATCCGGCTCAAGCGCGCTGACGTCCTGCTGTTTACGCGCGAGATGGCGCATCTGAAGCGCGCCGACATCGCGCTGGATCGGGCGCTGGGCTTGCTGGGCGAGGTGGCCACCAATCAGCGGCTGAAGGCGTTTGTGGATCGCGTCAACGAGAGCGTGCGCGGCGGCCAGTCGCTGTACCAGGCGCTGCTGCCGTTTGAGCGCGACCTGGGCCGGCGCTACCTGGTGCTGATTCGTGCCGGCGAGGCATCGGGCGCGCTGGCCGTGGTGCTCAAGGAGCTGGCGGCGCAGCTGGAAGCCGACGACCAGCTGCGCCAGCACATTGGCTCTGCCATGATCTACCCAGCCATCCTGCTGGTGGTGTCGGCGCTGTCGGTGGTTGTGCTGCTGGTCTTCGTGGTGCCGCAGTTTCGGGAAATCTTTGATTCCATGGGCGATGCCCTGCCCTACCTCACGCGCGTGGTGCTCGATATCAGTGATTTTTTGCGGGCGCACTGGCTGGCCGTGACGCTGGCGCTGGCCGCGCTGCTGGTGCTGGGCCGGCGCTGGCTGGCCAGCAGCCGCGGGCGCGCGCGGCTGCACACCTGGCTGCTCGCCATACCGCTGCTGGGCCAGGTGCTGCAAGACTTGCAGCTGGCCGTATACTTTCGTACGCTGGGTGGCTTGTTGCAGCGCGGCGTGCCGCTGGTGGAATCACTGGGCATAGCCGGGGACGCGGTGACCAACACCGCGCTGCGCGCTGATCTCGTGCCGCTGGTGGACGTGGTCAAGGGCGGCAAGCGGCTGTCCACCGGCTTTGACACACGCTGGTTTGCAGGCAGCAGCACGGCGCAGCTGCTGCGCGTGGCCGAGGAAACCGGCAACCTGCACGGCACGGCCACGGCGCTGGCCGACCGCTACGAAGAACAGGGCCGGCGCAGCACGGCACGCGTGCTTGCGGTTGCCGAGCCGCTGATCATCATCGTGCTGGGTCTCATGGTGGCCGTGATCATCATGGCCATACTGGGTGGGGTCATGTCCATCAACGAAACCGTCTGAAGGTGTGCCATGACACCGCGGCTGCACGGGGTCAGGGCTGCGGCTGCGCCGCGATCAACCGTCGATGCGACCGCCGTCCAAAGCCCCGCAGGCGCCGGGTCAACTGCCATCAACTTGAACCAGCCAAGAGTTTGTGAAGGAACATTTGCATGAAGAACCGTTTTTCAGCGTACCGCCGGCAACAGCAGCGCGGCTTTACCCTCATCGAGCTGCTGGTGGTCATGGTCATCCTGGTGCTGCTTGCCAGCTTTGTCGGCCCGCGGGTGCTCGACCAGCTGGGCGGCGCCAAGATGAAGGCAGCCACCGTGCAAATCAGCGAGATCGAAGCGGCACTGGATTTGTTCAAGCTGGACGTGGGCCGCTACCCCAACGACGGCGAGGGGCTGCGCAGCCTGGTCGAGCGACCGGGCAATTTGCGCGGCTGGAATGGCCCCTACCTGCGCAAGGGGCTGCCAGCGGACCCGTGGAACAACGCCTACCAGTACAAGTTCCCGGGCCGCGGCGGCGACCCTGACGTGTTTTCCTTTGGCGCCGACGGCCAGCCGGGCGGAGACGGCGAGAACGCGGACATCTACAACTGAGCCGCAACAAGCGGCTGATTGGCAGGCATTGCCAGCACACCGGATGATGGAAGACGGATGACAAATGACAGATGACCTCGGCCCATGAAGGTTTGACGTCCAGCGTCCAGCGTATCCCGACCACGCTCGACGCCGGACGCAATTCGCTCAACCTCTCCATGCGCCTGCATCGTTGCTGAATTGACATTGCAAACCCACACACCATCGCGACCACGGCCGCCGCGCAAGGCGGCCGGATTCACGCTGCTGGAGCTGCTGGTGGTGCTGGCACTGGCCGCGCTGGCCATTACGGTGGCCGGCATCGGTGGCCAGGCCTTTGTCGAGCGCGCGCGCTACCAGCAAACGGTGCGCGACATCAGCAGCCAGCTGCGGCAGGCACGCTTGCGCAGCGTCGACAGCGATGAGCCCGTGCTGGTGCGCTGGCTGCCGCGCCAGCGGCAGCTGCAGGCCGGCGACGCCACGCTGCGGATTCCGGACGCACTGGACGTTCGCTGGCAAGCGCTGGATGCGACGCAGGGCAACGCCGATGCCGCGCCCGTGATTTTCCTGTTTGACCCCGACGGCGGCGCCCGGGGCGGACGGTTTGCGGTGCTGCGCGCCGGTCGCGGCGTGTCGTTCCAGGTCAACTGGCTGCTTGGGCGGGTGCAGCAATCAACCGTGGAAGTGGCCGGCTGATGAGGCTGTTGCGCCCGCTTTTCAGATCGCGCAGGGTGCAACTGCAGCGCGGTTTCAGCTTGCTGGAAGCGGTGGTGGCCATGGCCATTGCCGCGATCGCGTTTGGCGCGCTGTTTCGCACCGTGGGGCAAAGCAGCAAGGTTGCCGGCGACGTCGACGGCCGAGTCGAGGCGCAACTGCTGGCGCAAAGCATCCTGGCCAGCGCCGCCTTTGCCGAAGACCTGGAACCCCTGCACAACGGGCAGGAGGGGCCGTGGCAGTGGCAGTTGCAGGTGAGCGCCGAACCGGTCGCCTGGGAGCTGGTCGACGGCATGGTCGATACGCGGGAAGACGCCCTGATGGCGCCGCAGATGGTGGCGCGCATCGACATCCAGGTGCGCCGCGCCGGCGCGGCAGCAGCAACCCTGGCCTGGCAGGGCTACAAACCGTACCGGGCGCTGCCATGAGACGCGCCCCGGCCCGCCCGCGCGGCTTCACGCTGCTGGAGTTGCTCATTGCGCTGGCGGTCACGGCGCTGGTCGTGGCACTGCTGTTCAGCGGCTACGCAATGATTGGCCGCGCCGAAGACCGCAACCAGCAGCAGATCGACCGCGGCGAGAACATGCTGCTGGTCAGCGGCTGGCTGCAGCGCAAGCTGGAAAGCCTGCGCCCGCTGGCGCAGGTTGATGAAAGCGGCGTGCACACCTTCTTCAGCGGCAACGCCGCCGGCGCGCTGTGGCTGGCGCCGCTGCCCGAGCTGGGCGCGGGCGGCGGCCTCAGCGTCCTGCGCGTGGGCCCCGAGCGCCACGCCGACGGCAGCGTCGACCTGGTGGTGCAGGCGCTGCCCTACAACGGCGCGCGCATGACGCTGGACTGGGCTGCCGCCGTCAGCGCCCCCCTGATGACCGACGTGCGCAGCCTGCAGTGGTCCTACCAGGACGGCGCCAGCGGCCAGTGGCGGCCCGAGTGGCCGGGCACGGGGGACCAATATCCGGTGCGCGTGCGCATACAACTGGGCGACGCCCAGGGCGACTGGCCGGCGCTGGTCGTTGCCCTGCCGGGGGCGCGGTAATGGCGCGCAGACACAACCTGCAGCAGGGCGCGGCCCTGATACTGGTGCTGTGGCTGGTTGTGGGTATGTCGCTGCTGGTGCTCGCCGGGGCCCGGTCGGTTCGTCAGCACACGCAGGTGGCAGCCCTGCACTCGGACCAGCTGCGCGTGCAGTCGACGCTGGACGCCGCCATCGCGCTGGGCGCGCAACAAATGGCGGCCGATCCGCGCAAGGCCAATGGCTACCGCCGCTGGCACCTGCATTTTGCCGGGCAGGACGTCCTGCTCGAACAAGTCTCGGGAGACGGTCTGGTCGATGCCAACGTTGCCAGTCCGGAATTGCTGCAAGCCCTGTTTGAGCGCGTCGGTGGCCTGGCACCCGGCGAGGCCGCACTGATGACGTCGGCCGTGCGCGATTTCATCGGATACGACAGCGAGGGCAGCCTGGGCCGTGGCGGCGATGAAGCCGTAACCACGCGCGGCGGCATCTCGGACATCTCGGAGTTGCGCGACGTGCCGGGGATGACGCCCGACCTGTATGCGACAATCTCCCCGTTTCTGGGATACAACGGCCAGCAACGGGTCAACGTCAACGCGGCGCCGCCGGCACTGATAGACGCCCTGTCGGGACAGCCCGGCCTGGGCGAGGCCATCCATGCAACGCCGCCCGCCATGCGCTCCGAAGCGATGCTGTCGGGCGCAGGCCAGGACCTGTTTGCCATAACGCCAGCCGCGGGAGGCAGCTCGTTGCGCCTGCGCGCGCTGGTGCAAGCGGCTGACGGACGCGTGTGGCAGCGCCAGGCATGGCTGGCGCTGGGCGTGGGCACGGACACCATCATGCCGTGGAAAACGGAAGCGGTCGAGGTTGTGCAGCGCGCCCGGGGCGGGGTGGTGTCGCCCGGATCATGACGCCCGTGCCAGTTTCCAGGATGACGCAAGCAGAACAACGCAATCCATGGTCTACGCATACCTAGCAGCAATTGATGCCAGCGCCAACAGGCAGGCCATTGGCGCGCCGATGCCCGGTTGCAACCGGCAAACTGCCCGGGTCATTGACTCCGGCAGCGGCGGGCTTGCGGCGGGGACGAAACAGACGGCCCCTGCTGATTACCGGCCCTCTTTTCCCGTGAATCCATGGCCATGCAAGCGCGCAGCAGCGAACTGACGCAGCAGGCACGCGCGCTCTGGGACCGCCTGCGCTGGGGGCTGGACGACTTGCGCCGCGTGCTGGTGGCGCGCGGGCTTTGGCTGGCGCCGGCCATCACGGTGACCGACGCCAATGGCCGCCTGTGGCGCGTTGATGGTGGCCGCACGCGGCCCCAGGACAGCGGGGTGGCAACGGGCGTGCTGATCGAGACCACGGCCTGCCTGTGGGGCACGCTCAGCTTGCCGCAAATGCCATTGCGCGCCACCGATGGCGCCGTGCACGAAGCGCTGTGGCGCGTCTCGCCGCTGCCGCTCGAGCAGGTGTTGTGCGCCTGGACCCTGCGGCCCGCATCGGCTGGCCTTGACGGCTGGCACGCCGATTGGGGATTGTGCCCGGAGCCCAACGTGCAAGCGGCGTTGCAGCGGGCCGGGCTGGGCGCCGATGCGCCGGTTTTCCTGGCGCGTGCCGACGGCCGCGTGCTGGCGGCACGCGGCGCGGCGCGGCAGCAAAGCATGCGCCGCCAGCGCCGCAGCGATGTGTTTGCACTGATCGTGCTGGCGCTGGCCGTGCTGTCATTGGGCATCCCGGCGCTCATGCCGCTGGCGCTGAAGCGCCAGACCGTCATCCACGCCATGCAGCATCAGGCGGCGGTGACGCAGCAGGCCGCGCCGCTGCGCGACAAGCTCGATGCCCTGCGTCAAAACGCCGACACCATGGCGCAACTGCGCGAGGAGGCCGCAGGCAGCGTGCCGCTGGCAAGCGTGGTCGAACGCCTGGCGGCTGCCTTGCCCGACGACACCTGGCTCAACAGGCTGGAGGTCAGCAACCGGCAGATTCGCCTGACCGGCTTTACTGGCAACGCCACCAACCTCATCAGCCGCTTGAGCAAAGAAGCCGAATTTGCCGACGTGCACACCACTGCGCCGACGGTACGCGATGAGAGCGAAGCCAAGGATCGCTTTTCCTTTGAGATGCGCTGGCACGACAACGCCAGCGCCGCCGGGGACAGCACCGAGCCCGGCGCTGCCGACGGAGGCGGTTCATGAGGCGATTGCTGGCCTGGCCAGGTTCTGCACTGCACCCGTGGACACGGCGCACATTGCTTGTGTTGCTGGCGCTGGCGCTGCTTGCCCTGCTGCTCGCAGCGCTGGCCTGGCAAACGCGCTGGGCGCGCTACAACCACGATCTGCAGCAAATCGAGGAGCGCGTCGAACGGCTCGACGGAATCATAGAGGCAGGTGACCGGATTGACGCAGAGCTGATTGCTGCGAGCGCTGCCAGCGAGCCCTGGCTGCACGCGGGCGGCCCGGGCGCCAGCAACGATATCGTGCAGCAGCTGCGCGAACTCATCGTGGCCAACGACGGCACGCTGGCGTCGTCGCAGACGGCGCTCGTGGCCGCCGACGACGACACCGGCCTGCAGCGCGTGCGCATCAGCGCCACGATCTCCGGCCAGTGGCCGCAGCTCATGCAGATCCTGGCTGCGCTGCAGACCCGGCAGCCGCCCTTTTGGGTCCATTCAGCCAACCTGATGCAATCGGGTTCGCGCGCCAAGGGCGCGCCACAGACTGCGCGCCTGAGCCTGCAACTGGATGCGCCGCTGGCACCGGTGGAGCGCACGCCGTGAACCGCAACTGGCTGGGCCTGGGCCTGCTCGCCGGCGCCGCCTTGCTGGCCAGCGCGGTCTGGTGGACCTTGGCGCGCAACGACTGGCAGCCGCCGCCGGCCCAATTGCCGCAGCTGCCCGACGTGCAGGCGCTGCCCGTGCCCGAGACCGTGGCCATGCGACAGGCGTTGGCGCGGCCCCTGTTGTGGCCGTCGCGCCGCCCGCCAGAGGCACCGGCCGCAGAGCCGGTTGAGGTCGACGATGAAGGCGGCGGCGAGCTTGAAGATGCAACGCTGGAAGCCGTGCTGGAATCCGGCGGCCAGCGACTGGCCCTGCTGAAGACAGCCGACGGCGACATCGTGAAAATCAGCGCCGACCCCACGCAGGCGCACAACGCCCTGCCCCACTGGCGCTTGCAGCAATTTGACGGCACCACCGCTGTATTCATGCGTGACGATGGCCAGCGCATGGTGCGCGCGCTCAATCCCACCGGCGCGCCGCAGCCCAAAACCGACAAGGCAGCAAAGACCGATGCTGCATCGCCACGCCCATCGAATCGCGGCGAGCGTGACACGAACGACAATAGCCTGCGGCGACCGCGCAACAGCATGGGCGATGACCGCAGCCGCAGCCGCAGCCGCGACCGCAACCGTACAAGCAGCGAGGCGGAGGACTCAAGAGGTTGAAAAATCCCTTCTGTCCGCTTTGACTGCATCATGTGCACAAGATTTATGGCAACACGCATGTTCAAACCCACCATCCTGACACTGGCCCTGCTGCTGGCCGGATGCGCAACGCTTGAGGCGCCGCAGGCGCCCGCCGGGTCCGGGCAGATGCTGCCCGAGCCGCTGCCCGAGAACCTGGCGTCATCTTCTGCCATTGCGGTCGGCGAGTCATCGCTCGGGGCCGACGCCGCCAGCGACGTCCGTGCCGGCGGCGCCGAAACACGCCTGTTTTTGGGCACGGACCAGATGATCAGGCAGGATCTGGCACCCCAGGTCGACGCGGTGCTGACCGAAGGCGACAAGGTCTCGCTGAACTTTGAGAACGTCAGCGTCGAGAGCCTGGTCGCGGCGCTGCTGGGCGACCTGCTGAAGGTCAGCTACACCATAGATGCCGGCGCCGGTACCACGGTCAGCCTGCGCACGCGCCAGCCGCTGGATCGCAGGGAGGTGCTGGACGTGCTGGATACCGTCCTGCTGCCGCATGACCTGGTCATCATCCGCGACAACGCCGGGGTCTACCACCTGACCAGCCGCAGCGCCACCGCCGGGTCGCAGCCCTTCGTGTCGGCGTCCAACGTCAAGGACCTGGTCGGGTCGGGCACCGTCATCGTGCCGCTGAACCACATCGGCGCGGCCGAAATGGCCAAGATCCTCAAGCCCCTGGCCCCCGCTGACGCCATCGTCAATGTCGACACGCTGCGCAACCTGATCATGCTGCGCGGCAGCAAATCGCAGCTCACCGGCTGGCTGGAGCTGGTCGACACCTTTGATATCGACTACCTGTCGGGCATGTCGCTGGGCGTGTTCCCGCTGGAATACGCCAACGTCAACACGGTCTACGACACGCTGCGCACCATGATGGGCGCGGACCCGGGCGGCGGCGTGTTCGGCAGCGACTCCGGCAGCGCACAAGACGAGGGCCAGCGCAGCGGTCGCGCCGCGCCCGCTTCTCAATCACAAGCCGTGGCGTCCGACACCGGCGCCGGCGGACCACTGGACGGGCTCGTGCGCCTGTTTCCGATCGAGCGCCTCAACGCGCTGGTGGTCGTCAGTCCGCGCAAGCAAATCCTGGGCCAGGTAGAAACCTGGATTCGCCGCCTGGACCAGCCCACCGACGCACTGGAAGCAGGGCTGTTTGTCTATCCGGTACAAAACGGCTCGGCCGTGCGCATGGCCGAATTGCTCAATGGCCTCTTTGGTACGGGCGCCGCCCCGGGTGGCGCCGGCGTCGCTGGCGGCTCGGCACCGTCGCAGTTTGGCTCCGGCCGCAACACAAGGCAAAGCGGCAGTTCCAGCGACCTCTCGCGCAGCAGCAGGCAAGCCGGCGGCAGCGGCCTGAGCTTTGGCCTCAGCAGTGCCAGCTTCAGCTCTGACAACGGCGCGCCTGCCACCAGCGTCAGCGACCTGGAAGGCAACGTGCGCGTGGTCGCCGACGAAAGCCGCAATGCGCTGCTGATCCGCGCACCACGCACCGAATACCGGCGCATAGAGCGTGCCCTGCGTGATCTGGATCGCGCACCGACACAGGTTCTGATAGAAGCCAGCATCGTCGAGGTCGGCCTCACGGGCGATCTCAAGTACGGCGTCGAATGGTTCCTGCAAAACAGCCTGGGCGGTGGCCACACCGGCGAAGCGCGCTTCAATACATCGGGCAGCGGAGACGGCGGCTTGCCGCAGACGGGTTTTTCCTACTCCATCGTCAACCGGGCCGGACAGGTGCGCGCCACGCTCAACGCCCTGGCCGAAAAATCGCTGCTGCGGATATTGTCCAACCCCTCGGTGCTGGTGCTTGACAACCACAATGCCAAGATCCAGATCGGCAACGAGCAACCCATACGCACCGGCGACGTGACCGTGGTCGATGGCGCGGTCATTTCAGACACGTTCAGCTACAAGGACACCGGCGTCATGCTGTCGGTCAGGCCGTCAGTCAACTCCGGCGGACTCATCACCATGGATATCCTGCAGCAGGTCGTCGACGTGGGCGAAATTGACGCGGCCACCGAGCAGCGCAGCTTCCTCACGCGTGAAATCGAAAGCCGCGTGGCCGTGCGCTCGGGCGAGACCATCGTGCTGGGCGGCATGATTCGAGAAAATGAATCCAGCGGCCGCAGCGGCATCCCGGTACTGGGCGACATCCCGGTGCTGGGCGCGGCTTTCTCCACGACCGCCAAAACACGCGAGCGCACCGAGCTCATCGTGCTGCTGACCCCGCGCGCCCTGGAGGACGACGACCAACTGCGTGCCGTCAGCCGCGAGCTGCGCGACCGCATGCGCGGCCTTGACCTGCAATCGCTGCCCAGTGACGATGACTTTGACTCGGGCAAGCAGCGGTCCGGCGTTACGGCGCAATAAGCACCGACCGCAACGACGCCACGGGGATCGCGGCGCGGCGGCATTCCGGCAAGCCAGCGCGTGCGATGGCTCAGAGCTTGAGAACGAATTGATAGTGACCGAGAGGATCGTCAGGATTTGTCCAATCAGGACGCAAAGCGCAGGCATGGCCCGTGCCATGGCGAGCATTTGCAACGCCGAGTGGGCGGGTTTGGGCGGTCAAAGCGGGCATGTTCGCGGGGATTCTTTCTCAAGCTCTCAGAGCTTGAGAATGAATTGATCGCGCCCGAGAGGATCGCCCAAGACCGGCCAATCAAGACGCAAAGCGCAGGCATGGCCCGTGCCATGGCGAGCATTTGCAACGCGGAGTGGGCGGGTTTGGGCGGTCAAAGCGGGCATGAGGGATTCTTTCTCAAGCTCTCAG
>Ga0265293_10006735_pt1 | contig 18112 bp, 19 predicted proteins | sample Munlanlewell138R_FD_192505 | JGI IMG/M metagenome (GOLD analysis project Ga0265293, IMG submission 192505) | Leachate microbial communities from a municipal landfill in Southern Ontario, Canada - Leachate well 138R | ecosystem: Engineered > Solid waste > Landfill > Unclassified | place: Canada...
GAAATTAAGGTTGCATATGATCCTGAAAATGTTAAAGAAGAAATAATTTGGTCTTCTAGTAATGAAGAAATTGCTAGCGTTAGTAATGGAATAATTACTGCAAAATCAATTGGTAACGTGACAATTACTGCAACAACTACAAGTGGAATTAAAAATCAAGTAAATATTGAAGTATACCAAAAGGTTGAAAGTTTGATGTTAGATAAATCAAATGTTGAATTATATGTTGGTGATACATCTCAAGTTACTGTAACAATTACACCAGAAGAAGCGACATATAAAGAAATAACTTGGACAAGTTCAAATAATAGTATTGTAAGCGTTGAAAATGGTTTGATAACTGCAAAAGATACTGGTGAAGCAATAATTACCGCAACTACTAAAGATGGAGTTTCTCAAAAGTGCAATGTTATTGTAAAAGAAAAACCAATTGAATTTAGCGGTTCTGGTGATAAAATAATTTCAAATGTTAATATACCAAGAGGTGAGTATATTGCTAGAATTACAGTTAATTCAACAAGACATTATGCTATAAAATTTTATTATGGAAGTAGTGACTATGATTATGAACTATTGGTCAATAATAGTGGTAAGGCATACGCAGGTACAACCTTTTTAAAGGGTGGAAGTATAGATGCTGTTAATAATGGAATGTTTGAAATAAATGCTCAAGGTCCATGGACAATCAAAGTGGAAAAATTAACTGGTACTGCAACTTTCCCTATTACTGGAAATGGTGATATGGTGACAGGACTTTTTGAAGGTAGTGGTTCTAGGGAGGTATTTAATATTACATATAATTCAACAAGACATCATGCAGTTAAAATATATAAATACAATGGATCAGAATATGATTATGAATTATTAGTTAACGATAGTGGTAAGGCTTATAATGGACAAGTAATGGTTCCAACAGAGAAAGGTGCAAAATATTTCTTTGTTGTTGAGGGTGAGGGCGATTGGACAATTAGTAAAGATTAAATTAAAGCAGTTAAAAACTGCTTTTTTGCATACGTTTTTAAATACGCTTTGTAAGTATTTTAGATGAATTAAAAGTTGTAGATTTTGCAAAATCTTTGTAATTTCGGCAAAAAAAATGTAGAAATTGCAGAAAAATTGCAGATTCTACACCATGTGGCAGTGGTAAAAAATACAAACAATGTTGTGGTAAATAATAAGAACTGATTGTTTTCCTTTTTATTGACAGAATATTTTTTTAAGAGTATTATACAGATAAAAAAAGGAGAAGATGTGCATTTATGGGTATGATTATTTAGAGGAAAGACAATTATTAGAAGAGGAAAGACAACGACTTAAAAAAATGAAGCAAAAAAGTATGCTTGTATTGTTGCCTCTTTATGGTATTGCGATATATTATATTCGGAATCTTCGAAGCTTGAAGAAGAAAAAATAGATTTTGTTTTTGAATTAAGTAAAATGATAATGTTTAATTATTTTGTAAAGACAACTGAAACGGTTTATCCTGAAGATGTTAGGGAAGTTTTACATGAAATGGCAGGATTTAAAGCGTTTATATTCCAGGGGTTACTCATTCTATAGAAATAGATGCTTCTGAAAATGAGGTTAAATTATTATGTCGAGATGTAAAAACCAGAAGTTTTGGGGACACATACATAGAAATTGATAAATTAATAAGCAAAGATAATAATGAAAAAAAATTAGAAGCCTCAACCAAAAGAATTGATGAATTGTTAGAAACTAAAGGTATAGCATATTTCAGAAAATAAAAAAAAGAAATAAAAATGTAAAAGACTCTAGAAAATTCTAGAGTTTTTATGTTCATTTTAAAACAAAAATGGTATACTTAGATAAATTAGGATAGGTGATTTATGTGGGAAAGCATGAAATAAAAGATAGTTTATTAAAATTAAACAATAATATAAAAGAACTATGGAGGTCTCTTTGACGTTGATAATAAAGAAACAAAAATAAAAGAATTACAAGTTATAATGAATAATGTAAATTTTTGGAATAACAAATCTAAAGCTGAAGAGGTTATTAAAGAATTTACTGAATTAAAAGATATAGTAGATAAGTTAAATGAATATAAGGAAAAAGCAGAAAATAACTTAGAAATAATAGAAGATGTAGATGATCAAGAGTTATTAGATTTAGTGGAAATTGAAATAAAAGAATTAGAAAAAAAAATATTAAAGTTTTCTACTATAATGTTTTTTAGTGGCCCTTATGATAAAAATAATGCAATATTAGAAATACATCCGGGAGCGGGAGGAACAGAATCTTGTGATTGGGGCTTAATGCTTTATCGAATGTATAGTCGTTGGTGTGAAAAAAAAGGTTATAAAGTAGAAATAATAGATTATAGCGAAGGTGAAGAAGCAGGTATAAAAAGTGTAACGATTTTAATAAAAGGCATTAATGTATATGGTTACTTAAAAGGGGAAAAGGGAATTCATCGTTTAGTTAGGATATCTCCCTTTGATGCGAACAAAAGAAGACATACATCATTTGCTTCTGTTAATATTACTCCTGAATTTGATGATAGTATAGATATAGAAATAAAAGAAAATGATTTAAAAATAGATGTATATCGAAGTAGTGGGGCTGGAGGACAAAGTGTTAATACTACTGATTCAGCTGTTAGGATAACACATTTACCTACAAAGATAGTGGTAATATGTCAAAATGAAAGAAGTCAAATAAAGAATAAAGAATTAGCTTTAAAGGTATTAAAAAGTAAATTATATAAATTAGAATTAGAAAAGAAAGAAATTGAATTAAAAAAGATAAAAGGAGAAATAAAAGATATCGATTTTGGATCACAAATAAGATCATATATCTTACATCCTTATAAGTTAATAAAAGATCATCGTACAAACCATGAAGAAACGAATGTTGAGAAAGTATTAGATGGTGATATAGATAGTTTAATAGATGCCTATTTAAAGAAAGGTGATAGAAAATGAGTATATTTAAAAGAAAAGAAAAAGATTCTGGCATATTAAATATAATTAACACTAAAAATAGAATAGGCCGTTATACTCAAACATTAATTGGCATATTTTTTGTAGCTTTATCGTTTAACTTATTTATGTTGCCAAATAATATTGTTTGTGGTGGTGTAAGCGGATTATCTATTATTGGACATGATATGTTTGATATAGAACCGGCTACTTTCATATTTATTGCTTCTATAATATTATTATTATCAAGCTTGGTTTTTTTAGGAAAAAAGAATACCGCTAGGACATTAGTAGGATCTTTGCTTTTCCCACTATTTGTAAAAATAACGGTACCATTAGTGGATTTAATTAATTTAAAAGATATTGATTTATTATTAGTTAGTATATTTGGTGGTGTTATGAGTGGTTTTGGGGCTGGTCTTATATTTAAATCTGGATTTACTACTGGGGGGACTGACATATTAAATCAAATAGTTTCAAAATATTTCAAAGTATCAATAGGAAAAGCAATGCTTATAAATGATGGATTGATTGTTTTAATAGGTGGATTTGTCTTTGGCGCTCAAATGGTTTTATATGCTATTATAGTTTTATATATTATTAGTATTATGACTGACAAAGTAATATTAGGAATATCACAAAGTAAGGCTTTTTATATAGTTACTTCTAAAGAAAAAGAAGTAAGAGCATTTATCTTAGAAAACCTAAGTCATGGTATGACAGTATTGGATGCTCATGGAGGATATTCAGGAGATAAACAGAAAGTATTAATGTGTGTTATTCCCACTAAAGAATATTTTAAATTTAAAGAAGGTGTAAGTATTATTGATAATGAAGCTTTTTTTGTGGTAACTGATGCATATGAGGTTGTTGGTGGTGCCTTTAAAAAAACACCATAATATTCCAGATTAAATAAAGAAAGTAAATGATATAATTAATTAAGGTGGTGTAGTATGGATTTAATCATGATAAGAGAAGTAGATAAACAATATAAAAATGGTGTTTTAGCTATTTCTGATTTAAGCTTAAACGTAAAAAAAGGAGATTTTGTTTTTATTATTGGTGCTAGTGGTAGTGGTAAATCTACTTTAATAAAAATGCTTTATCGTGAGGAAAAACCAACTAAAGGTAAGATTTTAATTGGTGGAATTAATGTCGCAAAATTAAAAAATAAAAGAGTATATGTTTTAAGAAGAAAGATAGGAGTAGTTTTTCAAGACTTTAGATTATTACCAAAGAAAACAGTATATGAAAATGTTGCTTTTGCTTTAGAAATATTTGGAGAAAAGAAACAGGAGATAAGAAAGAGGGTAATAAATAGTTTAAATTTAGTTGGTTTGAAAAGTAAAGCTAAATATTATCCAAATAATTTGTCAGGGGGCGAACAACAACGTGTAGCTATTGCTAGAGCTATTGTAAATAGTCCAAAACTCGTAATTTGTGATGAACCAACGGGTAATCTAGATCCGGATACAAGCATGGAAATAATGAAAGTATTGGAAGAAATTAATAAACAAGGAACTACTATTATGGTAGTAACTCATGATAAAGAAATAGTAAATAAAATGAAACGTCGCGTCATTTTATTAGAAGAAGGTAGAGTAAAAAAAGATTATAAGAAAGGAACTTATGATGATGAAGTTGTTTAGAATGTTAGGTAGAAATTTTCGCGACGCTTTAAAAAGTGTAATAAGAAATTTTAGTTTATCATTAGCTTCTATCTCTTGTATTACTATAACTTTAGTAGTAGTGGCTTTATCAATTATATTGTCTTATAATGTAAATAATTTTTCTAATATAATAAAGAAAGACGTAACAATAGTTGTATTTATAGAAAATGATGCCACAGATCAACAAATAGCAGGTCTTGAAAATACTATAAAAAATGACAAAAATGTCGATAGTTATAAATTTTATTCAAAATCAGAAGTGGCGGAAGAAATAATGCAGCATTCAGATATTTATAAAACGATTATGGAAGAATGGAACGATAAAACCAATCCTTTATATGATGAGTTTTGGGTTAAAGTAAAAGATATAGAAATTATTGACCAAACAGCTCAAAAAATAAAAGACATAAAAATAGTCAAAACTGTAGAATATGGTGAAACAATCATTAATAAATTACTTAGTACTTTTAAGGTCATTCAAAATATATCTTATATATTGGTAATATCATTATTAATAGTAACTGCTTTTTTAATCTCAAACACTATAAAATTAACTATTCATGCAAGACGTAAAGAAATATCAATTATGCGGTTAGTGGGAGCTTCTAACATGACCATAAGGTTACCATTTGTTATTGAAGGTTTGTTTTTAGGAATATTAGGGTCAATTATACCAATTATTATTACTATTTACGGCTATTATGTTGTATATAATTATTATGGAGGGCAATTATTTTCACCTTTAATAAGACTAATAAGTCCTGAACCATTTGTGTATATTATAGCTTTAATTTTACTAGGAATAGGAGTAATAGTTGGTATGGGTGGTAGTTATAAAGCAGTAAGGAGGCATTTAAAAGTATGAGTAAATATATAAAAATTATATTTTTATCTTGTTTTGTCTTAGCTAATGTTTTCTTTACTTATCCTACAGCAACAAAAGCTAAAACTTTAAAAGATATTTACAACGAATTAAATGAATTACAAGAAGATATAAATGCTACAGCAGCAGAAAAACAGTTAACTCAAAGTGAGATAAATAATGCTAATAATGAGGTAAAAAAAGTTGCTGAAGAAATAACTAAAGTTGGCGAAGATATTATAAAGGCTCAAGATGAAATAAAAAAATTAAATAAAGATATTGAGGAAAAACAAAAGGAAACAAAAGAAATAATTAAACAGTTTCAAATATCACAAGGAGAATCAGAGCATTTAGAATATATTTTTGGAGCCAAAGATATAACTGATTTTATTCATCGTAATGCTGTGGTTGAAAGATTAACAACGTATAATAAAGAATTAGTTGAACAAATGAACAGTTGGATTGAAGAACAAAAACAATTACAAATAGACCTTGCTAATAAGGAAGAGAGCTTAGCAAAAAAACAAAAAGAATTAAGAGAATTACTTGCAAAATTAGGTAAAAAACAAGAGGCTCTTGAAGAGCAATATCTTTCAATTGCTGAAGAAATAAAATCAACTAATGATATGATAAAATTATATGAATCATTGGGAACGTGTGGTCTTGATGATGATATAAATGTTTGTGCTAGGAATATTATTCCACCCGATACAGCTTTTTGGCGTCCTTTAGATCGTGGTTATGTTACTAGTGAATGGGGTTGGCGTATTCATCCCACTAAAAACACAAAGAGTTTTCACTCAGGGATAGATTTAGGTAATGGTGGTAATACAGGAGCTCCTGTATATGCTTCAGCTAACGGTAAAGTAAGTCATATTATATATAGGTCTAGTTGTGGTGGAAATATGGTATTTATTAATCACAATATAAAGGGTAAATCTTATACAACAGCTTATTTACATCTTCATGCCATTAATGTTAAATTAAAAGAAAATGTAACTAAGAATACAGTAATAGGAACAGTAGGAGGAGGAGAATCTTATGATAAATGTACTACTGGTCCTCATCTTCATTTTTCTGTTATGCAGGGGATTACGGCATCCTTATCTGGATCTGATAATCCTAGAGGTTATATAAATTTACCAGCAGGAAAATACAATTATTTTTATAATCGTACTACAAGATATTAGTATTCCTTTATGGAATACTTTTTTTATGATATACTGATAATGAAAAAAAAATTAAGGTAGGGATTAATATGAAAAAAAAAGGATTTACTTTAATAGAATTATTAGCAGTTATTATAGTTATTGGAATTATAGCTATTATTGCTATTCCAGCGATATCGAAATTAATAAATAAAAGTGAACGTAATACTCTAAAAATTCAAGAAAATCTTTTTTTAGAAACAGGAGTAAATTATTTTTTAGATAATATCGGTAGTAATCAATTAACTCTTAACCAATATGAGGTTCAAAGTGTAAGTTTAGGAACTCTTGTTGATTTAGGGTATATAAAGCCAATAAAAGATCCTAATACAGGATTATCATGTAATGTTAATTCAAGAGTAGAGGCAGTTTATGCTGGTAACAGAAAATACGAATATGCCGTTTATTTTTCTTGCGGAGATTATGAAACAGTAAAAAATGGATCTCATTTTAAAATGGTTGATTTTAGATTTTTAAAAGGAGTCAAAGATTACATTAGCGATAATCCTGGGGTCCTTCCTAGTGGGATAGGAAATAAAACAACAATTACATATAATACGTTAAAAACAGGAGAATATATTTCAAATATTAATGATGTATCTAGTGATGAAGAATGCTCTACAAAAAGTAAAGTAGTCATTAAAAAGACAGGCAATAATACTTATGAATATTTATCAGGATTAATATGTACTAGTTATCTTCGTATTGAAGCATGGGATTTATTAGAAGGAAAAGGGTATTTTAAGAGTGATAGTAATGGGGATGGATTAGGAGATGGTTGGGAATCTGATTGGGGTGGAGAAAATTTTGAAATAAATACTATTGATGGAGTTCAAAGTTTTGATGCTACTGAACAATGGGGGCAATACGGATCATCTGTGACAATAACACCTAATCATATCTTTTATCTTAGTGGTAAAATAAAATCTGATAGTAGTGCGACTCTTACTGCTGGTAATACCGGATATTGGGATTTTGGAGTAGATTATTATAATTCTGGCGTTTTTGATAGAATCTCTAAATTAGGGGTTATACCAGTAGGCCCTAATATAAAGGTAATAGTTGAGGAAAATGAAGAGTTGGAACTTGATACTATCGAGGCAAAAGAAATATTTTTTGTTGATGTAACAGACATGTTTGGAACTTCTAATGAACCATCTTTATCACAAATGGACTTTATGTTAGAAAATAGTGGTTATTAATTACTTGAATTTGCAGATAAGAAGTTAGATAATATAATTACTAATATTATTGAGGTGAAATTATGAAAATAATAATAAAACAACGGGATAAGATAAGAATTAATAAGTTTTTTGAATGGCTCATTTATATGTTTGGATATACTTTAGTATTAATAAGTGTTTCTGTTTGGGTTAAGTCTTTGTATATAGATACTTTTTTATATGGATTAATCGCTGCTATTATCATATATATTTTAAATAAAACTATTAAACCTATTATTGTCTTATTAACATTACCTATTACCGGGATAACTTTAGGTCTTTTTTATCCTTTTATAAATGTATTTATTCTTAATATTGTAGAATTTATACTAAAAGGACATTTTCAAATAAATGGAATAATAAGTGCATTTTTTGTTGCAATATTAATTTCTGTAATGAATATATTGATGGAGCACATCGTTATAAAACCACTATTAGAAAAGGGGAAGTCACATGAATCCAATCGCCATTGATTTAGGAATAATTCAAATATATTGGTATTCTATACTCATATTTTTATCTATTTTTATCGCAGGAGCTATTGCGATAAAAGAAGCTAAAAGATTTGGTATAGATGAAAATCTAATTGTTAATTTAATTTTAACGGGATTACCAATTGCTATTATAGGAGCTAGGTTATATTATGTTATATTTAATTGGGATTATTATAGTAGTAATTTAATTAATATAATAAAAATATGGGAAGGTGGGCTTGCTATTCACGGAGCTTTAATAGCGGCTTTCATATTTTGTATAATATATTGTAAAAAGAAAGGAATTAACCCTTTTCGTATTATTGATATAACTGCAGTTGGATTTTTAATTGCCCAAGTCATTGGTAGATGGGGAAACTTCTTTAATGGTGAAGCACATGGCCCTGCTGTTGCTAGGGAAGTATTAGAAAAAATGCCTATTCCTAATTTTGTTATTGAAGGAATGAATATTTATGGTATATATTATCACCCTACTTTCTTTTATGAATCAATGTGGAATTTATTAGGTTTTATTCTTTTAATAATATATCGACGTTTTAAATATATTAAGATTGGAGAATTAACATTACTTTATTTGATATGGTATTCAATAGGGAGAATATTTATTGAAATGTTAAGAACTGATAGTTTGATGATAGGGAATTATAAAGTAGCTCAAATAATCTCTATTGGTTTAATTGTCGTTGGGGTAATAGGGTTAATAATTTTAAAAACTAAATCAAGGTTAGGCAATCTTTATAATAGAAGCGATGAGGTGGCAGAATACAATGTTTGATGTAATTATTATAGGATCAGGTCCCGCTGGAATGACCGCAGCTATATATGCTAAAAGAGCCGGATTAAATGTATTGATTTTAGAAGGAAGTGCTCCTGGAGGACAAATAAATAAAACGGTTTTAATAGAAAATTATCCAGGATTCAAAGAAATTGATGGCCCGAGTCTAGCTATAAAAATGTTTGAACAGATTTCTTCTTTAAACATAGAATATCGTTATGGAAATGTTTTAGAAATAATAGATAAAGGAAACAATAAATTAGTAAAAACTGATAAGGAAGAAATATTAGGTAAAGCCGTTATTATCGCAACAGGAAGAAAGTCAAAAGAATTAGGAATTGAAAATGAAAATAAATTAACTGGAAGAGGTATAAGTTGGTGTGCCGTTTGTGATGGGCCTTTATTTAAGAATAAAGAGGTTATTGTCATAGGCGGCGGTAATAGCGCTGTTGAAGAAAGTTTATATTTATCAGATATAGCAAGTAAAGTAACTTTGATTCATCGTCGCAACGAATTAAGAGCAGATAACATTTTACAGGATAAAATAAAAAATAATCCTAAAATTAATATATTATGGGATACTATCCCTATAAAATTTAATGAAAAGGACAATAAATTAGATTCAGTAACAGTAAAAAACAAAGTAACTGATAAAGAATACGATATAAACTGTGATGGAATATTTATATATATAGGATTCATACCAGTTACAAATATAATAAATAAATTTGATATTTCAGATAAAATGGGTTATATAATAACAGATGAAGATATGCGAACTAAAGTAAAAGGAATATATGCAGCTGGAGATGTTCGTAAAAAAGAATTGTTTCAAATTACTACCGCTATTAGTGATGGTGCTATTGCGGCTATTTCTGTAAAAAATGATTTGAATTCTTAGACAACCTTTTGGTTGTTTTATTTTATGTAGTATAATAAAATATAGCGAGGTGATTCTATGGATAAAAAAATAGTAGTTTTAGGTGGAGGGACTGGGTTATCAACTTTACTAAAAGGGTTAAAATTGTTTCCTCTTGATATAACTGCTGTAGTTAGTGTCTCAGATAATGGTGGTTCTACAGGAATATTAAGAAAACAATTTGATATTCCTGCGATAGGAGATATTAGGAGAGTATTAGTGTCTCTTTCAGAAACAGAACCTCTAATGGAAGAATTACTTGAATATAGATTTAAAACAACTGGAGATTTAAATAATCATCCTACTGGTAATTTATTACTCACAGCTTTAATAAAAATAACCGGAAATATTAGTGAAGCATTAAAAGTATTAGGAAAAGTATTGAATATAAAGGGTAAAATATTACCTCTTTCTGAAGATAAAGTGACTTTAATGGTTCATACTGAAGATGGTAGGATATTAGAAGGAGAAAGAGTTATTGAAAAAACAACGTGTCAAGTTGAAGAAATATATTATAAGGAAAAAGTAATAGTTACTGAAGAAGTAATAGATGAAATATTAAATTGTGACTATGTAGTTATAAGCATGGGAAGTTTATATGCTAGTATTATTCCTAATTTAATTATTCCTGAGGTAGCAAAAGCCCTTAAAGAAACTAAAGCTAAAAAGATATTTATTTCCAATCTAATGACAGAGTGTGGTACTACTAACGGTTTAAAAGTTAGTGATTTTATAAAGGTTTTTGATAAATATATAGGCGCTGAATTTCTTGATGTAGTAATCGCAAACAATGGTAATATTGACAAAAATATAATTGAAAGATATAAACATATGGAAAAAAGTGTGCCTATTATTCTGGATAAAGAGAATTTAAAAAAATATAAATTTAAATTAATAGAAGATGATTTTGTAGAAATATTAGAAGAAAAGGATATCTTTAATTTAAAAAGAGTAGATAAAATGGTAAGGCATAATACTATGAAACTTGCTCTTTGTATATTTTCTTATATAATGAATGAAGGTGATTAATATGTCTTTTGGTTCTCAAATAAAAAATGAAGTTAGTAAATTAGAAATAACAAAAGCAGAAAGTATTTCTGAACTATCAGCTATTATTAGAAATAATGCAATTATGAGTGATGAAATTAAAATATATACTGAGAACTCTAGTATTGCGAGAAGAATTTTTAGGTTAATAAAAGATATTTATAATATAAATAGTGATATTATTATTCTTGAAAAAAAAGTACTTAATATATATAAGAGAAAAAGTAAAGGAAATATTAATGGATCTTGCTATTGTAAATGAAGAAAATAATATTATAGATGTACCAAAAGAGTACATTTTGAGTGATGAAGAACAAATATCAGCTTATTTAAGAGGTATCTTTTTATCTGGAGGTAGTATTAATGATCCTAAAACTTCGCAATACCATTTAGAATTATTAATAAATAATAAAACACATGCTTTATACATAAATAATCTTTTAAATAACTACAACTTAAATAGTAAGATGATTGGTCGCAAGAAAGGTTATATTGTTTATATAAAGGAAGCCGAAAAAATAAGTGATTTTCTTAGATATATTAAAGCATTTAATGCTGTTATGTATTTTGAAGATATTAGAATATATCGAGATCATAAAAATATGACTAATCGTTTAAATAATTGTGAACAGGCTACTATTGAAAAGATAATAGCTACAGCTAAAAAACAAATAATTAATATTAATAATATTAAAAATCAAGTAGGGCTTGATATATTAGATGAAAAATTAAAAGAAACTTGTGAATATCGATTAAAATATCCAGAAGTTTCATTAAAGGAATTAAGTGAAATAATATCTTTAGAAACGGATAAAAAAGTTACTAAATCAGGACTCAATCATCGGTTTCGAAAAATAAGAGAATTAAGTAATAAAATAAAAGAATAATTGATTAGAATATGCACCCCTAATAGTAGACATAAATAAAAAAAACGTGTTCATGTTAAAATTACTATTAGGAGGTGCTTTTTTTATGGCAAATAAAGGAAAAAACAAAAGCAGTATACAGATTCTGAACGAGAACTTATAACTATGAAATATATTGAGGGTAAAGGAAGTTACCATTATCTTGCAAATAAGTACAATATAAGTTGGAAAACAATAGAGACGTGGGTAAGAAAATCCACTCCAGCAGATAATGCTCCAATAGAGAGTTTCCATGCAAATTCAAAAAGAGAAACACTCTATTCATATAATATCACATCTTTGAAGGAATATATAGACCTTGTCAAAGAGTGGATAACATTTTATAATACAGATAGAATTCGTCTTTTATAAAGAAAGACACAACATTCTTTTAATATTGTGTCTACTTAATAGGTATCATATTCATATATCTATTCTTTTGTTTTATATTCTCCACATATTAAATATGGAATATATTTTAGTGTTTCCCCTTCTAATTCGACTCTTATATAAGATTTACTCTCATCACATTCTGTTTTATTATCTTTAGGATCTTTTAATTTTTTATCAATATATAGTCCATTGGTCAACCAGTTTAATGGTATGGTTAGTACTCTGTCATCGCTTGTTGGGATTAAATTATCATTAGTATCATTATTTAATAATTCTTTAGCTGCCTCTACCATTTGGTTTTCTAAAGCCTCATATGCATTTTTTTCCTCTTCAGTTATTTTACCACTTTTTTCACAACCGACTACTAATAAAAGACCCATCAATCCAACGCATAATATTTTTTTCATAAGTACCTCCTATTTTATAAAACAATTATAGCATAAAAAATAAATAAGTTAAATTATTTTATCAATTATTCCGTAATTTAATGCTTCTTTCGCAGTCATAAAATTATCTCTATCAGTATCTATTTCAATTGTTTTTATATTTTGGTTAGTATTTTTAGCTAATATTTTATTAATATTATTTTTCATCCTGATAATTCTTTCAGCTGCAATTTTTATTTCAATTGCTTGTCCTGAAACACCACCAATTGGTTGATGAATCATTATTTCTGAATTTGGTAAAGCAAATCGTTTTCCTTTATGGCCACTTGATAATATAAAAGCTCCCATACTGGCAGCTAGGCCTATACATAATGTTGATACGTTACTTTTAATATAATTCATTGTATCGTATATAGCTAATCCTGCAGTGATAGACCCCCCTACAGAATTAATATAAACACTTATGTCATCATGATTTAATGAATCAAGATAAAGTAATTGTGCAATAACAATATTAGAACTATTATCATTAATGGTCCCATTTAATAAAATAATACGGTCCTTTAATAATCTTGAATATATATCATAAGCTCTTTCGCCATTATTTGATTTTTCAATTACAGTTGGAATTAAGTTCATATTATCACCTATAATTATAATTAGTCATAAAAGTCTTAATTATGACAATAATAATGTGACAAATTATATATATTTTGATAAAATATAAGAAGAAGAATAAAGAGGGCGATTATATGAATAGCAATATAAAAATAACATTTGATAATAATACAAGTAATATGTTTGAAACGGGGACTTCTATTATTGATATTTGTAATGATAAGAAACGATTATTTAAACATGACATTATAGTCGCTAAAATTAATAATAATTTAATAGAACTTACCACAAGAATTGAAAAAGACTGTCATATAACCTTTTATGATTTGTCCCATCCTTATGGCAACAGAATTTATGAAAGAGGGTTAAAGTTTTTATTAATAAAAGCTTTTAAAGATATAGTAGGAAAAAAGTATGATATTAAAATTGAACATTCTATTGATAAAGGTATATATTGTGAAACAGATATTAATTTATCAGGAGAGATAGTAAGAAAAATAGAAAAAAGAATGCACGAATTGGTAGGACAAAAAATCCCTTTTAAAAAGACAGAAGTTGATAGACAAGATGCTATAGACTATTTTAAAAATAATAACCAATTAGATAAAGTTGATGTTTTAAAATATAATGTCAATAGCGTTATTACATTATATAAGTTAGATTATTTATATGATTATTTTTTTGGCATCATGCCACCAGATACATCATATTTAAAATTTTTTAGACTAACATATGTTGAGCCTAAAGGATTGGTACTAGGATATCCTACTATATTTAGACCTAACATTATAGCACCTTATGTTCATCATAAAAAAATGTTTAAAGTATTTAGGGAATATTCTAATTGGGGTGAAATAATTAATTTGGTAAATGCTTCTGATTTAAATAGAATAATTTCTAATGGTAAAATAAAAAATTTAATTCAAATTTCTGAACTATTACATACCAAAAGATTGACAAAAATATCTGAAGAAATTTATAAAGATAAAGAAAAAATAAAAATAATATTAATAGCTGGACCTTCGGCTTCAGGGAAAACAACCACATCAAAAAAATTATCTATCCATTTAAAAAGTATGGGTTTAAATCCTAAAACAATTTCTACAGATGATTATTTTTTAGAACGAGAAGAAACTCCAAAAGATATACATGGGGAATATGATTATGAAACTATTGATGCGATTGATATTGAATTATTTAATGATCATTTAACAAAATTATTAAATAAAAAAGAAATTATTAATCCTACTTATAATTTTATTACTGGCAAGAAAGAATATGTTGATAATAAAACTATGAAATTAGATGACAAAGATATATTAATAATAGAAGGTATTCATGGGTTAAATGAAAGGTTAACAGAGAAAATACCTAGGGATAAAAAATATAAGATATATATAAGTCCTTTAACTCAATTAAGTATTGATAATCACAATCGCATTCATACTACTGATACAAGGTTGCTTCGTAGAATAATAAGAGATTATAAATTTAGAAATTATACAGCAGAAGATACCATAAAATCATGGGCAAATGTCAGAAAAGGAGAGGAAAAATATATATTTCCATATCAAGATGAAGCAGATGTAGTATTAAATTCAGCTTTAATATATGAAATAGGAGTATTAAAGACATTTGCGGAGCCGCTATTGTTTTCTATTGATGAAAATAAAGAGGAATATATTGAAGCAAAAAGATTAATAAATTTCTTAAGAAACTTTTTACCAATATCACCGGAAGATATTCCTAAAGATTCAATCTTAAGAGAATTTATAGGAGGAAGTATATTTGATGAATAAAGATATGGTAGGATAGTAATAAATTAATTATTAAAAATAAAAAAGGAGATGATTTAAATGGCAATTAAAGTAGCAATAAATGGATTTGGAAGAATTGGACGATTAGCCTTTAGATTAATGGAGGAAGATTCAAATTATGAAATTGTGGCGATTAACGATTTAACTGATGCGGAAACCTTAGCTTATTTATTAAAATATGATAGTGCACAAAAAGGATATCGTCAAAATGAAATAAGTTTTGAAGAAGAGCAGCTTATTGTAGGAGATAAAAAAATAAAAATATATGCTGAAAAAGATGCGAATAATTTACCGTGGAAAGATTTGGCTGTTGATGTAGTAATGGAGTGTTCTGGTTTTTATACTGATAAAGATAAAGCCATGGCCCATATTAATGCAGGAGCTAGAAAAGTTATTATTTCAGCACCAGCTAAAGGAGATTTAAAAACAATTGTGTATAATGTTAACCATAATATTTTAGATGGCAGCGAACAAATTATTTCTTGTGCTAGTTGTACAACTAATTGCTTAGCTCCTGTTTTAAAAATATTGGATGATAATTTTAAAGTAATAAAAGGGTTTATGACAACTGTTCATTCATATACTAATGATCAAAACACATTAGATTCTCCTCATAAAAAAGGAATTAAAGCAAGAAGAGGAAGAGCAGCTGCTGCAAATATTGTGCCTTCTTCAACTGGCGCAGCTAAAGCTATTGGATTGGTATTACCAAATTTAGATAGTAAACTAAATGGTATTGCGTTAAGGGTACCTACTATTTCTGGGTCAATTATTGATTTAACCATAGAAATTGAAAAGAGCACTACTATCGAAGAAATAAATAATATGTTTAAAAATAATGCTAATGAAACATTAGGATATACCGAAGATCCAATTGTTTCTAGTGATATAATTGGTGATCTTCATGGAGGAGTGTTCGATGCCTTAAGTACTTCAATAGTAGAAGTTAATGATAAACAATTAATAAAAGTAATGGCTTGGTATGATAATGAAATGGGATATACTGTTCAAATGATTAGGACAGCTAAATACTTTAGTGAATTAATAGGTGATTAATATGAAGAAAACAATAAGAGATTATAATTTAAATAATAAAAAAGTAATTATTAGATGTGATTTTAATGTTCCTGTTGAAAATGAGGAAATAGCTGATGATAATCGTATTGTAGAAGCTATCCCTACTATAAAATATGCAGTAGAAAACAACGCCAAAGTGATTTTATTATCACATTTTGGTAGAGTGAAGGAAGAGAAAGATAAAAAAACAAATAGTTTAATAATAGTTGCTGAAAGATTAAGGCAATTATTAAAAAAAGAAGTTACTTTTATCCCTTATACTAGTGGAATAGAAGTAGATACTGCTATTAAAAAAATGATGTCTGGGGACATAATAATGTTAGAAAATACTAGATTTGAAGATTTAGATAATGGAAAAGAATCAAATAATGATTCTGAATTAGGTAAATATTGGGCATCATTGGGAGATATCTTTATTAATGATGCTTATGGTGCATCTCATCGTGCTCATGCTTCAACGGTTGGTATACCAACATATTTACCTAGTGGAACAGGATTTCTTGTTGAAAAAGAAATAAATGTTTTAACAAACATTGTTAAAGATCCTAAACATCCTTTTACTGTTATATTAGGAGGTTCAAAAGTAAAGGATAAAATTGGAGTTATTAATAATTTAGTAAATAAAGCTGATAAAATTTTAATAGGTGGCGGAATGTCCTACACTTTTATAAAAGCTTTAGGATATGAAATAGGTACTTCTCTATTAGATGAAAGTAGTCTTGATTTTTGTAAAGAAATATTAACAAAATATAAAGATAAAATAATAATTCCTAAGGATGTTATTGTAACAAAAGAATTTTCTCCTACAGCTACTAGTAGAGCTACTGATATTGATAAAATTGTGTATAATGAGATGGGAATGGATATCGGACCACAAACAGTCGTTGCATATAGTTCAATATTAAGAAATAGTAAAACAATATTTTGGAATGGCCCAGTCGGTGTATTTGAATTTGATAGATTTGCCGTAGGAACAAGAAAGTTATGTGATGTGTTATCAAAGACAGATGCTATTACAATTATGGGTGGCGGTGACATCGGTGCTGCTGTTACTAAATTTGGCTATAAAGATAAAGTTACAAGAGTATCAACAGGTGGTGGAGCTACCTTGATGTTTTTGGAAGGGAAGAAATTACCAGGAATAGAAATAGTTTCCAACAAGTAGGTGGGGTATGAAGAAGTATACAAAAAACATTATATTTATTGTTGTAATTGCAGTATTGGTTGCATATTTTTCATTAAAAGATAATTTTTCTGAAATAATGATTGAATTATTAAATATAAATATATGGTGGATAGTGTTTGCTTGTTTTTTAATGTTACTAAGTTGGTTATTAAAATCGTTATCATTATTTCACTTTATTAGACAATTTAATAAACAATATCCGTTAAAAAAAGTATTTAGTTTAACAGTAATGACCCAATTTTTTAATGGAGTAACTCCTTTTGCTTCAGGCGGACAACCAGCAGATATATACATACTGAAAAAAGAAAAAATTGATATTCCTACTGGGACTACAATAATTTTTCAAAATTTTATTGCATATCAGTTGGCTTTAATCTTTTTTGCTTTATGTGCTATTATTTTAAACTATAAATATGGTATTTTTGCTCATATTCCTTTTTTAAGAGATTTAGTAGTAATTAGTTTTATAATAAATATATTATTAATAGTAGGTTATACATTAGTTAGTTATGACAATAAAATAATGAAATGGTTTGTTAAAATTATTATTAAGCTTGGTGTTAAATTAAAAATAATAAAAAACAAAG
>Ga0265293_10006736_pt1 | contig 18111 bp, 15 predicted proteins | sample Munlanlewell138R_FD_192505 | JGI IMG/M metagenome (GOLD analysis project Ga0265293, IMG submission 192505) | Leachate microbial communities from a municipal landfill in Southern Ontario, Canada - Leachate well 138R | ecosystem: Engineered > Solid waste > Landfill > Unclassified | place: Canada...
CGATAAAGCTACCTGACATTGAACACCTCTTTTATTCTTTAATTAATGCCATTCTATGATACCCTATATTATTGTCAAGTAATATTTTAACTATATTTATTGTCTGCTTTCTAATTCAAAGCTCTCTTAATTGTTGTAAATACAATTGTAAGAATAAATAGTATTGATGCAGTGCTTGTTTTCAAATGGGCTAATGCGTAATTCCAAAAGATATATGCAAGACCTGATTGAAAAATACCCATTTCAATCAACCAAAACCATTGTAATCTTGTAGAAGGAATTGAAGATCTCAAAACAACAAAGGGAGAAGCCATGATTGATGAGAGCAAAAAGACTTTAAATAAGAATTGAATGATTTTCAATGGTTCTCTTTTTAATGGTTTTACATATTGTGCCGAATAAAATGTGTAAGCCCCAAAAGATACTCCTGTTAAAATACCTAAAACAATGCCTATATAATAACCGTCTTGCAATTCTGGATAGCTACCTTTACTTGCCGCAATAAATGCTATTCCTAAAAATGAAATAAACAATGCGATTATTTCTTTCAAACTTGGCTTGATACCCAAATAAATGAAAGAAGCAAATAGAACAAAGATTGGAGCTAAATTTTCTAAAACCATTACAAAAGTGCCTGGTAGATAAACTAATGTTAGATGATATAGTAAAGAATTACCAAAAACACCAATAGATGAAATTAATAAAACTTGTTTCCAGCTTTCAATCCATGAAAACCTTAACGCCCTTTTAAAAAGCAAATAAATAAAAAATACTAAACTGCCAAGCCAAAACCTAACAGCAAATACATAATACATATCAACATTTTGCAGTGCCAGATAGCGTCCTGCAGGGCCGTGTATCCCCCATAGAAAAAGAGCAATTAGTGCATAAATAAAGCCAATATTCATAAATTATTACAAAAAAGGAAGCATACCTTGCAATAAAGTATGCCCTTTTTTTATGTTTTACTCAAATTTATCTGCGTTTAGTAAGCCAGTTACAGTCTCAATAAGCTTGTCTTTATGAATCTTGATTTCATATGCATCAAAGCCTACTTCTTTTGCTTTTGCTCTGCTTTCTTCACTGGTAAGTGTTGTCACAGCGACACATGGCGTATTAATAAATTTATCGTTTTTCCTTATTTCTCTTGTGAATTCGTATCCATCCATTCTTGGCATCAAAAGATCAACGATAAACAAATCATAATGCGTTTTTGCAATCTTTTTTAATGCATCTAAACCATCTACTGCTGTATCCACTTTAAAGCCAGCAGACTCAAAGTACTGTTTTTCAAGAGTACGGAAAAATGAGGTGTCTTCGACGATTAATATTCTATACTTACTATTTATATTATTCCTTTTCATTAAGGTCTTTTCAGGTTCAGCCAGCTCAACAATTTGATAGATGTCTGGAAAAAGAATTAATTTATCGTCCATTAAGGTAGAACCGATTAAGCCCTTCGATGTGATATTCTCTGTATCAATACTGATTCTTGCAGATAGCGAATCGATAATTTTATGTGCAATAATACCAATAGGGTTCTCTAAGAGTTTTGGAATAATTACATATCTGAAGTCACTTTGTACTTTCCTTGTTTTAACTGGTAAGAAATGCTCAAGCCTGACAACTCTTAAGCTCTTATTCTCATGTTCAATATATTCTTTTTCGCCTACAATCTCAAAATCGGAATTATTAATTTTTTCAATTCTTTTGATTAAGTCGAGATTCAAAGCAAAATACTCTTCTTCTGCATTTTCAAAAAGTAAAATATCTTGATGCTCTGAGCTTTCATTTACAGTCTCTTCTTCATTAATATTCAACGATTTTTCTTGTTCTCTTATATCTGCAAAATTTAGCTGAGCTTTATTAGCTATACCTGAAATATCTAAAATAAGTGAAACAGATCCGTCTCCCATAATGGTTGTACCAGAATAACAGTTTGTATTTTTAAAGAAATAAGGTATTGATTTTACGACAATTTCTTCAACGCCAACAATTTCGTCAACGACTAAACCAAATTCGTTTACGTCGTGTTTGAGCACTAAAACTCTTGTAATCTCGGATTCTTCATTCCTTTTTGATATACCTAAAACTTCATTTAAATAAACGATAGGTAATAGATTATTTCTTAATCTTAAAACAGGAGATTCATTTACCTTTTCGATTCTACGATTACGATCATCGTTTTTTACCCTAACAAGTTCTTTTAGCGAAACTTGTTGCAATGCAAAATACATATTTTCTGTTTTTACGATCAATGATGGTATTATAGCAAGTGTAAGAGGCAGTTTAATATTAACTGTTGTTCCAACATTAATTGCTGAATCGATACTAACTGAGCCACCTAATTTTTCAATATTTGTCTTAACAACGTCCATGCCCACACCTCTGCCAGACACATCAGAAATTTGCTCAGCAGTGGATAATCCCGGAGCAAAAATCAACTCGAGGATTTGTTTATCAGATAATTTTTCACCTTCTTCTTTTGTTATCACATTTTTTTGAATAGCTTTTTGCAAAATCTTTTTTGCATCAATACCAGCACCATCGTCAATTACATCAATATTAACTTTTCCACCTTCGTGATAAGCTTTTAGCCACACAGTTCCATGTTCTGGCTTGCCCTTTTTGACTCGTTCAGCTGTGGTTTCAATTGCATGATCAGCACAATTTCTCACGAGATGTGTCATAGGATCAGAAAGGTTTTCAATGATTGACTTATCCAAATCAACATCATTTCCTGAAGTCTCAAGAACAATTTTTTTATTTAATTTAGAACCCAACTCTGTCACCATTCGAGGAAATTTATTAAAAACGAGAGAGATAGGCTGCATTCTTGTATTCATAATCTTTTCTTGTAAAACAGATGTTGTCATATCAATATCTTGCAGTACCGCAGAAAGTCCAGGTACATCTTTTGCAGGTTCAGATGCCATTCTTAAAAGCTGGTTTCTTGCTAAAACAAGCTCTCCTGCAAATGCCATTAAATTGTTTAAAAGAGATACTGAAACTCTTAAAGTTTCTTGATGTTGTGTACTTTCTTTTTTCCCTATTAGTTCTGATGAAGGCATTTTGATATCAGCTTTTTTTACAGGCTCAGCAATTTCTTCTTTATCTTGTTCGATATGTTCATCAATAGAAACACTGGCTTCAATTGTTTCATCAATTTCCTCAATCGGTTTTTTTTCTTCTATTTCTGATTTATCAGTCTCGCTATCAACATGCAAGCCATGAAGTACTTTAAACTCTTTAGCAACAAACTCTGGTATTTCTAATGTTTGTATTTGTGAATCATCAACCTCCAAACCAATAGCTATCAAATCAGGCTCTAATACGGAAGAAAACAAATATACAAAAGGCATATCATTATCTACAACGCTTTCATCTAAACCACTTATTGCTGACAAGTCTGCATAAGATCCTATAAGCCTACCAAGCTTTTCGATATTTTTTAGATAATCCAAGGGAGTCTTTCCTCTGGACTTCATATCTTTTTTAGTAAAAGCATGTACTGAGTACAAAAAATGTCCATGTGAAAGAGCTTTCTTCAGATCTGATATAGGTATTTGAAACTGTTTAGAAAGCTTTTCTGGCAGGTTTTCTTTGTTCTCCATAGGTATATCGACCATCTCGACACTTGCCTCACCAGTTAAGAATGCGTTAAGTTCTTCCACAACATTTTCTGCATTTATTTCTTCGCTATTATCAATATCATCTACCATTTGCTTTAAAAGGTCTGTACCCTCAAGCAGCTTTGTAATCATTTTTGAAGTTGGAGCTAATTTACCATCTCTGACCATTGAAAGCAAACTTTCCATAACATGACTAAGAGAAGTAATATTTTGAAACCCAAAAAATCCAGCTGAACCTTTAAGACTATGAACTGCTCTAAATATTCTATTAATAAGTTCTTGTTCAGGGTTATCTTTATTTGATTCCAATAAAAGTAAATCTGGCTCTAAGTTATTCAAATGTTCATTAGATTCTTCTAAAAACATTTGAAGCATTTCAGGATCTTGACCGATCATTAATACCTCCTAATAGTGTTAAGAAACTTCAAAATAAGAAGTTAGTTTAAAAAGGTTAAACAAGTTCAAAATTGCCCTTGAGGTATTTATTACAGAGAATTTTCTATTTTCTGAATGTACTTGTTTATAAAGCCCAACCACAAGATTAATACCCATTGAGTCTATTTCTGTCACGTTTTCAAGATTCAATACAATTGAGTTTATATCAGGGTTTTTAGATAAAGCGTCTTTAGCCGTATTTAATTGAGCATCGATATTTGATGCGACAAGGTTTAACTTTACAACCAATTCGATATTATTTTCATTGATTACCGCTTCCATAAATTCTCCTATTCTATGATTTTAATTCAACAATTAATAAATTATTTTTACTATATATTTTATTACAAAACTCATTTATCAGAAAAAGACCACGCTCATTGATGCGGAGTTCATCTTTTTCAATTGTTTTTAAGTGTTTTTTAAAGTCAAAACCATTGCCCTCATCTTGAACAGCAAACCCAAGCTTTCGCTCTAATATATTGAAAAACATGACAAAAACAATATGCTTTGATTTGTCTAATCGGTTACCATGCTTTACAGCGTTAGTCAGTAATTCTCTTAAGACTAAATTAAGTTGAAAAAACTCAAGTTTGTTAATATTCTCAATTAAACTATAAATAAATTGACTTAACATATCCGCAATTCTGTCAATATCTTCAAGCAAAGAATTAGCAAGACAACATACAGACTTATATTGTGACTTGCAAAAATCTTTACTAACGATTTTGTGTATATTGGCTACATTATTTAAATATTTATGCTCAATCATTCTTGGACAAAGTGCTGAAATAGATTTATTTGTTTTTTTAGACAAGCCATTTACAATATCATCGCAATTTTTGCAAGAAAAGAAAATCGTATCTTGTGATACAATATTATCAATATTTGTATTTAAAAAGAGTTTGATATCATTAAAAATATAATACTTTAAGCTTGATATGTCATTATTTATTTCTGTAACTATATCAGAAGTATTAATTTGACTGGTATTTTGCTCTAATTCTATGCATTCTGGCTTTTTATCTGAATTTATAAATACCAATTTATGATTCATTTACCCCCTCTTTTCATAATTCTAAGTTATTATTGATAACAGTAGATATACACTCTATGTCTAATTAAATATTAGTATAAAATCATGATTAAGGCAAGTTTTTTTTAAGACTATTAAATACAGCAAGATCAAATTTTAATGAAACTACAAGCTGATTCAGTCCGACATCTTTACTTGTATCTAAAATATAACCCATATTTAGTTGCACGTCATTTTTTATTCTAACAGTTGTTCCTATTGTTAAAAGCCTTAAATCTACGGGTTTTATAAAGCCTATATCTGGAATTGCATTATAAAAGTTTGGATGAAATTCATCTAAACTATCTGATGAATAATTAGGCACATTATATTCGCCTGAATAGATCTTAGGACTATAAATAAAACCTAATTTTAAAGAATAGTCTCCTATTTTAATAAAAGGGTTTTCAAATCTTTTTTCTATACCAAGCTTAAAAACGGCTTGATCATTCATATACTTTGCTTGTTGACTATATAATGTGAAGTCTGTATCTGCCAACACTATTAGATCATTATTAAATTTTATTGCTATACCTGCTTTTAATTCTGCTGGAATTGTCATATTGTAATCTATATATTTATGCTTATAATTAACATCAACTGCGTGAACAAAAGAAGCACCTAAGTTTACAAACTCACTTTGGTATAATAAACCAGGTTGTATGCGGTAATAGGCTTTATTAAAGCTTATTAAATCGACTTTTCCTTCATTTCTGTACTCTCTAAAGCTATGAACATTGACTATTCCATTAACACCAAAAGAAATATGTTTATTTAATTCATGTGCAAAAGATAATAATATTTGATTATTCGCATATTTTGGTTTATAATCGACAGAAGTATCTGTTTGAGGTAATGGTCTTTCAAAGCTATTATATTCAAGAGAATTTTCCAAGTTATAAGAGAAACCAAAGTGTGTATTATTAAAAGGTGCAAATGAAAAACCTATAGAATTAAGAGGTGAATTGGATTGATACTTGTTGTTTTGTAAATCATTAAACTCATCAACTCTTGCTTTGATGGCAATTTCTAAGATCATGCTGGAATAGTCATCAAGCATTGCTGCAGGGTTATGATGTGCATAGTCCACACCACCTGGTAAAGCCATTCCAGTATGCCCACGACCTACCATATCTGCATTTAAATAATTTTTAGAATACTGATCATAAAAACCTTGTGCAAAATCTGGACCAACATAGTCAACAGCCTGTGCATACAAACTAATTATGAACAACAATAAGATACCAAAACAAATCCTTTTCATAATTTACTCCTGCTTCATTAAGAATATTGTTTGATCACGATTAGGTCCCACTGATATTATTGAAACTGGAATTTCGAGAAGTTCTTCAATTTTTCTTACATAAAGCTGTGCATTCAAAGGTAAAGACTCCCAAGTTTTACACTGAGTTATGTCATCAGACCATGTATCCATTGATATATAAACAGGCTCAACCTCTTCTAAAACTCTTTGATCGCTTGGAAACTCTTCTACTATTTCACCGTCAATAGAGTAAGCAATACATATTTTAATTTCTTCTATGCCGCTCAATACATCGAGGAGAGTCAAGGCGACATTGTCAATACCATTTATCATTACAGAATACTTTGCTGCGACAGCATCAAACCACCCACATCTTCTTGGACGCCCTGTTGTAGAGCCAAACTCATTACCTTGTCTTCTAATTTGTTCACCTAAATTATCATGTAGTTCTGTGGGAAAAGGACCAGAACCAACTCTTGTAAAATAAGATTTGAAAACGCCTATTAACAAATCGATATGCTTTGGTGGGTAACCTGTTGCAATAGAAATTCCACCTGATATTGTATGCGAAGATGTTACATATGGATATGTACCAAAATAAATATCAAGCAGTGTTCCTTGAGCACCTTCAAACAAAATTTCTTTATCTTGTTTACGACAACTATCTAAAAAATAAGGCAAATTGATTAAATACTCATCCATGCGCTTACCAAAAGAAAAGAGGCTTTCTGCATTTTCTTTTATTTCTTCTTCATCCATTTTAATGTGATGATATTTGCATAAATATGAAAGCTTATAAATGATATTATCAATATTATTCAAATCAGACATTCTCAATCCGATACGTGATATTGAGTCTGAATAACAAGGACCAATGCCTCGTTTAGTTGTACCAATTTTTTTATCGCCTGACAATTCTTCTTGTTTTTCATCCAATATTTTATGCATTGGAAGAACAATTGAAGCTCGATAATCAATAAAAAATCGGTCTTTAAAAATAATGCCTTGTTCTTTGAGTGCTGATATTTCTTTTTCAAGCTGTTCAGGATCGATTACAACAGCAGAGCCCAATGCGCATTTTTTGTCTTCATGAAAGATTCCAGAAGGTATTAAATGCATTACAAACCTTTTATTGTCAAACTGAATAGTATGCCCTGCATTGCTTCCTCCTTGAAAGCGTACAATAATATCTGCATCGCTTGCTAACACATCAACAACTTTAGCCTTAGCCTCATCTCCAAAAAGACATCCCAAAACTGCAATAGCACTCATTAATAACTCCTTATAGGTATAATTTAGAACATTTATTCTACATTGTCTATATTATTATATTAGTTCTTTTCTGTCAACATAAATATTACACAAAAAGCCTCTTAATTAATTATCTCGTCCAAAAGCCTTTTTAAAATCTTACTTGAATTGTATCCATCAGCTTCTGCTGCGTATGAAACAAGCACTCTATGTCTCAAAACAATATCAGCAATTGCTCTGATATCATCAATTGAAGGAGACAAGCGCCCTCTCATAGCACCATATATTTTTGCTGCTTGTACAAGATATTGCGATGCTCGTGGTCCAGCTCCCCAATTCACCCATCTATTAATAAAGTCTGGTGTATCTGGGTTATTTGGTCTTGTAGCTCGTGCAAGTCTTACTGCATAAGCCAATACATGTTCGCTTACAGGTATGTCATATATAGCTGACTGGATATCAAGAATAGACTCATGTGTTATGATAGCATTTGGTTCATTTTCTTGTTTACTTGTTGTATTTAAAACAATTTCCTTTTCCTCTTCAAAATTTGGATAATCTATAATAATATTAAGCATAAATCTATCTAATTGTGCTTCGGGTAAAGGGTATGTACCTTCCTGTTCAATTGGATTCTGTGTTGCCAAGACCAAGAATGGTGCTTCTAATGAATATGTCTCATTACCTACACTTACTTGAAATTCTTGCATTGCTTGCAATAGAGCAGACTGTGTTTTAGGTGGTGTTCTGTTTACTTCATCTGCTAAAATTAGATTCGCAAATATTGGACCTTTTATAAACTGAAAATACTTTGAGCCATCACTCTTGTTTTCAGTTAAAATCTCGGTACCAGTGATATCAGAAGGCATTAGATCTGGAGTAAATTGAATACGGCTAAACTTTAATTGAAGTATTTTTGCCAAAGTTGATATCATTAGTGTTTTTGCTAAACCTGGAACTCCTTCTATCAAGCAGTGACCATTTGCAAATAGTGCAATCATAATTTGCTCAATTACTTTATCTTGCCCAATAATTTTCTTGTGCAATTCTTCTGTGATTTCTGCTTTAATGTTTTGCAAATTATCAAGAATTTGCAAGTTATTTTCTGATTGTCTCATTTTTTCCCTCATATTTCATAAAATCTATCACTTTCATCCCTGCGTAGCTTAAGCTAATCAGCCCCACAAGGATTACAATAATGCCAGTTATTAAGTGTGAAAACGCCATTACAGCACTGACCATATTCTTGCTAAGACCAAAACCCCATGTAAATATTAATACTGCAATCAATTCGTTGGAGCCAATCTGAGCTGGTGGGTGTGGTAATATATAACTCAAATATATTAAAGTATAACCAAATAAAACATAAAAAAACTCAATATTTTGTTCAAAAGACCTAAACAACAACCAAAAGAATAAACTATCACAAACTACGCTAAATACAGTTAATAATATACTTATATTTAACAGATTTGTACGACCTTTAAACAATGCTACCCCATCAACAAATTGGTTTATAAGCTGCTCAACCTTTTTCTTATATTTATTTGGCAAAAAAAAGAAGCTTATATTTAAAAAACTTATAGCTTTCTCCTTTTTTAAAGAAGCGAACAATATAATAAAGACACCCAATAAAAATATTAGTAATAGTAAAAAAATCAGGCTAAATAAGTACTTATTTAATTGTAGTGGTATAAATGGTATAAGAAGCAGAATAATAAATATTCCGAGAGTATCAAATAATTTATCCACAAACACAGATGAAAAAGCTTTCGATACCTCAAGTTTATGATTTCTATTTAGCAAATAGCATTTTGCCAGTTCTCCAGCACGGATAGGGATAATGTAATTAATAAAGTTGCCTGCCATTAAATACGCAAAGCTGTCTTTTTGCTTAATTTTACAGTTGGGTGAAAGTATTATTTTCCAGCGATATGCTCTGATATAGTAAGAGAATATATAAACAAAAAAAGCCAAACAGGCAAGACCAAAATTAACTTGTTTCAAGTATCCTATCAGGGCATTTCTATCTATCATTTTGAACCAAAAATAGAATAAGATTATTCCTAATATTATACTTACAAAGATTTTTAAGTTTCTGTTTTTAAGCATTTGCTGATATGCCTATCTAATAAACAACATAAACTGATGATGAGCCCATATCTTTTTAAACCATAAAGGTGCATATTTCTCAAAGAATTCATATTTTGTAAAATCATGAGGCATTGTTGGTTTCTTACCTAAATAATAGTCCAAAATTGTTTTAGGCTCATTAATTTCGTGATCTTTATTTTTAAACTTTATAATATTGTGCAATCCAAGTTTGTGCACAAAGTCTTCTTTTGACATACCAATATCTGGCCATAACGGACAATCAATTAGCTCATGGTGAAGAAGTTTCCAATGCTTATCAATCAATATTTTCTTAATTGTATAAATATTGATATTCTCCTCTTTTAGATACTTATTAAGGTCATCTTGTCCAAAATATTTTTGTTGCATGTACCCTAAACCTGTTTGATTAGGCACCATTATCAAAATTACGTTTTTGGTAATCCTATCAAGTTCTGTCAAAAATAATTCTAAGTCATCAACAAACCACAAAGCAGAGAAATTCCAAGACATATCAAAAACTTTATTATCAAACTCAAGGGAGGAATAGTCTTTTGAATAATGTATATCTATCGGTAAATTGTATTGATTCCATAGTTCTTTTATTTTTACTATTCTATTCTCATCATGGTCCAAAAGGCTTACTTGGATACCCTTCTGAGCCAAGCCCAAACTATTAATCCCACTCATGCCAGTAAAACCAAATGATGGTGCTTCAAGAACAGTATTAATAGCAAAATGTTTGACAATTTTAAACAAAGCTCTATTAATAATAAAACGTTCATAGGTTGAGCCTAAACCCTCATCAGGGTTTACAAAATACTTCTGCCAAAAATGCAATATTGGTATAGCCATATTACAAACCCTTTTTAAAGCGTTTATACCAATCAATTGTGTCTTTAAAACTTGGTATCGTGTTTATTTTTTTTAAACCTAAATCATTATATGCAGAACTCACTTCATAATACCAACTCTTTGATATTAATTCAAATCTACTCACCCATAATTCGCTATTAAAAAAGCGACTTATATTTTCCCCAATCAAAAAATTATTTTTGTCTATTCGTTTTTTATTAGGGTAGGCTTTTTGGTGGATTTTTGTAGAGATAAACTGCACAAGCTCATGAAAGCTTACAGGTTTCTCATCTGCAATATTCCATTCCTTACCGCTACAATGTTCCATTTTTAAAGCTTTTACAAATGCTTCACTTAATAGTTCAATATGAGTCAGATGTATTCTGTTGTTTTCTTTCGGGTAATACAATAATTTCTTATCTATAAGCTTTGTCAATGTAAAGGGAAAACCAAAATCCTCTCCACCATAAGTAATTGCAGGTCGGATAATACAGGCATTTAACTTGTTTTCGAGTACTTGTTTTTGTATGATAGCTTCACATTTTATCTTTGTAAAATGATAATAATTATCCTCTTGTTTGGGTGTTTTATTATTAGCTGGCAATTCAATAGGGATAGCACCAAATACGCCTACAGACGAGCAAAAGATTAGCTTTGATTTATTATTTACTGCATTCAGTACCAATTGCTCAGTTGAATCTACATTTGCCTTTAAATAGATTTCTTTTGAGAATTTTCTGCCGCCTCGTAAAGCTCCGATATGTAAAATAGAAGCAAAAGCATTTTTTTGCAAAAATTGCCTTAGAGTATTTGTATCAGCTAAGTCAATTTCAACAAGATTTATCTTATTTTCAAATTCAGCATATCTTTTTTTATCTGTATTAGGGCGAATCAAGGCTGTTATTTTGTATTGTCCTACCAAGCTTTTGGCTACACTTCTCCCAATAAAGCCAGTTATACCTGTTAATAATAAAGTATTCATTTATTCACCAAAGAAATCAAGCATTTTTTCCAAAAAACTCTTCTTTTTAGGAGTTTCTTTTCTTACCATATAAAAATGTGGTAAATGCTCGTTGTTTAGCATTTTTTCAGGGAATGTCTGTGATAGCAATTCAGCCATCTTATTGTCAAACTCATGTCGTATAGCGTCTACTGCTTCGGGAAAATCATATACCATAGAGCGGCAATGGCAGTCAGAACCAAGAAAGTGAACCCAACCTCTATCAATTAATTCAAAAGCAGTATCTTGTACTTGTTTACCATAACCACCAAGAATACTACCTGTATTTATTTGCAAATATACATCTCTTTGCAAGAAATCATCAGCTTTAATAGGGTTTTCTTTTATTTCTTGATACCTTTCTGGGTGTGCCAAAATAGGTTTCATACCCTTTCTTGTCATCTGATATAGTAATTGATACAAATCTTCGGTAAAACCGTTTAAGTTATTCTCAACTAAAACATACTGACTATTGTTTATAAATAAGTTTTCTTTTATTATATCATCAATAATATTTTCCCCATTTAAATATACTTCTGCGGAATGATAAAAATGCACATCTGGTGCATAATCATCTTTAATCTTCATTATATCTTTAAATATCGAAGACACTGCTTTGTGAGTGCTTTCGTAAAATCCTGGCATATAATGAGGAGTAAAAACTAATTTTTTTACACCTGATTCTTGGATTAATTTCAGATATTCAATTGTTGTTTCAATATCTTTCGCACCATCATCAAGACCTGGTAAAATATGATTGTGTATATCGATCATTAAATCCTCCAAATGCAATTTATAGCCCATAAAATAAGGCTATCTTAACTGCTTTATATCTGCTGCTATTTGCGTTTAACAGAATGCACAGCTTCACTGATTTCCTTCACTAAATTATAATTATCTAACTCTTCTAAAACAGTACCAATAACTATAAAATCAGCTCCAGATTCTGCTTTTTCTTTAGCTGATTCAGGAGTTCTAATACCTCCACCGACAATTAATGGTATATCTATTTTGCTTGACACACACTTGATCATCTCATTTGGAACAGAATGCTTTGCTCCACTACCTGCTTCAAGATAAATCATTTTCATTCCCATGTATTGACCTGCGAGAGCATGAATCAAGGCAATATCATTTTTTTTATGAGGGATTGGCAGACTATGGCTCATATATTGGACCGATGATAGATTTCCAGACTCTATCAAGATATAACCAGTAGGAATACTCTCCAAACCTGTATTATAAAGCTGTGGTGCACATCTAACTTGCTCTTCTATTAGGACTTGAGGGTTTCTACTGCTAAGCATATTTAATAGCAGTATTGCATCAGCATAGCCAGTAACAAAATTAAAAAGTCCAGGAAATATTATCACTGGTATTTCAATATTCTTCTTAATAATTCTAATAGTTTCTTCATAACGGCTTTCTACCATGATACTGCCACCAATCAATATCACATCTGCACCATTTTGCTCGTAAATTTTGGCAAGTTCAAGGTTTTCTGTCACATTATTTTTATCTGGATCAATCAAGCAAAACAGGCTATGTTGTTTTTCCTTCATATCTAACAATTTTGAATAAATATTATTTTTCATATTAATCCTTTTAATTCTAAAATCAAAGAAGTTCCGAATATTAATAAGAGCACAAACATATCGATCTTCATCCATCTATGAATCTCATTTACAATTTCTTTGTGCTGTGAACGAATTAGCACAATATTAAATAATGCTAAAGGTATTGCTACCAATATATTAAGCATAACAAACTCAAACCTATTGCACATACCAAATAAATAAAAAACAAAAATACATAGAACAAGTAAAACTGAGGGGATAACGATCAGAAAAGATGTTTTTTGTTTTCCTAAACTAATAGCAATAGTTTTTGCACCTTCGCTTAAGTCGCCTTCATAATCTTCAATTGTCTTTGTCCATTCTCTTATTAGAGTATAAAGAAAGGCAAAAACCATGATTGGCAATGCCCGCTTAATGTTTTGACCAAGCAAAGCACCAAACAAAAACGTTGATGAAGCTGCCCATGAAACCACAAGATTGCCCAAGAGACCATTCTTTTTTAAGTATGCAGCATATAATACCAAAAGAAATAAATTCACTGATGCTATTATTAAATGCCATCTATTTAGACTCAGCAAACTCAAAATTATCCCAACTAAGCCTAATATCACACCCAAATATTGTGCTTGTTTAATGCTCAAAAGCCCTGAGGGTAAAATACGCTCAGGCTTGTTAATTATATCAATTCCGATATCAAAGATATCATTAATTACATAACCTGCACCTGCTATCAAAGTTGCTGAAAGAGCTATAAAAATGTTATCAATACTAAAAAAAGATGAACCTGCCACTAATGCCCCAAAAACAACGCAAACAAAGCTAAATAGACAATTCAAAGGTCTGACAATCTTAATTGGCTTAATATATTCAATAGTTTTTGATAAAAAAGCTTTACTCATTTTTTACGGCAATCTGTCCTTTATCATTTTTACAAATTCTACAAGTATCTGATTATTCGGCATATTTTTGATTAATTTATGGGCATCACTAATTAGCTTCTCAGCTGTTTGTCTTGCTTTATCCAAACCCAAAATCGATGGATAGGTAAATTTATTGTTGCGTATATCTTCATAAGGCTCTTTACCGAGCATTTCAAAGTCGCCAACATCATCTAAAATATCATCGATAATTTGATAGGCTAAACCAATATTTTGAGCATATAAAGTCATTGTATTAAACATATTATCGTCTGCACCGTCCAAAACACAAGCTAATTGTACAGCAGCCTCTAATAATGCACCTGTTTTTTTCATATGCACATATCTTATTACGTTAATAGGTACATTTTTCTTAGTTGAAGATATCAAATCAACTGTCTGACCGCCGATCATACCGCGTGTTGACACGGCATTACACATAACTCTTATACAAAGAGTCGCCTTTTTTTTGTCATCCAATTTCGCTATCGTTTCAAATGCTTTTGTTAACAAAGCATCTCCTGCCAAGATAGCAATTGCGGGAGTAAACTTTATATGGCAAGATTCCTGTCCACGCCGTTCGTCAGAGTCATCCAAAGCTGGTAAATCATCATGAATTAAGGATGCTGTATGAACCATTTCCAATGCGGCAGCAGCCAAAGAAGCTTGCTTCAATTGTGCTTCTGTACGTTTTTTTGCTAACATCTCATATGTTGCGTAAAGTAATATTGGCCTTAAGCGTTTTCCACCGCTAAAAGTAGAATATCTCATAGCCTCATACAGTTCTTTTGGCTCTTCAGTTGACGGTGTTAAGTGTAAATCCAGCTCCTTATCGACAAGCTGTGCTCTATCATCAAAATATTTTGGCAGTATCATGTTGACTCCTATTCTATAAATACTTAAAAATAATACTTCTGTTTAACATTATTTAAAATCAAAATATTGTCAATCAAAATTAACACATTTTTAAAAAGTCTCTATTTTTATTGCTTAACTAATAAACTAAATCAATAAAACACATATTTAAATATTAACTTGAGCATAGGCAAAGCTCTTTGGTACCTTTTTAGATGATATCAAACAAATGAAATATGCAGCATTAAATAATAGTCATTTATATTCAATTTTTGGGTTATATAAACATTTTTAAAAGACATACTTATGCATCACTAAGACTACTTTTACTCTTTTTTTATCATTTTCATATGAGTATAAATTGAAATTTGGTTGACAAAAACCGATTTGATTTTATTTTTACATCAATGATCGTAATGCTAAGTAAAAAAGGAGAAAGAATGAAAAGAATTACTTTAGTTTCAGTTATGTTAGTTTTAACAGCTGTCTTAATTGCATTGCCTTTAAGCAAAGAAGCAATCAAACAAGCAGGTAAAACTTATACTAACACACAAGTTCGCACAATTACAGAATTCCCATGGCTGGAAGGCTTTGAAGATGGAGATTTCCCTGATGGCTGGACAGTGCTCGATGAAGATAACGATGGTGAAACATGGTATTATTACGATGATTTACCAGAATTTACTCATAATGGAATTGGTTTTGTTGCATCATACTCATGGGATCAAGGTTGGGAATGTGTACCTGATAATTGGCTTATTACACCTATGATTACATTACCTACTACTCATGAAGCAGAATTTAGCTATTGGGTTAGCCCAATTGATTTAGATGAACCACATGATTTTTATTCAATTATGATTTCCACAACTGATAATGATCCAGAATCATTTACAACATTGTTCAGTGAAGAAGTTACTTTTGAGCCTTGGACTCAAAGAATTATCAGCCTTGAAGACTACGCTGGAGAAAATATTTATATCGCTTTTCGTCATCATAATTGCTCTGATGCATGGATGGTTTGTATTGATGATGTGAAAATCGAACTTGGTGACCCTATTGAGGTGTCAAGCCTCTATCCACCACAAGATCTAAGAGCAGAAGTTATCGGCTCAGACGTAACACTCACATGGGACGAAGCTGGTGCACCAACTACTTGGATCACACACAGTGGAATGTTTGGAAACAACTCAGTCGGTACAAACTCTGCTGCTGACTTTGACGTTGCTCAAAGATTCTCAGCTGCTCAATTATCTCAACTCGGCGTCGCTGGCGGTCAATTACTAAAAGTTAAATTCGTACCTCACGAACCAGCAGCAACATATACAGTTAAAGTATGGACAGGCGGAAGCGTATCTGGCAGCAACTATAATCCTGGAACATTGGCAATTTCACAAGTTGTTACTGGTATCGAAGTTGACGCATGGAATACTGTAACATTTGACACACCAATCGATATCCCAGAAAATGGCGAATTATGGTTTGGTTACAATAATAATACCCCTGGTGGATATCCTGCAGGTGTGGATGCAGGTCCAGCTGTTGATGGATTTGGCAACCTCTTGAACATGGGTGGCTGGGGCACATTGGTCGAAGCTGGTCTTAATTATAACTGGTGTATCGAAGGTCTTGCTTCAACTGTTGAAAGACAATTAGTAAGAATCGATACAAATACCATTCCAACAGATGAAGAAATAATTCCAAGAACAACTCATTTAACAGGTATGTTCGATGTAATTAGCTTTGAATCTGCTAATACAATGACAACAAGAGATCTCATTGGTTATAAAGTATATCGTAATGGCACTCTCTTAACAAGTGATGCAATCACAGCTTTAACCTATCTCGATGCAGACTTAGAAGACGGCGAATACACATATGAAGTAACAGCTGTTTACGACGAAGGCGAATCAGATCCTGCAAGCGTAACTGTTGAAGTAAATGCAAACTATGCAATTACCGAATTCCCATGGAACGAAGGCTTTGAAGGCTCATTCTTACCAATGGGTTGGCTCAATATTGACGCTGATGGCGACGGTTATAAATGGAGAGAAATGGCTGGTGCTGAATATGCACACAGCGGTGAAAAATGTGCTTCTTCATCATCTTATGATAATACTGCAGGTCCATTGACACCAGATAACTGGCTAATCTCACCAAAACTTTCATTCCCTGACGATCATGTTGGAACACTCAAATTCTGGGTTGCACCACAAGATCCAAACTGGCCAACAGAAGTTTACTCTGTGATGGTTTCAACAACAAATACTGACCTTGCATCATTCAACCCTGTGTTCAACGAAATGATTATTGCAGGTACATGGCAACAAAAGACAGTTCAATTACCATTTGCTGGTCAAGATATTTATATCGCATTCCGTCACCACGATGTAACTGATATCTTCATGATGAAACTTGATGATATCTCTGTAGAAACAGCTGTTAGCACAGATATCGAACCTATATTTGCAACTAAACTTAGCAAAAACTATCCTAACCCATTCAACCCAACTACCACAATCGCTTACAGTGTTAAAGAAGCTGCACCTGTGAAACTTGAGATTTATAATATCAAGGGTCAAAAGGTTCGCACACTCGTTAATGATGTGATGACTGCTGGTAATCACAGTGTTGTTTGGAACGGTCATGATGATAACGGCAAGAACGTAGGTTCAGGCGTTTACTTCTATAGAATGACAACACCTAAGTTCTCATCTACTCAGAAAATGCTTCTGATGAAGTAATTTGTCTTGAGAGTATAAATGAGAGCGGGCTTTAGCCCGCTCTTTTTGTTTGTAGGGTCAATGCCATTTGCTTATCCTATTTAATAGATTCATAAATTTTGAAGGAGTTTATACCACACAAGGCAACAAAACACTTTTTTAGCACGAATTGGAAGCTTGTTTATGATAGTAACTTTCTGCCATGACTCCCCCTTCACTCCTACTACACTCCTACTACTTCTCCAAGATAGCAGGGGGAGTGTAGTAGGAGTGCTGGGGAGATGATCAGGGGACCGTCCCAAACAGTGTGTCTCTCTTGACAAAAACAAGAGAATCTCCAAATTGATTTTATAATAATAAAAAAGGAGGTTCTCGTGAACTTAACCCACTCTCAATTAGAAGAAATACTGGATTC
>Ga0265293_10006737_pt1 | contig 18111 bp, 16 predicted proteins | sample Munlanlewell138R_FD_192505 | JGI IMG/M metagenome (GOLD analysis project Ga0265293, IMG submission 192505) | Leachate microbial communities from a municipal landfill in Southern Ontario, Canada - Leachate well 138R | ecosystem: Engineered > Solid waste > Landfill > Unclassified | place: Canada...
CCGCGCTCCGATCCGGGGCATCGACCCTGCGCTTGCGGCATCGCTGCAAGCATCGCTTTGATCCATGCGCTGGCCAGCCCCCGGGTTGGCCAGCACTATTTTCGGGCGCCGCCACTCAGCGCGCTTGAGATCGCGCGGCGCGGGGTTTAGCATTATCCCCAGTGACATATGCCAGTGCAGGAGCCGCCATGACGCGAATAACACCGATCTTGCTTTGTGGTGGCTCGGGGACGCGGCTTTCGCCGCTGTCGCGCAAATCCTATCCCAAACAATTCGCCCGCCTTGCAGGGGATGAAACCCTGTTTCAGGCATCTGCCCGCCGGCTTGCCGGCACGGGCGAAGGGGTGGCATTCGGCGCACCGATGGTGGTGACGAATTCGGATTTCCGCTTTATCGTGACCGAACAACTGGCCGAAGTGGGGATCGATCCGGGCGCCATCCTGATCGAACCCGAGGGGCGCAATACCGCCCCCGCCGTGCTGGCCGCAGCGCTTTATCTGATGGGCGACGATCCGGAGGCCATCATGCTGGTCGCGCCGTCTGATCATGTCGTGCCCGACCGCGCGGCTTTTCACGCGGCCATCGTGCAGGGGCTGGCGGCGGTGGGGCGCGGCGATCTGGTGACATTCGGCATCACGCCCGATCGCGCGGAAACCGGCTATGGTTACCTTGATCTGGGCCGCGCGCCTGACGGGACGGGCGCGCCGATGGAACTGGTGCGTTTCGTTGAAAAACCCGATGCGGAAAATGCAGCGCGGATGTTGACGGCGGGCACATATCTTTGGAATGCGGGGATTTTCCTGTTTACTGCCCGCGATATCGTGGCGGCATTCGAAGCCCATGCCCCCGATCTGATCACTGCTGCCACACAGGCGGTGGATGAGGCGCGCAGCGATCTGGGATTCTTGCGGCTTGCGCCCGAGCCATGGGGGCAATTGCGCGATATTTCCATCGACTATGCCGTGATGGAAAAGGCCGAGAATCTGTCGGTCGTGCCCTATCGCCATGCCTGGTCGGATCTGGGCGGCTGGGATGCCGTCTGGCGCGAGGCTGGCCGCGATGCAACGGGCGTCGCCCTGTCGGGGCAGGCCACCTGCATCGATTGCACCGATACGCTGCTATGGTCGGAAAGCGAAACGGTCGAACTGGTGGGGATCGGGTTGGATAATATCATCGCGGTGGCGATGAATGATGCGGTGCTGGTGGCCGATATGGGCCGGGCGCAGGATGTCAAACTGGCCGTCGATGCCCTGCGCAAAAAGGGCGCGGTGCAGGCCGAGCAATTCCCCAAGGATCACCGGCCATGGGGCTGGTTCGAAAGCCTGGTGGTGGGCGGGCGGTTTCAGGTGAAACGGATCATGGTTCATCCCGGTGCCTCGCTTAGCTTGCAGAGCCATTTTCACCGGTCCGAACATTGGATTGTGGTCGAAGGCACGGCCAAGGTCACGGTGGATCACGATGTGCGGTTGCTGACGGAAAATCAGTCGGTCTATATCCCGCTGGGCTCGATGCATCGGCTGGAAAACCCCGGCAAAGTGCCGATGGTGCTGATCGAGGTGCAGACCGGCGCCTATGTCGGCGAAGATGATATCGTGCGCTATGACGATATCTATGCGCGGGGTTAGGGCATAACCGCTTGCGCGGGCACACGTTTTGGGCGAAACTTTTCCTGTAGTTCGCCCACAGCGTAACGAGGGATCACGTGCAACAAGACATTCGCCGCCAGGCTTTGGTGCCTGCGCCCGGGCGCCCGCCGATGGATCTGATCAATATCGGCGCACTTTTGACGGTGCTGTGGCGGGGCAAGGCGGTGATCCTTGCGGCGGCGGCGCTTGCGGTGCTGGTGGGCGGGTTTTACGCATTCTTCGTGGCGCCGCCCACCTACCGGGCGACAGCGGTGGTCATGCTTGACCCGCGCGAAGAACGGATCGTTGATCTGGAAAGCGTGCTTAGCGGGCTGAGCAGCGACACCAGCATCCTGAATTCCGAAGTCGAAGTGCTGCGATCACGCAGCCTGCTGGGGGGCGTGGTGCAGGCGCTGGATCTGGTTCACGATCCTGAATTCAATGCCGAATTGCGCAACCCCAGCCTGATTGCGCGCCTGAAAACCGCCATCAAGGCCGTGATCCGCGTGCCCGGCCCCGGCCCGCTGTCGGATGCGCGCCAGCTTGATGCGGTGGTCAGCGCCCTGCTGCACAAGCTGACCATCCGCAATATTCCCCAGACGCTTGTGTTCGAAATTACCGTCGCGACCCAAGACCCCGAAAAATCCGCGCGTATCGCCGATCAACTGGCCGCTGCCTATATCGCCATGCAACTGGCCGTGAAAAATGAGGCAACCGATCAGGCCACCGCCTGGCTTGCTGAACGGGTAGGCGCGCTGCAGATCGAGTTGGAAGCCGCCGAGGCCCGCGCCCAGGCCTTTGCGAATGAGGCTGAACTGGTCACCCCCGAAATGCTTGCGGCACTTGAGGTGCGGGTCAAGGAATTGCGCGACCGGATCGCAAGCGCGCCGATGCGCGGCGAAAGCGATGCCCAGATCGCCGCCCTGCAACAGGCCGCACAGGAAACCGAACGCCGGATCGCGCGCCAAAGCGCCGATCTGATCGCGTTGCAGCAGCTTTCGCGCGAGGCCGAGGCCAGCCGCCAGCTTTATGAACATTTCCTTGCCCGCTACAAGGAAACCGCCGCGCAAAAGGGCCTGCAACAGGCCGATAGCCGCGTGTTGTCGAATGCGGTGGTGCCGCTTTATCCGGCCTCGCCGCGCAAAACGCTGGTGGTGATGATCGCGGCGATCATGGGCGCGGCGCTGGGGGCGGGGGCGGTTTTGTGGCGCGAAGCCCGCGTCAGCAGTTTCCGCACCGCGCGCGAACTGGAATCCGCCACATCCTATCCGGTTTTGGGGCAGATGCCGCTGATTGCCGGGGCAACGGGGCGTGATCGGCTGACATATCTGGCGGCGCATCCCATATCGCCCGCGGCCGAGGCGCTGCGCAATCTGCGCACATCGCTGCTGCTGTCCAATATCGATATGCCGCCGCAGGTGATCCTGTCGGCCTCGGCCCAGCCGCATGAGGGCAAGACCGCCGCTGCCATGGCTGTGGCCCAGAATTTTGCCGCCATGGGCAAGCGCGTCTTGTTGATCGAGGGCGATATAAGGTGGCGGGCGGCGGGCACCTATCTGGGGCAATTGCCCGAACGCGGGCTGCTGTCGCTATTGGCGGGGGATTACAAGCTCGGCGATGTGGTTACCCGCGATCCGTTGCTGGGGGCCGATATTCTGGCGGGCGAACGCACGGATCTGAATGCCGCCGATCTTTATTCATCCGATGCCTTTCGCGCACTAATGGCCGAAATTCGCGGGATTTACGATATCGTCGTGATCGACACGCCGCCGGTGTTGCTGGCGCCCGATGCCCGGATTCTGGCGCAATATGCCGATGCGGTTTTTCTTTGCGTGCGCTGGCACCACACTACCCGCGCGCAGGTTCAAGACGCGCTGGCGATGTTTGAAAGCGTGGGCCGTGCCCCGGCGGGGCTGGTGCTGTGCCAGATCGATCTGGACGCGATGCGCCGCTATTGACGCTCGATCCGTTGGGCCATGATGGCGATGGCGCGCTGATAGACGCCGGCCGCATTCCACGCCTGGATCACGGCGAAATTCGGTTCGCCTTCCTGATATCCCTGACCGGGTTGCCAGCCATGCTGGCGCAGGAAATTCGCGGTCGAGCTTAGCGCATCCGACAGGTCGGTCAGATCGATCCGCCCGTCGCCATTTCCATCGACGCCATAACGCAACAGGCTGCCGGGCAGGAATTGCGTATGGCCCAATTCCCCATGCATGGCGCCCACCGCATCGGGCGAGACATCGCCGCGATCCACCAAATGCAACGCGGCCAGCAGATGTTCAGTGAAAAATTCCGACCGGCGGCAATCATAGGCCAGCGTCGCAATCGCCGAGACTACGTTGGAATCGCCCATGAAGCGGCCAAAACCGGTTTCCATACCATGAATGGCGACGATCACGGCGGCGGGCACGCCGTGGACACGTTCCAACGCCTGATAAAACTGGGGGTTTTCGGCGATGCGGCGGCGGCCCTGGGCCACGATCGTATCGGCGCCGCGCACCTCCATGAATTTTTCCAGCGTATAGGTGAAACTGCGCTGGTTGCGATCGGCATTGATGGTGCGCGTCGCGTAGCTGGTGTTTGCAAGCGCCGCAAGCCCGCGCTGGCCCACACCGTTTTGCGCGGCAACCTGGGCGAAATCGGCCTTCCACTGCGGATAGGCGGCGCCAGTATCACTGCATTGCGCGGCCAGCGCGGCCCCGGGCGACAGCGCCACAAGACAGATTGCGGCAAGCGGGCGGAAAAGGTCAGGCATGTCGGCACTCCGGTTTCAGGGGCGTTGCGGACACTCTAGGGGCCCAAAGCGCGTCGGTGAAGCACTGAAAACGGCGCGCCACCTGACGTTTCCTCACGTTCGCGTGCCTGAAAACCGGTTTTGCCAATCTTCGCGCTGCTCGTCGGTGATCTTGGTGAACAAAACCTCGGGCACGTCAAAGCTGTGACCCGCGGGCAGGGCCTCCAGCGCCGCGCCGATATCGTCGGGCCAGCCAGCGTCATCGGTGCGCATCGCATCCAGCATCGCGGCGGCGGCATCGGGGATGAACGGCTTTGAAAGCACCGCATAAAGCCGCACAAGATTGAGCGACAGCCGGGTGATGGCGGCGGCATCGTCGGGGCTTTGTTTGAACACGGTCCAAGGCGCGGCGGATTGCAGATATTCATTACCAATCGCCCAGATCGCGCGCAATTCTGCGGCGGATTTGCGCACGTCGATCGATTCCATATGGCCTTCGTAGGCGCGCAGACGCGTGGTCAGATCATCGATCAGCGCCGCCTCGCGCGGGCCATAGCTGCCGCCCTCGGGGATGGTTTCGCCGAATTTCGAGCGGCAGAATTTGGTGATACGGCTGACGAAATTGCCCAGCACATCGGCCAGATCCTTGTTCACCGACGCCTGAAAATTTTCCCAGGTAAATTCGCTGTCCGAGCTTTCGGGCGCATGGCTGAGCAGCCACCAACGCCAGTAATCGGCGGGCAAAACCTCGATCGCCTGATCCATGAACACGCCGCGGCCTTGCGATGTGGAAAACTGGCCGCCATCGTAATTCAGATAGTTAAAACTCTTGATATAATCCACCAGCTTCCACGGCTCGCCCGATCCAAGGATGGTGGCGGGGAAGCTGAGGGTATGAAAGGGCACGTTGTCCTTGCCCATGAATTGCACATATCGCACATCTTCGGCGCCCATATCGGTGCGCCACCAGCGTTGCCAGTCTTTTTCCTGCAATCCGTTGGCTTCGGCCCATTCGGCGGCGGCGGCAATATATTCGATCGGCGCATCGAACCAGACATAGAAAACCTTGCCCTCCATGCCGGGCCAATCCTCGGTGCCGCGCTTGACCGCAATGCCCCAATCCAGATCGCGGGTGATGCCGCGATCTTGCAAGCCGTCGCCATCATCAAGCCATTTACGCGCAATCGATGTGGTCAGGATCGGCCAATCGGTCTTGCTGTCGATCCAGTCGCGCAGCGCATCGCGCATGGCCGATTGGCGCAAGAACAGATGCTTGGTTTCGCGCACTTCCAGATCGGTAGAGCCGGAAATCGCCGAACGCGGATTGATCAGATCGGTGGGGTCAAGCTGCTTGGTGCATTCCTCGCATTGATCGCCGCGCGCACGTTCATAGCCGCAGTTGGGGCAGGTGCCCTCGATATAGCGATCGGGCAGAAAACGGCCGTCGGTGATGGAATAGACCTGTTTTTCCGATACTTCTTCGATCAAGCCGGCTTCGGCCAGTTTGCCGGCAAAATGCTGGGTCAGCCGGTGGTTCTGGGGCGAAGACGACCGCCCGAAATGATCGAAACTAAGGCGAAAATCGCGTGCAAGCCCGGCCTGCACTTCGTGCATCCGGGCGCAATATTCGGCTACCGGCATGCCGGCCTTGGCTGCGGCCAGTTCGGCGGGCGTGCCATGTTCATCGGTGGCGCACAAAAACAGCACCTCGCGCCCGCGCGCGCGGCTGTAGCGGGCAAAGAGATCGGCAGGCAATTGCGAGCCGACCAGATTGCCAAGATGCTTGATCCCGTTGATATAAGGCAGGGCCGAGGTGATAAGGGTCCGTTGCATGGGTGCGCGCCTTGTCCGTTTCATAACCTTGTTCGATGTAACGCCCATTTGACGCAAGAGCCAGAGGGCTGGCCGGGGTTTTCGCGCGGCATTTGCCTGATATGATGCGCGCGGGCAAAGGGGGCGGTGAAATGCGGGTGATCGTGGCAATGTTGGTGTTCGCGCTGGCCGGATGTCAGGACGACACGGCCCCGGGGCCGGCGCACTACGATCTGTTCGCGGCGCAGCAGGCGGCCTGTGTTTCACGTGGCGGCCAGTTTGCGCGCGCGGGCATGGCGGGTGGATATACCTGTTTTCACACCCCGCGCGATGCCGGGCAGATGTGCGCCAAAGCCTCGGATTGCGAAAGCGCCTGCCTTGCGCGGACGCGCAGTTGCGCGCCGATCACGCCGATTTTCGGCTGCGTCGATGTGCTGGGCGAAAGCGGCCGCCCGGCGCGGCTTTGCGTCGATTAATGGCGGCGAAACACTTTATCGACATTGTTGCTGTGATAAAATGGCACGCGTTCGGGCGCGTCGATATGGGGCAGGGCGGCGGTCACTTCGGCCAGCACCACCTCGGTGATATAGGGCAGGGTGAACCTGCGGGCCTCATCGATGGGAATCCATTGCAGATGCGACAACTCGTCCGAGGCCTGGGAAAAATCGTCGGGGTCGCTGGCCAGATGCGCGGCATCGGCCATCAGGAAACGCGCGTCAAAGCGGCGCGGCCGGCCGGCCGGCGTGATCGCGCGAAACACGAAGCGCAGCATATCGGCGGCAGGCACATGGCCGGTGGCGGCAAAATCGGCCCAATCCTGCGGCGGGTTGGGCCAGGTGCCGCGCTGGCCCAGAATGAGCCCGGTTTCTTCCCATAATTCGCGGATCGCGGCGGTGACGATCGCATGCGGCAGCGTGTCAAAGGCGATCTGGGCCAGAATATCGTCGGCCAGGCGCGAACGGCAGGGCTCGGGCATCGGGGCGGCCAGCGGCACATTTGCATCGCAGGGATCGACGGCACCGCCGGGAAAGACGAATTTATTGGGCTCGAACGCGGCATTGGCGCCGCGCTGGCCCATCAGGATCGCGGGTCGTGTTTCGGTATCGCGCACCAATATCAGCGTGGCTGCATTGCGAACGGCGGTCTTGTTCATCTTGCCTATCCCAAAGCGATCCGGCAGCGATCAGGACTTTTCGCCACCGAATCCATGCATACGTTTGGCCCACTGAAAACCGACGATCATTCCCTTGAGCCTGGGCAAAAGGTAAAGCGAAAGCGCCACGCAGCCAACCGTAAAGATCGTGGTCAGCACCAGCGGATCGGGCCGAAAGGCCACAAAGGCCCACATCAGCGCCGGGGCCATCACATGGCCCACGATCAGGATCGTCAGATAGGCCGGGCCATCATCGGCACGCGCCGCCGACAGGTTTTCGCTGCATACCGCGCATTCGTCACGGATTTTCAGATATCCTTTCAACAGCGGGCCACTGCCGCATGACGGGCAGCGCCGACGCCAGCCGCGCAACAGGGCGGGGCGGATCAGGCGTTGGTCGTCGTCGTGGTGGTGATCGTGAATGGCAGGCATGGAGGCGTTGGTATGCATTCTGCGTCTCGATTTGATGAATGAGCAGGTGCCCTAGCAGGCTATTGGCCCCAATGTAAGCCACTGGCCGCGAATCGAAAGGGTCTGCGAGGGGCTTGCGGCCCCATGTCGCGGCGCGATACTGGCGCGCGACGGAAATGCGGGGCTGGCGCGTATTAACCTTGATCGCGGCCAAAACGGGCGCGGTGGCATGACAACCCATATGGATTGGTAAGAGCAGATGAGAACGAGAAACTGGATCGTGGCCCTGGGCGCAGCGGCACTGGTTATGACCACGGGGGCAATGGCCCAAGATCGCGGCGCCAAGGGGCCGGTGCGCGGAATGCAGATTGATTTCAGCGCCTTGGACACGAATGGCGATGGCCAGATCAGCACCCAAGAGCTGAACGCCCAAACCCGCGCCCGCTTTGATGCGATCGACACCAACGGCGATGGCACGATCTCGGCCGAGGAAATGACCGCGCATCGCGAGGCCGAGCGCGCCGCGCGGGCCGAACGGATGCAGGCCCGCGTGATCGAGCGGCTTGATACCGATGGCGATGGTGCCATAAGTTTTGAGGAAATGGCCGCCGTTTCGCGCCACGATCGGTTGATCGAGCGGCTTGATACCGATGGCGACGGCATGATTTCGCAGGCCGAGCTTGAGGCAGCCCACGCGCGGACGAACCACCGTGGCGAAGGCCGCAACGCGCAGGAATAGGCGGGGTGGCGGCGGGCATGATCGTTGCCCGCCGCCCCTGACTGCCGCAAGCCGGGATAAAGCTGCGGGATATGGACATGCCTTTCGATGCGTCGCACGACATCCCCAGCGAGGCGCTGCTTGCGGCCTTTGCTGCGGGCGATATCGCGGCCGCGCGGGTTTTGACCCTGCGGTTGACGCCGCGTATTTTTGGCTATGCCATGCGGCTTTTGCGCGACCGGGCCGAGGCCGAGGATGTAACCCAAGAGGCGCTGCTGCGGCTGTGGAAAATCGCGCCCGAATGGCGGATGGGCGAGGCAAGGGTGACCACATGGCTTTACCGGGTGACGACCAATCTGTGCACAGACCGGCTGCGGCGGGCGCGCTGGTCGGGGCTGGATGAAATCGCCGAGCCCGCAGATGACGCACCCGGTGCGTTCGAGCGGATGCTTGATGCCGACCGGATGGATGCGCTGGATGCGGCCCTTGCGCTGTTGCCGGCGCGGCAAAGACAGGCGGTGATCTTGCGCCATCTGGAACATTTGTCCAATCCCGAGATCGCCGAGGTGATGGATATCGGGATCGAGGCGGTTGAAAGCCTGACGGCGCGCGGCAAACGCCGGCTGAGCGCGGCGCTGGCGGGGCGGCGCGCGGATTTGGGGTATGAAAATGGCTGACAGAGACAATATGGATCACGGGCTTGACGGCGTGTTCGCACGTGCAGTGCGGCCCATGCCCTCGGATGATCTGATGGCGCGGATCATGGCGGATGCGCAGGCCCATATGCCCCGGCCCATGGCGGCCCGGCGGCCCGACGGCTGGCGGGCGGTGCTGGCGGTTCTGGGCGGCTGGCTGCCGGTGGGCGGGCTTGCCATGGCCACGGCCGCGGGGCTGGTTATCGGGATGTTCATGCCCGACGCGCTTGGCGCCTTTGCCGGCGACGGCTTTGTGACCGGTGCCGGCGCCTATGATCTGAGCGATCTGAGCCCACAGATTTACCAGTTTAGTGAACAGGAACTGAATGAATGACGGACCGTGCCGAGCCCCTTTCCCCAAAACGCCGGTTTTCATGGCTGCGCCTTGTGCTGGTGGTTTCGCTTGCGGCCAATCTGGCGGTGGCGGGCATATTCGTGGGCAATGCAATTTCATGGCACCGCGAGGGGCCCCCGCCGCGCGCGCTGGGGTTGCGCGAAATCGGATACGTGCCCTTTGTCGCGGCCCTGCACCGCGATGAGCGGCGGGCGTTGACGCGCGCCTTTCTTGCGGCCGCACCCCGCAATACCGAGCGTGAAACCCGGCGCAGTCAGTTCGAGGCCATTCTGGCCGCGCTGCGTGCCGATCCCTATCAGCCCGCCGCGCTTGATGCGGCACTGGCTGCGCATAAATCGGCCTTTGCGGCGCGGCAGGATCTGGGCCAGCAACTGCTGATCCAGACGATTGCGGCGATGGATGACGCGGCGCGGCGCGATTATGCCGACCGGCTGGATGCCGGGATGCGCCGCCCCCCAAGGGATCGCCCCGCGCCGCGCTAGCGCCCGCCCGTTCATGCCGCGGGCAGCCCGACCGAGACCTGATTGCGCCCTTCGGCCTTTGCCCCGAACAGGGCGCGATCCGCGCATTCCATGATCTGTTCGACCGAATGGGGCACGGCGCCACATATGCCCATCGACACGCCGATGCTGAGCGTGACCGGAATCCGTGCCCGGTTTGTGCCGATGCAAACCGGGGTGCGGTCCACAAAGGCACGCAGCCGTTCGGCGGCGGCCTCTGCCTCGGCCAGTGTTGTGTCGGGCATGACGACCAGAAATTCCTCGCCCCCGATGCGTGCAGCCAGATCGCTGGCCCGCAGGCTGGCGTGGATGCGGTGGGCGACCTCGCTTAGAACCGTGTCGCCCACGGCATGGCCATAGGTGTCGTTGACGCGTTTGAAGCGGTCGATATCGATCAGCATGATCGCATAAGGCTGGCCGGTGCTGGCGGCGCGCTGGGCGATCGCGCGCAATTGCGGCAAGGCATAGCGGCGATTATAAAGCCCGGTCAGCGGATCGATACCGGCCAGCCGATAGCCGGCTTCGACGGTGCTGCGCAGCCGGTCGGATTCGCGCTTGCGGCGAAGCTGGCTGCGCAGCCGCAGGGCCAGTTCTTCGGGTTCAAAACCGCGCAGGATCAGATCCGAGGCGCCCAGATCCAGCGCCATGATCGCGCCATCGCGGTCATGGGCTTCGTGCACCACGATCACCACGCTGTCGCGGGTGCTGGCCCGGCTGCGCAATTCCGCCAGCAGCCGCAGACCGCCGCCCGTTTGCGCCAGATCGGCGGTGATGACAAAGGCATCGGGCGTATGCGTGCCCGCATGCAGCGTTTCGAGCACGCGCGCTTCGGGCATGATGTCGATCCGGTCGCGCAGATGCCCGCGCAGCCGTTCGCGCCAGGCGATCGCATCCTCTGTGTCACGTGCAACAATGGCCAGCCGTTCGGGGCCGGTGAAACGGGGGGCCGCCTCGCTCAGGCCCAGTTCGACCGCGCTATGCCGGCGCCGGCGCAGATCTTCGGACTGGGCGCGGGCGCGCAGCAGGCTGCGCACACGCGCGAATAACGTCAGCTCGTCCAGCGGTTTGCACAGGATCTCATCGGCCCCGGCGCGCAATGCATCAAGCCGGGCGGCGCGCGTGACCGTGCCCGAGACGATCAGGATCGGAATATGCGCCGTCACCGGATCGGCGCGCAGGCTGCGGCACAGATCAAGCCCGCCTGCGGTATTAAGCAACGCATCCAGAATGATCAGATCGGGCGCCCCGTCGCGCGCCATGCGCAGCGTATCGGCACCACTTGCGGCCTGCACCACCTCGTAAAACGCCGAGGCCAGTTTGACCTTCATTACGATCCGGTTTGTCGCGACATTATCTGCGATCAGAATACGGCCAACCATGATTACTCTCGTTACTCTCGCAATGAATGTGGCTTCACTCTTGCGCTGCATTGGTTAAGAATTGGTTTCCAGTCATCGGAAAGGACGGCATCATGCGGCAAGAAACCGCCGAGACGATTGCGATACAGGCGCTTGGCTGGCTGGCGGGCGATGATGCGCTGTTTGAAACCTTTCTGGGGGGAAGCGGCATCAGTGCGGCCGAGGTGCGCGCCCGCGCGGCCGAGCCGGAATTTCAGGCCTCGGTGCTGGATTTCGTATTGATGAATGACGATTGGGTCATCGGCTTTTGCAACGCCACCGGCCTTGCCTATGAGGCCCCCGGCCAGGCCCGCATGGCCTTGCCCGGCGGTGCGCAGGTGCATTGGACATGAATTTCATCCGGCGTTAACCACGGATTGCGTTTGCCCTTGGGCATTTCCCGATTCTTAACCTCTTGCGGTCAGGGTAGAGGCGTAAAGAGTGGGGAATGCCAGATGCACGGTCTGATAAACCGGTCGGTTCAATGTTTTATTCGCGACACCTATGGCCCCCGGATGTGGCAGCAGGTGGCGCTTGATGCCCGGATTGGCATCGATGACTTTGAAGCGATGCTGAATTATGATGACGATCTGACGTTCAAGGTGCTTACGGCCGCGCGTGCGGCGTTGGACAAGCCGATTGAAACGATTCTTGAGGATATGGGCACCTATCTGGTGTCGCATCCCACGACCGAGGCGTTGCGCAGGCTGCTGCGCTTTGGCGGCGAAACCTTTGTCGATTTTCTCTATTCGCTGGATGATCTGAGCGATCGGGCGCGGCTGGCCCTGCCGGGGCTGGATCTGCCGGCGTTGGAATTGCATGAAAAAACCACAACTGGCTATCAGGTGCTTTGTGCGCCGGGGATGCCGGGCTTTGCCTATGTGATGATCGGCATCTTGCGCACGATGGCCGATGATTACGGCGCTTTGGTCGTGCTGGAACATCAAGGGCAATGCGAGGCGGGTGATTGCATCGATGTCAGCCTGCTTGAAGCTGCTTTCACCACCGGCAGGCGGTTTGAACTGGCCGCCGGGGTGGCGATATGAGTGCGGATCCCATCTGTCTGGCGGGTGAGGCGTTTGATGTGCTGATGCCCATGCATCTTGTGGTGAACGGACGCGGGCTGATCGAGCGGGCCGGGCCGACGTTGGCGAAATTGCTGCCCGATATCCCATTGAAAGATCAGATATTTCTGGATGTGTTCGAACTGCGCCGCCCCCGACGGGTCGAAGGGGTCACCGCGCTTGCGGCGCGCAAATGCGCGCGGGTGCAACTGGCGCTGCGCGGGCGGGGCGGGCCGGTGCTCAAGGGGTTTGTGACCGCGCTGGGCGACAGCGACCGGGTGTTTCTGAACCTGTCATTCGGGATTTCGGTCATCGATGCGGTGCGTGATTTCCGCCTGACGGCGGGGGATTTTTCCCCCACCGATCTGACGATTGAAATGCTCTATCTGTTCGAGGCCAAGACCGCGGTGCTTGAGGAATCGCACAAGCTCAATCAGCGTCTGCAGGCGGCCAGGATCGCGGCCGAGGAACAGGCCTTTACCGATACGCTTACCGGGCTGAAAAACCGCCGGGCGATGGATCATGTGCTGGAACGCCTGATCGCGGCGCAGACCGGATTTGGCCTGATGCATCTCGATCTCGATTTCTTCAAGGATGTGAACGACACCTTCGGCCATGCGGCGGGCGATCACGTCTTGCAGGCGGTGGCGCAGGTTCTGGTGTCTGAGACCCGCGGCGAAGACATGATCGCGCGGATCGGCGGCGATGAATTCGTGTTGATCATCAACCGCATGACCGACCCGGCGCAACTGTTACGGCTGGCCGCACGGATCATTGCGCGTTTGCGCGCCCCGATCCCCTATCAGGGGCGGATGTGCCATATTTCCGGCTCGATCGGCATCGTGAGCACGGATTTCTATGACACCCCCGGTGCCGGACGGATGCTGGCCGATGCGGATGCGGCACTTTATGTTTCAAAACATCGCGGGCGCGGGCGGGCGACGGTGTTTGATCGCGCAGACGGGTCACATCGACAGTTGAAGGAATCTCATAAAGAACATGATTAATATGACCTTTATTAATAGTCGGTGCTGGCCTAAAAGCAGTATCCTGTAATGAAACCGGCGAAACTTGATCGGAATGACCATGGCTGACCTGCTTGACACCAAGATTCGGAATTCGGATGTTTTTGACCGGCTGCAAGCTGCGGCACGCGAGCGGATCTTGATTCTGGACGGTGCGATGGGCACCCAGATCCAGGGCCTCGGCTTTGGCGAGGCCGAATTTACCGGCCATGGCACCGGTTGCGCCTGTAACAGCGATCATCCCCAGCAGGGCAACAACGACCTGCTTATCCTGACCCAGCCTGATGCGATCGAGGAAATCCATTACAGTTACGCGATCGCCGGGGCCGATATCGTTGAAACCAATACGTTTTCATCGACCTCTATCGCGCAGGCCGATTACGGGATGGAAGATCGGGTTTATGATCTGAACTTTCACGGCGCCCGGATCGTGCGCCGCGCGCTTGACCGCGCCACCGCCGAGGATGGCCGCGAACGCTTTGTTGCGGGCGCTTTGGGGCCGACGAACCGCACGGCCTCGATGTCGCCGGATGTGAATAATCCCGGGTTTCGGGCGGTCAGCTTTGATCAGTTGCGCATCGCTTATGGTGAACAATTGCGCGGGTTGATCGATGGCGGCGCCGATATCATCCTGATCGAAACCATTTTCGACACATTGAACGCGAAAGCCGCGATTTTCGCCTGTGAAGAGGCCTTTGCCCGCACCGGCATCCGCCTGCCGGTGATGATTTCGGGCACGATCACCGATCTGTCGGGGCGCACGCTGTCGGGCCAGACGCCCACGGCCTTCTGGCATTCGGTGCGCCATGCCAAGCCGTTTTCGGTCGGGTTGAACTGCGCGCTGGGGGCGGCGGCGATGCGCGCGCATCTGGCGGAAATTTCGGGCGTGGCCGATACGCTGACCTGCGCCTATCCCAATGCCGGGCTGCCCAATGAAATGGGCCAATATGACGAATCCCCTGAATTGATGTCCGCGCAGCTCGAAGAATTTGCCCGCGAAGGCTTGCTCAACATCGTCGGCGGCTGCTGCGGATCGACGCCCGAACATATCCGCCAGATCGCGGCGGTCGTGGCCAAATATCCGCCGCGCGCGGTGCCAAAAGCGGCGCCCCTGATGCGGCTGTCGGGGTTGGAACCCTTTACCCTGACGAGCGAGATTCCCTTCGTCAACGTGGGCGAGCGCACGAATGTCACCGGTTCGGCCCGGTTTCGCAAGCTGATCACCGCGGGTGATTATGCGGCGGCGTTGGACGTGGCCCGCGATCAGGTTGAAAATGGCGCGCAAGTCATTGACATCAATATGGACGAAGGCCTGATCGACAGCGTGGCGGCGATGGTCGAATTCCTGAACCTGATCGCGGCCGAGCCCGATATCGCCCGGGTGCCGGTGATGATCGACAGCTCGAAATGGGAAGTGATCGAGGCCGGGCTGAAATGCGTTCAGGGCAAGGCGATCGTAAACTCGATTTCCATGAAAGAGGGCGAGGCCGCGTTTTTGCACCACGCACGGCTGTGTCGGGCTTATGGCGCGGCGGTGGTGGTGATGGCCTTTGACGAAACCGGCCAGGCGGATACCGAGGATCGCAAGGTCGAAATCTGCGCCCGCGCCTATCGCCTGCTGACCCAGGAAGTGGGCTTTCCGCCCGAAGATATCATCTTTGATCCCAATGTCTTTGCCGTGGCGACCGGGATTGAGGAACATGACAATTACGGCGTCGATTTCATCGAGGCCACGCGCCGCATTCGGGCCGATCTGCCGCATGTGCATGTGTCGGGCGGGGTGTCGAATCTGAGCTTTTCGTTTCGCGGCAATGAGCCGGTGCGCGAGGCGATGCATGCGGTATTTCTCTATCACGCGATTCAAGCGGGCATGGATATGGGTATCGTGAACGCCGGCCAATTGGCGGTTTACGATTCCATTGATCCGGAACTGCGCGATGCCTGCGAAGATGTCGTGCTCAACCGCCGCTCTGATGCGACCGAACGGCTGCTGGATCTGGCTGAAAACTACAAGGGCACCGGCGCGCGCGAGGCCAAGGAACGCGACATGGGCTGGCGTGACTGGCCGGTCGAAAAGCGGCTGGAACATGCGCTGGTCAATGGCATCACCGAATTCATCGAGGCCGACACCGAAGAGGCGCGCGCCGCTGCCGAACGCCCGCTGCATGTGATCGAAGGCCCGTTGATGGCGGGGATGAACGTCGTGGGCGATCTGTTTGGCGCAGGCAAGATGTTCCTGCCGCAGGTGGTCAAATCCGCGCGGGTGATGAAACAGGCCGTGGCGGTTCTGTTGCCCTATATGGAGGAAGAAAAGCAATTGCTGGGCGGCGAAGGCCGCTCATCCGCCGGGCGGGTGGTGATGGCGACGGTCAAGGGCGATGTTCATGATATCGGCAAGAATATCGTCGGTGTCGTTCTGGCCTGTAATAATTACGAAATCATCGATCTTGGGGTGATGGTGCCTGCGAACAAGATCCTCGAAGCCGCGCGGGAACATCAGGCCGATATCATCGGGCTGTCGGGGCTGATCACGCCCTCGCTTGATGAAATGATGCATGTCGCCTCGGAAATGGAGCGCGAAGGTTTTGATCTGCCGCTGCTGATCGGGGGGGCAACGACCAGCCGGGTCCATACCGCGGTCAAGATCCACCCGCGTTACGACCGGGGGCAGGCGGTCTATGTGATCGATGCCAGCCGCGCGGTCGGGGTTGTGTCGGCCTTGTTGTCATCCGAACAAAAAGGCCCCTATATCAACGAAATTCAGGCCGAATATCAAAAGGTTGCCGAAAGCCACGCGCGGGCCGAACGCGCGAAAAAGCGGCTCAGCCTTGCGGATGCGCGCGCCAATGCGGTGCGGATCGACTGGTCGGATTATGAACCGCCGGCGCCGGCCTTTCTTGGCACGCGGGTGTTTGACGATTGGGATTTGGCCGAAATCGCCAGCTATATCGACTGGACACCGTTTTTTCAGACATGGGAAATGAAAGGCGTCTATCCGCGCATTCTTGAGGATGAAAAACAAGGCGCCGCGGCGCGTCAGCTTTTTGCTGATGCCCAGGCGATGCTGGCGCAGATCATCAAGGAAAAATGGTTCCATCCGCGCGCGGTGATCGGTTTCTGGCCGGCCAATGCCGCGGGCGATGACATTCGGCTTTATACCGGCGAAGACCGGGCCGAGGAACTGGCCATGCTGCATACATTGCGCCAACAGGTGACGAAACGCGACGGGCGGCCCAATGCGGCGCTTGCCGATTTCGTCGCGCCGATCGGCCGGCGTGACTATGTCGGCGGTTTTGTCGTCACCTCCGGCAGCGAGGAAATCGAGATCGCCGATCGTTTCGCGCGCGCGAATGACGATTATTCCTCGATTTTGGTCAAGGCGCTGGCAGACCGCTTTGCCGAAGCCTTTGTCGAGTTGATGCACGCGCGGGTGCGGCGGGAATTCTGGCCCTATGCCCCGGATGAAACCTATACGCCGCAGGAGTTGATCGCCGAACCGTATCGCGGTATCCGGCCCGCGCCCGGCTATCCGGCCCAGCCTGATCACACCGAAAAGCTGACGCTGTTTCGCCTGCTCGATGCCGAGGCTGCGACCGGTGTGGCCCTGACCGAAGGCATGGCAATGTGGCCGGGATCGTCGGTGTCGGGGCTTTATATCGGGCATCCGGACGCCTATTATTTCGGCGTGGCCAAGGTCGAACGCGATCAGGTCGAAGATTATGCCGCGCGCAAGGGGATGGAACTGGAAGTGGCCGAGCGCTGGCTGAGCCCGATCCTGAACTACACCCCCGCCGACCAGACCGAGGCAGCATAGGTTTTGTTTTATGCGGCGGCATTCGCCGCCGCTGGCGTGCCTGGGCTGGCAAACTTAGCGGCAATTGCAGAAGAGTCGGGCATCGTCGGGTCCGGCTCGCCCGGGGCGGCTATTACCGGTTCAATCTGGTTTGTCCGGATGCACAAGACGATGCGGCCAGCTTCTTTGAATCGCCCGGCCTGGTGGACAATATCCATCTGCGCGTGGTCAGGATAAGCGACATCGAGATTTACATGCAGGGCCTGTCGTTCAACGTGATTGAATGATGAAGCGGGCAGCGCGCGGATGAGTTTCTATCCACCGCGCAAGGGCAGCTATGAAATGCTGGTGCGGGATCATTCGGAACCGCCGCAATCAGCCATCACCACGATCATCGTGGAATAAGCCATCGTCCGGGCGCGCGTGTTGCGCCCGGACGGAAGGGGTCAGCCGGTGGCCTGCACCGGATCGACGTTGCGCACGCGCACTTTTTCGATGGCGCGGCCATCAAGCGCCACGACTTCGAATTCCAGCCCGCCGGCGCGCACTTTGGCCCCTTCGGCGGGCAGGCGGCCCAGTTGCCACAGGATATAGCCGGCGAGGGTGGAATAGCGCTCGGTCTCATCCTCAAGATCGACATCAAGCAGGTTCGAAGCCTTGCGAATATCGATCCAGCCATCCACGAGCCAGGCGCCATCGGGCTCTTTTTCCGCGACCAGCCGGGCCTCGCCCTCATCGGGGAATTCGCCGGCAATCGCTTCGAGAATATCGGTCGAGGTGGCGATCCCTTCGAGCGAGCCGAACTCATCCACGATCACGGCCATCT
>Ga0265293_10006738_pt1 | contig 18109 bp, 19 predicted proteins | sample Munlanlewell138R_FD_192505 | JGI IMG/M metagenome (GOLD analysis project Ga0265293, IMG submission 192505) | Leachate microbial communities from a municipal landfill in Southern Ontario, Canada - Leachate well 138R | ecosystem: Engineered > Solid waste > Landfill > Unclassified | place: Canada...
AGCCAGAAGAGACTGAATGGCGTGATACCCAGCCCCCAGAGGGTCGGCATCAGGCTCGAGAAAAGAGGTAATTCGCTTCAGTCGGTACGGCTTGACGATGACCGAACCGATCACCACCAGAGCTCCGGCGGCGCTCATCATCAGCATGTGAGACACCTGCGCTCCTCCGGCAAACAGCATGGCCATAAAAACTCCGGCCAGAATCAGGGCGGTACCTAGGTCCGGTTCGCGCTCCACCAGGATGAGGGTCACCCCGAACAATACCAGGGCAGGGAGCAGCCTCGGGAAACTGCGGACCTTTTCGCCGCGTCGGGCCAGAAAATCCGCCATATAAAAGATGAGGGCCAACTTGGCGAGTTCGCTCGGCTGAAACTGGAAACTTCCCAGCATCAACCAGCGATGGGCACCGTTGATCTCCGGCCCGATCAGGAGCACCAGGACCAGCAGGAGCAGGTTTAGGCCCAAAAAAGGCAGCGACAGAAAGGGGCGCCATTTCTCTAGATCGATAGAACGCGCCACCCAGAGCGCTGCCAAACCTGCGCAAAACCACAGACCCTGCCGCTTGAAAAAGAAATAAGGGTCGGAGTTGAAGTCGGTGGAGGAAGCGGTGACCACGAGCGATGATGAGAACACCATCAGCAAGCCCACCATCCCCAGGCCGAGACAGATGATCAAGATCCAGTATTCGTTGCCTTTTCTCAACTTTTGACGCTCCTCGTCTGCAGGTTCCGCTCTTCGCGAGACCTCAATTCTGCCACCAGGTCGTTGAAGATTTCACCCCGATGCTCAGCACTGTTGAACTGATCAAAACTAGAGCAAGCAGGCGCCAACAGCACCGTGCCCTCCCCCTTCAAAAAGGCGGTTGCATCGTGCAGGGCGCGCTCCATGGTCTGACTCCGTTCCATATTTCGAAATCCAAGCTCTTCCAGTTTCTCCTCGATCGGCCGGGCTGCCTCACCGATCAGGAAAACTCGTCCATCTCGGTCCTGCAATCCCTGGGCCAAAGAAGTGTAATCCACTCCCTTGTCCTTGCCCCCCACGATCACCGCCAACGGTCCACTGATGGAGCACACGGAGGCCAACGCGGAATCGATATTGGTCGCTTTAGAGTCATTGATGTAAGTGATTCCATCCACGACTCCCGCTAACTCCATGCGATAGTGGAGAGGTTGAAACCTTCTCAATCCAGATTGAATTTCCTCGCCGGATAACCCGACTTCCAGAGCCACCGTGATGGCCGCAAGACCGTTGCTGATCATGGCCAGGCCGGGCAAACCGGGAAAGTCCCAGGTAAAGAGTTCTTCGCCTCGACCATCCTGGAAGCGGATCACCCGCTTGCCGAGAAGTGCTACCCCGTTTTCCACCGGGTCGTTCACCGAATAGGTCAGCACTCTGGGTGGAGCCCCTTTTTTGGGGAGAGGAAAGCCATCGACCCAACGAGGTAGTGTCCGGGACTTGACAACTTCTGCCATGCGCCGACAGTTCTCATCGTCCTGGCAAAAAATCGCGATGCAATCCTGATCCATGCGGGCGAACATCCGGGACTTGGCGGTCCAATACTCTTCCAGGTCTTTGTGGTGATCCAGGTGATCCGGGGTGATATTCGTGAGCACCCCGATTCGGGGCTTGAACTCGTGAACCGTCTCCAGTTGAAAGCTCGAGACTTCGGCCACCACCCACTCCACACTACTTTCCAGATCCCTCACCTGGTCCAGGAGCGGAACCCCTATATTTCCTCCCACGATCCCCTTGCGGTCCAGCATGTTGCCCAGCAGCGAACAGGTGGTGGACTTGCCGTTGGTGCCCGTCACGGCGACCAGAGGCCGGGGGCAGGCCAGGTAAGCCAGTTCCATCTCTCCTTTGATGGTGACTCCACGCTTTAAAGCTTCTGCCAGGAAGGGAACGTGCAAGGAAACACCGGGCGAGATCACGACCTCGGAACAACGCTCGAGGAGCTCCAGGGGGTGCCCCCCGAAGGCCCATTCGAGTTTGCCGGGATGCTCGTTGTCCAGTTTTACAAAAGCCGGCCAGTAGGCCGACCGCTCGACCTCCTCCGGCAAGGCCCGGTCAGAGACCACCACTTCTCGTCCCTGCCCCAGGAGATAGCTCGTCACGGCCAGACCGCTGCGGCCGGTACCCAGTACCAGAGTTTTCACCACGCACACCCCTGAGCAAAGAAGTAGAGGCCTCCGAGGGTTAGAAAAAGGGAGGTCAGCCAGAAGCGAATCACCACCTGCACCTCGTGCATCCCCGACAGCGCGAAATGGTGGTGCAGAGGACTCATCTTGAAGATCCGTTTGCCCCCGGTGCTCTTGAAGTAGGCGACCTGCATCATCACCGAGAGCGCCTCAGCCACGAACAGGCCACCCACCAGAATCAGCATGATGGGCCGCCCCGCCACCAGGGCCATAGCGGCCAGCGCTCCTCCCAGGGCCAGGCTACCGGTGTCGCCCATAAAGACCCTGGCGGGATAGCAGTTGAACCAGAGAAACCCGATCAAGGCGCCCATCAGGGCAAACGAAGTGGCGGTGATGCTGGGTTGCCCCTGACACAGACCCACCAGAGCGAAGAAAGCTAGCGGGGGAAGCGCCGCGCCCGAGGCCAGGCCATCCATTCCGTCGGCGAGATTCACCGCGTTGGTGGTGGAAACCACCACCAGCACACCCAGACCCAGCACCAGGGCCGTTCCGTTGAGTTCGAAACCGAAAGGGAGAGTGATGGAAGTGACGCCTCGGCCCCAAACCAGATAGGCCGCCGGAAAAACGCCTAGCAAACCTTGCAGAGCCAGCTTCTGGCGAGCTTTCAGTCCCAGGTTTTGTTTTTTCATCAGGCCGGTCAGATCGTCCAGCAACCCGATCGCAAAACCACCCAGGATGACAAACCAGATCACCAGCAACTCCAGGCTCCAACCCGCCGTGAGCATGGTGGCTACAAACGCGCTAAGCACAAATGCGGCACCGCCCATGGTGGGGGTGCCCGCCTTGACCTTATGGTCCTCAGGGCCTTCAGGGCGGATCTCCTGCCCCCATCCCCGGCCGGCGACCCAGCGAATGAAAAACGGCAGGGTGAGCAGGGTGAGTCCCAGACTCAAGATCCCTCCGTAATAGTTGTGAAGGTTTGCGTGCAACGAAAGCACTCTTTTATCCAACCCTTTCTTTGATGGTGTTTACCACGGTTTCCAGCGCCATACCCCGGGAAGCTTTCACCAGTACAAAATCGCCTTCTTGGAGTTCTCGTTCCAAGTGCTCGGCCAATTGAGGCTTCTCGGCGTACCAGTGAGCCCGGACCCCGCCCTCCCGGGCCACCTCGACCAGTCCCTCGGTCAAAGGGCCGTAGCCGAAGACCACGTCCACACCGTAGCCGGGGAGTGCCTCTCCCACTTTGCGGTGGGCGGCGGGGCCCACCTCGCCCAACTCCAGCATATCCCCCAGCACGGCGAGTTTTCTGCCTCGACACGCCTTCAGCACCCCGAGAGAGGCGCACAACGATTCGGGCGCCGAATTGTAGGCGTCCAAATAAAATCGTGCCTTGCCGATGGTCACCCACTCGGCTCTGCCCTCCGGGTGCCCCAGGGAGGCCAGGTCGCCAAGCACAGCCTCCGCTTCCACTCCCAGAGCCTGGGCGGCCCCTAGAACCGCGAACAGATCGTGGAGGTGATGGCGACCCGGTAGAGGCAGAGTATAGCGGCGCCCTCGGAACTGAAAGTCAGTCCTGCTCTCATCTTCCTCCAGGATCGCCTCGGGGGCAAAATCCCCATTCCCCGGTACCGTCGAGTAAGAAGTGACCGGGGCTGTCGAAAGCTCCTTCAGAAGCGGATAGAATTCGTCGGAGGAAGGCAACACGGCGCAACCCTGGAGCGGCAGCCCCTGCACCAATTCCCCTTTGGCCCTGGCGATATTCTCACGACTCCCCAGGAGTTCGATGTGGGAGGTTCCGATGGCGGTGATCACGCCCACCTCCGGTTCGGCGGCCTTGACCAGCCGAGCGATCTCGCCGGACCCGCGCATGCCCATCTCCGTGATCACCAGTTCGTGCCGGGGGGTCAACTCCAGCAGAGTTTTTGGTACCCCGATGTCGTTGTTGAAATTGGCCTGACTCTTGTGCACCGCGAAGTGAGTGCCCAGAAAATGGGCCAGGAACTCCTTGGTGGTGGTCTTGCCCACCGAGCCGGTCACGGCCAGGCATCGCACTCCGCATTTCTTTTTCCAATAGAGCCCCAGTGACTGGTAGGCTGCCAGAGGATCCTGCACCCTGAACAGAGGAACCCTGGTGAGCCACTGCGGGACCTCCGGCCGGGCCCACACCACTGCCCCGGCTGCTCGCTCCTCCACGGCTCTGCGGGCATAATCGTGACCGTCAAAGTTCTCCCCGATCAGCGGAACGAAAAGAGACCCTCTCTCCAGGGTCCTTGAATCCGTCGAAACACCCGAGAGGATGCTCTCGGGTTCGTATTCACCCTCCGGTCTCCCCAGACAGGTGGCAATGTCGTCGAGGGTCCATTCGATCACAGAGCGGCTCGACCCTGACTTCTATTGCTGTATGGAAGGTCGCGATAAAGGTGACGGAGGGGTTTTCGGCATTCCGTCCAGAGTAAGTTCGCCGTACTCAGCGAACTATTTCGCTGGACCTTTCCCAGGCGGGCACAGATGATCCGCCGTGCCACGTCCCGGTCATCAAAGACGATCTTGTGGTCCGAGAAAATTTGCACTCTCTCGTGGCCCTTGCCTGCAATCACCACCGTATCGCCGGGCCTGGCCCCTCGGATGGCCGCCGCGATGGCCGCCTCTCGATCCGGTTCCTTGAGGTAATCCACGTGCTCTCCGACTTCCAGCACACCGCGCTCGATATCGTGCAAGATCAGGTTCGGGTCCTCGGATCGGGGGTTGTCGGAAGTCAGGAACACCCGGTCGGCCAGCCTGGCCGCCACATCGCCCATCAGGGGGCGCTTGCCGGTGTCGCGGTCGCCGCCGCAGCCGAAAACCACTATCAGGCGGCCTGCGGTCACTTCCCGGGCTGCCATCAGCACGTTCTCCAGACCATCGGGGGTGTGGGCGTAGTCCACCAGCACGGTGAAATCCTGGCCTTCGCGCACCAACTCGAAACGGCCAGGGATGCCGTCCAGGGTAGCCAGCGACTCCACGATCTCATCCAACTCGATGCGGCGAGCCAGGCCCACTCCGACAGCCGCCAGAGCGTTCGACACGTTGAAGGCCCCGGCCAGTCGAAGCCTACAGGAGGCGTCACCCACCGGCGTTTTCACACAAAACCGGGAGCCTTCCGGGCTGAACTCCAGCTCCGTCGCCAAAACGTGCGCTCCCTCGGTGAAGCCGTAAGTGATGTAAGGAACCTTCAGATCTTTTAAGATCTCTTTGGCTCGGGGGTCATCCCAGTTGATGATCGCATAGGGCGGAGCCGGCCGGCTCCAGTCCTGACCCAGCCCCGTAAACAAAGACTTCTTGGTCTCGAAATACTCGTCCATGGAGGCGTGGAAATCCAGATGATCTTGAGAAAGATTGGTGTATACCGCTACGTCGAACGGAATGCCGGCGACCCGGTGAAGGGCCAGGGCGTGGGACGACACTTCCATCACCACCGAACGGTTTCCGGCCGCTACCATGTCGCTCAGCAACTCCTGCAGATCGGACGACTCCGGGGTGGTGTTTTGCACATCGCGGTTCTGGTCGCCCACCCGGGCCCGAATGGTCCCGATCAAGCCGGGAGCCTGGCCCGCTTTGCTCAACACCGTTTCACAAAGAAAAGCGGTGGAGGTCTTGCCGTTGGTCCCGGTGATACCCACCATCGAAAGACGCGAAGCAGGATAATCAAAGAAGCGAGCCGCCAGGTGACCCAGTCGACAGCGAGCGTCCGCCACTTTGATCTGGGGAACTTGAGCTGGCAGATCGCTCAGCACGCGCTCCACCAGCACCGCAACCGCTCCCGCTTCAACCGCCCGGGCTGCGTAATCATGACCGTCCGACTGAAAGCCCGGGATGCAGACAAACAGGTGTCCGGGTTGAACTCTTCGGGAGTCAAAAGCTATCCCGGTGATCTCCAGGTCTTTCCAAGCTGGCTCCGTCGAGGTTGAGGAAACGACCTCAAATGGCTCTAGTTCTTCGCTTTTAAATAGGTGCGCCAACTTCAATTCCAAGTTCCTCCGTTAACCTTTTCGGTCGTGCTATTGAATTATCTTCAAAAAAGCTTAATCCTCCTCGAATTTGAAATTTATTCTAGAAAATGAGCCTAAAAATGAAAGGGGCCCTCTCCTGAAGGAGAAGGCCGTAGGCGAGAGCCTGTTCACGCCTGTAACTTTTAACTTTGCGCGAACCCGTTTGGGGTTTGCTCGATAAGCGTTCGTGAGCTAATAGTTGGGGATGTTGGGTCGGTAGTAGCTGTTTATGTCGGGCCGGTGGTCGATCATGGTGAGCCAGCGTTTCTTTCCACCCCGACCGGAATCGAGCCTGGGCCCAAAGCACACCGGCTGGGGTGCCATCATGATTTGAGCCGCTGGTTTAATCCGTTTGGCCGGCATGGCTCGTGGGCCGGCAAACTTCCTGACAAAGGCGTCAATATCTATCTCTTTCATCTCATCCCTCTCCGTACCGTTTCTCGTTCGTTCGTTTAATGCCCACTATCGGACAGGTCTCTTTTCAACAACTTGGGGTCCGGCTTCACACCTAACTTCCAGAGCGCTTTTTCCGTCACTCGGCTAAACACCGGTCCGGCTACCAGGCCACCCCAATAAGGCGTAGGTTTCTCGATCTTGATCAAGACCACGATGCGCGGATCGTCTACCGGGGCCACTCCCAGAAAAGAAGCGATGTACTTACCCGAGGCGTAGACTCCGTTTTCCACCAACTGCGCCGTACCGGTCTTGCCGCCTACCCGATAACCGGGCACTCGGGCCCGTTTGCCGGTTCCGTTTTCACACACGTTCTCCAGGATGTCGAGCATCTGCTTGGAGGCTTCAGCCGAGATTGGTTGGCCCAGAATCTCGGGCTCAAAGCGTTCGATGACGTTTCCTTCGTGGTCGGTCACGGCTTTCACCACACGAGGCTTCATGCGGACTCCACCGTTAGCGATGGCCTGCATGGCGCTGCACAACTGCACAGGGGTGCAGGCCACGCCCTGACCAAAACTGATGGTGGCGGTATTGATAGCGGCCCACTCGCTGGCGGGGCTCAGAATGCCCTCGCTCTCGCCCACCAGATCGATACCGGTCTTCCCCCCAAAGCCGAACTCTAGGAGGTGCTTATAATACTTCTCTTTACCCAGCGACAGAGCCACGTTGGCCGTACCCACGTTGAAGCTGTAAGCGATGATATCTTTCAGGGTCTCCATCGCCCCGGCGTAAAGGCCGTCGTTGGCGTTGTGGATGGTCCATCCGTCCACCGACATGATCCCGCCGGAAGCGAAGGTGTCACTGGGCTTTATGCCGGAGTTAAGAGCGGCAGCAGCCAGAAAGACTTTGAAGGTAGAGCCCGGCTCGTAGGGATCAGTCACGCTGCGATTGCGCCGAAGCTCCGGCTTGACTTCGGCGAAATCTTCAGCCGGAAAGTCGGGATTGATGGCCATGGCCAGGACTTCGCCGTTGCGGGCATCCATCACCACGATGATCCCACCGGTTCCGTGATACTCCTTAACCTGCCGAGCCAGTTCTTTTTCGGCCACATACTGGATCGACTCGTCGATGGTGAGGATCACGTTGTGCCCGGGTTCAGCCGGCTTTATCAAGGCAGTGGGGTGCTCCAGGGTGGCCCAACCATCACGGTCCATGAAGGCTCTCAGGATCCCCGAGGTGCCGCTCAGTTGGTCTTCGTAAGAAGACTCCAGACCGTCCAGGCCCTGGTCATCGATCCCGGTCGCGCCGATCAGGTGAGAAGCCAGATGACCTTTCGGATAGTAGCGCTTTCCAGGGGTAGCTTCCTTGACCAGAAAAACGCCTTTCAATCCGTGCTCTTTCACAGCCCGGGCTTCTTCATCGCTCACCTTGCGAGCGATCCAACCGAAGGTTCCGACGCTCTCGACGATGTCCCGTATCTCTTTCTCCGAGCGTGAGGTTGCAGCGGTTAAGAGAGCTACAGCCTCTTCCACCTCATCGGCGTTTTGTAAATGTTCGGGGTTCACCGCGATGGACCAGCGAGCGATCGATGTTGCCAGCACCACGTTGTTGCGATCGCGAATCTCACCACGCAGGGCGGGTAGTTCCGCCTCCCCCAGGTGCTGAGCGTCGGCCCGATCCAGATAATAGGCGTGGTCGACATACTGAATTTTGATCAACCGCCCGCACAGCAATCCAGCGAAGCCTGCGAACAACCAGAAAAGAGTGATTACCCGGCTTTTGTTTGTCATCGTGGTGTTCTTCATGGCGGTTTTAGGGGTGAACTACCGCCACTTCAGAGGGTTCTTCGATGGCCTTCGACCACACCACCTCGATCACGTGGCGCTCTTTAGGCGCCACCATCTTGAGTCGCTCAACCGCCACGCGCTCTACTCGTTCCAGCGAAGTCAACTCCTGGACCTTGAGCTCCAGGTCGGCTCGATCAGCCACCAGGCTCTTGACCTCCTGGCGCTGTGCCAGAATCGCGTACTGGATGCGAACCATGTGTGCCGACTGGCACAGATAGGCTAGTAGTAAGAATGCCACTCCGCAGAACGCGAGAAAAGGAAGTGTCCAGACCTTGCCGGACCCTCTCCTCCTCTTCTCCCTAGACCTGGACGTATCGTCCAATGAGACCTCTGTGCCCAACTCCATAACCTCGCTTTCAAATTTTCTCCGCCACCCGAAGCAAAGCAGAGCGCGAACGACGATTGTCATCCACCTCTTGCAAGCCTGGCTTGACGGCTTTTTTGGTAAGGATCTTGACTTCTTCTTTGGCCCCGCAGGTGCACACGGGTTGGTGCCTTGGGCAGTGACAGCGCCCTGCTTTGTCCCGAAAAAACTCTTTCACGAAACGGTCTTCCAGGGAGTGATAAGTCACCACTGTGATGCGAGCACCAGGGCGGGCCGTGTTGACCGCACTCTCCAGGCCGACCCGAAGTTCGCCCAGTTCATCGTTGACGGCGATGCGCAACGCCTGGAAGCAGCGGGTGGCAGGGTGCTTATGGCGCCCCTGGGTCTTGGGATACCCCACCACTCGGGCCACCACCTCGGCCAGGTCCAGGGTGCGGGTAAAGGGTTGAGTACGGCGGCGGGTCTCTATGGCGCGAGCCACCGGACGAGCACGTCGCTCCTCTCCGTACTCCTTAAAAATTCGGGTAAGCTCCTCGACCGGCTCGTTGTTGACCAGGTCGGCGGCGTTGGGGTGGGAGGAAGTGGGGTCCATGCGCATGTCCAGGGGACCGTCCTGCTGAAAGCTGAAGCCCCGCTCAGCCGTGTCTAGTTGGTGGGAAGAGACGCCCAGATCAAAAACTGCGCCGTCGTGGCCATTGGGTGAGTGGAGGAGCAGAAACTCCTCGAACTGAGAAAACCGGGAGTGGTGAACGGTAAGACGAGGATCCTCTCGGAAAGCCTCTTGCGCCCTGCCCACCGCTTCTATGTCCCGGTCAAATGCGACCAATTTTCCCTCATTTCCCAGTTCATCTAAAATCGCTCGACTATAACCCCCTCCTCCGAGAGTCAGGTCGACGATCAGATCTCGTGGCTCCACCGCGAGCCACTCCATCACTTCCCCGAGCATCACGGGGCGATGAAATTGCGACAACTAAATGCTACCTAACTGTCGCTTCCCTCTGAATTCCCTTGTGCTTTCTCCACCAGCTTCAGTTGCACCTCAACCACCTGCTCGGAACGCCGCACTCGCGAACCGGACCCCGGACCGGGGGCAGGTGTCCTCCGTTTCCAGGGCGGGCTGGGTGGCATACCCAGCTTAACCGGAAATCGAGAGTACTTCAGATCAGATTTGATACTTCTCATAGACATAATCGTCCAGCTCCTCTATTCCAGCCAACTCCATCTCGGACCAGCGTTTCGGCTCCCACACCTTCAGCCGGTCCAAAGCTCCCGTTATGACCACCTGGCCGAGTTCAAGATCGGCGTGGGAGCGAAGCTCCTGGCCCATCAAAACCCGCCCTTGCTTATCCAACTCCACAGTCTGCGCCGAAGCCAACTGTAGCGTGACCCAGCGTTGACCACGCAGGTCAGTTTTTGAAATCTTTTTCATTTTCTTTAGAAAAAGGTTCCATGCTGAGCGCGGCAAAATTTCCACGGATCGATCAGCGCCCTTGCGCAGAACGGCCCCATCTTCAAAATCCGAACGAAAGGAAGACGGAATCGTCAATCGACCCTTGTTGTCAAGCGTGTGCTCGAATGTCCCGGAGAACCAGTATTCTTCCGAAGCATCTTCCACTTAGCTCCACATACCTCCACTTTGCCCCACTAGGCCCCACGATTATAAACAGCCCTTGATCCGGGTGTCAATCTTACTTTCAGAGAGCTTTTTTATACACACAGTGCCATGTGCACTATATATAGTAGAACAAGTGTTCTTAGGCTCTACATAGTGGGTAAACCGTGTTCAAAACTTTGTAGAATTTTTTTAATTTTTTTTGCTTGCACGGAGATGGAGACCGGAGGGCGGCGAAGAGGGAATCTTAGCCGAGAAAGGAGATGGTCCAAGTGAGTCAATTCTCGCCCGAGTTAGATACCGCTAAGACCACGCGCCCGAAGTCGAATGGGCGCTGGCGCGTCATACTATATGCCGATAACAGACACCAGTTCGACGATGTGGTGTTCTGGTTGGAGGGGGCCACCGCTTGCGAAACCGATTTTGCCTATCAGATCTCTCACGTTTGTGAAGATCAGGGGCGAGCGGTGTGCTTTCAAGGCCCTAAGGAAGAGTGCCGGCTAATAGCCGACAGGCTCCGCTCGAAGGGGCTACAGGTGGAAGTCGACGACTTTTAGGAGTGGGGGAAAGTGGGGCTTTAAAGTCGTGGGTCCTTTCGGAGAGAATCCGAGGGGATCTTTTTTTAGGAAGCACCCACCACCAGACGCTCGTCAGGCCCTAACTGGGCCAGGTGGCGTGCCCCTGTAAGTAGCAGTTCCCCTCCTGAGCCCAGACCCCTGACTCGGCCCAGCGGTTGAATCGTATCTCCCCGCAAAATGCCCACTTCTCGGCCTTCCTTCAAGCCCTCTAAGAAGGGCTCACAGCGGGAGGCCAGGGCGGCACACCCCTCAGTGTTGAACCGCTCCAACTCTTCGTCCAGCACAGCCAACACCCGTCGGGCCACCGGTTCCACTTGCCACTCCCGGTCAGGCACCAACTGAGCCAGCGTGACCGCCTGGACCTCCGGAGGAAAGGAGCGTTGGCAAACGTTCAAACCAATCCCCAGGACCGCCCGCTCCATGGTCTGGCCGTGAAACTTCACCTGGGGCAAGACCCCACAAAGCTTTCGACCCTGACAGTAAAGGTCGTTGGGCCAGCGAAGCAGTGCAGGCACACCCCACTCTTCGTAGCAGAGTCGCAAGACACAGTAGGCCCCCAGGAGCGTCAGCCCCTCCGGCGAGGACGGCAAGAGCACCACCGAGAGATACATCCCCCCCTCGGCCGAGGCCCAGGCCCGCTGGGCTCGCCCCCGTCCGGCGGTCTGACGCGCCGCCAACAAGGCGGTACCCGGGGGATACTCCGACAGAGGGGCCCGGAAAAGGACTTCGTTGGTGGAAGCCACCTCGTCCCGGCAGATCAGGCGACTCACAGCTCCAGTCGGACTCCGTCCTCCACTTTCAACCACCCGTGGCTAAACTTTCGCAAATCGGCTTGAAAGCTCTCCGAGCCCGGTCCCAGATTGGACACCCCGATCAGCAGTACCCGCTTGCCCAGGCGGCGGTTCTGCCGCTCCAGCATGGCTTGCAAGCGCCGGCGCACTCTCTCCATGTCGCTCAACTCGCCGTAGACCCGCACCTCCCGGTCGTCGGGAAAGTGGGTGTGGGCGATCTGCTCGTCTAAATAAATTCGGACGAAGGTGTCAGGTGGAACCTGTGCCCGCAACTCTCGCACCGCCTCGGGCAGTTGCTCTGCCTCATCAGCCTCCACGATAAGGGTGCTGCCCTCGGGCACGTAGGTGCGGATAGCTCGCTCCGGGAAGGCGCGCTCGTGGGAGAGAATGACCGGCTCATTCAGATACGGGAAAAGCTCATCAGCCTTCACGAAAGCCTGCTGCAAGAGCCTCCAGGGGCGAGTACCGAGATCAAGTAAAGACGGCTCCAGGGGAGTCTCCTCTTCAGGCCAGCGCAACAATCGTGCACTTTCGTAGTCGGAGCCGGAGAGTTCGCGACCCTCTTCGACGTGTTGTTTACTCTCACCAGTTAGATCCTGGAACAGGGCCGCCCCGTTGCGCTCCAACAGTTCTTGCATGACGGGGTGCCAGGGGCAACCCACCGTCAGACGGCGAACCCCTCCTGGCACCCGGACCCTGACCAGCAAAGGCCCGGGCCAGAAAAACGCCAACGCCGGCAAAACCCCGGGGGGCAAGATCGCGCTCCACTCCGCCAACTCCTCCGGCTGAGAGGGTGGCAAGAGCAATGTCACCTCTTCTTCAGGTAGCGACTCCTCCGACTTTCCTTTTGCCTCCACCCAGGGGTGGGTGAACACTCGGCCGTAGCCCCACCCCGAATGGCAAACCACGTCGCTCCCCTCTTTCAGGGAAGTGACAGCCCGGTTCAGGCTGCGGCGCATGGTGCGTAGGTGTTGCTGTTTCTGGGCCTCAAGCACGGATCTGCCTCACAGCACGAAAATATCCGGGGAGAAGAGGCGCTTGATGTCGCCGAAGGTCACCAGAATCACGAAACCCAGCAGGATAAACAGGCCCACCATGTGGATGCGCGCTTCCTTGTCCGGGTCCAGCGGCTTTCCGCGCAGTCCGGCGATCATGAGAAAGACCAGTCGGGAGCCGTCCAGAGCCGGGAAAGGCAGAAGGTTAAAGGCTCCAATGGCGGCGTTCAAGAGGGCCACGAAGTAAAGAAACTGAGCGATGCCGTTGTCGGAGAACTCGTAGATCAGGTGCATGATCCCGACCGGACCTTGCATATTGCTGATAATCTCGGATCCGGTATACTGCGAGGTCAACCAGGCTTTCAAGATGAAAAAGGGCATCCCCAGCATCTGGCCGATCATAGAGAACGGCGCCTTCAGCAATTCGCTCGCGCCCAGCGGCTTCAGGGTGACTCCCACGCTCGCCAGGCTCGCCGTGGAAGGCCCTTTGGAGAGGGTGAGGGTTTCTGCTTTTTCGCCTCTCAGCACCACCAGTTGTATCTCGGAGACCTCCGGTATCCGGCCCATGGCAGCCAGAGCTTCGTCGACCATGCTGCCGAATATGAGCCCTGAATTGGAGACCACCGCCAACTCCCCGACCGCCAGGATCTGATCCCCGGCCTGCACTCCTGCCTCCTCGGCGGGGCTGCCCTCTTTCACCGTGGCTACCACCCCGGTGAGGGTGTTCTCAAAACGGATATCGTTGACCCCGAAGTAAACCCCGACCTGGCCTCGAGGCCCCGAAAACTTCTCGGGCAGCTTCAGTGTGACCGGACCCTCTTCCGTCTCCAGGCTGTAAGAACCGTTGCCTTCAAGGTTGGAGACCTCCTGGAGCAACTGCTCCAGATTGTGAGAGGTGACTCTCTTGCCCACCAGTCCCTCGTGATCGATCGAACTCTCCAGGGTCAATGCCCCCTGAGAATCCGCTGAAAACGATTCATAGCCGATCCGTACATCCGGCTTTATCTCCAGAGCCTTCTCCTCGCCCTTGCGGGAGTGGATCTTCAAAAGAACCGGGGTTCCGGTGTGGCGGCCGATGGCGTGAAAAGCCTCCAGATTGGTCGAGACCTGCTCACCGTCCACCTCCAGCAGGAGGTCCCCGGCCCTGATTCCGGATTCTGCCGCCGGAGCGCCCGGAACAGCCTGTGAGACGTACGGCCCCCAATCATTGAAAAAGGCTCCAATCCCCACCGCCGGTCCCAGACACCACAAGATCAAGATGGCGGAGATAAAATTCATGATCACCCCGCCGGAAATCACCAGGATTCTGGCTCCCACCGAACGGTCGTGAAAATTTCCCTCCACCGACCGCAAGGTTGGAAACTCCTGGCAACGGGCAAACGTCACCTGATCGTGCACCTCTTGCCAGGCCTCGGCCCGCTCAGACTCGGGCACTTTGTGCAAGACCTCCAGCAGACTCTGTGGGGTGGCCGGGAACTCCGCCTCACCCAGATAGTGGTCCACCGCGTGCGCCCAGGGGTCTTCGCTGCGATCGCCAGGCTCTTCGCCATTCATCATGACGTAGCCGCCGAAGGGGAAGGCGCGGACCGCGAAATTGGTGCCTCGCCAGCGGAAGCTAAAGAGGCTGGGTCCGAATCCTACGGCAAACTGAGGGCAGCGGATGTCCACCGCCCGGGCGGTGAGAAAGTGCCCCAGTTCGTGAATAAAGATAATGAAACCAAAGGAAACAACGACGGCCAGGATGCCTAACAGAAATCCCAAAACCGCCGCCATCACGGGGCCTTAGTGCAAGCGCGGCCAATTTCGCGGGCGCGTCCCCGGGCCCAGTCGTCGGCACCCAATATGTCGTCCAGAGAAGGCCCGGTGATGGTCGTGTGTTCGTTCATCACTTTCTCCAGTATTCGTGGAATGTCGGTGAATAAAATCTTCTCTTTCAAGAAAAGTTCTACGACCACTTCGTTGGCCGCGTTGAGGACGCAAGGCATGGTCCCTCCGGTGCGACCGGCCGAGTAGGCCATTTCCAGACACGGAAAATCTTTCCAACGGGGCTCTTCAAAGGTCAAACCCTGCATCAACTCCAGAGTGAGCTTCTCCCATCGGGGGGGCAGACGCTCCGGGTAACTCAAGGCATAAGAGATGGGAGTGCGCATGTCCGGTGGCCCCAACTGGGCCAGCGTGGAGCCGTCCACGAACTCCACGAACGAGTGGATGATCGATTGGGGATGAACCCACACCTCCACGTTGTCCAGGCTGATATTGAAGAGTTGATAGGCCTCGAGCACCTCAAATCCCTTGTTCATCAAGGTGGCCGAGTCGATGGTGATCTTGGCTCCCATCTCCCAGGTGGGGTGCTGCAGGGCTTCGTTGGCCCTGGCCTGACTCAGCTTCTTCTTGTCCCAGGTGCGAAACGGGCCCCCGGAAGCTGTGAGGATCAAGCGATTGATCGACTTAGGGTCTTCCCCGGTGACGCACTGCAAAATGGCCGAGTGCTCCGAGTCGATGGGAATGAGTTGGACCTCGTTCTGGGCCACCGCTTCCATCAAGACGGGCCCCCCCACCACCAGGGACTCCTTATTGGCCAGAGCCACGTCGCGGCCGACCTGAACCGCTTTCAGCGTGGGCACGAGCCCGGCCATGCCCACCATGGAAGAGACCACCAGGTCGGCTTCGCCCCAGGTAGCCACGCTCTCCACGCCTTTGCGGCCGGAGAGCACCACGATCTTGCTGTCCTGGAGTTCCTCTTGAGCCCGGAAAGCCGCCTCGTCGTCCAACAGGGCGATCGCCTCGACCTTAAACTCCCGGGCCTGCTTGACCAGGTGCTGCCAACTTTTCTTGGCGGCCAACGCCACAACCGAGAAGCGGTCCGGGTGCTGGCGGACGACATCGAGTGTTTGAGAACCTATGGATCCTGTGGATCCGAGTACAATGAGTTTTTTCATAACATAAAGTGAACCGCATAAAGATAAAAGATAGGAGCCGCGAAAGCAAGCGAATCGAAGCGATCGAGTGCTCCTCCGTGTCCGGGGATGGCCGTCCCCGAATCTTTGACCCCCACATCCCGTTTCAGGGAAGACTCGAAAAGGTCACCAAAACTCCCCGAAATGGCGATGATGACCCCCGCCACCAGGCAATGCTGGAAAGGCAAACCACAAACCAGTCCGACCCCGGAGCAAGCCGCCATGGCAGTGAAGATGCCTCCGATCGCCCCCTCCACTGTCTTTTTGGGAGAAACCCTGGGATAAAGCTTGGTCCGCCCGAATTTTCTTCCCACGAAGTAGCCACCCATGTCGGTGAAGGCCGAGCCGAACAAGAGCAAAGTGATGAGAGCCGCCCCTTCCGGTAGCTTTCTGATGTGTATCACGTAAGAGAAGAACCAGGCCACGTAAATCACGCCCATGGTCGTGAGGGCGGCGTCTAAGAAGGGTGAGACCCGCTTGTGGGGGCGCAGCAGCATGACCGTGAAGGTCACGATCATTCCCAACAACATGATCTCGTTGACCAGGGTGACGCTATAAAAAACTGAGGAAATCAAAATCGCCAGGGTCATGGCCAGACCCAGTCCCCGGCTTGGAGAAAAGCCTTTTTGCTCGGCAAACTTCTGGTACTCGTGCTGGCCGATGACCGCAAAAAATAGTACCAGGCTTGTAAAATGATAAAGCCCGGCCCACACCAGATAGAGAGTCAGCGCCGACAAGAGGCTACCGGTGATCAGTCTGGTCTTCAGCTCACTGGGCGACTTTTTGGGTACGGTCGGAGCGGTACCGGGGGCACTCACCTGGCGCTACCTCCTCCGAAACGGCGCTCGCGCCGAGAGTATGCGCGCAAAGCCTCATCGAGGACCTTGTCGTCCACGTCGGGCCAATAGGCGTCGGTGAAATAGAACTCTGTGTAGGCCGACTGCCACAATAAAAAGTTTGACATCCTCAACTCCCCGCTGGTCCGGATCATCAAGTCCGGATCCGGCTGTCCGCAGGTATAAAGCCTCTCTTCCACCATCTGCTCGGTGATTTCATCAACCGCGATCTCTCCGCGAACGGCCTCACCGGCCAACTGGCGAACCACTCGAAGCAATTCCTCTCGAGAGCCGTAATTGACGGCCAGATTGAGGGTCATCGCTTCATTCTGAGCGGTGGCTTCAACAGTTTTCTGAAACTCCTGTCGAACACGCAACGGGAGTTCCTCGATATTGCCGATGAGGTGGAAGCGAATGCCGGTCCGTCGGAGCTTCTCCCGCTCCCGGGCGGCGTACCGCTCGAACAGCTTCATCAGCACCTCCACCTCGGTGGGACTGCGGCGCCAGTTTTCAGCCGAAAAAGCGTAAGCGGTCAGATGGGGAATATTCATCTCTCGACAGCGCTCCAAGAGACGCCGAAAGGCCCGCACGCCGGCCCGGTGTCCCAGCACCGAGGGCAGGCGCCGCTCCTTGGCCCAGCGCCTGTTGCCATCCATGATCACGGCGATGTGACGGGGAAGTTCAGGAGCCACGGGCTGGTTTACCGAGCTTTTTAGGCTTGTGCCGAGGGTGGTAGCGCTCATAGGCCAAAAGCAATTCCAGAGTGCCTTCGTCCTCCCTTACCCGCACCACTCGCAAGGCCCCTTCCCCATAAGAGCGGCCCGAGGGCCGGGTCACAGCCAATCGCACTGAGCGTGTCTCCGTGCGAAGCTGCCCAAGCAGGTCTTGAAAGATGCATCCAAGCAAAGTCGGATTTCCGGTCAGACCTCCATCAACTCCTTTTCTTTGGCCTTGGTGGCGGTATCGATCCGGTCGGAAAATCGATCGGTCAGCTTTTGGACTTCATCCTCGACGCGCTTTTGATGGTCTTCGGGGAAATCGGCCTTTTTCAGCTCTTCCAGGGCATCCCGGCGAGCCTGCCGGATGGAGATCTTTGCTTCCTCGGCCTTCGCCTTGACCACCTTAACGTACTCTTTACGCCGCTCTTCGGTGAGAGCCGGAAGGTTCAGGCGCACCACGTGGCCGTCGTTGTTGGGGGTAACCCCCAGATTGGCCTTGTGGATGGCTCGCTCGATATTGGAGAGATTTCCCTTATCGAAGGGTTGAATCACAATCGTGCGCGCTTCTGGCACGGAGATGGTGGCCACCTGATCCATGGGCATTTCGCTGCCGTAGGCCTCGACCGGCACTTTGTCCACCAGACCCGGTGAGGCCCGGCCCGAGCGAACCCGACCAAACTCCCGCCCCAGAGCCTCCAGGGCGTCCTGCATCTGCATCTCAAAGATTTCTAAGTCAAAATCGTCATCCATTTAATGCACCTCTTTCTTCACCTGAGTACCGATCTTTTCGCCCGATACGATCCTCTTGATGTTGCCTTCGTGGGTAATGTTGAAGACGTTGATGGCCAGGCCATTATCCATGCAAAGCGAAATGGCGGTCGAATCCATCA
>Ga0265293_10006740_pt1 | contig 18107 bp, 16 predicted proteins | sample Munlanlewell138R_FD_192505 | JGI IMG/M metagenome (GOLD analysis project Ga0265293, IMG submission 192505) | Leachate microbial communities from a municipal landfill in Southern Ontario, Canada - Leachate well 138R | ecosystem: Engineered > Solid waste > Landfill > Unclassified | place: Canada...
ATTCAGCGCCGGAACCGACCGGGGCGCGGGCTATATCCAAGGCTTCGCGCTGGCCGTGCCCGAGGGAAACAAAGACGCCTATATCACCATGGCGCGCGAGGCCTGGGACGCCGCTTTTGCCCCCAAGGGCGCGCTGGGCATCACCGAGACCTGGGGCGCGGATGTCCCCCGGGGCGAGAAAACCGATTTCTACCGCGCCGCCAAGGCCGAACCGGGCGAAGTGCCGGTGTTTAGCTGGAATGCCTGGCCCGACCGCGAAACCTGCGATGCCGCCGCGCGCGCGATGGAGGCCGAGACGGAGGGGCAGGATTTCCCCGACATGCCCTTTGACGGGATGCGCATGATCTGGGGCGGGTTCGAGCCGATCTTTGATTCCGACGCAAAATAACCCGCACAGCCGGGCAACAGGAGGTCACCATGCGCTATCAAGGCAATCCGTGCTGGTATGAACTCGGCACGCCCGATCTGGATGCGGCCGGCGCGTTTTACGCGCGCATTCTGGGGTGGGAGATCACCGATGGCGATGCGGGCTTTGATTACCGCCTTGCGCAAAGGGGCGGCGATAACGTGGCGGGGCTGATGCCGCTTGCGGACCAAGAGGGCAGCCCCCCGCCGAACTGGCTGATCTATTTCGCGGTGGATGATTGCGACCAAAGCGCTGCCGATTGCACGGCGGCCGGCGGGCGCATCCTTAAGGGCCCCGATGATATCCCCGGCACCGGGCGCTATGCGCTGCTGGCCGATCCGCAGGGTGCGGTTTTCGGCATCCTTCAGCCCGACATGCGCCAGATGAGCGATGCAGACCGCGCCAAGGCCGCGACCGGCACGGGGGCGTTTGACCAAAGCAAACCCGGCCATGGCAACTGGCACGAATTGATGTCCACCGATCCGCAAGCGGCGTTTGGATTCTATGCCGGGCTTTTTGGCTGGGCCAAGGGCGCGGCGATGGATATGGGCGCGATGGGCACCTATCAGCTTTTCAGCCGCGATGGCCGCGATATCGGCGCGATGATGGGGCTGAATGATGCGCCGGTGCCGGCCTGGTTGCCCTATTTCGGCGCGAACGGCCCGATCGGCGCCCAGGTGGATGCGATCCGCGCAGCCGGGGGCAGCATCCATCAGGGTCCGGTCGAAGTGCCCGGCCCCGTCTGGATCGCCGTGGCCCAGGATCCGCAGGGCGCCTGGTTTGCCATCGTCGGCCCCGAAAAATGAGCCCGCCATCGAAAGGATCACCCATGGCCAAGAACACGATCTGCCTGTGGTATGACAAGGATGCCGAGGCTGCCGCGCGCTTTTACGCGGATACTTTTCCCGACAGCGCGGTGATTGCCGTCCACCGCGCGCCTGCCGATTTTCCCTCGGGCAAAAAGGGCGATGTTCTGACCGTGGAATTCACCGTGGCGGGCATGCCCTGTATCGGGCTGAATGGCGGCACGGCCTTTACCCATTCCGAGGCGTTTTCCTTTCAGATCGCGACCGAGGATCAGGTCGAAACTGACCGCTACTGGAATGCGATTGTCGGCAATGGCGGGCAGGAAAGCGAATGTGGCTGGTGCCGCGACAAATGGGGCATTTCCTGGCAAATCACCCCGCGCGTGCTGACCGAGGCCATGGCCGCAGGCGGACCCGCCGCCGAGCGTGCCTTTGCCGCGATGCTGACGATGAAAAAGATTGACGTGGCCGCGATCGAGGCCGCGCGAAAGGGGTAATGCAAAAGGCGACCCGAACGGGCCGCCTTTTCCAGTTCTGCTTCGTTGGATCAGAACCGATAGGATGCGCGAAGCTGGATCATGTCGGCATCGACTTCGTAACCGGAATCATCCGAATTATCGAAATCCTGCCGGCTGTATTCCAGCCCGACGGTAAAACGCTCGGTCGCTTTGAAATCAACGCCGATACCATAGGTCATGCCGGTTTCCGTGTATGAGACAGCGCCGGTGTCAACCGAAAGACGGGCCACACCCGCGGTCAGATAAGGCATTACCCGGCCGATATCGTAACCGCCGCGGGCGCGCAGACGGATCATATCCGAATCGAAATCGAGACCGTCGAGATCGACATTGTTGTAATCGAGTTCGGCGCCCAGAACGAACGTGCCCATATCATGCAGATAGCCTGCGTGGACACCATAGGCGTCGAAATCTGTATCGTCGAGGGGGTCGCCAAGCGTTGCAGGTTCTGCAGTCCCGGTGCCATATTGCAGACCGGCATAGAACCCGGTCCAGTCCGACACGGCAATGGGTGCCACCGGCGTAATGATCGGCGCTTCAACGACGGGCGGGGTATAGCCACCGGCCAGAGCAGAGCCCGCGACGAACGACGCGGCAGCGGCCGAAACAAGAATGCGCTTCATGGTATTCCTCCTGATTTAAGGTGCGGATCGTAAAGGTATTAATAAATGGTTAACGGCGGAGTTAAAATTTTCAACAAAATCCGCCGCCGCCGCCCCCGGCCCATAAAGGCAGCGGCCAGCCGTGTTGAAAATGCCACTATCGCGCCAGACTCAGAGCCCCAAAACCTGCGCAAGCTGAAAGATCCGGGTCGCCGTGGCCCGGCTGCGCTGAAACGGGATCGCATCCGCCGGCAGGCCCAGCGCCTCGGCCAACGGCAGCCGCAAGGCGCGCGCGGCACGAAAAAGCCTGCGCGTGTCCTTGCCCTCGATATTTTTCCACGACCCGTGATGTTGCACCCAGCCCGGCCAAAGCGGCGGCGGAATCTGCGCGCGAATCTGGTTGATCAACGATCTGACCGCCCGGCATATGCGCCAAGCGTTTATTCGGCGCGGCAAACCGGGCCGCGCTATCTGATCTGGACAAGGGGGGTTTATTCGGCGCGGCGCAGTGCCCCGGCGTATTCGCTGACCGGCACCTGATAGACCATTTCCAACTGACGCGCGGCAAAGCGCCATTGGTCATCTTCGCGGGCATAGCGGTCGTGATAGCGGATCGCGGCGATCTTCATCCCTTGGGCATCCGAGGTTTCGGCGTGGCAGACGACAATGCCGCTGGCGCTGTCGGGATCATCGGACCATGTGACCACGCTGTCGTGGTTGGCATGAAGCGAGGGGCCGGCGGTGCTGTGCAATTCGCGAAACAGCGCCACGACCGCGTCGCGGCCAGATGTAAGCGGCGCGCCAATGCGGTCAAAGGCGCCATCGCGGGTGAAACATTGGGCCACGGTGGCATAGTCGCGGGTATCGATCGCGATGGCATAGCGCCCGATCAGGGCGCGCAATTCTTCGCGGTCTTGCAGGCGGCGGAGTTGGGTTTCCGGCGTCGTCATTTTTTGCTCCTATCGGGTGGTATAGCCGCCATCGGCGGTCAGGGTGGTGCCACTTAGAAAACTTGCACCGCTGCCCAGCAGGTAAAGCGCGGCTTGCGCAATCTCATCGGCGCTCGCAAGTCGGCCCACGGGGTGCTGGGCGGCAAGCGCATCGCGGATCTCGGCGGGCCGGCCGGCCAGCAGCGGGGTATCGACAAAGCCTGGCGCAAGCGCATTGATGCGGATACCGCGCCCGGCATAATCGAGCGCTGCGGCCTTGGTCAGCCCGATCACCGCATGTTTGGACGCGGTATAGGCCCCGGTGCCCGCCACCGCCACCAGCCCGCAGATCGAGGCGATATTCACGATCGCCCCGCCGCCCGCCGCAAGGATCGGCGGGATTTCCGCGCGCATGGAATTGAACACGCCGGTCAGATTAACCGCAATCATCCGATCCCATTCATCGGGCGGCAGATCGGCCAGATCATGGCGTGCGGCCCCGATGCCGGCACTGTTGATCGCCAGATGCAGCCCGCCGAAATGGGCGACGCAGGCGTCCACGGCGGCCTGCACCCCGGCGCGGTCGGTGACATCGAGCGTAAGGGCCAGCGCATTCGGCCCAAGCTCGGCCGCGAGCAGTTCGGCGCCATCGCGGTCGGCCACGGCCACCTGCGCGCCTGCGGCAATCAACTGGCGGCAAACGGCGGCGCCAATGCCCGAGGCCCCGCCGGTAACAAAGGCAATCTGCCCGGAAAACGCGCGCTCCATCAGCGCCCGCCCGTCAGATAGCCGCCATCGCAGATAAATTCCGCGCCGGTGGAAAAACGTGCCGCATCCGAGGCAAGAAAGGCCACCATTTCCGCCACATCCTGTGGCTGGCCGATGTGGTCAAGCAATTGGCGCGGGGCAAAGGCGGCGACGCCCGCGGGGTGAAAGGGTTGGACCATCGGTGTATCGATCAGCCCCGGATGAATGGAATTCACGCGGATACCATGCGGGCCGAATTCGATCGCGGCCACTTTGGTCATGCCGTGAACGGCGAATTTAGACGCCACATAGGCCACATGATTGGCCGCCGCCTTGAGCCCGGCGGTGGACGACATATTCACGATGCTGCCGCCCTGGCGCGACAGCAGCGCGAATGCCGCCTTCATCCCGAGGAAAACCCCGGTCTGGTTGATGGATACCACTTCGTCAAACATCTCGCGGGTGGTTTCGGGCAGGGGGGCCACGCGCAGCACACCGGCGTTGTTGACCAGAATATCCAGCCTGCCCTCAGTGGCCTCGATACTGGCCATGGTCTCTTGCCAACTGGCCTCATCGGTTACGTCCAGATGCTGGTGGCGGCAGCCGGGCAGGGGGGCGGTGTCAAAGGCGGCGCGGTCGGCGGCGATCACCTGTGCGCCGGCATGTGCCAGACGGCGGGCGATTGCGGCCCCCATGCCGCTTGCGGCGCCGGTCACAAGCGCCACTTTGCCAGAAAGTGTCTGTGTCATTCAGGGCTCCTTGTAACCGGGGCGGCCAAAGCCGCCCCCATCTGTTTAATCCGTGCGCACCCAGACGGCCTTGGTCTGGAGATATTCTTCCAAAGATTCGCGGCCGGATTCGCGGCCATAGCCGCTCATGCCATAGCCGCCAAAGGGGATGTTCACATCGGTCATATGATAGGTATTGACCCAGACCGTGCCGGCCTGCACGGCTGCTGCGATCCGATGCGCGCGCCCGACATTTTCGGTCCAGACCCTGGCAGCAAGGCCATAGATCGTATCATTGGCGCGGCGCACAAGTTCTTCTTCGTCGCGAAAGGTCAGCACCGACAGCACCGGGCCAAAGATTTCTTCGCGCGCAATGGACATGTCATCTTGCACATCGGTAAAGACGGTGGGCGGGATGAAATAGCCGTCGGCAAAGCCGCCATCGGTCAGTGCAGCCCCACCCGAAATCGGCGTGGCCCCCTGTGCGCGGCCCTGATCCAGATAGTCTTTCACCTTGTCATATTGCCCGCGCGACACAAGCGGCCCAAGCTGGGTTTCAGGATCAAGCCCATGGCCCAGCCGCAGTTTCGCCCCCAGTTCCGCCACATGCCGGGCGAAATCGGCAGCCACGCCTTCTTGCACGAAAAGCCGGGTGCCTGCGTTGCAAATCTGGCCGCTGTTGGAAAAGACGGCATTGGCCGCGCCTTCGGCCGCGCGGTCCAGATCGGCATCGTTGAACACGATATTGGGGGATTTGCCGCCCAGCTCCAGCGTGACCTTTTTCAGATTGCCGGCCGCGGCGCGCGCGATCGCCTGCCCGGTCATTGCCGAACCGGTAAAGGCGATCTTGTTGACATCGGGATGTTCAGCCAGCGGGGCACCCGCGGCGCGGCCAAAGCCGGTTACGATATTGACGACGCCATCGGGGATGCCCGCTTCCTGAATCAGCTCGCCCAGACGGATGCTCGATAGCGATGCTTCCTCAGAGGGTTTGAGCACCATTGTGCAGCCGGTCGTCAGCACCGGCGCCACTTTCCAGATGGCCGAGGTGATCGGCGCGTTCCACGGAATGATCGCGCCCACAACGCCGATGGGCTCCTTGCGGGTATAGGTCAGGAACGTGCCCGCGGGGGCCGAATTTTCGATCGTTTCGCCCGCCAGCATCGTGGTTGCACCGGCATAATAGCGCAACAGCCCGATGGCGCGACGCTTGCGCGGCAACAGATGCGAAATCGGCGCACCCATTTCAAGGCAATCGAGCAGGGCCAGTTCTTCGTAATGCTTGTCCACCAGTTCGGCCAGACGCAGGATCATTTCCTGCCGCTCGAACGGTTTGGTCCGCGCCCATGGGCCCGAAAGCGCGGCACGCGCGGCGGCCACGGCCAGATCGATATCGCCTGCATCGCCTGCGGCCACTTCGGCCAGCGCGCGGCCGGTGGCGGGATCATGGGTGGTCAGCGTTTCGCCCGAACGGGCGGGCTGCCATTTGCCGCCGATCAACAACTGGCGCGGGCCAGAGGCCAGCCACGGAATTTCGGGAAAGGGCGGAAGGGTGAATTGCTGTGTCATCTGTCGCTCCGTATTCAGGCGATTTTTGCTGCCGGGGCAGCAGCGTCAAAGGTAAATCCGGTATAGCCGGCCTCGGCGATGCGGTTGCAATGACGCCGATAGGTATCGACGCCGCCGATATAGGGCAGGAATACGCGCGGTTTGCCGGGCACATTCGCACCCATATACCACGAATTGGCCCGCCCCATCAGTGTCTTGCCCGCGACCTCGGCGCAATGCGCGACCCATTCGGCCTGCGCATCTGCATCGGCCTCAACCCGGGTGAGCCCGCCTGCCTGCATATATGCCAGCAGGTCCGAGATCCATTCCACATGCTGTTCGATCGAACCCAGCACATTGGACAGAACCGAGGGGCTGCCCGGCCCGGTAATGGTAAACAGATTGGGAAAACCGCTGATCATGATGCCCAGCATCGATGCCGGGCCATCGGCCCAGACATCGGCCAGATCGCCCGCCGGGCCGTTTACCCCCACCCGCAGGATCGAGCCGGTCAGCGCATCGAACCCGGTGGCCAGCACGATCACATCCAGCGGATATTCAGCCGCCTCGGTCACGACGCCTGCGGCGTTAAACCCGGTGATCGGGTCCGCGGCCACATCCACCAGCGTCACATTCGCGCGGTTGAAGGTTTCGTAGAAATCCGTGCCCACGGTGATCCGCTTCGCCCCGATCGGATAGCCGTGGGGGATCAGCTTTTCGGCGGTTTCCGGGTCGCTCACGGCTTCGCGGATACGCGCGCGGACATAATCGGCGGCGGTGGCATTCGCGGCCTCGTCACTGCCGATATCGGTGAAGGCATAAAGGAAATTGCCGCCGCCCTTTTCCCAGCGCCAGTCATATTCCTTGCGCCGCGTGTCTTCGTCCACCGACAGGGCCGGGACTTTGGGCATATCGGCCAGCCAGCCGGTGCGGGTTTCTTGCTTGGCGCGGCGGCGCAATTCGGGAAAATTCGCCTGCCAATGGGCGATTTGTTCCTCGGTCAGCGGTTTGTTGCGGGCCGGCACGCAGAAATGCGGGGTGCGCTGGAACACCGTCAGATGGCCGGCCTGTTTCGCCAGTTCCGGGATCACCTGCACCCCCGATGATCCGGTGCCGATCACGCCCACGCGTTTGCCAGCCAGATCGGGCGGGGTCTGCGGCCACTGCCCGGTATGCAGAATCGTGCCGTTGAAATCGGCCTGACCGGGGAAATCCGGTGCGGTTGCCGACGAAAGGCAACCGGTCGCCAGCACCAGATAGCGGGCCGAAACCGTTTCATCGCCCGCGCGCACGCTCCACTGGCCGGTATCTTCGTTCCAGCGGGCATCGGCCACGCGGGTGTTGAACTGAAACCCGCTGCGCAGATCCAGCTTGTCGGCCACATGATTCACATAGCGCAGAATTTCGGGCTGGGTGGCGAAACGCTCGGTCCAGCGCCATTCGGTTTCCAGCTCGGGCAGGAAAGAATACGCATATTCAAGGCTTTCCACATCGCAGCGCGCGCCCGGATAGCGGTTCCAAAACCATGTGCCGCCCACATCGGGCCCGGCCTCGAACGCGCGGGCCCGCAGGCCGAGTTTGCGCGCCTGATGCAGCATATAAAGCCCGGCAAAACCGGCGCCGACGATGATCAGATCCGTCGCTGGCATGACATTCTCCTTTGTTGCGCGAAAGCTAGTGTGGAAATGCGAATATATGCAAGAAGTATTTCCAATAGCGATTGTTTTTCTGTATGACGAATTTGAGGGAGGACTCAGATGGATAGCGATTACATTATTGTAGGGGGTGGATCGGCCGGTTGCGTGCTTGCACATCGCCTGTCAGAAGATCCGGCCCGCCGGGTTATTTTGATCGAGGCGGGGCGCGATGTGACGGCTGCCAACATGCCCGATGACCTGCGCGCCGCCTATCCGGGCAAGGCATATATCAACCCGGATTACCTGTGGCCCGCGTTGCAGGTGCGCTCTATCGGGCGCGGCGGGCATAACAGCACCGAAGGCGCCGTGCGCCGGGCCTATGCGCAGGCGCGCATCCTCGGCGGGGGCTCGACCGTCAATGGCCAGATGGCCAATTGGGGCGTGCCGTCGGATTATACCGATTGGGAGGAACTGGGCGCCGCAGGCTGGGGCTGGGACGGGGTGTTTCCCTATTTCCGCAAGGTCGAGACCGATCTGGATTTCCCCGGCCCCAATCACGGCAGCGAGGGGCGGATCAAGGTGCGCCGCATTCCGCGTTCGCAATGGTCCGGGCATCAGGCGGCGGTGGCAGAGGGCCTGTCCGAACTGGGCTATCCAGAACTGGCCGATCAGAATGGCGATTGGGGTGATGGCTGGTTCTCGCTTGTCCATAACAATGTCGATGAACATCGCGTGTCCGCCGCCACGGCCTATCTTGATACCGAAACCCGCGCGCGGCCCAATTTGCAGGTGCTGACCGATACCGAGGTCGAGGGGCTGACTTTCGACGGGCTGCGCTGCACAGGCGTGACCATCCGGCAGGGCACCGGGACCAAGGCGCTGAGCGCGCGCGAAGTGGTGCTGTCGGCGGGCGCGATCCATTCGCCCGCGATGCTTTTGCGTGCAGGCATCGGGCCTGCGGCCGATCTGCGCGATCTGGGGATCACGCCTCGGGTGTCGCTGGCCGGTGTCGGGCGCGGGCTGATGGACCATCCGCAGATCGCGCTGGGTTCGTTCATGCGCCGCGATGCGCGGATGGATGGTCAGACCGGGCGCCATGTGCAGGTGGGGCTGCGCTATACATCGGGCATCGCCGATGCGCCCCCGGGCGATATGTTTCTGGGCGCGGGCAGCCGCACCGCATGGCATGCAGTGGGCGCACAGCTTGGGGCGCTGACCGTCTGGGTCAACAAAACCTTTTCGCGCGACGGGGCGGTGAAACTCGCCTCGGCTGATCCACGGGTTTCGCCCGATGTGGATTTCCGCCTGCTCTCGGACCGGCGCGATCTTGAGCGTCTGAAAGAGGGCTTTCATCTGATGGCCAAGCTGCAGATGAGCGCGGCGATGCGCAAGGTGGCCACCACGCCATTCCCCGCCAGCTATACCGACCGGGCGCGGCAGGTGGGGGTGGTCAACACCCGCAACAAGATGCTGACCGGGGCGCTTGCAGCATTCCTTGATGGGCCGGGCGTGGTGCGCGATACGTTGCTGCGCAATTTCGTCATGTCGCGCCATGATTTTGAAACCTGCCTGCGCGATGACGAAGCGCTTGAGGATTTCATCATCGAATCTGTGGCCGGTATCTGGCACGCGTCCTGTTCGTGCCGGATGGGCGCTGCGGGCGATCCGATGGCGGTAACCGATGAAACCGGCCGGGTGCGCGGCATCGATGGGCTCAGGGTTTGTGATGCGTCGATCTTTCCCTCGGTGCCCTCGGCCAATACCAATATGCCGGTGATGATGGTTGCCGAAAAGATTTCGGACGCGATCCGGGCCGACGAAGCGGGGTTGCGCGCGGCGTCATGAAAAAGGCGGCCCGAAGGCCGCCTTTCCCGTGCAATTCGGGCCCGTCGCGCGACGGGCCCTTATTGTTTCATTCGCCACGTGCGACGGGCAGCACCATGGTTTCAAAGGCGGCGGCGCTGAAATCCGCATCCGGGTTATTGGATTTCTGCATGTCCAGCAAATCGTTCCAGCCCTGCTCCGTAGCAGTGGCGGTTTCCCAGAGCGAGGCGATGCCCACTGCATAGGCGGCATCCCAGATCGTGTCATCCATCTCTTCGTAGGCGACGTTCTTCAGATCGCGGGAATAACGCTCGGGTTCGGCGCGCAGGGCCGCGATAATATCGACGAAGGCCGCGTGGAGGTTTTCTTCTTTGCCGGGGTTATTGGCAAGCCAGGTTTCCGAAGCAAAGACCGTCACCGTCGGAAGTTCCGCCAGCGCAGGCAGATCGCCGCGCGGGACGCTGATCCAGCTCACAATCTGGTCGGTCGCTTCCAGATCGGCAAAGGCGCCGCCGCTCCAAAGCGCAGACTGGAACGAGTTGTTGGCAAGCCCTTCGCGCATCGCAACCTGATCGACCAGAGTGCGATAGCTGATGGCGCTCATGCTCATATCCGCATCGCGAAACATCTGTTCAAGCATGTTGTAATAGAGGGTGCCGGGTGCGCTGGTCACCAGGCTCATGCCTTCCAGCGCCGCGACGCGCTCGTTCACCGGGGCATCAATGGCAACGCCCGTGGCCTCGGCGGCAGCGCTTGTTACAAAGATCTCTGCAAGCGGACCCTGCAAAACTGCGACCGCTTTGATCGGCGCACCTTCGACCCCCGCAAAAACACCGGTCGGCGCCGAAACCGAGCACATATCCACATCATTCGACAGCAACGCCGCGATGCAGTTGGCCGCATTGGCGCGCATGTCCACCGGCCGCACGTCAAGCCCGTGCGCATTATAGAATTCGGGCGCGACATCGGCCATGTAAAGGTGAAAGCCGGTGTTGAACAGCGTGGAATAGCCGATACGAACCTGCGTATCTTCGGCCATCGCCGGGGCAGTAAGAAGGGTGGCCGAAGCAACCCCCGCTGCGGCCATCATGCCGCGGGCGAGCCAAGTATTGGTCAAGATGATATCCTCCCAGAACATAAACGGGCGCGCGAAACTCTTGGCGGCGCCACGCCGAATCCTACCACCGCTTTTCCTGTTGTGGCAAGAAATTATCTATATAGAGAACATCATTTTTAGATGAGAATGTGGGCCGAGGCGGGCAGAATATGCCCGCCCGCCCCGTTTTCGTCAGGCGATCAGGTCGCGGAAGCGCTTCAGGCTCGAAATCTGTTCCGGCGCGGTCTTGCCGGAAAAGCGGATATGGATGTGCTGCGCACCCAATGCGTGCAGCGCCGCAATTTCGGATGTGACCTGTTCGCGCGATTTGCCATCGGGGTAATAGCCCAGCTCAAGCTGGATGCTCGCGGGATCACGCCCGGCGGCGGTGGCGGCGTCATTCACCTTGGCGATCGCCTCTTGCGCGGCGGCATCGAGCGTTTCATCCCCCGGCGCGATCTGGAACAGCGGGCACCAGCCATCGCCGATGCGGCCGATCCGGTTCAGCACCACATCCGGCGGCACCGGGCTTTCGGTGCGCCCGGCGCCGATCCAGATCGGAATCGGCCGCTGGATCGGCTTCGGGCGGATGTTCACATGCTGCAGGTCATGGAAATCGCCTTTGAATTCCACGACATCCTCGGTCCAGAGCAGCCGCAGCACATGCACCTGCTCCTCGAACCGGCGGGCGCGGGTCTTGAATTCGGTCTCGAGCGCGGCAAACTCGGGCTGGTTGTAGCCCAGCCCGACGCCCAGCAGCATCCGCCCGCCCGAAAGCGTATCGATCATCGCCGCCTGTTTCGCCACCAGCGCAGTCTGGCGCTGCGGCAGGCCCAGAACGCCGGTCACCAGCTTTACCTTGCTGGTCAGATGGCAAAGATAGGCCATCAGGGTAAAGACTTCGTTGAAGCTCGATTCCGCCGTATAGGGCGTATAGGGCATTTCGGGGTGTTTGGTAACATCGACGCCGACGATATGGTCGACAAAGCGGACCTTGTCATAGCCTTCGGCCTCGGCGGTGGTGATGAACTCGATCATCCCCTGGAAATCATCCAGATGGGTGAACTGATTCACGTTGACGGCATATTTCACGATTTCATGCGGCTGCATCTTCGCTCCCTCGTTTGGTGGTTTTCGGGTTTCCATTGGGTTCCGGGGCATCAGGCCAGGCGGCCAGATCCGCGCCGGTGTCGATATCCATGGCGAGTGTTTCGTCATGGTGGATGGTCAGCGGCTGGCCGATCCGCGCGGCCTCGGCCATGTGGCGGGCAAGGCTGCCGGGGCCGTAGGCGAAGGCGAAATCGCGCCGCGCGGCGGCGGGCAGCACCAGCAGGTTGGTGCCGTCATCGTGCCGGTCGGGCACCAGCGTGATCCCGGGGCGGGCGGCGGCGGCCAGCAGCGCGGCGGCGGTCAGCCCCGGCAGATCGGTGGGCAGGATCACCAGCGGCGCATCGCCGCCCAGCAAATCGGCCCCCGCCCGCAGCGCAGGGTTGAGCCCGCGCCCCGGATCGGGAAGCGTTATCGCGCCATGGGCATGGGCCAGCGCCGCGACCTCACTATCATCGGTCACGATGGCGATGCGGGCCTCGATCCCTTGCAATGCGGTGAGCGTCCGCTCCAGCATCTCGCGGCAAAGCGCCTCGCGCGCTGGCGCCGTCAGCACCGCCGCGAGGCGCGATTTCCCGCACCGGAAGCTTTTGCAGGGGATCAGGATGTCCATGAGGCCATCTCAAGACAGGCGCGGGCCACGGCCGCGCGATCCGCATCGGATTTCATCAGCGTCTGCGTCACCTTCGCGGGCACCGGCAGCCGCGCGGCAAGCTCTGCATCCGCATCGTCGATCACCATGGCGGTGAGCAGCCCGGCGTAATGCGCGGCAATGCCCGCGGGCGAGACCTCATGCCCCAGATCGCGCATCAACTGCGCCGCGGGGCCCTTCACCGCCTGCCCCCCGATGATGGGCGAGACGGCGATCACCGGCACCTCCGGGATCGCTTCGCGCAGGCCCGGAACGGCGAGGATCGGATCAAGCGAGATGAACGGGTTCGAGGGGCACAGGATGATCGCATCCGCCGCTTGCAGGGCCTCCGTCACAACGGGGGCGGGCCGTGCGGTCTCGATGCCCGCAAAACGAAAGCCGGTCACCGAAGGCGCGGCGCGCTGGCGCACGAACCAGTCCTGAAAGGCGATCTCGCCCCCCGGCGTCTGCACAATGGTGGCTACCGGATCATCCGTCATCGGCAGGATCCGCGCCCCGATGCCCAGCCGCGCGGCGATGCTGGCGGTCACGCCCGAAAGGCGTTCACCCGCCGCAAGCCGCTGGCTGCGGATCAGGTGCAGCGCCAGATCGCGGTCTCCGAGCAGGAACCAGTCTTCTCCGCCCAGAAGCCGCAGTTGGTCCATCATCGCCGTGGTCTCGTCCGCGACGCCCCAGCCCTGTTCGCGGTTGGCGATGCCGGCGAGCGTGTAGGTGACGGTATCGAGATCCGGGCAGATGCGCAGACCGAGATGGGTGAAATCATCGCCGGTATTGACGATCACCGTCAGATCCACCTCGCATTGCGCCAGACCCTGCGCCAGACGCGCGCCGCCGACGCCACCGGCCAATGCCACGATCTTCATCGAAACAGATCCATATGTTTGGGCCGCACCAGATCGGCTGCACTTCCCCTGCCGGGCACGCCGGGCACGCCGCGCAGATGCACCGCCGGGCGGCCCTCATCCGCTTGCCCCATCATCAGCGAGGCGGCCGCCGCAACCTCATCGGCCAGCGCCAGCTCGCTGGTCTGCATCGGGCGGCCGTGGCGGTCGAGCTGGCCGCGCAGGTCCAGAAGCGCGGGCATGCCCGCCACCCCGATCGCGGTGCCGCAGGTGCCCAGCCGCCACGCGCGCCCGAAGCTGTCATTGATCACCACCGCCATCCCGAGCGCGTCCGAGAGCCTGCGGGCCGAGGCATCCGCATCTTCGGGCAGCAGCAGCACCTGATCATCCGCGCCCACGTTGGAGGCATCAATCCCGGCATTCGCCATGATGAATCCCCGGTTATCCTGAACGATGATCACCCCGGGCACGCAGCGCAGCACCTCGCGGCTTTCGCGCAGGATCAGTTCCACCACGCGCGGATCTTTGTGTGCCTGCGCCGCCAGTTCCTCCGCCCGCGCGGAAGGCGTGACATCGGCAAGGCGCACCAGCCGCCCTTCGGCCTTCGAGACGATCTTTTGCGCCAGCGCCAGCACATCGCCCGGCTGCGGCACGATTTCCGCGCGCGCCAGCGCCGCGCCCAGCAGCGCGGCAAGATCATCGCCGGGCCGGATTTCCGGCAGATCGGGCAGGGCGGTGATGGTCAGTTGCATCTCAGACCCCGGTGATGCGGATGCCCGAACCGGGCGATTTGTAGCGCCGGTTGATCGAGATCAGCAGCGAGGTCAGCGCCTCTACCGCCGCGGCATTGGCCACCGGCCCGGCATGAAAGGCGCGCAGACCCATGGCGCCCGCCAGCGCCACCGTCACGCCCGCCGCTTCCGCATCATCGGCGCAGACCAGCACGTCGCAATCCACCTCATGCGCCAGATCCTTCAAATGATGTGCAGAGACATTCTGAAACGCCGCCACCACCCGGACCCCGTCGCCCAGTTCGGCCTGAAGGTTGGCCACGGCGCTATCGCCTTCGGGAAGCTGCACCCGGCCCACCTTGGGCGGCATCAGCGGCACCGTGGCATCGATCAGGATCTTGCCCTGAAGCTGATCGCGCAGCGCCCGCGCGGTGGCGGATTGCGCCGCATAGGGCACGGTGAGGATCACGATATCCGCCTGCGCCGCCGCCTCGGCGGAGGGAAGGCCGGTGGCATTCGCGCCAGTGGCGGCATTGATCGCGGCGGCGGCCTCGGCGGCCTTCGCCCCGTCGCGCCCGGCCACGATCACCGGATACCCGGCATTGGCCAGCCGCAGCGCGATCCCGCCGCCCTCGGCCCCGGTGCCGCCGATCACGGCGATGGTTTGTTTCTCGGTCATATATGTTTCCTTTGTTTGCGTTCAGGCGACATGGCGCCCGCGCGGCATGATCTCACCGCTCACCAGCGGCGCCAGCTCAGCGGCGATATGGCTGCGGGCGGTCTGTTCGGGCGGCACCGGGCCGTAAAGCGTGCTGCGCTGCGCCGCCTGCCGCCCGGCGCGCGCGATCAGATCTTCCATCGCGGCAGGCGGCAGTTCCTGCCCGAATTCGGTGCCCGCCGCGCGCGAGATGCTTTCGTTCATCAGCGTGCCGCCCAGATCGTTGACGCCCGCGTTCAGCGTGGCCAGAACCCCCTCGGCCCCCAGCTTGCACCATGAGACCTGAATATTCGGGATCACCGGGTGCAGCGCCAGCCGCGCCACCGCGTGCATCAGCACCACCTCGCGGAAGGTCGGACCCTGCCGGGCTTGGCCCCGGTGATACATCGGCGCCTCCATATGCACGAAGGGCAGGGGGACGAATTCGGTGATGCCGCCGGTGCGGGCCTGCAGATCGCGCAGCGCCAGCAGATGCGCGGCCCAATCCTCGGGCGTATCGATATGGCCGAACATGATGGTGGAGGTGGTGCGCAGCCCGGCGCCATGGGCGGCCTCGATCACGGCCAGCCATTCGGCGGTGGTGAGCTTGCCGGGGCAGAGCAGGGCGCGGGCGCGGTCGGTCAGCACCTCGGCGGCGGTGCCGGGAAGGCTGCCGAGCCCGGCGGCGCGCAGGCGCTCAAGGAAGGCGGGGATGGAAAGGCCCAGCGTTTCGGCCCCATGGCTCACCTCCAGCGGCGAGAAGGCATGGACATGGATACCCGGCGCGCCCCGTTTGGCGGCGGCCAGAAGATCCAGATAGGTCTGGCCGGTGAACGAGGGGTGAATCCCGCCCTGCATACAGACCTCGGTGGCGCCGCGCTCCCACGCCTCGGCGGCGCGGCGGCTGATTTCGTCCATATCCACAAGGTAGGGGCGGCCGCGCAGGTGATCGGCCATCTTGCCCTTGGAAAAGGCGCAGAAGCCGCATTTATAAGCGCAGATGTTGGTATAGTTGATGTTGCGGTTCACCACATAGCGGACCAGATCACCGCTGACCTCGCGGCGCAGGGCATCGGCGGCCTTGGTGATCGCCGTCACTTCCGGGCCGCGCGCGCGGAAGAGCCGGGCGATATCGGCCTCTTGCAGGCGGCCGCCCGCAGCGGCGCGGGCGATGATCGCATCCACCTCGGGCGTGGCGCGGCGGGGGGCTTGCGGGAGGTGCGGCACGATCCCGGCCTTGCCGGGGGCCCATGCATCTGCCCGGCCCCAGCCATCGGCATCGGCGGCGCGCATCGCGGCTTTGTGCAGGGCAGGGTCCACCCAGCGGGGCAGATCGGCCATATGGGCGGGGTAGACCGGCAGGCGGGCCACCAATGTGGCGCCCGCGGCCTCGGTGGCGCGGCGCAGGTGATCAAGCGCGGGCCAGCGGGCTTCGGGGTTCACATGATCGGGCGTGACGGGCGAGACGCCGCCCCAATCGTTGATGCCGGCGGCGAGCAATTCGGGGAAGCGCTCAAAGCTCAGGTTCGGCGGGACTTGTATATTCATCTCCGCGCCGAAGATCAGCCGGGCGGCGGCGGCGGTCCAGAGCAATTCCTCCATCGGCGGGGGCGCGACGTTCGCCATCCTTGTGCGGGGCTTCGGCTGGAAGTTCTGAACGATGATCTCCTGCACATGGCCGTATTCGCGGTGCAGCGCCTCGATCGCCAGCAACGCCTCGATCCGCTCGGCCCGGCTTTCGCCCAGCCCGATCAGGATGCCGCTGGTAAAGGGGATCGCCTGCCGCCCGGCGGCGGCGGTGGTTTCCAGCCGCACGGCGGGGATCTTGCCCTTGGATCCGTAATGCGCGCCGCCCTTTTGCAGGAGGATCGGCGCCGTGCCCTCCAGCATCAGCCCCTGACTGACGCTGACCTTGCGCAGTTGCGCCAGATCGGCCTCCGCCATCACGCCCGCGTTCAGATGCGGCAGCATCCCGGTTTCCTTCGCCACCAGTTCGGCCATTGCCGCAAGGTATTCCAGCGTAGTTGAGTGGCCAAGTTCGGCCAACTCTTCGCGCACCACGCGGTAGCGGTCTTCGGGCCGTTCGCCCAGCGTGAAGAGCGCCTCGGTGCAGCCGGCGGCCGCGCCCGCACGGGCTACGGCAAGCACCTCTTCGGGCTGCATGAAGGCGCGCTCGCCCTTGCGCGGCGGATGCGCAAACGTGCAGTAACCACAGGTATCGCGGCACAATTTCGTAAGCGGGATAAAGACTTTGGGCGAGAACGAGACCAGATCGCCATGGCCCGCCTGCTTGAGCGCGCGCGCAGCCTGCAACAGGTCGGGCCGGTCGAGCCGCGCCATCCAGTCGGCAACCAATTCCGGCGCCGGCAGCCTGGGCTGATCGCTTGACATGTTGTCTCCTTCCGCGAAACAAGATCGAAACTTGTCTGGACATCATATGCGGGATGCGACGAAGGTCAACATGCAAATGTCACACGTCAACCGGCCGCAGCCGCCTCTTTACGCACATTATACACAGTCTGTGTGGGAACTTGTTCCCGATGTGGGATCAACGCTGCGCGCGCAGCATCGGCACGCCGCCGGGCCATGGCTTGCGGGGGCATCTTTGCATTTATAGAGAATATCATTCGCTATGTTGAAAAATCCTTGCCGCATTCACCTGCGTCCCGTAAGAATTGTTCTGCGGGGGATTCGGTGGCCTGAGGGAGGCCTGTCGGATGACCCCAAGCTGCTTGTAGGGAGGAACACCGTGAACAAGACGAAACATGCACTTGCATTCGGCCTGTCCGTATTCGCCGCGCCGGCGGCGGCGCAGGATCTGGACACTGTCAGAATCGCCACCGCCTCGACCTCGGTTGCCCATGGTCCGCTGATCATGGCCGTCGTCGATGATTCGGTTTTCGGCAATAACGGCATCCGCATCGCGGTGACCGACCTGCGCGGCGCATCGCCCAACTGCATCGCGGCGCTGCTGTCGGAATCCGTCGAGCTTTGCCAGGTGGGCACCACCACCGGCACCGATGCGATCGCCGAGGGTGCCAATCTGCGCGCCATCGCGGTGTTGACCGGGCCGATCAATGAAATCTTCCTTTCCGCCAAAACGGTCGAGCGGCTGGGCGTTGCCCCCGATGCGCCGATCGAAGAGCGCATCGCCGCGCTTGACGGGCTGACGCTGACCACTTCGGCGCCGGGCACCATGCATTACCTGTCGCTGGGTGCCACGCTGGAAATGGCGGG
>Ga0265293_10006741_pt1 | contig 18103 bp, 17 predicted proteins | sample Munlanlewell138R_FD_192505 | JGI IMG/M metagenome (GOLD analysis project Ga0265293, IMG submission 192505) | Leachate microbial communities from a municipal landfill in Southern Ontario, Canada - Leachate well 138R | ecosystem: Engineered > Solid waste > Landfill > Unclassified | place: Canada...
CATGTTGTTTTCAAACGGAAAAAGTTTAATAGATAAAACATATACCCAAAGACATGATTTACTTGAAAAACATATTAAAAAAGGGAAAACAGTTGAAGTTTCAACAAAATATACTGCATCAACTGGTGAAGAGATAGAGAGAATTTTTGATGATGCTATCTCACGCGGGTTAGAAGGAATTGTAGCAAAGAAATTAGATGGTACATATCAGGCAGGGGCACGTGGATGGAACTGGATAAAATTTAAGAGATCATACTCTGCTCATCTTGATGATACGATTGACTGTCTTATCATGGGATATTATTTCGGGCAAGGGAAGCGGACAGCGTTTGGCATAGGAGCATTTTTGATAGGAATTTATGATGAGCAAGCTGATCAGTATGTAACTGTTGCGAAAATTGGTACAGGGCTTACAGACGATGAGTGGAAAACTCTTGCAATACAAGGGAAAAAGCTTGAAGCAGATATAAAGCCTCCGTTATATGTCGTAGATAAACTGTTAACTCCTGATATATGGATAGAACCTGAGATAGTTGTGGAGATAAAAGCAGATGAGATAACAAGATCTACAATACATACCGCTGGAAGAGTAATGAAGTCCTCAAAATCAGGAAGTGCGTTTGATGTTGATGTTCCAGGGTATGCGTTGAGATTCCCTAGACTTGAAAAATTCCGTAACGATAGAAAACCTGAAGATGTTACCACACTTTCTGAAATACAAAAAATGTTTTCTATGCAAGGCAAACAAGAAGAGTAGATACACGTAAGAAAAAGTGATGTATCTTGGAAAGGGTTGACATATCAAAACGAAGTATGTTACAAATATACCAATGGACAACAATAACCCACAAAATCCAAATCCAATGCCAGGTGATCAAACACCACCAACATCTCCTGTTGCAGACCCAATGAATCCTGTTACTCCACCTACTGAGAACCCAAATCCAGTACCAGATCCAATGACTCCACCTCCAATGCCTGAAGTACCACAAGCTCCAGAAGTTCCATCAACAGAGATTCCTGTTCCACAACCCCCAGTTCCACCAACACCTCCTGTTACAGATCCAATGAATCCTGTTACACCACCTACTGAGACCCCAGATCCAATGACTCCACCTCCAATGCCTGAAGTACCACAAGCTCCAGAGGCACCAGCAGAACCACAGATGCCCGAGTCTTCAGCAACACCTGAAACTCCACAAATCTAGATATTTTAATCTTTTTTTTCTTTGTTAATCCTTTTTTCATTACAATAGTTATATGAGTGAATTTGGAGAAAATGATATTTTGTATGGGAATGAAAGTAATATACCTAATTTAAATAATGAATTCTCGGATAGAGAAGGAGAACAATTATTTAAAGGTTCACATACAAGTGAGAAAGAAAATGCAAGTGAACTGATAGATATCTATACAGAGTTACAAAATAATCCAGATACAGAGTATCTAGCATCTCTTTATGTGGAGATACTGAAATTACAGTACATTATGTTATTGTAGAGTATATAAATGACTCTTTAAATCAACATGATTCTCATTCTTAAACATTACTCCTTCTTCTTCTAATCTTTGTTTTTGTTCTTGTGGACCTCCCAGTCCAAAAGTAGGAGCTATTCTTCCTACTGCATTTACCACTCTGTGACAGGGCACAGTATCAGATTCATTGAGGTGAAGTGCATTTCCAACTACTCGTGGACTTATGCTAAGCTTTATTGCTATTGCTCCATATGTTGTAACTTTTCCTTCTGGAACTTTTTTTACTAAGTCATAGACTTTCTGTTTTATAGATTCAGGCACACTATACATGAAATCCTCCTGCAAGAGCTACCAAGATAATATTCCGAAGGATTCTTCCTAAAAGAACTGCAAAAAGGAATTTGTGAAGCGGATATCCTGCCATTCCAGCAAGAATCCCAAGACCATCTACTACAGGGTTAGGAATCGCAGAGAAGAGGAATATAATTGGAAGTCCATATTTTTTAAATATAAAGGTGTTGAGGTGGTAGAGAATTTTGTGTTTTTTTCCATTCAGTACTTGAATGGTAGATTTTCCAAAAATAAACCCTACAACTTCTCCTAATGAAGAGCCTAGAGAACCTAAGATTACTACTGCGATAGGGTTATAAATCTGGCTTGCTATTGGAATAGAGAGCATAGCAGGAGACGGAAGAAAAATCGTTGCACTCGAGAAAAAATTAATAAAGAGTACTCCTAAAAGACCAAGTGATTCTACTTGTTTAAGCTCGTCTTTAAAAAACAAAGGCACAATAAGCGCAATCGTTGAGATAACAAAAAGTATCGCAAAGAATAGTTTCTTCCGTGATACAAACGATTGAGAAGGAGGGTTATTTCTTTTCATGTGGGATACTGTCTTTTAACTGTTTTAGTTTCCACATAAAAAGAGCTCCTTTTCTGTCTACATTTGCGTCTTTTACATAAGAAAGTGCTTTCTCAAGGAGTGCACGATTGACTGTTTTTGCAAGCTTAATATATAAAGCTCGGTGTTTGTAGTCATTTAACTCTTCTGCAAGATATAACCCGTACGATTGAAACTCACGCGATACGTATTTATCTGTTACTGGATTAAACTTTTTAAGAATATCTGAAACTTTATCAGCCATGTTTTAATTATATCAAAGGAAAGATACTGCTATTGCAAGAAGTAGATAAAGTTGGTTTAATGCAGACATGAACACTAACCTCGTACTTGATCTCCATCTTCACTCTAGATTTTCCCAAGCAGTATCTAAATATATAAATCTTTCTACACTCTCAGAGTGGGGAAAGAAAAAAGGAATAGACGTTATGTCTGCTTCAGATATTACCCATCCTGTTTGGTTTGAGGAAATAAAAGAACAGTTACATGAAGTGGAAGAGGGCATTTATTCTATTCACAATACTGTGAATGAAGAGAAGTATCCAGTATTTCTTTTAAGTACTGAAGTCTGTCTTATCTATACAGATTTTGGAAAAGGGAGGAGAGTTCATATCCTTATTTTCTTCCCAAATATTTCGGTTGCACAAAAAGTAAATAAAAAGCTCGTATCTCAGGGATTTAATATTTCGTCTGATGGAAGACCTATTTTAGGACTGTCTCTTCGTAAACTGTGTGATCTGTTATTTTCAATTGATGAATCAATTATGCTTATCCCTGCACATGTATGGACTCCCTGGTTTGGGTTGTACGGCTCAAAATCTGGATATGATTCACTAGAACAAGCATTTGGAGAGTATGCAGACTCAATTTTTGCTGTTGAATCTGGTCTTTCTTCAGATCCTGTTATGAACTGGCAGATTGAAGAATTACAATCGAGATCGATTGTCTCTTTTTCAGATGCTCACTCACTTTCAAAAATTGGAAGAGAGGCAACTGTTTTGAGTCTTCGTGAGAATAAGGGAATGCAAAAAACAAAAGAACGAATAAAAAAGCAGATTACCTATTCCTCTCTTATGAATGGAATGAAAAAAGATAGTGACAGTCTGTTTAAAATTGCATATACCGTAGAGTATTATCCTGAAGAAGGGAAATATCATTATACTGGGCATAGAAACTGTGGAGTTATGTTTTCTCCTGAACAAACAAAAGAGCAAGGCACAGTTTGTCCTGTGTGTGGGAGGTTACTTACAGTAGGAGTGCTCCATAGAATTAGCGAGTTAAGTGGAAGTAATAGAATTTCTTTTACTCAAAAGAAAGATGCACGAGGAGTTGTCTGGGATCACAATGATACGTACGGGAGATTTTTCCATATGGTTCCATTACTTGAAATACTATCAGAAAGTTATGGTGTGGGTATTCAAACAAAAAAAGTGCAAGGAGCATATGACACTCTCCTTAAGAGTTTAGGATCAGAGATGCAAATACTCCTTTATTCAAATATAGAAGACATACAAAGGATAAGTAATGAAAAAGTGGCAAAAGCTGTTCAAAAAGTAAGATTACGAGATATCTCTATTCAGCCTGGATATGATGGAAAATACGGAACAGTCTCTATCTGGCCAGACGATACTTCACTTTCTTCTGAGCAACTGAAAATACTCTAGTTGATCCTCACTGTTTTTGAGTATAATAATCTTAAGAAGCACTATCTGCTTCTGCCTGAAGGGAGGTGAAGTTCACATGGCTCAAAGTCAAATAAACGCTAAAAATCAAAACCTAATGGGAGCAGTAGCATATTTACTTGGACCTATTACCGGTATTGTTTTGTTACTTATTGAAAAAGAAAATAAATATGTACGTTTCCATGCAATGCAAAGTACTATCCTTTTTGGGGGTATTTTTGTACTAAATTTCTTCTTAGGGTATATTCCGGTGTTAGGGCTTATGATTGCACCACTTATTGGAATAGCAAGTCTTATTCTCTGGATATTTCTGATGTATAAAGCATACTCAGGAGAAATGTACAAGCTTCCTTATATAGGGAAAATTGCAGAAGATCAACTTGCAAAATTGAAATAATTTTTTTCTCTGATGACTGTATATACTGAGAGAGTAGATAGATTAAATTCTATAGACACATTTCTCATATATACAGTTTTTCAGTTTTTCTGTTGTTGACAAGCAAGCCAACTTTTAGATATAGTGGTATGTGCTCATATGGACGTAACTACATACACAGATGATAATTTTGAAGCAGAAGTTGTGAAAAGCACAACCCCTGTTCTTGTAGACTTCTGGGCAGATTGGTGCACACCTTGTCATATGCTTGCTCCTACCATTGATGAACTTGCTTCAGATTATAAAGGGAAAGTAAAAGTAGGTAAATTAAATGTCGATGAGAATCCTCAAACTCCTGGTACATTTGGAATTATGTCTTTGCCAACTGTTCTTCTTTTTGAAAAAGGAAAGCCTGTTAAAACATTTGTAGGTGTTCAAGGAAAAGAAGAGTTTAAAAAAGCGATAGATGAAGTCCTTTCTTAGGGACATCTCCTCAATATATTAATACTTTCACATGGATAAAACAGTATACGACGTAATAATTATAGGTTCTGGGCCTTCTGGTTTAACTGCTGCAATTTATACAACTCGTGCAAATCTTAAAACTTTGGTTGTTGCAGGAGTGAAGTGGGGTGGTCAACTCATGTTGACGACCCTAGTAGAGAACTTTCCTGGTTTTCCTGAAGGAATTATGGGACCGGAACTTATGATGAATATGAGGAAACAGGCAGAACATTTTGGTGCAGAGATTATAAATACAAATTTTAAAGATGCAGACTTTACTCAATCTGAAAAAGGAATACTCACGGTAAACACAGATGATGGAAAATCTTATCAAGGTAAAACTGTCATTATTGCAACAGGAGCAGATACAAAGTGGCTTGAGGTCCCTGGAGAAAAAGAAAAAATAGGTAGAGGTGTTGCTTCTTGTGCTCCATGTGATGCAGCCTTTTATAAAGATAAACGAGTGATTGTTGTTGGTGGAGGAGATTCTGCAATGGAAGAAGCTTCAGTTTTGACAAAATTTGCTTCACATGTGTGGCTTATTCATAGAAGAGATAGCTTGCGTGCTTCCGCTGCGATGCAAGAGAGAGTATTAAAGGATCCAAAAATTACTGTCGTGTATAACACTGAAGTGGAAGAAGTTTTGGGAGAGATGAAAGTAGAAAAAGTAAGATTTAAAACTTCAGGCAACATGCCTTTAGTACAGGAAAAAACAGATGAATCTGTGCCTACAGACCCTGAGAAATTAGGTGGGTCAGTTGTTAACAAAACTGATACACATATTACTTGGGAATTTCCTGTTGATGGTATTTTTGTTGCAATAGGACATATTCCCAATTCTCAACTTTTTAAAGGTATTGAAACAGATGAGAAAGGATTTATTAAAATCCATGAACACACAAAGACAAATGTAGAGAGAGTATATGTAGCTGGAGATGTCCATGACAATGAGTATAAACAAGCAATCACAGCAGCTGGATTTGGCTGTATGGCAGCGCTTGAAGTAGAGAAATTCCTCCGAATGGAAAACTGACGTATTATCATCCCCAAAATCCCCTCTTACTCCTTCTTGACATAGCTTCAAAATCTGTGGTATCATGTCTGAACCTACGGAAAGGGTAAAGAGATAGAAATTTTTATATGACGGTAAACTCAAAATATACCTTCTAATTACGCACACATAGCGACAACTTGTGAAATAACATCATCAGTCCTTTCTTGGGTTTAACAATCAAATACATATTTGACCATGCGTCAGGTAGAGCACGGGCTTGCCCGCAGACTTGCAGAGCAGTGGTGGATGGGCCCATAGCTTAGCTGGTAGAGCGTCGCATTTGCAATGCGAAGGTCAGGAGTTCAAATCTCCTTGGGTCCACTGAGATTATGCATTGGTTCAAAGCCGGCGGAAGAGCAATTTTACTTCCCGGCTTGAACGAGTGTATAAGAGCGTTTTGTTCATTAACAATTGAGAAGTAAAGTAATCTGTATATCACGTAAGTGATACACAGAAGAAACAACTAGGCCGTTGTATCTCTGCCAAGAGATACAGCATAAATATATAAGTAATAAATACATTGCAATTAAGCAATGGGTAGAAAATTAGTTTTTTGAATTCTACGCTATTTCATAACGCTAACATGTGGATGCCTAGGAAGTATTGACCGAGGAAGGACGCATCAAGGCTTGCGATACTCGCCGGGGAGAGGCCAACGACTCTTTGATCCGACGATTTCCGAATGGGGAAACCCACCCTGGAGAAATATCAGGGGATCTTCCAGTAAAGTTATTTTGCCGTAAGGCGGAATATATAGCTGGCAGAAGGGCACCCGGGGAACTGAAACATCTAAGTACCCGGAGGAAAAGAAATCACAGAGATTCCGTCAGTAGCGGTGAGCGAACGCGGAACAGTCCAAACTATCTCGATTTATCGAGGTGGGGTTGTAGGACGACTGACTTAAATGTAATGGAAGTCACAAAAGAAAATGATAGAAGAAGGACTTGGAAATGGTCCACCATAGAGGGTGATAGTCCCGTACTTGAAATTATTTTCTCTTCCAGTCTGTTCCTGAGTACCATGGGGTACGATTAAACCCTGTGGGAAGCTGGGGCGACCACGCTCCAAGACTAAACATCAATACTTACCGATAGTGAACTAGTACAGTGATGGAAAGGTGAAAAGCACCCCGGGAGGGGAATGAAAGAGTACCTGAAACTGTTAGCTAACAAGCAGCGAGAGTCCCAACGCAAGTTGTGGATAATCGCGTGCCTATTGAAGAATGAGCCAGTGAGTTTTTGTTCTCTCCAAGTCTAAGCAAGGTTTGTCTTGCGGAGGCGTAGTGAAAGCGAGCCCTAACTGGGCGACTAGGAGATGGCAAAAGACCCGAAACCGGGTGAGCTAACCATGGGCAGGGTGAAGTCTCGCGAAAGCGAGGTGGAGGCCCGAACTCGTGATCGTAGCAATGATCTGAGATGACCTGTGGTTAGGGGCAACATGCCAAACGAACCCGGAGATAGCTGGTTCTCCCCGAAATATATTTTGGTATAGCCTGTGAATCGTTTCTTTCTGGGGGTAGAGCACTGAATGGGTCTAGGTGGCGAAAGCTATCTAACTTAATTAAACTCCGAATACCAGAAAGCGCAGACACGGAGTCAGACTTGCGGGGCTAAGCTCGTGGGTCGAAAGGGAAACAGCCCAGATTCCCGTCTAAGGTCTCTAAATATAGACTAAGTTGTTAAGGAAGTCATTTCCCTCAGACATCTAGGAGGTTGGCTTAGAAGCAGCCATCCTTTAAAGAAAGCGTAACAGCTCACTAGCAGATTTGGGGAAGTGGCGCCGAAAATGATCGAGGATTAAGTCTATTACCGACGACGGAGATTTTTAAACTGCTAAGGCAGTTTGAGAGTAGTAGGGGAGCGTTCTAGACGCTTTGAAGCATACACTGTAAGGTGGTGTGGAGTATCTAGAAGTGAGAATGCTGGCATGAGTAGCGATCGGCACATGAATAACTGTGCCCGCCGAAAATCCAAGGTTTCCTCCGCCATGTAAGTCAGCGGAGGGTTAGTCGGCACCTAACGGTGGCCCGTCGAAAAGCGCGGGGTAGCCGGATGGACGAGTCGTTAAAATTCGACTACAGGGTTTGATGCGTTATTACCTAAGGATTGACCGAGTTGGAAAAATATTGCCGCATACGTGCGGTTCTAAGTCACGAGATAGTGAAGATTGGTAAATCCGTCTTTGTGTTTAATTAAGTGGTGATGGGGAGTTCGAAAGAGCAATTAAGTAGGACAACAATATATTTTTCAGCTTGCAAGAAAAGATTCGTAGGGAGTATCAAGTTCTGCCGTACCGCATTACCGACACAGGTGGATAGGTCGAGTAGACTAAGGCGATCGGGAGAAGAATGTTCAAGGAACTCGGCAACAAAAGCTAGGCGTAACCTTTGGGAGATGCCTCGCCTAAGTAACATTAGGCCGTAGCGAAAGATTGTTTGGCGACTGTTTATCTAAAACACAGGTCCCTGCAAAGCCGAAAGGCAACGTATAGGGGCTGACACCTGCCCAGTGCCGGTAAGTCAAGTATCGGGAGTGAGACTCTTCGAGTTCAGCTCTTGACACAAGCTCCGGTGAACGGCAGCAGTAACTATAACTGTTCTATGGTAGCGAAGTTCCTCGTCGGGTGAGCGAATAGCAAGCCCTTACTGGCTTAAAACGGTGGAGTCCTATCGTGTTGCATCAGAGGAGATGCGTTAAAACGAGGATAATACCGTGGGTAAGATCCGATATATATCGGATCCCTGTAACGACTTGATTCTGTATAGAATCAGAGGCATACTAATAGTATGCCTAACACGCCAGCACCAAACACACATTTCATCGGATATTACCTTTCGGGGTATGCTGATGGGGAAGGAAGTTTCTTGATATCATTCTCTCCAAGACCTAAGTTTCACACTTCACTTGAAGTTCGTCCAAGCTTTACTGTTTCTCAAAATAGTGATCGTTCAGAAGTACTTTATCTTTTTAAAGAATTTCTTGGATGTGGAACTATTAGAAGAAATGTAAGTGACAGAACTTTAAAGTTTGAAGTAAGAAGTATAAAAAATTTGATTGAAAAAGTGATACCACATTTTATGCACTATCCATTAATTTCCTCTAAAAGGAAAGATTTTGACATGTTTGTCCAGATTTGCCATATGGTGAATCAAAAGCAGCATTTAGAAAAGGATAGTCTTATAAATATTGTTGAGCTTTCATATCAAATGAATGGTTTTGGAGCAAGAAGGTATATGAAGGAAAAGCTCCTTTCGTGTATTAGGTGAAGATATAGTCTATGCCTCAAGTAATTGAGGGTAATCATGGAGTTCCGACCCGCACGAATGGTAGAACGACCGAACAACTGTCTTGAACATTTACCCGGCGAAATTGAGATGGCTGTGAAGACGCGGCCTGGTTGTCCTAGGACAAAAAGACCCCAGGAGCTTTACTGTAGCTTGGCATTTGCAAGCTTATTTTAATTGTCGAGAATAGGAGGGAGACTTCGGTCACCAGTGGAATACCTCTCTTTAGAATGAGTGAGCATTACTTTCTTACCGCATAAAAAATCGGTGGAAGAACAGTGTCTGGCGGGCAGTTTGACTGGGGAGGTCGCCTCCTAAAGTGCAACGGAGGTGTACAAAGGTTGGCTAAGTCTGGACGGAAATCAGACTGATAGTGCAAACGCAAAAGCCAGCTTGACTGCGAGACCTACAAGTCGAGCAGGGTGGAAACACGGTGTTAGTGATCCTGTGTTCCATAGTGGTCAGGACACAGCTTAACGGATAAAAGCTACCCTGGGGATAACAGGCTGATCGCTCCCAAGCGTCCACAGCGACGGGGCGGTTTGGCACCTTATGAATAATTCATCGGGGCGCCTATGCAGAAATGTATAAGCCTGTATCGTGTAATACATGTAGCTCCTTGTATTACAGTTTAAAATTTACTAGTCCAAATCGGTGGAACCCGACTGCATTCTATGCTTAGTTTGCAAGGGCAATACCGAGGTTCAAATATTTTGGACCCTATCGACTGATTCTACATGAGTAGATGAGATAGAAACTTTTTCAATTTTTTGGAAAATATATAGTTTTTATCATACGACTAGCTCCCGAAACACATCGGGATGAAGGTATAGTCAGCCCATCTGGAAACAGAATGGATCATACAAAGAACATTGATTACAAGTTTAGTCTTTCTTGAATATCAATACGCAAGCCTGACAGCGATGTCGGCTCACCTTAGCGCGGGGGTGTAGAAGCTCCCAAGCGTTGGGCTGTTCTCCCATTAAAAAGGTACGCGAGCTGGGTTAAGAACGTCGTGAGACAGTTGATGCCATAAGACATTTTGGCATGACAAGTTCGAGAGCTGTCTCTCTCTATCGTCGTTCAATTAAATAAATAACCCATTTAACTAATCTTTTGTCCTAAATAACAGAATATAGAGATATAAATTTGGCTATATGCTGGGAAGTCTTGCAAATAACAATCTACTAGTATACATTTTAAGTACTAGTGAAAATGGTTGTTCTCCGGTTAATTAATTTGGAGTGAGATTATCAGCAGGAAAGGCTAATTCTTTATGATCAGTGATGATTATTTAATTGTTTTTGTAGAAGGGGAAGGAATGTTCTATATTGGAATAGTTCCCTCTCGAGAAACAAAAACTGGTTGGCAAGTCATTTACTTTTTCAAAGTTTCCCAAAATCCAATAGGAAAAATAGTTTTGGAGGAATTCCAAAGTAGATTGGATTGTGGATATATAAAAAGTAATAGTAAAACTGATCTTACTGATAAGTCACTGGCATTCGTTGTCAGAGATTTAACAAGCCTTCGAGATAAAATTGTTCCATTCTTTGAAAATAAGCTTGTAATTAAAAGAGATGCATTTGAAAAATTCAAACGAGTTATTTCAATTGTTGACCAAAAGAAGCATTTAACAAAAGAAGGAATAACAGAGATTTTAGCTATTGCTTATTCTATGAATACTCAAAAGAGAAGAGTAGCAATGGAAAAGATACTCGAAGCATATGAAGATTTAGAATCCTCACAGACCATACGCCAAAGTCCCGATATCATGGGATAAGATATGGTCGGATCCCCCTGGTGACAGGTGGAGCCAGCAGGAAACTCGCTGGCCAAAGCACAATTATGTGTTTGGTAACAAGAATGTCGGACTCTATCCAGGACAACCGTTTTGAGATTTGAGAGGAGTCGTCCTTAGTACGAGAGGACTGGGATGAGGAAATCCCTGGTGTGCCGATTGTTCCCGAGTAGGGGCATTGTCGGGTAGCTATATTTCCACGGGATAACCGCTGAAAGCATCTAAGTGGGAAGCCCACCTCAAGATAAGATCTCTTTAAGACACCTTCGAGACCAGGAGGTTGATAGGCTGGGTGTGTAAGTACCGTAAGGTATTGAGCTAACCAGTACTAATTGTCGGTAAATAGCGTAGAATTGAAGAAACTAGAAAAACGCTATATTACCTAGTTGGTTATTTTTGTGATACATTACAGATTATTTTACTCTTGAGCCTTTCGGTCTTTTGTGCGGTGTGGTACCACCTCTTCCCTTTCCGAACAGAGCAGTGAAACACGCCAGCGCCCACGATACTAGGCAATTGCCCGGGAAAATAAGTCAAGGCCGGGGGACTCAAGAGTAAAAACTACTTCTCAATTGTGAGTGAATAAACTACTTACCGTGGTGTGTACTCAAATATTTTTCAATTCCATTTTCCATCATTAGCAAAATATTTTCAGTTGCCTTTTCTATTATCTTTTCAATTTCTTTTTTTTCGCTTGGGTGAAATGAAGAGAGGACATAGTCTTCTGTAGAAATACTCTCCTGATTTTCTCCAATTCCTAACCTCATACGTATGAATTTATCACTTCCTAGGCTTTCAATAATGGATTTTACTCCGTTATGTCCACCTGCGCTTCCTTCAGATCTTACCCGAAGAGTTCCTATAGGAAGAGAAATATCATCATAAATAACTAAAATTTCTTCTGGTGGAATACGGTAATAGGAGGCAAATGATTGAACTGCGTGTCCAGAGTTATTCATAAAAGTAGAAGGTTTGAGAAGAGTATAGCTTTGATTCATGTGGGTAAAAGAGAGGATTGTAGATACAAATTTATCTTCTTGCCGCCATTCATTATCTAAGTCGTTTTTTCTTGCTAATGAATCAAGAACCATAAAGCCTAGATTATGGCGGGTGTGTTCATACTTTTCTCCTATATTCCCAAGTCCTACAAGTAACTTCATTTAAGTAGCTTCCTCCAATAAGCTTGTTCCTGTCATAGAAGCGGGCTTTTTTAAATTAAAGAGAGAAAGTATAGTAGGAGCTATATCTGCCAGTGTTCCGTTCTGTCTTAATTTAACAGTAGTAAGAGTTAGAATTCCTGGTACTCGATTTAAGGTATGTGCAGTTTTTGCCTCACCTGTTGTTTCATCTACCATCTCTTCGGCATTTCCATGATCTGCTGTTATAAATGCAACACCTTTGGTATTATTTAACGCGTCAATAATTCGTTTTATTTGTGTATCAATCGTCTTTACAGCCTGGATAGTTGGTTCGAGTTTTCCAGTGTGCCCGACCATGTCTGCATTGGCAAAGTTAATTGCAAGAAAGTTTGTCCCTTTATTAATATATTCAATTGCAGTATCAGCAATTTCTTTCGCTTTCATTTCAGGGGCTTGATCATGCGTGGAAATATCTTTTCTACTATGTATTAGAACAAATTCTTCACGTGGATGTTTATTTTCATTTCCTCCATTTAGAAAGTAAGTAACATGCGCATACTTTTCTGTCTCTGCAATGTGTACTTGAGATAATCCAGATCTTGATAATTCTTGAGAAAGAGATGTTGGAATTTTTATTTGAGGAAAGAGAATGTGGGTTGGTAGATCTTTACTGTATTCAGTGAGGCTTGCAAAGTATAAATTTAAATCTGAGACTTTTTCAAGTATTTTGCTACTGATCTGGCGTGCTCTATCTGGTCGGAAATTGAAGAAGAGTATTCCATCGTTAAGTGAAATAGGTTTTTTAGTAATAATATATGGTTTGACAAACTCATCTGTTGTTCCCTTCTCATAAAATTCTTGTAATACAGTTGAAGCTCTTTTGTTGAGTTGTTCGTCTCCTTTACTGAGAAACAGTGCATCAACTACTAATTGGGTTCTTTCCCAGTTTGTGTCTCGATCCATTGCGAAGTATCGACCAGAAACAGTTCCGATTTTACCAACTCCTGTATTATCAACAACTTTTTCAAGTTGTTTGAGATATTTAATTCCACTCTTGGGTGGAGTATCACGCCCATCCAGAAATGGGTGGATCAGAATATCTTTAATTCCTGCTTTTTTTGCAAGGGTAATAAAAGCGAAGAGGTGTTCCTGATGACTATGAACTGAACCAGGACTTAGAAGGCCCATCAAATGAAGAGTAGAGTTATTTTTTTTCACATGAGAAAAAAGTGCTTGAAGAGTAGGATTATTATTAAGTGATTTATCTTGTATTGATTTAAATACTCTTACAACATCAGTATCTATGATACTCCCTGTTCCAATTGTTAGATGGCCTATTTCACTTGTACCGATGTTTCCAGGTAATAGACCTATTGCCTCACCACTCGCTTCAAATAGAGTATGTGGGAATTTGCTCCATAACGTATTCATGCACTCTGGATTTGCTAAGGCGATAGCATTGTTCGTCATATCTTCTCTATATCCCCATCCATCCAGAATAATAAGAACAAGTTGAGTTACAGATCTCATAACGGTAGTTGGATCCCCATAAAACCAAGAATTGTTATCACTATACGAAATAGTATATCACTTAAGCTGAAAGAACCCAAAGGCACAAATAGAAGCATAAATAAGAGGATCATACCTATTTGTCCCATTGACTGATATTTATACGCTGCCTCGTCTGATAGAAGAATACTAATCACTTTCGATCCATCAAGTGGAGGTATCGGGACTAAATTAAGAATTGCTAGGTATAAGTTGACCAGAATTGCTTGGAGAATAACAAAGTGAAATCCTACGAAATGGAAAAGAACAGCAAAAAAGCATGCAATTACAATATTTGTAATTGGTCCAGCAAGTGCAACAAGCGCCATATCTTTTTTCCCTTCTTTAAAATAGAGTGGGTTTACAGGCACAGGTTTTGCAGCAGCAAATAGGAAACTCCCTCCAGAGAGTAAATACATGAAGAGTGGGAGTAGTATAGTCATAAAAAGGTCAACATGTGGAATAGGGTTGAGGGTAATTCTCCCCATAAGACGGGCTGTTGGGTCTCCCAATCTTTCTGCTACGATACCGTGCATGACTTCGTGGAGAATAACAGAGAATATTAAAATGATGAAGAAAAACAAAAGATCCATCGTTCGACTATGATATCAGATTTTGTGGTGAATTTCTTTCTCCTATTGACACTTTTAAAAATATGTGACTAATATTGAGTATATGGATGACTCTCTCTCAACAACGTCTTCATATCATCATGTTGGGAGAAAGTTTAATTTTCGTATTTTAATTTTCATAGGGTTATTTATCATTGGTTTAGTTTTAGGTTCTGTATTTTCTCCGTGGTCGTTAATTTCTCAACAAAACAAAAAACCTTCTGAATTTACGGTAACTGGAGTAGGGACTGCAGAACTCAACCCTAACATAATTTTAATAGATACAAGAACTGATGGAAAAAAATTTTATTCACCTCAGGAAGCATTTGCATATGGACAGAAATTGGAAAATGATATTAGAGATAAATTAAAACCATTTAATTTATCTGAGAGGGAACTTATTATAGAGATAAATAATTATGCAGTACCTTCCCAAGTAGATGTTTCACTACCACCTTCTAGTTCTTCTTCTGATGAAGGAGATGTACTCATTCCAACTCCTTCTCCTTATTTAGAGGCAAGAAATGTTTGGCTAAATGTTGAGATTTCATTAGAAGGAAAGCAATATAATAATGCTGAGAAAATAAAGAGTGTTTTAGAAGGGATTGATTATATGCAAGACGTGTATGACTCTAAATCTGCAAAATTTACTCCTGATGTAAAATCTCAGGCTCTTGAAAAAGCAATGATAAACGCACGGAAAGAAGCAGAGAAAATTGCTAAAATTAATAATTTAAAAATTGTACGAGTAGCCAAGACAAAAGAGATTGTTTCTCCAGAAGATGAAAACCTCTCCTTCTCACTCACTGACTCTATTTCTGTAAATGAAAATGGCCTTGCAAAATACACGATGTATTATGAAGTTGTGTATGAGATGAGATAGGAATATCGTGATTGCTCTTCCGTGCCTCCTGTGATACAATTGAACGTAGCTAAAAATCTTTAAGAAACATGGAGGAATTAATGCGTGGCACAAAATACATCTTCTCATAAAAAATCGACTTCAATGGCCGAACTTATGGCTCGTACTACTCAAGTACCTACTTTAAAAAAAGGACAGGTAGTTGAAGGGAAAATTAAAAAACTTACCCCACAAGAAATACTTCTAGACATCGGTGCAAAAAGTGATGCCCTTGTCATTGAGTATGATCGCCAAAACCTTGAGAATCTTTTGGCTTTACTCAAAGAAGGAGATACTGTTTCAGCAACAGTAATATCTCCTGAAGCAGAAGAAGGGTTTCCTGTTGTTTCTCTCAGAAAAACACTCGATGATCGTATTTTTTCTCAATTTGAATCAGAGTTTAAAGAGAACAAAGTAGTGAGTGTTCAAGTTACAGACTCAACAAGAGGTGGATATTTTGTTGAAAGTGGGCATGGTTTGCGCGGATTTCTGCCAAATTCTCAGATAATGCCTGAAATGAGAGATCAAGAAGGACAGCTGGTCGGAAATTTGATTGATGTAAAGATTATCGAGTTTGATAGATCACGCCGTCGTATTATTTTCTCTCAAAAAGCAACGGTATATGTTACAGATAGTCAAACATTGACAAAACTTACTCCAAAAGGATCAGTTGTTGAAGGGGTAGTAACAACAATTACTCCGTACGGATTGTATTTAACTATTCAACCAAATAAAGACGCAAAAGTTGAAGCATTTGTACATATCTCAGAGCTTTCTCATGATAGAGTAGAAGATATTTCTTCTCTGTATAAAGTAGGAGATACAGTAAAAGGCCAAGTCAAAGAAATAGATATAGAAAATAGAAGAGTAACTGTATCTGTTAAGGACCTTTCTACAGATGCTTTTGACACAATTAAAGAAGAGTTCCCTCTCGAAACAAAAGTAAAAGGTAAAGTAACAGATGTAAAATCTCGAGGAGTAACGCTCGCTCTGAAGGAAGGAGTTTCAGGGTTTATTCCTGCAACAAAAATCCCAGCTGGTACTACATATGCAGTTGATGATACAGTAGATGTAGAAGTAAGCGATTATGATATGAAACGTAGGCTTGTTATTGTCTCTCCTGTATTAAAGGCAAAGTTTGTTGGATATAGATAATTTACGATTTTCAGTTTTTAATGAAAAGTAAATAAATGCATAGAAATGAGAGAGCGAAAATAGATAGAGTATTTCTCATTTCCTCTTCCTCTATTACTCCTTTCTGAATATAAATAATTCATTATCAATTGAAAATCTGAAGTTAATAGCGTAAGAATTAATAGTATATGGCAAAGACAACTACTTTATTTGTATGTAATGAATGTGGGTATGAATCTGGAAAATGGTATGGAAAATGCCCAGAATGTGGTGCCTGGAATTCCTTTACTCAAGTTGCTCAAGCAGATGTAAAAGCTACAAGATCATCTTCTCGTACCGTTATTGCTCCTCAAAATATTGGGAAAATTCAAAGTGTTGCTGAAAAACGTACAAGTACAGGGTATGCAGAGTTTGATAGAGTTCTTGGTGGGAGAGAAGATAACGTAGGAATGGTCCCTGGAGCAGTAATGCTTTTATCAGGTGATCCAGGAGTAGGGAAATCTACAATTATGTTACAGCTTGCACTCCATTTAGCTACATTAGGTAAAACAGTTGTATATGTAACAGGAGAAGAGTCAGAAAGCCAAGTAAAAATGCGAGCAGAACGCATCACATCAGCAAAAGCTCTTGGTGCACTGCCTCTTTTTATTCTTGCCACAACAGATATTGATGCTGCAATAGAGTCTGCAACCCAAGTAAATCCAGATCTTGTAATTATAGACTCTGTTCAAACAATGGTTTCTCAAGAGCTTACTGGATTTGCTGGATCAATTCCGCAAATTAGATATACAACTTCAAGATTAGTGTCATTTGCAAAAGGTAAAAATATTCCAGTGTATTTGATTGGGCATGTAACAAAAGAAGGTATGGTTGCTGGTCCAATGATGTTGTCACATATGGTAGATACCGTACTGTATTTGGAAGGAGAGTTACTGACGGGAACGAGAATATTGAGAGCATTTAAAAATAGATTTGGAGACACAAGTGAAGTTGGGATCTTTCTTATGGAAGAGAATGGGCTGGTTGAGTTATCTGATGCAGCGTCATTTTTTGTAGATAAAAAAGATGGAACAGTACCAGGATCGTGTATTACGGTGGTAATGGAAGGGAGCAGACCTTTACTTGTTGAGATACAGGCACTGGTTGTGCCAAGTAATCTTGCGTATCCACGAAGAGTTGCAAATGGTATCGCAGAAAAAAGGTTGGAACTTTTACTTGCAGTCCTTCAAAAACATGCTCGTGTTCCTGTAGACAGAATGGACATCTTTGTGAATGTTGTTGGAGGCTTGAAAATCCAAGAGCCAGCAGTGGATCTTGCTGTATGTCTTGCTATTGCGTCAAGTCACAGAGGAAAATCTTTAAAGTCTACTGTTGCAATTGCAGAAGTGGGACTGTTAGGAGAGATCAAGCACGTGGTAAACTTAGAGAAGAGAATAAAAGAGGCACAGAAATTTGGGTTTAAAAGAGTGGTCTCTGCAAAAGACGGACAATTTTTGAACAGTATTGTACAGAAGAATATCATATGAGTAAAAAAAATACTAAAAAAACAACAAATAAGCCTGTAAATCAGCAACAATCAGTAGTGGGGAAAGAAGTGAAAGAGGTAATGGAGAAATCAAATCCATTTGTCGAAGGCATTCTTCTTCCTCAACGTGTTGTTATGCAGATAGCTGATGAAGTAGCAAAGGTAGTAACT
>Ga0265293_10006742_pt1 | contig 18101 bp, 13 predicted proteins | sample Munlanlewell138R_FD_192505 | JGI IMG/M metagenome (GOLD analysis project Ga0265293, IMG submission 192505) | Leachate microbial communities from a municipal landfill in Southern Ontario, Canada - Leachate well 138R | ecosystem: Engineered > Solid waste > Landfill > Unclassified | place: Canada...
CAGGATCTGGGTCAGGATCTGGGTCAGGATCTGGGTCAGGATCTGGGTCAGGATCGGGATCTGGATTTGTAGGTTCCTCTTTATCGGGATCGTCTATTTCTTTGTTGTTCTCATCAATAGGGTCATTGATCGCATCGGCACATGCCGTAAATCCCAAACTAAGAACAAAAATCAAAATAACTAATAGTATACTTTGTGATTTCCCAAAAAAGCATCTAAGCATACGAAAACACCTCCATTTTTAGCTCAAACGAGCCATTACCTTCACAAATGATATATATTATTTTTTAATTGTCTAGAGCTAATTTCAGTTCGCGAGCCCAGCGACGAATAAAGTGTTAATGTCAGGCGTTCTAGTTCAAATTGATGAGCTTAGAGAAGCTCTAACGAAGGCATTAACAGTCAAAATGGCTAAGCGTAAAAGTAAGGATAGGACAGAAGGCGTTTAAAATAAAGTCAGTAAAATCAATGGGTTACACGAAAACCACGAAAGCTTTTTTACCACGAAAAACACAAAAAACCACGAAAAGCTTTTTATGAAAGAGCGCTATGAGATTCAGGGTGCTGTCTTCTCTCCCAGCGAGGAGCGTAGTTCCAATAAATCATAGTGGTTTTACTGTAGGGGCAGGTTTCCAACTTGCCCTCGGAAGAATGCAAAAACACGAAAACCACGAAAAGCTTTTTTACCACGAAAAACACAAAAATCCACGAAAGCTTTTTTACCACGAAAACCACGAAAAAACACGAAAAGCTTTTTTATGAAAGAGCGTTATAAGATTTAGGGCGCTATAAGATTTAGGGCGCCATCTTTCCCCCCCAATGGGGTTCGTAGTCCTCGTTACTCCCTGTAGAGATCTGATTCATGAAAAAACCAATAAAATGCATAATTTTCGACCTTGATGGTACCTTGCTCAATACTCTTAACGCTCTAGCGACTGCTTGCAACTTGGCGCTGAGCGATTTTGCGCTTAAGCCAAGAGAATTAGACGAGTATCGCCATTTAGTAGGCAATGGCGCGAGGCGTTTGTGCGAGCAGGCGAGCGGTCTTGGAGGGGAGCGCTTGGAAGAGTTTATGCAAAATTACTTCATGCATTATGAGCGAATTTTATGCGACGATTCTGGGCCGTATGACGGCGTTGTGCAGTGCCTCGATGAACTTAAACAGCGAAATATTCGTTCTGCGGTCTATACCAATAAACCTCAAGCTTGGAGCGATAGGCTGCTAGCCCACTACTTACCCGGGCGTTTTGAACTCATTGTCGGAGCGCAAAAAGACCTGCCCGTTAAGCCGCATCCTTGGGGGGTAGAGCAGATACAAAAACATCTTGCCGTGGAAAGAAAAAGTATTTGCTTAATTGGCGACAGTGATGTCGATATCATGACTGCAAAAGCAGCGCAGATCATGAGTATTGGCGCGGCTTGGGGCTTTCGCGGGCGCCAAGAGTTGCAGGCTGCGGGTGCCGACTACATTATTGATGATGCAACGCAGCTACTTGCGCTCATGGATTCCTTGCCCTGAAAACCACGAAGAATCACGAAAAGCTTTTTTACCACGAAAAACACGAAAAACCACGAAAAATTCTTTTTTACTCTTACTGAAGCAGCTTGATTGCTTAAAATCTTTCGTGCCTTTCGTGACTTTGAATTTTTAACCACGAAATACACGAAAATACACGAAAAATTCTTTTTTACTCTTACTGAAGCAGCTTGATTGCTTAAAATCTTTCGTGCCTTTCGTGACTTTGAATTTTTAACCACGAAATACACGAAAATACACGAAAAATTCTTTTTTACTCTTACTGAAGCAGCTTGATTGCTTAAAATCTTTCGTGCCTTTCGTGACTTTGAATTTTTAACCACGAAATACACGAAAATACACGAAAAATTCTTTTTTACTCTTACTGAAGCAGTTTGATTGCTTATGGTCTTTCGTGCCTTTCGTGACTTTAAATTTTTAACCACGAAAACCACGAAGAATCACGAAAAGTTTTTTACCACGAAATACACGAAAATACACGAAAAGCTATTTATGAAAGAGCGCTATGAGATTCAGGCGGCTGTCTTCTCTCCCAGCGCGGAGCGTAGTTCCAATAATTATGGTGCTTTTGCTGTAGGGGCAGGTTTCCAACCTGTCCTCTGAAGAATGCAAAGCCACGAAAACTTTTTTTACCACGAAAACAACGAAAGCTTTTTTACCACCAAAACCACGAAAAACCACGAAAACTTTTTTATGAAAGAGCGCTATGAGATTCAGGCTGCTGTGGCGTGATGCAGAGTTTCCTTAAGCGTGCGATGCGAAGGCTTGCATTGCGCCAAAAGTGGAGTAAAGTCTCGTAGTTTTAGGCGCAATGTCGCCTTTTTCTAACCCGTGTGTGAGGACAAAATGTATCAAGTATATGTAACAACGTTTTCCAGATTTTGGAGCGGTGATGATGGCGACGTAGATACCGAAGCCATTGAAATTGTTGAAGATTTTCAAGCTATGCTCTCGGAGCATTATGGTAAGGCGATCACTTGGAGCGAAGTGGCTGACGATGACGACATCCATATTACGGGGCTAAGCAAAGAAGACGTCGCTATTTTGCAAGCAGTTGCTGGAAAACTCGAACTCGCTGGAAACATTGACGGTCTAGAGCTAAAATTCGCTCACCCCGAGGAATGTTCCGTCTTTGAAGAACTCCTGAACACATACGAAGGGGAAGTCGAAGAGCAAAAATACGCCAGCATCTTTAGGTTAGGCTGCTCGCCCGATGCCATGGTTATCCCAAGTGAACTGTCCTCCCCGCTTACCATCGATCTTGGAGACGAGGAAGATGACGAAGAGCCTGAGGAAGCAGATGAGAAGGAATTCATCGGCGATATCGACGTTATCTCAGCGCTAGATTTGCGAGAGCGCATCAACGAAATCGCAAAAGCTCTCAAAATCGACATCAAAACCACATGGGAAGAACTCGATGCGATCGACATCGACTCGCTATACACCGACGACGAGGAGCAGAATTCACGCGAGGCATTCATCATTTCCCTGCGATGCTTAGCCCTGCAACTCGACTCCGCTATCGAAAAAAATAGCCTACTTTTCATCTCCAAATTCGACGAAGACGATTATGACGAAGACGATGATTATGAAGTTGAGGATGAGGATTAACTTATAAGTTTTAACTTTTGTGGGGGGCTTTTGCCCCCCTACGCGAAAGCTTCCCGCATAATCGGCGGCTTCGCACTTTATTTTTTGCGCTGTATGCGCTCAATCCGCGCATCCAGCGCAAAAAATGCGCTCAGGCACCGATTCTTTGGGTGATCTTTCGCTACCCCCCCCCCAACGCGCTACACAGTGCTAGTAGTCAGAATCCAAACCATGCCTGAACCCTTAATCAGCTTGCGTCCGCATTTTCAGCTTGTGGACGGCCTCGTTATTCATAGCTTGTCGATGAGTTCCGCGAACACGGAGTTGGCGCCGATTGTATTATTGCACGGTTTGGGCGCGTCGGCTCATAGCTACGTACCGCTTATGCGCGCTCTTGCGCGTTATAGCCCAAAACTTCTAGCCCCCGATATGCCCGCCCATGGTTTATCGCCCTACCCACGAAAATCTCTAAAGCTGATGCAAGCCTACCTAGCCATGGCAAAGGCGCTACGACAAAAAATCGACCCAGGCAAACCCGTCATTGTAGTAGGCAACTCCCTTGGTGGCGCTTTTGCCATCCATTTTGCGCTCGATTTTCCAGAACTAGTCAAGGGCTTATTTCTCATTTCGCCTGCTGGCGCTCCCTTTGTTAAGCCCATCAGTGAAACCCTAGACCGCTTCAAACCCAATAACAATAAAGATTCTCGCCAAATTATTCACGAAGTTATGGGACCCAACACGCCACTCGCAAAGCCGCTAGCGCCGCTGCTCACCGTGTTTTTGCGCCAACAAGCAATGCAGTCCCTCATTGATTCCATTAGCAACGACGATTGCTTCTCGCCGAGCGAAATAGCGCAGCTTCAATGTCCCATTTACATGCTTTGGGGACAAAACGATCGCGTCCTTCCTGCCGATCAATGCGATTACTACGAAAAGCACATGAGCAAAGACACTATCTTTGATAAGCCCAAAGACTGGGGGCACTGCCCACAATTTATTTACCCAGGAGATGTTGCAGAGAAGTTGCGAAACTTTTTTACCCAAAATAAGCGTTAGCTCTTATGGGTAAAAACGCTATGGTGGCTTAAATTGTCTTTTAGGCTCAAAAACGCATTCTGGGGCAACACGGGGCTGCTTTTGCTTCGATATCCATACCGAGATGAAGGCAACTAAGCGATACAAAACACAAAATAAAACGCTCATTTATAAATTTTGTAAAGAAACACGTGCGTAGATGTGGACAGCTAGAGTTGCCTCTCACAAAAAAGACGCTTTACGCTGCTATAAACGCTTTATTTGCCGCGACAATTTCGATAGATTAACTGCGCTGGCAAACTAACCTCGCCAGATATATAAGGATGTGCGATGATGCCGACGAGATTTTATGGGCCGCTGTCTATGTCTTTGCTTCAGTGGATCTATTCCGCGCAAGAGGACGCAGAGCGGCGCGTGTTGCTGCGCCTAGCTGAGGGTGTGGATGCGGCAAAGATGCGGATTGTGCTTGAAGCACGCGGTTTGCGGGAGGTGGTGGAGCTTGGACGTAATTCGTTGCTAGGAATGATAACGGCGACAAATTTGCTCAAGATTTTGAATGTTTCGGGGATATTTGCCATCGTAGATGCGTAGTCATAATGACTAGAGAGAAGGAGGCTGCCATGAAGAATTGGAAGGGAGCGTGGGCCGCGATTCCGACGCCTATGCGAGACGGCGAGCTGGATTTGGAGGCGCTAGAGCGTTTTTTAAGCTTTTTATTGGATGGGCACGTTGATGGCGTAGTTGTGTGCGGGACTACAGGAGAGGCTGCAACCTTGCGCCGCGATGAGCGCTTGCAGCTTTATGCGCGTTGCCGCGAAGTCATTGCAGGGCGCGTGCCGTTGTTGGCCGGCGTTGGCACAAACGACACGGCTAGCACCATTGATAATGCAAAAGATGCGGCTCAAGCGGGCATGGATGGTTTACTGGTGGTAACACCATATTACAACAAACCCAATCAGGAAGGGCTCTTTCGCCACTTTATGGCTTTGGCTGAAGCAGTTGATTTGCCGCAGATCCTCTACAACGTTCCCTCGCGAACGGGGACTAATCTTTTGCCTGCAACCATCGCGCGGCTCTCGCTCGAAAGTGAGCGCTTTGCGGGGATCAAAGATGCGACAGGCGATATGCTCGTGGCCTCCGAAACGCGCAAGACTGTGCGGCCAGACTTTTTGATGTTCTCGGGCGATGATGCCACGACGCTGCCCTTTATCTGTCTTGGTGGCTGCGGCGCTATTAGTGTTGTAGCTAATGTCGCGCCGCGATTGATGCACGACATCTGCGATTTGGCCTTAAACGCAGATTTGCAGCGAGCACGGGCGCTTCACCATGAAATGCTTCCACTCTTTCGCGCGCTCTTCTCGGATACTAGCCCTATACCGCTCAAGGCAGTGCTTTCTGCTAAAAAGCTCGGTATCGCCAACGAACTGCGCGCGCCGCTCTATGCGATGCAGGGTGAGTCGTTGAAAAACTTGATCGAGCGCTGTAAGGCGTGGATCTAGGCACTGCAAAAGACGATATTTAGTCCTTGCTGATCGTTGTGGCAAAGGCTACGCTTTTATCAAAATCTTGAATTTTTACGCGGCTTATCGTGTTTCGCATGGCGTTTTGTTCGGGGAAGTTCGCCTTTACACGAATATAGTTCTCGGTGTAGCCTTCCCAAGCTTGCTCGCCATAAGCTGTTTTAGCTCCTACACGCGTTTCCCAAAGTACGCTGAATTCTTCACCCGTAAAGTCGAGAAGGCGCGATTGGCCGATCTTACTTTGAAGATGGTGTGCTTCCTGAAAGCGCTCTTTTTTTACTTCGGGGGGGAGCTGTTTTAAGCGCGCTGCCACGGTGTTGGGGCGCGCGGAGTAGCGAAAGATGTGACAGTCATCGAACTGGGCTTGTCGCAAAAAATCGCAGCTTTCTGCCCACGCCGCCTCGCTCTCGCTCGGGAAACCCACGATGAGATCACTACTGATGCGCAAGCTCGGTATAGCGCGTCGCAGTGCGTGGATCATCTCTAAATACTCCTCGCTCCTCCCGCGTCGACCCATCGCGTGGAGTACAGCGTTGGAACCGCTTTGTACGGGAATATGCAGCTGTGGGCATAAACGCGGATTTTGGTACGCCTCCATGAGTTCATCGCTGATATGCCATGGCTCTATGGAACTTAGGCGCAGACGCAAGATCGGCGTTTCTTGGAGTATTTTCTTCAACAGCGCGGCGAGTCGCAAGTCGCCCTTGTTCCAAGCCCCGAGTTGTACACCTGTAAGTATGACTTCTTTAGCGCCGTGATCGCATAAACTTTGTATTTCTTCGATAATCTCATGGGTTTCAACGCTTTTTTCGCGACCTCGCGCTTGCCAAATTGCACAATACGTGCAGCGATTATTACAACCATCTTGTATCTTTACGAAAGATCGCGTGTGTGAGCGGAAGCTAAGGAGTTTTGCAGGGTAAGGGTCGCTCTGAACGTCAATGGCGCCCAAGATCTGGATAGCTGCCGTATCTTTTTCTTCGTTTGGGATTAGCAAGGTTTTGCAAGCAAGCTCGCTGAAGCTTTCGCCCAAGTTTACAGCGCAGCCCATAAGTACCAAGAGCTGTGGTTCGTTGGCCGCTAGGCGTCTAGCAAGGTTTCGGCTTTTTCGCATAGCATCGTTGGTGACGCCGCAGGTGTTGAGAATGATGGCGTCCGCAGATTTGGCTTCTTGGACTATACAATGTCCAGCTGCTTGGAGTTCGCGACCAAGTCGCTCGATTTCGGCTTCGTTAAGGCGACAACCTAGGCTTAAAAAAGCAAATTGCATAATTTTGCTATCCCGTTACTCGCTTATGGAGACTCTGTTTTATGGGCGCAGCACCCTTAAAATTCATTTTGCGTGTAGAGTATTGATTTTATTGACTTTATTTTGAAAAGCCGCCTGGCTTTCGTTGTTTTTTTCTAGCCAATTTTTCACGATTTTTACATTAATCAGAGTCTCCTTAGAGCTTGCCTATGTATTTTATCCAAAGTGTCACGTAGCTCGCTGAGTATCAAGCCTTCAATGATGTAGAGGGGAGCGGCAACGTCGAGTAGGCGCTCTTCTTGTTTTGGGGCAAGGGCCGCGAACAAAATGACAGGCATTTTGTATTGCTCTGCCCGCAGAGCACGAAGTATAAGAACTCCCTGGTTATCGCGCACGCGCGATTCTTTCATCGCGTCTTCGTTCGACTTAGGAGCACCACTTGCCAAGTCTTTGGCATCGACTAGTAAGGCTAACGGCGTTTCGTCAAAACGCATATCTAGGATAACGGCGTCGGGCACACGATTTTGTATGGCCTTGTTAAGCGCGTCCCAATGGGTAAAGACGTGTAGAACCAATGGCGGCAATTGCTGCGCATAGGCTTTTAGAAAGTGCATGTATTCACCGCGCGTACCGCGATCATCGACAAGATAAACCAACATCCCAACTCCGCAATCCAATGTTAACCGCAGCTACTCAATGGCAATACGCCATATGGTTTATAATAGTTTCGCCTAAGTACTTTATTCCCCATCGCTTATAACCACGAAAAGCTTTTTTTACCACGAAAAGCCCGAAAGGCTCGAAAAGCTTTTTTTACCACGAAAAGCCCGAAAGGCTCGAAAAGCTTTTTTTACCACGAAAAGCCCGAAAAGCCCGAAAGACCATAACGAATCAAGTCGAGTCTGTAAGTCTTTTGTGTAAGATCTTGATTTTATTGGCTTTATTTTAAAGGCTTATCAAATTAGAAAAGAATTTTTCGTGTGTTTTCGTGTTTTTCGTGGTTAATAATGGGTTTATAATGGGTTAATAATGGGTTTATAATGGGTTAATAATGGGCTAATAATGGGTTAATAATGGGTTTATAATGGGTTAATAATGGGCTAATAATGGGCTAATAATGGGTTAATAATGGGTTTATAATGGGTTAATAATGGGCTAATAATGGGCTAATAATGGGCTAATAATGGGCTAATAATGGGCTAATAATGGGCTAATAATGGGCTAATAATGGGCTAATAATGGGCTAATAATGGGTTAATAATGGGTTAATAATGGGTTAATAATGGGTTAATAATGGGTTAATAATGGGTTAATAATGGGTTAATAATGGGTTTATAATGGGTTTATAATGGGTTTATAATGGGTTTATAATGGATTAATCTGAGCTTTCGTTAGGGGCAAAGCACAGACTGGGCACAAAAAAAGCCTTCTATGACATAGAAGGCTTAATATATTCGATATAACGGGTTACTTAGAGCCTACAGGCTTCAAGCTGTCTTTGAGTTTGGGAGCTGGCTTAAAGCCAACCGTCTTGGATGCGGAAATTTGGATGCTTTCGCCTGTGCGTGGATTGCGACCCTCACGAGCAGCGCGCTCTTTTACGGAGAAAGTCCCAAAACCCGGGTATGAGAAACGCTCACTATCGCGAATAGCTTCTGCCAACGAATCAAAAACGGCGTCAACAATTTCTGTGACTTGACGTTTTGACAACCCTTCTACTTTACCATGTACTAAATCAAGCAGCTCTGCTTTTGTCATTTTCAACTCCATTAGTATGAGTCACTCATCTTCCATCGAGATAAGCGCCATGCCTTATCTCGCCTTGAGTGCAAAGATTAACGACGCTCATAATTTGTGTCAAGGAAATATTCGGCGGTATTTCTCATTTTAACGACTTTTTTTATTTTTTACGCAAGTTTACAATAGTTTAAATGTTAAAAATCAGTAAAATCAAGGCTCTTTAAAATATTTGCGATGAATAAGTAAGTTTGTAGAGATTAAAAAGATTGCCTCGAAATTCTAGTACAGAGCTCAATTTCGCCCGTGCGGCGCTTCAAAAACAAGGCAATCGCGAAAACTTGCATTACAAAGATATAGAGAAAGCATCCGTTGTTATCAATAATTTGGAGTTTAAAACTTAAAGTAGCGCATTTCCCGCACAACGGCGCGCATGTTTATCTCCAACTCGGAGCGTTCAACCCTTAACTTCGATAATTCCTTGACGACCTCGGCCACAGCGCCTGTTATGTCCTTTATTCTAGCCGATAACTTTTTCTTTAGCTGTCTAGCCTCAAAAAAGCCAAGACCCGATAAGCTTGCCATAGAGTTCTCTATTTGTTCTCGATCTTCTTCTAGCTCGTGTTTCTCCAAGCCTAGCGCCCGTATTTTGTCATCAAGCGGCTCGAGCTTTTCGTATATTTTAAGAAATTCTTCGATTTGCTCCTTGATCTGCTCATTTAACTCATCGACCAGCTCTGAGCAAGACAGTATATCGCTTAGGGTTTGCGCCCCATGTCCGCTCATAATGGCGATTTTTTCGCTTTGTACAGAAGTAGAAACAAGGTTAATGTGTTCCGTGCTTTTCGCTGGCACGTCTAAGGGGATATAGTAAAATCCGTTGCTCTCAAGCGTGTCGGGGGGATTATTGCTTGGTGTCCAGCGTGGAGACATTGGCCTCTTTATTAAGGCTCTAAGCTCAATATCCGCTTTGTTCTCCACGCTAAACTTTTGCGTATCTGAGACTGAACCACTCACCCGCATCTCCCCGTTCTCGATATGCTCAAGTACTTTGTTTTCGGGTGGGCCGTAGGGTTTGTGCACCCTCGTTAAGGTCAAGCGGCTCTCCATCGCGTAAGTAATCTGTGCCGTTTGCCCCGGTTGTGTACTCGTTAAGTAGCCCTCACCAATAAAAGTTCCCTCATTGTATATCGTTATGGGTCCCGCTTCCAGTGCGAAGTCTGTGCTGTTATTGAGCTGTATTGTTTGGTACGAGTGGTATTGCCTATCTTCAAGCGAGTCGAAAAGACAGCTTTGTACACAAGGAATACGTTCCTGAATAATATTCACCAAAGCTGTCGTTCCATCGATTAAATCCAGCTTTGTTCCAATTTCATAAGAACAAAATGCGCCAATATCTTTCGGAAGAGTCGTAAGATCAAACGCCGATGCATAGTCTTGAGCACTGATGTCAAGCTCATCCTCAAGCTGTTGTTCCACTCCCAAGTCCTCAGACATAAGCATAGCGGCATCGGATGCATAGCTTTGATCGCCCGCATGAGAAGCAAGCTCAAGCGGCATTTCCTCCATATCCGAGGCAAAACTCGCGGGCATTGCCATGGGAGCTGCTAGTAGCGCTTTCCTAGCGCGCCGCGACATCCTGTTGCTGCTCGCCGTATCCCAAGCGGTGCTCGATTCTGGCGCATCAAGCGTCCCAGCCATGGGGGCATCGTAATCGTGGGGCGGCGACGCCTTTTTCTTGACCATAGCGGCGGCTTGAGGTTTTGGCGCAATCGCCTTCTTACGCGCTAGGTCACTAAGGTCTGGGCGCGCAATAAACTGCGGCGAGTACAGGTCAAAGGTAAAACTCATGGGCTGTCCGCTAACGAGCGATAGCTTAATTTGCTCCCAATCGTTGCCCGAAACGTTGGTCACAAAGGCCCACGCCTGCAACACCCCATGCCCATCGTTGTCCAGAAGCAGGCGATAAGCAGGCTTCCACGCAGGCATCGGCACAATATAACTCAGCGCAAGCTCCCTACGTTCCGCCGAACTCATGCTAATGCACAGCTCAATGGGCTTCCAAGCTCCAGCGCCAAGACTAACGTCCAGGCTCTTTTGTAGTCCCGTCGCCAGGCTATCCTCAAACAGCTCCACACTCTCAATATCGCGCACTCGCAGCACCCGCAGCACACTAGATTCACACATCAGCGTCAGTACTCGCCCCTCGACTCGCTCCCCATTCTTCGCCAGCTCCCACTCGCTCTCCACCCCAACGATTCGCCCCTCATGCCTCGCTTCCTTGCACTGCACCGCCACGCGCGCCCCGCGAAAAGCATCCAGCAAAGCCAAAATACCGCCTCCCTGCGAAATTTGCTCAGGAATCTCGCTCAGTGTGTCTAGTACATTATGGTTCACTGGTAGCGAAATAGACACTGCCGTCCCCTTGCCACGGTCAATAACGGTGAGCGATTTCAAAATATCATTAATCTGCCCCGCCTTAATTCGCAAAAGCAGCTTATCACCCTCGAATTCTCCGCGGTGCTCTACGTAGCCAACGCCACTTTGGTACACGATTACCTTCGATACAGGCAATTGCCGCGCCATGCCCTTTTTGCCAGATTTTCCTTTAGATTCAATGCTCTGCATCATGGGCCTCCGTCATTTTTGGGTGAAAACAATAAACTCTGCGAAGTATATTGTGTTGTTTTTTGTGGGGGAAGTCTCCCCCTCGCCAAAGCCTCCTCTTAAAATGCGACGCTGAACGCTATAAAATGCCTTGTCTTGGCTCACCGCCAAGCCAATGCATTTTATGCGTTCGCAGCGCATTTTATTTCGGGGGTCTTTGGCTACCCCCTCGAAACGAAAGCATTCCCCTAGCGCTTATTGCTTATAGTAGCGCATCTCGCGCACGAGTGCGCGCAGAGTAATGTCGATTTCGGAGCGCTCAATGCGAAGTTCGGCCAATTGCGTAGCCAAGCTCGCGATCTGGGTTTCGTTCGCCCTTTGGCGCCCAACGAGTTGGTTTTTTAACGCTGTAGCGCTAGCGGTTTTAACATCTTTGAGGTCGCGTAAGGAGGCCGAAATTTGGTTTTGGTCGCTTTCTAATTCCTTTTTGTTGATGTTGAGTTGGCTTATTTTATCGTCAATCGGCGGCAACTTTGCGTATTGAGCGATGAAGTTTTCGATATTTTCGCGCAGCTCTTGTGGGAGTTTAGAATTGGGAAGCGCGTCTTTTAGAGTGCGAGCACCCGATTCACTCATAATGCTGTAGGAGCTGCTGTTTTTAGAGGTACTTTGTAGGCTGATGTCCTTTGATTTTTGGGCTTCAACTTTCACTGGCACGTAGTAAAAGCCGTTACTGGTCAAGGTTTCTTTGGGGAAGTTGCTTGGGGACCAGTCAGGACGAACGGGGCGCTTGATCAACGCTGTTAATTCGACATCTGCTTTATTCTCAATGGTATACTTCGCGCTCTCGCCGATGGTGCCTGTAACGTGAACGTAGCCGCCTTCGATGCGGTCGATCGCGTAATCACTTGGCGCTGCATAGGGTTCGTAAACCATCGATAACGTGAGGCGATCATCTGCGGCAAAGGTGATTTGCGCCGTTTGCCCTGGGTCGGTACGCGTCATATAGCCCTCGCCGATAAAGGCGCTTCCCTTGTAAATAGTGATGGGGCCAGCTTCGAGCGAAACGTTCGAGTTATTAACGAGTTGTACAGTTTGGTAGGAGCTTGTTTGGCGCGATGCCAAGGAGTCGAAAAGTCGCGCTTCGACGGAGGGGACGTTTTGCTGCAAAAGGTTGACTAGGGCGGAGGCGCCATCAGGCACCGTTAAAGCCGATTCGAGCTTATACTCATAAAAAGAGCCCACTTGCTGCGTACTGGCCAGCGCCTCAAAATTGCTTTGGTACTCCTCTGCGCTAATGGGAGCAGGCGCCGCCCTGGGAGGTTCCGCGTCAATGGCAAATTCCTCCTCGTAGACGCTATCATAGGCTGCGTACGCTTCATCGACCTTCTGCATTTTCATAAGACTGGGTTTGGCCTCCTTGCGCATGGCAGCGTTTTCTCGCACAACGGAATCGTATCGCCTTCCCCCGCCGCCACCGTCACCGCCACCGTATGCCGCTTCCTGTGGGCGCGGTGCAATTGCCATAGTGCGCGCTTGGTGGCTCAAGTCGGGGCGCGAAACAAAGAGCGGTGAATACAAGTTGTAGGTAAAGCTCATGGGTTGGCCACTCACAAGCGAAAACCCGATGTTTTCCCAATCGCTACCCGATACGTTACTGATGACCGCCCAACCTTGGAGAGTACCAGTGCTGTTGTCATCCAAAAGCAAGCGATACGCTGGTTTCCACGTTGGCATAGCGACGATATAGCTCATCGCGATGTCGCGCGTTGCCTTCGAACTCATGCGTACGCGAAGCTCGATGGGCTTCCAGTCTCCAGCTCCCAAACTGACGTCCAAACTCTTATCAAGCCCCACCGACAAGCTCTTATCAAACATTTCGACAGAGCGGATGTCGCTGAGTTTTAATACCTCAAGCGTATCCCCAGCGCTCATCAAGGTAACTAGCCATTCACCCGTTGGTGCAAATTTTTCGGCTTTTGGCATGATAGCCGTTTGGTGGTACTCCACACCGACTACACGGCCTTGTACCGTTTTTCCTTTGGCCTTGATCAAAACGTTTGCACCTCGAAAAGCTTTTAGCAAAGCTAAAATCCCGCCTCCATCCGCAATTTGCTCGGGGATATCGCTTAAGGCATCTAACGATTTGCGATCCACTGGCAGCGAGATAGAAACAGGGCGCCCTTTGCCGCGATCAATAACGGTTAAGGACTTTAATATGTCGTTGATTTGGTTGGCTTTTATACGTAAAACTAACTCGTCGCCCTCAATCTTTCCTTGCCGTTCAACATAACCAACGCCACTTTGGTACATGACAACTTTAGATACAGGCAATTCAACTTTGTCTCTGCTGCTATGCTTGCTGGTTTCACAGCCTAGTAATAAGAAAGTACTCAATAAAATCAATGCATTACGAACATTCATAGAATCCTCCACGTTGTGGGCACCTAGATCTATAGCGCCAATATATAATGATATAGTATTGCAGACTCGTTGTATAGTTAACGAAACTTCTCTACGCACAGACTTGAGAGTTGGGGTTTGCTACGATAAGTTGAACAGACGCGCTGTATAGTTCCACGCTCGCCCGTTTTCAAATTTGTGCCGTATTTTATGAATAGCTTGAAAATGTCGCTTAAAATGAAGCTGGGTTCTGTACCGATGGCGCTAAGGGGGGTAGTGCGGGATCGCCTTCGTTTCGACACGGATGTCGAAACGGAACGCCGTAGGCGGCTCGCAGAGCTGTGTGCCATGGATGGCATGCATTCAACACAACGCATTTTATGATTGCGAATGGTGAGTTTGGCGAGGACGCACGCGCGTTGGGGGCAGAAGCCTAAGGCAAGCGCAAAGCTCTATGAAGACCAAAAACTGGACGGGGCGTCGCGGGGTGTCCCCGCGGAGGGGGTAGACGCAAACCCGCGCACAGCGCGGGGTTGCGGCGTAGGGGGATACTTCCCCCACAAAAGTAAAAACTTAAAAACTGCCGAATGTACGACTTTGCGCTTGCCCTAGCCTAAATCCCCCCACCTTCTAAAAAAGAAAAGTCCGAGAGTTTTTCACAAGATGCGTTAAATATATTTTTAACTCGACAATTCAATTTAACTCGTTAATATGCATCTAAGCCCTTGAAATTATAGGGCTTTAGCGATGTGTGTAGGGAAAACAACGACATGTGCGCCAGCGTTGAGCACATGCTCCCATCTTAGAATTGAGAGTAAAATGAAACTGTACTCGTTTTTTATTCTGCTTTTTTCGCTGCTTTTCATAAATTCTTGTACGCAAGATACAGAAGTTCCTGGCGAGGAACTTTGTGGGGGTGAGGAGTGCGCGGGGCTCTGTTGTAATGAAGTATGCGTCAATAAAGACAGTAATGTGAATCATTGTGGGGCTTGTGGGAAGCAGTGCAATGTAGGTGAGAGCTGTAGTGGTGGGGAGTGTGTGCGCCACAATTGCGTGGCACCGTTAAGGCTTTGCTCAGGTCGGTGTGTGGATTATTCGAGCGATGAGTATAATTGCGGCGGATGCGGAAGGGAGTGTGCGAGCAATATGCAATGTATTGCGGGGCAGTGTTATTGCAAAGAGGGTTATATCAATTGCGACGAAAATATTGCGACGGGCTGCGAATCCAAGATTGAGTATTGCGAATGTACGCCAGGGACGCAACGCAAGTGTTATGATTTTGCACCTGAAACCGAAGGGGTGGGTGAGTGTAAGGCGGGGACGCAGACTTGTATTGAGGGATATTATGAGTTTGGCTGTAAAGGGCAGGTTGGTCCCCAGCGCGAAATTCCAGGCAATCGTTTAGACGATAATTGTAACGGCGAGGTGGACGAAGATGAGGATTTGGATGGAGATGGTTGGACGGTAGGACAAGGTGATTGCTGCGATGATTGGTCTTGCGAGGCCGAGAATCCAGCGGCTGTTAACCCCGGCGCTTATGACTTTCCAGGCAACAACATCGACGATGATTGCGATGGCATTGTTGACAATGCGCCCAGCAACATTTGTTCGACCGTAGCCTTTGCGCCTAACCCCGATAGCGTCTTGGGAGACGCAGAAGCCCTAAAACTTGCTCAAGCTATGGATATTTGTACGAACGCAGAGGCTAAAAAATGGGGACTTATCAGCGCAAAACTCACTCTCGCCAACGGGGAAGAGCTGCCAACACGTGTCACAGGAGATACGAGGGTAAACATGAGCACTGCGGAACAAATAGCGGTAACAACGAAGTTCGGCGATCTCATTGAAACTAAAATGAACAAAACCATGGCCATTTTGTCATCGGGTAAAGCCAAGGGTAGCGAAAATGTTTCGCTAGATGATTTTGTGGGAACGAAAGTGCGCGCACCAGAGGTTTTTTTAGCCGAGCATGGAGGTGTGTTGCCTGCTCTTAAAGAATGCCCGCCTGATAACAACGTAGACAAGAAAACATCGGCATATGACTCGATACGTCTTAGCTTGAAGATGCGCGCGCCCACCAATGCCAGAGGCATAAAATTTGATTTTAGATTCTTCTCTAAGGAATACCCAAAATTTGCGTGTGGGAAGTTCAACGACTTCTTCTTGGCGCTATTGGACTCGGAACACCCCGATATCCCTGCGGATCGCAATATTTCCTTTGATGTTAACAAGAACCCAGTATCGGTGAATAACGCTTTCTTTACGTCATGCAAACAACAAAGCTGCGATAAGGCGAATTTCCATACTAATTTGGTTACCATGAACGGCAATTGCCCTGCTTCGTTACCTTGCGCAGACAACATTTGCGGCGGTAAGCAAAGTTGCCCAGATGGCTCCTCCGCAGTACTCGCCTACACCAAAGATGAGAATCAATCGGGTGCTACGGCGTGGTTAAGTACCGAGGCTCCCGTGATGCCAGGGGAAGAATTCACGATAGATTTCATTATTTTTGATGCCGGTGGACATATCAAGGATTCGCTTGTACTGCTTGATAATTTCGATTGGAAGCTAGAGCCGACCAAGGTGCGAACCATAGTGAACTAAACGCTTATGCAGAGCATACTTCAGACTTTGAGTGCCGCCGAGCTTTGCGATTATTTGCAGGGGCAATGGCACGGTGCCCGTGAAAAGCGCTTACAAGCTGTAGGCGCAGTTTGTACGGATAGCCGCAAGCTTAGTAAAGGCAATTTTTTTGTTGCTATACGAGGCGAAAACTTCGATGGACACGACTTTTTGGCGCAAGTTCGGGAAGCGGGTGCTGAGCTTCTTGTCGTCGAGGATCCTTCGCGGCTTACTGATGGCGATGTAGCGATTGTCGTCGATGATGCGGCATTGGCGCTCGGGCGTTTGGCAAAAGCTTTAATTAAAATTCGGCGCGCTGCGGGCAACTTCGAGCTTTATGCGATTACTGGCTCGAACGGCAAAACAACTTGCAAAGAAATGCTGTCGGCTTTGCTCACGGCGTTGGGTAAAAACGTGCTCAAAACGCGAGGAAATTTTAACAACGCTTTGGGGCTCCCTTTCACGGTATTTGATCTGAGCCTAAACCACGAAGCGGCTGTACTTGAGATGGGAACCAACGCCGTAGGGGAGATTGCGTATTTGGTCGATATTGCAGAGCCCGATGTCGCGCTTATTACGAGTATTGGCGATGCGCACTTGCAGGGTTTTGGTACGCGCGAGGGTGTTGCGCGCGCTAAGGGCGAAATTTTGGCTTCACCGAATTTACGCAAAGCAGTCATGTCGGCACAACTTTATGATGAGTTTTACAGTAACGCCCTTCCCGCTTCGTTACTACGCTGTTTGGGGCGCGATGCTAAAATCCATAATTTAGTGAGCAGCGCGAGCGGTCTATGTTTTGAGTACATCGAAGGCGAGCATCAGCTTAGTGTCGAACTCGATGTTCTGGGTCGTCACAACGCGCAGAACTTTGCTTTGGCTATGCTCTGTTTGGGGGCTGAGCGGTTAAACAGCGACGTTGTAGTGCGTGCTTCTGCGCTGTTGGAGATGCCTGCTGGTAGGCTGGAGCGTTATACTTCTAGCGTTTGTGAGCTGCTACACGACGCTTACAATGCGAACCCGAGTAGCATGCGTGCAGCCTTTAGATTGATGCAAGACCTGCGTCCTAGCGCGGAGCGAGCCTACGTTATAGGCGAGATGGCTGAACTTGGAGCTGATTCCGAGCGTATGCACTACGAAGTGGGGGGGCTGTTGGGGGCGAGTGCTGCGAAGGCGGTGTTGTTTGTAGGCGCAAAGAACGCGGCGGCGATGGCGCAAGGGGCTAAAGCGGCGGGGCTTGTTTCTGGAAGCGTTCATATTTGTAGCAGCGAAGCGCTCGGCGAAGGTTTAGAGAAGTTTGCGTTGTGTTTAGTGCCGACGGACCTTTGCCTTATCAAGGGAAGTAGGAGTATGCGCCTTGAGCGCGTACTCGAATTTTGGCGAGCTGCGCGTTGAGCTGCTGCTAGCAAAATACGAAAAACATGATTTTTGGGGCGATTTTTCCCTACGCAGAACAAGCGCTGTGGGGGCGTATCAGGGATTAGTCCCCAAAAAACATAGAGCGCTTTGCACGGCGGGAAAGCCTTTTCTTTGTGCCAAAGAACAGCTGTTTTTCCTCGTTTGTCTTATTTTATGAGTATTATACACGTATGATTCTCTAGAAAACGCTTATTTTGCTATTATTGTATAGGAATTGTGAAATTAAATTCATTATTTCGAAGCGTGCAAAAATGGTAGATCTTCATTACAAGTGCAACAGGGGACTGCACGAACTTTCTGTTGTATGATTGTTTTGCAAAAGACTCACACTCAGGAGGGTTCATGCAGTCTTACAGTCACTTTACGATAGAAGATAGATTACGTC
>Ga0265293_10006743_pt1 | contig 18099 bp, 15 predicted proteins | sample Munlanlewell138R_FD_192505 | JGI IMG/M metagenome (GOLD analysis project Ga0265293, IMG submission 192505) | Leachate microbial communities from a municipal landfill in Southern Ontario, Canada - Leachate well 138R | ecosystem: Engineered > Solid waste > Landfill > Unclassified | place: Canada...
ATTCTCACAATAATAAACAATTAAAAGCACCACCCAAAACTCCCTCTTCAATACTGTAAGAGGGAGTTTTGTATCACTGGTAGACAATTATGAATACAATACATTATTCCTAATATGAAAAGGAGTGAAATATGAATGAAAAGATTAAGTATAGGCTTAGTTATGTTATTTACCATCGCTTTAGTGTTATCTGCATGTGGTAGTTCTAGTAATGAACTAATTAATGTAGAAGTATCAGAGGTTACTCGCTCCATATTCTATGCTCCACAGTACGTGGCTGTAACAGAAGGCTTCTTTAAAGAAGAAGGCTTAGCAGTGGAAATAACTACTGCATGGGGTGGCGACAAAGCAATGACAGCCTTGATTTCAGACGGGGCGGATATTGCACTTGTCGGTAGTGAAACTAGTATTTATGTCTATCAACAAGGATCAGATGATATTGTTGTAAATTTCGCACAGCTTACCCAGACTGATGGTACTTTCCTAGTTGCCAAAGATCCGCAACCTGACTTCAAATGGGATGACCTTAAAGGCACTGTCTTCTTAGGACAGCGAGTGGGCGGCATGCCACAAATGGTTGGCGAATATGTATTAAAATCACACAGGATTGATCCTCATAATGACTTAGAATTAATTCAGAATATTGACTTTGCGAATATCCCAAATGCTTTTGCCTCAGGTACAGGTAAATATGTGCAATTATTCGAACCACAGGCTAGCATCTTCGAAAAACAAGGCCTTGGTCATGTTATTGCATCGTTCGGAACTGAAAGCGGCAATCTTCCTTATACCGTCTTTATGGCAAAAGAAAGCTATATTAAGGATAATCCAGAATTGATTCAAAAGTTCACTAATGCAGTTTATAAAGCTCAACAATGGGTATATGAGCAACCGGCTGATGTCGTTGCCCAATCTATTGCTCCTTACTTTGAAGATACTGAGCTTGATATCATAACCTCGGTTGTAGAACGCTATCGATCACAGGAATCTTTTGATAAAAATCCAGTATTAAGCGAAGCTGAATGGAATCTCTTACAGGATATCATCGAAGAAGCAGGGGAATTAGAGAAACGGGTTGACTACTCAGTGTTAGTAGACACTAGCTTCGCACAAAAAGCTATGAAGTAGTGATTGCTATGGAGCATATCAAAATACATCTAGAAAACATAACCCATGTATATGTTACGAAAACACACGCCCATACAGCAATAGAAAATGTTAATCTCGAAATAACAACAGGCGAATTCATAAGCATTGTCGGACCAAGTGGCTGTGGCAAGAGTACTATTCTTTCATGTATAGCTGGTTTATTGAATCCCACCTTCGGCAAAATTCTAATTGATGATATACCTATAACTAAACCATCTTCAAAGGTCGGTTATATGCTGCAATCAGACTATTTATTTGAATGGCGAACAATCTATAAGAATACTTGTATTGGGTTAGAAATAATGAAGCAGCTAAACGAACAGACTATGCTGCGAGCTAAACAGCTGCTAGGTGAATTAGGGCTCGGAGATTATAAAGACACTTATCCTGTTCAGCTTTCGGGTGGTATGCGACAACGCGCAGCTTTGGTACGAACATTAGTAACAGAGCCAGATGTGTTGTTGTTAGACGAACCATTCTCCGCTCTTGATTATCAGAATAAATTGAAGCTTGAAGATCTTGTTTCGATGACCTTAAAAAAACACCAAAAAACAGCCGTTCTAGTAACACACGACATCGCAGAAGCAATTGCTATGAGCGATCGAATTATAATCATGGATAGTAACCCTGGCAGAATCAAAGAGATAATTATTATCCCACAAGCAATTCGTGATAAATTACCGTTCGATGCCAGGGAAGCTGAAGGCTTTTATGATATCTTTCATAAGATATGGAAGGAGCTGGATGTTAATGAATAATGAAATCCATCAAGCCTTTATAAAACAAAAACGCAAACAAAAAATATATGTGTTTTTGGTGCAAATATCGTTACTGTTAAGCTTATTTATAGCTTGGGAAGTTGCTGCTTATAAGCGCTGGATTAACCCTTTAATATTTAGCTTTCCGTCTAAGATTTGGGAACTGTTTGTCACTAAGCTTGCTGACAATAGCCTATTGCCACATATTTCAATAACTCTATCAGAAACTGTGCTTGGCTTTTTGTTAGGGACATTACTTGGTACAATTATAGCGACGATATTATGGTGGTCACCATTCTTAAATCGAGTATTTGAACCATATTTAATAGTACTTAACAGCATGCCTAAGATAGCGCTCGGTCCACTATTCATCGTTAGCCTTGGACCTGGATTTATCTCTATTATGGCAATGGCGCTAATGATTACAGTTATAATCACAACAATAGTTGTCTATACGAATTTCAAAGAGGTTAATGAAAACTACATTAAAGTTATCCAGACATTCGGTGGTCGCAAAATAGACATATACACTAAAGTGATATTACCCTCATCGGTTCCAACTATTGTCTCTACATTAAAGGTTAATGTTGGTCTTGCGTGGGTAGGTGTTATAGTTGGAGAATTCCTTGTTGCTAAGCAAGGGCTTGGTTACTTAATAATTTATGGATTTCAAGTCTTCAACTTCACACTAGTAATGTTAAGCATCTTAATTATTGCTTGTATAGCTACACTAATGTACCAAGGTGTATATCGCTTTGAACAATGGTTGATTAAAGATCGGATGTAAATAGTTAATTAAGATCGTATATAAACAGTTGATTAAGATCGTATATAAACTAAGGAAACATAGTAGACTACCGAATTTTTGGTAGTCTACTATGTTTACACAATAGATTTACCATCAACTGCTCTACTAATTTTAATGTTAATAGTCTTTTCTCACATTCGCATCATATACTTAAACAATTTCACTTATTAAGTGATATCGCCATTAAGTAGAAAGCGGGAGGAATGGTATGGGCAGAACTAGTTTAATTGTTTTCTTAATTATTATCGTTATGGTACCCATCTTTGAAATTAACATTATATGCGCTAAAGAAACTAATATAAATCTATATTCCTATGAAAACTCAGATATCAGTTCTATGAAACAAGTAGCTAGTATAGCTGATATAAGTAGTTTAAACAAAATTATAGATATAAGAATTACTCCTAACATCGAACTTACTCCAGACATCGAACTTACTCCAGACATCGAACTTACTCCGGACATCGAACTTACTCCAGACATCGAACTTACTCCTGATATTGAACTTACTCCAGACATCGAACTTACTCCAGACATCGAACTTACTCCTGATATTGAACTTATTCCTGATATTCCACCGGTTGAAATTCCAGAAATCGTTGTAGTGCCCCCTGAAATTGTAACTGTCAAAAATTACTCCTATGATGAACTGAAAAACGACTTAAACAATCTTAAATACCGACATTCTGAAATAATCGATTACCGGTCTTTAGGACAAAGCCCTTATGGTCGGGAGATTTTTGTAGTTACTTTGGGGTCTGGTGAAGCAGAGCTATATATCGACGGAAGCAGGCACGGCAGAGAGTGGAGCGGTGCCTTTATTAATATGAAAATGATTGAGGAATACGCTAGAGCTGTTACATATGGTGACGGTACTTTCGGAGACTATAATGTTTCTGAATTGCTTGAAAAAGTCACTATTCACTTCGTCCCAATGATAAATCCAGACGGAGTCGATTTAACAATTCATGGTCTTGATGCTTTCCCAATTGACGCCCATGCTAATCTATTATCATTAAATGATAATAGCAGTAATTTCAAGCGCTGGAAGTCCAATGCTCTCGGCATTGATCTTAATAGAATTTGGGATGCTGGTTGGCTAGATATCCAAAACAGCCCCTCTAATCCAAGCTGGATGAATTATAAAGGATCTAAACCATTTGATCCCCTTGCCGTAGAAGACTTACTTATTAAAGATTTCATAGAAACTCAAGACTTCGAATTATTAGTATCTTATCATTCCACAGGTAGAATTCTGTACTGGTGGTGGAAAAACACACCAAAAAATTTAGAAGTTCCAAGTCGCAAAATTGCTTCAGAAGTTAGTCGTTTGACAAATTATCCGTTATATCCCCAAGATCGACCACATACTAATGGCGGAGGGCTAACCGATTGGTTTACAGAAGTCTATGGTAGAATTGCACTCACACTAGAACTAGCACCCTATCATAATAATACATCAGTAGATTTGAAATATTACTCTGAAGAATGGCGTAGGAATAAATATGTCGGGCTATATACTGCAGAACAAGCCTATAATCTTTGGTGGGAACGAATTGGCAAAAAAAGCTTAGCTCAATCGGAGTAAGTGTCCGGATGAGCTAAGCTTTTGTGGATTTGTTTTAACTAAGGTTGATAGATCTGGTCGAACAATCCCTCATCACTGAAATGCTTGCTCTGTGCTTGTAGCCAACCCCCAAACATTTCATCTATAGTAAATAGCTCAACATCAGTAAACACAGACCTGAATTCCTGTAGCACTTGTTCATTTCGTGGGCGGAAATAGTGTTTAGCTATGATTTGTTGTGCTTGATCAGAATATAAATACGATAAGTAGGCTTCTGCAAGCTCACGTGTCCCTTTTTGGTCTACATTCTTGTCAATTACCGTAACAGGTGGTTCAGCTAAGATACTAACAGATGGCACAACTATTTCAAATTTACTATCCCCAAACTCTTTAACAGCTAATAACGCTTCATTCTCCCAAGCTATGAGTACATCACCGAGCTCACGTTCCGCAAATGTAGTCGTTGAACCCCTTGCACCAGTATCTAGCACTGATACATTTTTATACAATTTCGTTACGAAATCCATCGCCATCAATTCATCACCATAATTCTTCATGGCATATCCCCAAGCAGCCAAATAGTTCCACCTTGCCCCTCCTGATGTCTTGGGATTTGGCGTAATGACAGCTACATCTGACCTGATTAAATCCGACCAATCACGAATATTCTTTGGATTATTCTCTCTAACTAAAAACACAATTGTGGATGTATATGGAGTAGAATTATAAGGAAGCCTTTGCTGCCAATTAACAGGTATTAATTCTGCTATCTCATACATCATGTCGATATCATAGGCTAATGCTAAAGTGACAACATCTGCACTTAGCCCATCAATTACTGCTCGTGCCTGACTACCTGCTCCTCCATGCGATTGTAATACATTCACCTGTTGACCAGTCTGCTGTTTCCAATAATCAACAAAAGCCATATTATACTCCTGATACAGCTCCCTCGTAGGATCATAAGATACATTTAACATAGTTAAATCAGCTCTACCAATACCGCACCCAGTTACAATTATGCAGCATAAAAAAATTATACATACTTGAAACAGTCTATTGCCAAAAGCCAATCTTTTAGTTGAATTTGATAATCCATTGTACATGCGTGTCTACTCCCCCTTTATCTGTATGAACTTACAATCTACTAAGAAAATACGAATAAATATATAAGCTCACTGTGCTGTTTATATGCAATCATCACATACATTTTATTACTATCATTTGAAGTATATTACTAATTGCTTAGTTACTTTTATTACTAAGTTAGTTTTATTGCTAATTACTTCTATTACTTTAGTTGCTTGTTTTGCAGCTAGATTATTTAAAAATTATTTGTAAATTTGCGCATACAAAAAGAGCCTGCATTGACTGCAGACTCCGTACTAATGAAAGTTCCTTGCTGATGGATGTTCCTTGCTAATAAAGATTCCTTACTGTTTTAAATACCTGCTGATTGAATTTTTTTATAGCCCAATCTGTAATGCTACTACCGTACTATAAAATAATTCTCTCGCCATAAATTCACCGGCTAACAACATTACAAATGCTGTAACTAAAATAGACGCATTCATTTGCTGTTTGTGGTATGCATAGTGTGCAAAGATTGCTAACGGAATTACCCATCCAATAACAATTCTCAACCAGAACACACTACTAGCTAACATATTGGTTGCTGTCATGCTTTGTGCAATCGATCCAGAAGATATTGTGGACAAATGAAGCAATGATGCAAGTATAGATATTATTATTGCCACTAATGCTAATACTGCAATATTCGGTAATTGCATTTCTTTCCTCCATACTAACACCGAACTTACATATACAGGACCTAGCAGCAATGCTGTAATCAAGAAGAATATCACTGGTGAGAAGTTATTCCAAGCTGGCATAGCTGGTAAAACATATATCATTCCTGAGAAAATAACACCAACTGTACCAATTATTGCTCCTACTAAACCAATTAGCTTGCGAGTATTCTGCATGCCGTCTTTCCATTGCAAAAAGTAGATAAGTATTGCAGCAAAGAATAACGAAAACATTATAACTTCTCTACTCAGCCAAGAGTTACCAACATTAGTTAATGCCATGTAAGCTTTAAATGGGTGGCCTAAGTGTGTTAATGATATAACTAAGCCTATGGCAGTAATACCCAAGATACTTATGGTGAGCATTTTACCAGTTTCTATAGAAATCTTTTTGCCGAGTGCTTCTAACATCCATAACGTTACAAACGCACCCACTGCTAATTGTGAAATTACAGTAAATAGTACTAAAGATAACTCACCCATTATTTATCCCTCCTTACTTGCAACAATCCACTAGGCTTAATAAAACGCGTTGTCGAATTAGTTATAGTTGAATCTGGGAAGCCAACATATTCCTTATCTAAACCGAATTCCGATGTGCTATTTAAATCAATAACATCTATTGCATCCATAGGACATCCCGCAACACATGCTGGTTTCTCGCCTTTATCGATTCTTTCATAACACATATGGCATTTTTCAACTTTTTTATACTTAGGATTAAATTCAGGCACATTATAAGGACATGCCATAATACACATTTTACATCCAATACAACGATCATGGTGATGAATTACAATGCCATCTTCTCTTTTTTCATAGGCACGGACAGGGCATGCCTTCATGCACGCTGGATCTTCACAGTGATTACATGCTAGCGATAGGTATTGTCTTACAGGTACAGAAGAATGTGCTACTTCATTAACTGCATATACTTTACGCCAACGAATCTCTGCATCGTATTGATGATAATTCTTACAAGCCATCTCGCAGCTATGGCAGCCAACACATCGATCACTATTTACTAGAAATCCTAATTTTTTCGCCATTTTAGTCCCCCCTTTACGCCTTCACTATATTTACAAAGTTATCGTGGAATGCTATTCCCGGCATACCGGTTGCCTTAGCACCCATATCAGCAGGAATTGCCTTCGTTGTATAATTGACATTGAAGTTTTTGTCCTTGTACCACGCTTCATATACAACAACGATATCTTCCGATATAGTGCCTGTAATCTTGGCCGGTACGACAATGTATCCTAAATCGTTATACATTTTAATTGAATCTCCGTTTTTAATATCCATTCGCTCTGCTACTTTAGGATGAATTTCAATAAATGGTTTGTTGTTGATTGCCTCCATCCAGTCAAGATTTTGGAATTGGCTATGAATATTAAGCTTCCAGTGAGGCGTGAAACAACGGAATGGATATTCTTTAGGAGTAGCCATTTCTTCAACATACACTGGTAATGGATGGTGACCGTAACTCTCAGCTTCTTCTGAATAGAATTCATATTTACCTGAAGGTGTACGGAAATCACCTTTCTCCCATGCTACTAAGTTACTCACTGCCTTAACTGTACCCTTTTGTTTTAATTCCTTATAATCTTTAACGCCAAACATTTTATATAATCCACTATTACATTCTTTTTCTACCCATTCATCAAGGTCACCAGATGTCGGATAAGTACATGATCCAGGTGATAATTCATTTAATTTTGCAGATAATCCCATGGCAATTTCAACATCATTTTTAGTTTCTCCTAGTGGCTTAACTGCTTGTTCATTAATATTTAACCAATAATGCCAGTAGCTAGCATTTAGTCCAGGTGATTCAAATGGTGTCGTTACCGGCAGTACAATATCAGATAGTTTCACTGTTTCGTTCATGTATAAATCTGCTGTAACAATGAAATCCATTGCTTCAAATGCTTTTTTAACAACAGAAGTCTCTGGATCTTGAGCAATTGGATTTCTGCACGCTAACCACATCATCTTGATTGGTGGATCATTAGCAGCTAAGACATCCGCTCCGAAATTATTCATATTTATAGGGCGGTCTGCTCCTCCTTGACTACCTTCTGGTGGGTTAAATATCATCGCATGATAATTGAATGCCCATGTTTCTAGCTGCGCATATTGAGCTCCACCGCCAGTTTTACCAATGTTGCCAGTTATTGCAGCTAAAGCATCTATTGCACGCACATTAGTTCCGCCATTAGTATGACGCTGCATTCCGTATCCAATCCAGATGTTAGCAGGCTCTGCCGTTGCATATTCATATGCTAATTGCTCAATAACAGCTACAGGTATGCCAGTTTTCTCAGCAGCCCATTCAACTGTAATATTGTTTTTCACATAACCGAAGAATTCCTCATAACCTTTTGAGTTCTGAGCCATCCAGTCACCATCATATAGCTCATTATCTAGGATATATCTTGCCATTCCTAATGCTAATGCACCATCAGTGCTAGGCTTTATTTGTATATACATATCTGCCTTTGAAGCAGTAGCTGTTAGAATTGGATCAATAGCAACAATTTTACAACCACGCTTTTTGGCTTCTTCTATTAAATACATTGAGTGAACAGAGCACCATGCAGGGTTAACTCCCCATAATATTAAAAACTTAGAATTGACCATGTCCTCAGGATCGTTATTGACAATTGTGCCAAAATCAAATGTTTGTGCATCAATGCCTGCAGGCCAGCACGGAGTCCCTGTGGCTCTAGTTGTGTAACCGATACTAGATAATGTTCCTTCTATTCCATAGTGCATGACATCGAAGTTACCGGAATACTTATCTAAGCAAATAGGTAATGTACTACCGTATGTTTCTTTAATTTTCAGGATATTTTCGGCGATTTCTGTAAATGCCTCATCCCAACTAATTCGTTCCCAGTTACCTGTTCCTCTCCCTTTTTGTCGCATTGGATATAGAATTCTATCCGGAGAATAAACAGTTCTAGTATACGAATTACCTTTAACACACAGTTTACCACGAGTATAGCTGTTATCTGGATTTCCACTTACTCTAGTAATAACACCATCTTCGACAGTTGTTAAAATAGCACATGTATCATAGCAGTTTCTCGGACAAGCATTTCTGAATACTTCTGTAACGCCAGCATTTTCTGCGCTTACCTCTTTTAATCCTTTAAAACCAAAATCAGTTGTATATCCTACACCCGCTAAAGCACCAGCCGCTGCTGTTCCTTTAACAAATGACCTTCTAGATATTTTCCATTGTTCACTCACTTAGCTCGCCTCCTGTTTCTCGATTTCAAGCATCCCTTTAAGCAGCATTGCCATTCCACTGTTTAATTGCGTTTTGCTATTATTCAATACATCCTCACAATGATTAAACGCCCAAACTAAAACATGGTTTTCCAAAAACTCTCTATAGTAGTCTATAAATTCATCTCTTAATTCATTTTCTTGAAGCATTTGATACAATAAATAACTCATGCATTCTAGTTCTAAGCCCAAATGATCGTCAGGCTGATTACCTACCGCTGCACACCCTAAGCCTAATTTGCTATAAAACTGTCTAACCCGTAATGTTTCCTGCTGCATCATTAGTCGTTGTGAATTACGATATACAGATTCATAAGGTGCTGCAATCACCTTGTCTGGTCCTATAAAAAGCCGATTATATTCATAGTTAGCCTGTTCATTATCAGCCTCTAGCCCATCACAAACTTTGTTATAGCTTGCTCTTAGCAACTCGTTATCTGACTGCTCTAGAAAACTAATTCGACTAAGATTTTCTAAAGATACAGAAGCTGTTCCTTCTAAATAATAACTAGATATTAGTTGATAAATCGCTAATCTATCTTCTATTGCTAGTGTGTTAAATTTTTGGCTTAGCACGCTCGTCACGCTCATCGCCTCCAGATTCTTCTTGTTGCTCGTCAGCTTCAGAAGCTTCATCAGCTGGTTCATCTGTTTCACTAGTTGGCTTGTCGATTTGAACTCCGCACTTAATTGTAATTTTCTCTACACCATTTTTCTTTTCTTCTTCAGAAAGCTTAAGATTCTTTTCTAGAACTGGATCTGGAATACCATTATAGCCTTCATCAAGTACCCCGCTGTCGACAACCAATGATGTATCAGTATCAGCCGAGCATCCTAATAAAGCAACTAACATTATTGCAATACCTGTAAGCAATATAACCTTTTTATAACGAAACATAGTAATCCCCCTTTCGAAACTTAGAATATTTTAGCTAGCTTGCGTTCATTATATATGAATTATTTGTGAAGCTGGTTGTGACGGTTTTCAATCATTTTGATAATTGTTTGTATTTTTTACAACAAAGAAAAACAGGCATACACCAAGCCGTTAAACGCAGGTGAATACTTTAGTTAAGCACAAAAAACCTGTCGGATATTACCGACAGGCAGCACATAACTTCTGATTGAAACTAGCAATCATACATATTTCGCATGATTAAAGTCTCACTTTATACTATATATAAGCATTGCAACATATAAGTTAACGAAATCTTCTGGTTTTTGTAAATCAACCACCAATATCTCTTCAATTTTCTTTAATCTATACCTTAACGTATTAGTGTGTACAAATAGCTTTGTTGCCGTTGTTTTGAAATTACCATTCTCTGCAAAATATACCTGTAAAGTGTTTAATAAATCAGTATTGTTAGCATTATCAAATCTCATCAAATCTTGTAGATACTCTTTCAAAAAATCATCTAGCTGTTCATCTCTAATGCTGGTTAGCAATCTCATAACACCCAAATCCTCAAAATGCATAACAGATACACCTGGTGAGTATTTACTTAAATCGAGTGCCGTCTTTGCTTCTTGATAGCATCTACATAGCTGTTCCGTAGTTGGATAAAAGCGACCGATACCAATAATAGCTTCAATCTCTTGTATTTGTTCATGTATATTATGTTGAATTTTCGCAGCTATGTCTTTTGCCGTTTTTTTGCGTTGCTTGCGATCTTGATCAATTTCATCAGAATACATAACTACTAGCTGTCCATGCAGCTCTTCAACAATTGCTGTCTTGAAATAACCTGCAATTGTATTCTTAATCAGCTGGCGTATATGCTCCATTTCCTCATAAGGCAGCTTAGCAATTCGGTTGTTACGCAGCTCCAGTAAAAACAATTGATGCGGCTTCGCTAAATCCCATCCCCATAATCGTGCCTGCGATATTATTACATCAGGTGCTTCTTCAATATTGTTATGTAGTAAGTCATATAGAAAAATCTGTTTATATTGGCGCTTCGTTTCCATTACTTCACGCCGCTTAATCATCTCTGCAATTACAATTGGAATAATTCGCTTAACATTAGCAATATCTAACTCATCTACAGTTCCGTAGACTTGTTCTGATATCCCCAGATAGCCAAGTAACGAGTCAGCCTCTAGCTTGAGAATAATCCATCGTTTTTTGGCATGTGAAACATCAATTTCTAATACTAGCTTATCACTGGCAATATTCTTACTGTTACGAAACTCATTCCTTAATAATTGCCATTCTTCTTGTTTATCTAATATCTGTTCCCCCATAGCATCCGAAATTGGAATGGGCTCAAGATGATGATTAAACACAAATAGCTGTTGTTGAATGGCCTGTTCGATGATTGACCATGCATGCGAAATTCCATATTTGTTCATGGCAATAAACAAATAGCTGTTAGTAGAAGCTATATATGTTAATAATTGATTTGCCTTTTTCAGACTTCTTAATAATTCTACATAGCTGTTTAATTGTATAGATGTTACTTTTTCTAATAATATTACTGGAATACTTGACTCCATAGCACGTTCAGCGAACTCTTTCGATAAGTAACTTCCATCTGCTTTAAGTACAATAATAGCTGCTATGTTATCCGAGTATTGCATCAATAATTCAATATGTTCACAACTGTCATCAGTTAAGTCTATAGCTACTAGCAATTGACCTTTATCTAGTGCTAGTAGCTGTATATCTATAATAATCTGCTTATTAGCTCTCTCTGATAGTCTTAATACTTCCTGAGATTGTTCTTGTAACTGTACTTCTGATTGCTCTTGCAACTGTTCTTGCGATTGGTCTTGTGATTGGTCTTGTGATTGGTCTTGTCTATATGGACAATATATAATTAGCTCTGTAAAAGTTTGATCCTTAGCAAGCTTCCCGCCTAATAATTGATATTCCAAACAGTTATCGATTAAAAGCAATTCTCGTAATAATAATCTCTGCCGCTCCATCAATATTCCTCCTGAAAAATATCATTCACTATGATTATTTATTCAATATTATCATCAATATTTTTAACCCAATATTGTTGTGGTTTATCAGGTAAAATAAACCTTGCAGATGGATCCGTAAATTGTACGATTTTAACACCTGCTGCTGATCTGCTATAATCAGCAGCTCCATTATTAATATCTATTACCTGTAATGCCTCTACAATACATGCACTAACACAGGCTGGTTTATATCCTTTGTCTTGACGATCAACACACATATTACACTTATCTACCTTACCTGTAAGCGAGCTATACTTCGGCGCACCGAAGGGACATGCCCCAACACAGCTTTTACATCCAATGCAATTTATTGGATCGTGGTAGACAATACCATCACGCCGCTTTTTGAAACATTTATTAGGACATACTGTCATACATGCAGGGTTAGCGCAGTGATTACACGCCATCGAAACAAAGCCCGCTACTTGCGTTTGATCGCAAAAATCTATTATTTTTCGTCGCCGATGTTCTTGTAATCGATGCTCATTTTGGCATGCCATCTCGCAGCCTTTGCACCCGATACAGCGTTTAAGATTCATCAGAAAGCCTAATTGCTTCGCCACAACCATCACCACGCATTTTTTAATATGTTATAATCTACTATAAATACTATATTCATATTTTTCTTTTTTTATATTTTTATATTTTTTCCGCATATCTATTAAATATATCTCTTTTTTCATATATCTATTAAATATATCTCTTTTCTTTCATTTATCTATTCATATATTTCTCTTTTCATATATATATTCATACCTTTTCTATAATCAATCTTATAGAAAAACTTACCCGTTTACAATGGCTATTTAGGTGGTGTAAATATGTCTACTACAGATAATCAGTATAAAATAACTCGCCATTCATGTCCTCGAAACTGCTATGATACTTGTAGTATGCTTGCCTATGTGCAAAATGGCATCCTTAAAAAAGTAGATGGTGATCCTAAGCATTGTTATACAAATGGTAAGCTGTGCGCTAAAGGATATAGCTATGTTAATAGAGTATATCATCCAGATCGTCTGAAGACACCAATGATGCAAACATATCGTGGTTCAGGACGCTTCATAGAAATAAGCTGGGATAATGCGTTAGATATAATCTCTGATAAAATCCTAGCCTTGCACCAGCGTTATAATTCACACAAATCATTGGCTCTTAATAAATACTCAGGTAATTTCGGGATTCTTCATAACGCAGCCGAGGGTATGTTTAATAGCCTTGGTGCAACTACGCAAGCAATCGGCTCCCCATGCTGGTCAGCTGGACTCGATGCTAACATTTACGATTTTGGTGATTATTTAACTTCTGATCCTGAGCATATGTCAAGTGCTAAGGTTATCATATTATGGGGCGTTAACCCAGCCTGGACTGCAGTTCATAGCTTGCCCTACATATTTCGAGCTAAAGAACAGGGAGCAACAATCGTGGTAATCGACCCTATCTACACCACAACAGCCAAGAAATCAGATATATATGTTCAAATCAATCCAAGTGCTGATATTTATCTAGCAATGGCTATAGCAAAAATAATCTATGAAAATAAATGGTATGATGAAGATTTTATTAATAAGCATTGCCACGGATGGGATTCATATTCTAAGTCTCTAGCTGAATATGATCTAACTTCCTTAGCTTCCTTATGCGGTCAATCTATCGAAATAATTGAAAAGCTTGCTGCACTTATCAGCTGTGATAAGCCGGTGTTTATTTGGACTGGCTTTGGTCTGCAACGACATCTGCAAGGCGGGAAAACAATACGCGCAATAAATGCACTAGCAGCATTAACTGGCAACATTGGTATTCGTGGCGGTGGAGTCCAATTTGCTCAGCAGCAGTCATGGGAATTTAATTACAATATATTAATGTTAGATCAAAACCCACAAATCCGCACTGTTGATATTAACAATTTTGCTAATGAATTGTCAGCGCTTGATAATCCTCCTGTTAAATTCCTATGGATATCTTGCCGTAATTTACTTACACAATCTCCGGCAAGGAAAGCTTTAATGAATCAGCTGGCAAAAATAGACTTCATCGTCACAGTCGATCAATTCATGACGCCAACTGCCCAAGCGTCTGATATTGTGTTGCCAACTACTACCCAATTTGAAGAATGGGATATCGCAGCTAGCTACTGGCATCACTGGATATCGATTAATCAACCAGCAATTAAACCTTATTATGATAGTAAAAGCGAATTGGAAATTGCACAATTATTTGCAAAAGCGTTAAATGCTAAACAACCAAACACAAGTAGCTTTCCGATATCGATGACACCTGAAGAATTCATTGATAAAGAATTTAATACGAATCTTTATAACAAGCTAGGTATTACTAATTGGCGCGAACTATTAGATGCCCCTAGAAAATATAAAATGCCTTTAGCATGGGAAGACTTATCGTTTTCAACACCTTCAGGCAAATTTGAGTTTTTAACTGCAACTACATTAGAATTATCTAGAGAATCTGTTATGGGTATTTCGGACAAATATCCGTATTGGTTTCTAACTCCGCATGCTCAATTTGGTCTAAATTCACAATTCCAAAATCTAGCTTGGATTCAAGATCTCGGTGCTGACCCTTGTATTATTATTCACCCAACAATTGCACAAAAAAAATCGCTAACGAATGGCTCGTTAGCGAAAGTTTATAACCAATATGGCGATTTTGTAGCAAAAGTAAAGATATCTACTGATGTATCACCTAGTATTGTTCTTTTCTATCAAGGCTGGTATCCTAACTCAAATATTTATATCAATGATTTAGTTCCAAGCCTAGCAACTGATATGGGCAAGAAAGCCACTGGTAGTGCTGGTGTTGCATTTTATAATGCTTTTGTAGATATTCAGAAACTATAATCTACATTTAACCTATACTTATTATTCAGTTTAATTACACTACTTCTTCTGTCGTATACTCTTCTTTAATCTTACGATACTCCTCGAAGCTCATGACACGACTAGGATCAAGCAACATAATAATCCGATCATCTTGCTTCGCTAATGCTTGCAAATGCTCGATCATAATATCTTCTTCAAACTGTCGATCAATCATTTGAATCTGCACCATATCGAAGCTTAGAATATCCGATACTCGATCTACGATCATTCCCATTGTTTTATTATCAATTTCAATTACAATGACAACCGTGTAATCATCATACTCAATTTCCGGCAAATTGAATTTACGCCTCATATCGATAATTGGTATGACATTACCGCGAAAATTCATTACCCCTCTTATCGCTGGATTGGCGTTAAATACCTTAGTCAGCTTCTGATATCTTATTATTTCTTGCACCAACATGATATCAATGCCATACTCCTCATCACCAATCTGAAATGTTACGAATTGGGTGTTAACTGCTTTACTCATACAATCACCCCTTAGAACTTTTCAAAGTCTTGTTCATTAAAATCATATTCATCTGATTCGAATTTATCTTTTTTATAAGAATCCTTTTTTGCTGATGCTATCTGCTTTGTTGCAGGTAGTCTTTTAGGTTCTGCCACCATTCTAGCCTTTGTAGCATTTACTGGCTTTCTAGAAACAGGACTATTATTTGAATTACTATCAGAATTTAACTTAAATATACTTACAAGTTTAGCTAAAGTAATTGCCTCACTGCTCATATTTTCGCTTGAGCTAGCAATTTCCTCTACTAGTGATGCATTTTGTTGCGTTACTTGATTTAGTTCGTCAATCGCTTTACGAATATCTGTAGCTGCAAATGTTTGCTCTCGTAAAGAAGCTGATATTTCGCCAACTACATCCGTAGTTTTCTTAGTATTATCGACAATTGCATTCAACACACGCTGTGTATCTTGCATTTGCTCATTTCCTCTATCTACCTTTTCAATACTATTCTTAATTAATTTCTCGATTTCCTTAGCTGCTTCAGCTGATCTACCAGCTAGATTACGAACTTCAGACGCTACGACCGCAAAGCCTCTACCCTGTTCTCCAGCTCTTGCCGCTTCAACTGCTGCATTTAATGCTAATAGATTAGTCTGGAATGCTATATCATTAACTGTTGCAATAATTTCAGATATTTCACGGCTTCCCTTAGTTATCTCAACCATTGACTCTTGTAGGTTAGCAACAACATTCTCCCCATCTTGAACAGTCTCTAATGTTCTCTTCGATAGATTATCTGCTTCTATTGCATTCGATGATGATGCTTCCATTGAAGATGTAATTTCTTCAATCGTTGAAGCTATTTCTTCTAAAGATGATGCTTGCTCTTCAGTTCGCTGTGATAAATCTTGGTTGCCTGCAGCTATTTCTTCTGAACCATGGCTGACATTCTCAACTGCTTGTTTAACTTGGTTTAGACTTTCATTTAGCTTATAAATGGTTGTATTCAAATCTTCTGCCATTTGGCCAATCTCATCATTTGAAGATACATCCGCTTGTGCCGTTAAATCGTTATTGCCAACTTGGCTCAGAACTTGTTGTACTCTAAATATTGGTCTAGAGAAGGTATTTGCTATAGCAATACCAGCCACCCCAATAATCGGAACGCTGATTCCAAGAATTGCTAACACAAAATTCCGGATAGTATTTATATTTTTAAATGCTTCATCTTGATCAATTTCTATAATAAGACCTACTGCCTCTTCTCCTAGACGAACTACCGCTAATTCACCAATTACTGGTACGCCAGTGTAATCATCGTATAATCCATTTTCAATGCTGCCATAATTACTTGATTTGATATTCTGTACACTTGACTTTATAATATCTGTACTTAGGGAATGTTTCAATGCTGCACCATCAGCGTACTGTCCACTTACTGTGTTAGTCAATAACAATCCATCAGAATTGACTAGATATACATCTGCTGTTTCGCCAATTACTGAAATTTTTTCGTGAAGCATTGCTTCGATTTCATCACCTGTAATAATCAAACTTATTACACCAATTACCGTATCAGTGCCTTGTGTTAATACTGGCGCTGCTACAGAAATATAATTTTCATCAATAATATCTGAATATTCATACTCTGACCATTGAACATTATTACGCATTGCCTCTTGGAAATAGGCTCGGTTAGATAAGTTTGAACCCTCAAGTGCTGGATTAGTTGTATAGATTACATCCCCGTTTGTATTGATGAGGATTACCGCATTATGAGCATACTGTGCCATAGATTCCTCTGCAAAAACTGCAAATCTGTCCATTTGGAATCTAAATTCCTCATTATTAAAATTATTGCCATCATTAACGTATGCTTGTAGCCCGTCACGAATTACATTACGAGCAGCTAGCTGTTCGACATCAGCTAAACGCACATCAAAGAAACTATTAAAGCTATCATTCGTAAACCCAGCAAATAGTTCTAACTTAGAATAGGCTTCATCTTCAACTGCAGTTGATGCTTGATTCAAAGATAAAACTCCAATCGTAATGGCAGGAACCAATCCTATCAGTAAAAAAAACACTATCAATTTCATCTTAATCGTAATTTTCATATTCTTAAACATACACATCACTAGCCTTTCAGTATATTTTACATCTGTTGTAAAAATTTGGTTTCAAAACAATGTATTATTCTATAAATTCTATAATTTCCTTTGATATATCCGTCAATGTTACAATCTTTTTTACAGCACCAACTTGGATCGCTTGCTTTGGCATGCCAAAAACTATTGAGCTTTTCTCATCCTGAGCAATCGTATATCCCCCTTCATCGTATATTTCTTTGAGTCCATTAGCCCCATCAGCCCCCATTCCAGT